>Ga0315274_10004433_pt1 | contig 20630 bp, 19 predicted proteins | sample YL17G02_20_MG_FD_203700 | JGI IMG/M metagenome (GOLD analysis project Ga0315274, IMG submission 203700) | Sediment microbial communities from Yellowstone Lake, YNP, Wyoming, USA - YL17G02_20 | ecosystem: Environmental > Aquatic > Freshwater > Lake > Sediment | place: USA: Wyoming | collected...
TTTATTTCAATGTTTCTACTAAATTTAGTAGAAACATCTACTTCTCTGGGAATAATAGCAGATTTTTTAGGAACCAGCAAAATATCGTCGAAGGTTAAGCCTTCAAAATTTATAAATCTTTCTTTTTCCACAATTTCCCTCCTCTTATAATTCAATTATACGCCAAACGCTATCCACTCTACGCTATTTTTATAATATTACCCTCCCTTAATATTCTTGTCAATTAATTGTACCACCAGAATAAATTAAACTATTTTGCCAATAATAAAGATTTAATCCTATTTTCTTCTATTGTACTAACTTAAAACTTTCTTTAATACCGGATAAAAATCCTTTTCTTCCTCAATTACGGTGATCTTTCTCTTTTTTGCTTCCTCTTTCTGGCTTTCGGTGCAATAACCCCATCCGGCCAGAAAAACGCTAACCCCTAGAGTATCAGTTCCTATCAGGTAGCTTAACTGGTCATCAATAAAATAAATCTCTTCTAAGGCAACGCCATATTTTTTAGCAATGGCCTGCATATGCTCTGCTTTATGCTTGCCAAAGTTTTTATCAAAAATATCTTCCATGTCTATTTTAAAACCAAGATATTCCGGTTGAAAGGCATTATAAATGTCTTCCCCTTTCTAAAACTCTTTTTCTGCCATTTCTCTTTTTCTTCAAAAAATAATTCTCTAAAAAATTGATCATCGAATTGAAGCTGGTTACGATAAGCAATGAATTCCTGTTGGTCCTTAATTTGAATCTGCTCTTCTATAATTTTAATAATAACGAAAAAATCACCCGATAATTCAATATAAGACCTTAAGCGGCGGTAATCATCCATTTCTTTTTTATATTGTTTTTTCATTTCTTCCCAATTCTCAAAAGCAAACAATTTTCCGCCAAAATTTTTCTTTACTTTTAAACCAAAATATTGACAATAGGCATTATGACTTATAAATAAAGATTTTAAAGCACTGTCACTAATGACCCCATCGAAATCTACTGCTAATATTTTCATTTTTAATTCTTACTATCTCTTAAATTAATTTATGTAATACTGTTAAACAAATTATTAAAATTATACTATTTCTTCATAAGGTTGTACAATGGGAATTGTGTGTTTTTGGCCGTGATATACGATGAGATTTCCAGATTATGTAGAGTATATAGAGGGAGTGAATCTTCATGTTTGACATACTGTAATTTCCTAAAATATGATAAAAGTGTAATAAAGGTCTGTTTCCTGTAACGTTCTAATCATCTAAGAAGACCTTGGGAACCTGGACTTATCAGTCCCCTTACGAAAAGTTAGAAAAAGTTACCGAATTATTAAGCTATTAATATGACCTTTTTTCATTTTTTACTCGATTTCCACACCTTTAGTCGGTAATATTTTCTCTAGCGGATAGTATTGTTTATAAATACTGGCAATCTTGTACTCAATGCTATCCTTTCTGATTTTCCACTTTCCTTTACTTACATATTCTGGAAGTGGAACTATATATCTTGCACCGTCCACTAACACAAAAATACTTTTTTTCAAAATAGTGCTATTATGCCAAAGTTCTACATAAAAGCTTGAGGCATGGGGATCGGGGAATTTTTCAGACCATTCTTCCACGAAATTTGAGGTAAGTTTCTTACCCTCGATAATTTTATATTCCGGAAAATCACGATGATACAAACACCCATCAGCACCCTTTTCTTCCCATGCATCTGTTTCGTCTAAAAGCATCGACATTCTACGAAGAGGTGGAAGTTCTATACCAAACCTCTCTCTCCACATTAGCTCTATATGATCTTCTGGAGCACTATTATTGAGTGAAATATTTGTATCTCCTATCCTTGTATAAACTACACCCGCTCGTATTATATCTTTTCCATTTTGTTTATCTTTAGTCAGGAAAAATGGCTTATCAGGTCTATTGAGTATCCTTAGTATGGCTATCTCATGGTTATTTTCGCTTTTTTCGTAATCAAGCCTAACTTCTGGAATTTTATTAAAATTAGACTGTTTTAATAAATCTTGTATATCAGCAGATTTTTTCCTGTTTTTATCATTTTCAATTCCTACAATGTTTTTGTTATTAGCTATCCCAAAAACTAAATACCGATCTTCATCAGCTTTGGCATTTGCTAAACAAATAATATCATGAAGTAATTTAACATTGTTATTATGAAAACTCTGCTTAAAATCTAGCCATTCACATTCATCTTCAATTAATAGATCTGACAATTTCATAGTTAATTCACCTTCATTATAGTTTTATTAATAAATAATATTACAATTTAAAATGGCTTTTTGACATATAATAATTTCTTAAAAGCTGTTTTCTTTTATGCATTGTCTCTACGTCTTCCTTAGAGCTAATATACGCTTAACCTGCGAGCGCTTTGTGGCCCGAGTCAGGTTGAAGTGATTGTTAGAGCTTTTCTAATCATAATCAAATAGCTGTAACGGCATTACTATTCCATCATCTTTCTCATTCTTTTTCTCTTCGATATGTATCGACAATGAAAGATAAATTAAAGCCTCACGAGCACATCTTAATAATCGATATACTTTTTTCTCAAAATCTGATTCATCGATTGAATATGCTAGGCTGTCAAACCTAAGTTCTCCGTCTGATTTGTTTGGCTTAATCCAGTGAATTTTGAAATACTTATGTTCAATATTGTTTCGTAAATCAGCAATATCCTTGGCGTCAGGTTCAGCCAATTCTAAATATTCCATATCTTTGGCATAAAAATCCTTGCTAAGGAAATATAGACCTCTTAATGGATTATTATTCAAAGATTCAATATTAGGATTTATCTGTCTATCTTTATACCAGATATTTCTAAAATACACCTTATCCCTATCAATGCCTAACCCAAAGTATTCGTTGATAAAGTAACCAACCTTATCAAATATGGAATATAGCGTCTTAAATGCATTTTTTAGCTGCTCGTATCTAAAGCCGTATTGAGGGTAATCAAGAGTATTTACTAATTTCCGATCTTTATCCGAGTAATGAACAACGCCTTCAGGTAACTCTTCTTTATATTGGAAATATAAATATCTTGCTGTTATATACTCTTGTTTCAATTGATTAAAAAAACCATGAAAAACGGGCGCCTTGTAATCTCTTACTCGCATATTAGGGAGTTGTAGAACATCAAGGGCAATTGCAGTATCGAAAAATACGTCGTTTAGAGGGTTTAAATATAACGAATTGCTTAGAACCCATTTTCTATAGTTTCTTTCTTTTTGTGATCTTCCCAGTGAATATTCTCTAAAACTATTCTGCTTCTTTAAAAAATCAATGGTCAATACACTTCTTATCCATGATAGATCAGTCTCAAATATTGTTCTTGCTTTTTCGTAAATATCGTCTTGTTTCAAAAAAAGTAGCAATTTATTATGGCAATGCCTAAGTATTAATGCTTTATGATTCCTATCATATAGATTGTTAGCGTAATAGATTAGCCCATGACATAAATTGCATCTAGCCATTCCAAAACTTGGTTCAATGCTTAATGCTTTTCCCCATGATTCGATTGCATAAATAATTCTTCCAGATTCTGAGAACATATTTCCAATGTTCGTATAAGCTTGCAGAAAGATTCCTGCTTTTATTTCCTCAGAAACATTAATATTAGACACACATTTTCGAAAATATTTGATTGCATTGATATGTTCAATTCTCTCATAGGACCAAACAGTCTTCTTTCTATAATTATTTAAAACATCTAAATCTGACCAAGCATTTCCGATAAAGTAATCAACAATTGCTTGCTCGTCGGTATTAGTTCCCTCATTAACGATTAAGGAAGCATCATCTATGAGTTTTTTTAATAATTCAGTATTACGATTGTCAAAGGCGTTATCTATCGAGTTTCCAAGATTTTTGATTTTGTCTCGAATCAATTTCATCGCCTCTCTCTAGATAGCTTTAACGCTACAAATCACCGGCTGCGGATGGAGCCGCAGCGGAATTAGTAGTCCGAGTGAATTTGCCTTGTTAGGCTAAGTTATTCTATCACCTTTAATTCACGTAGAGCCTTGAAAACGTTTTCCATGGTTCCATTAACTCCTTTTTCTTCACATTTAATAGTATGTAGGTATTGAAGCATTTTTATAGTTGAATCAAAACATCGCTCGCTATTAGGATAACGATACATTGCAAATTTCCAATCAACACACACTGGTATATCCGGACGAGAACATGAGTTTTTTAGTTCAAGTGAAGGATGTACAGCTAAATCCCTATATTTAATTATCTCTGATATTGTGCTCCTAAATTGTTTAAATGTATCCTTTTCTATCTTGTAGACCCTTCTAATAACTTCTGTGATTTGCTTTGCTCTTCCCGTTTTATTATCACGCCATTTATTTATATCATCCTGAGACAGTTTTGCGTATGGACGTAGTTGATCATAAAGTGCGTCTAATGCAATTCCGCATGAAACGAAAACCTGCAAAGACGGTTCCAACTCGGTAATTAAGAGTTCTTTTTTCTCAGAATCATCCGCATTATCCCATCTTTTCACTATATTATCAGATGCTGTTTTTGATTGGTTTAAATTATCATGTGCTACTCTAAGCCATATAGGTAGGACATTATAGGCTGTTGATAAAATAGTATGTGAATTGGCATTGCCTGATTTATCCAAACTAATTTGCAAGTCACCAGATAAAAATCCTACTTTCATACCTTCAAAAATAAGTACGCCCATAGACATTGATCCAAATTCGCCTAATATAAGATTAGGTGTACTAATGAAAACAACAAACGTTGCTTTTCATGGCAACCTAATCCTGTATGGTTATTTTTAGTTAAATTGTTACTATTAAATGCCCTACACATTGTTTTTTCTCCTTTTACCTTTAGTTTATCTTGCTTTTTTTAGCAACCTAAACTGGTTAAAATATCACTCAAAAAATCAAAAATCCAGCGGATGCCTCTTATTATGGTAAAAAATGAACCTTTTTATCCAGCTGATATATGATTCTTCTGTTCTCATACTGTAATGTTTTACTCGGATAATCTGACGAACTTGCTCTAAAAGCTTTGGTTTTTTATCATTATACTGATTACTTGCAAAATTATCCATCAATTCTTCTCCAAAATCTTACCGATAATGTTTGCGTGTATGAGCAGTGGCAGGCTTCGGAGCACATTCGTATCCCGATACACCAACTTTTGTGCGGGTAAGAACGCTTAAAACTGCTAAAAACCCCGCTATTGCTTATACACGATGTTGGCAGCAGTAATTTTTCTCATATCTTATCTAATTCCTTTTTTAATTTATTTTTCACTTCTACGCTAGGAACCTTGTCTACTAACTTTTCTGTAATTCCTTTCAAAATCTGAAAGCTGTTTTTTAGATAGTTTTCTGAAGGCGTTTCAATCCCGTGTAATAAGTAATTTCTAACTTGTCGTAATTGTCTCAATTGATTAGCTTCTTCAGTGGTTAGTATCTTTTTACTTTGAAGAATTTTAAAATCAGGTATCAAGTATTTGTTAGTGCGAATTTCACCTGCTGAATAAAACTCTCTGACAGCTTTTTCCAATACCACCCAACATTTCACAAAAGATTCAAAACCTGATGCTTTGCGGTCTGATATGTGAAGGTTTTTGAAATAGTTTTTAAGATTAGGTTTTTCAGTGTCGTAAAACTCGACTAGTAGCATATTTAATAGCTGGTCTGTTACTGATTCGTCATAATCAAGATTGATTTTATTGATGTAGTTATTAAAATCCTTTGTATCAAGTTTTTTAATTGTGTTCAGGTAATTATTTAGAAGATATGTATCACCAAGCTTTATTTTATTGAGATAGTTTTTATCGATGGTGTTCAATAAAAAGTTGGTAAGTTCATATTTGTCAGTAATATCATTTCTTTGTTTGGTTCTTTCTGTCATAGCAGATTGAAGTCTTTCAAGTGCTATTTCCCCACTCAAAACAAGTCCATTTATTTCATCTAAAATCGCTAATTCTTCCTTGGATAAATTACCTGAAAATGGTTTGTAAACAAGATCGTGTTCTACTTCCGACCAAGCGTGCATAAGAACCGAAGCTACTTGGATTTCAGCAAATGTGTCTGTATACCTTTTAGTCAAATTTTCTTCCTTTAGTTTTACTCGATAGTGTGTCGCCCAATAACCTGAAAAACGTTTGCTGTATTTTGGTGTATGAGCTTCATTCGGAAATACCTTTTTTTTCTCAATGTGGAATAACTCTGTGATTATTTCATCAATGATTTCTCTCTCAGATGGAAAATAAAGCGATACTCTTATTCCTGCTAAATCGACAATGTCCTGAAAAATTTCATCTATCGTTTTATATTTTTTCTTTTCATTCCTTTTCAAGAGTTTATCTTTCAGTCTATCGGGTCTTTTAGCTCTAAAAGTCACGATGGCTTTTATTCCACGTTTGAATAACTGGTCTTCAATTTTGCTCGCTACAATCTGAGACAACTTTTGATAGTAATCAAACTCTTTGTTGTATTGTTTTATAAAATCGGCAATTATCTTCACTGTCGTGTCTTTGTTATTATTGTACCAACGTTTGTGTATATTCATTGTTCTTATACCGCCAATTTGATGGGATAAACACAGAAATAATAGAAAATAATAAGGACAGACACCTATTTATCCTTATAGATTATTTAATTTTTTTTAAACTTAAGAATTTATTTACAAAGTTCTTATTATTTTTATATTAATATTATAAGTATACCGATACAAATTCCTCAATTGCTCTTCCAGTTTCTAATGGCAAAGAATCTATAGCATCTTTAAACAGTTCATCTATTACTTGATATTTTTTCTTCCATTTTTCAGAAAATTCGTTTTCTTCAAGTTCTAATAAAGGAATTGTTTTTAAAAAGATCCATCCAAAAAGAAATGCAGTGTTTGAATACAATCTGGATAAATCTTGGTGATATCTGGGAAATATTGGGAAAGGAGACCCGTTTATCCAATCTCTAGTATATAATGCAATTGCATTGTTTGATTTATGGACACAATTATGCAAACTTTTCATAATTATCTCTTTAATAATCTCTTTAGTTTTAGAAGAAAGTTTGCTATCTTGACCATACAAAGCATTTTTTATTATTTCATCTGTTTTTCTGATTCTTTTTTCCATTTCTTTATAAGTAATTTTTTCATTTTCATTCATATCAGAATAATACATTACAGCATCTTTTTCTGGAATCAATTTATTTTCAACGGCAATAATAGTAAACAAATTCTCAATTACACCTCTTAAAAGTTCTGCTGCAGAAACATAATAACCCTTCCAAAATATCATATAACTTGCTCTTAACCTCCAAAAAGTTGGAATATGTATTATATTATATAAGATATATTTATACGGTAAGTTCTTTATTTTCCGATTAGTCAGACAAAGATATGTATCTATACAAACACTAAAAAAAGCAGGCATTAATTTTGAAAATCCATAATAATAATTAGATTTTAGATCGTTTTCCAATATTTTTTCATTATTAATTAAATCTAAATAATTTGTACTTAATAAAAATCCATCATCATAGAATTCACTCTTTAGTCTATTTAACCATTCTTCTGAATCGTTCTTTTTCATTTTTGTTCATCCTTTATTTTGTTCTTATTTAACCTTTTTAAATGCGCTTAAATCCGTCTATATGTGTTAGGGGACGTTTCTTTGTCACACTTCAAGAATATTATATATTTAACTTATTGAATCGCCACTAGCGGTCAAAAGAAATAGTCTTTTTCAATTTTTCTACATCTTAATACTAATACGACAAAAGATTTAAAAAATCCTTCTTTTTTTACAAAATAGTCACGAGATGAGATTGCCACGCTTTCTTCAAAAGCTCACAATAACAGAGGAATTGATATTAACTATATTTACTTATAAATGGGGAAAATGTGTAAAGTCTGTAGGAAAATACCTTCTTGAAAGCCTTATATAATAAGGGCTTTTACCTACATCTAAAATAAGCGATTTTAAGCGTCTATTTTAAAAAATATGACCAATCACCTTAACCCATCTTAAAAAACGCCACTACGACAATATTTCGCTAAAACCCTTATTTTGCAAGGATTTCAGTCTTCTAAAAATACAATTTTTAGTGCTTTTTGCCTCATTTTCTCCCTATTTTAGAAGCATTAACACCATCCCATATAATAAAAAACGCAGAAACCCTTATATTTTCTACGTTTTAAAGCCTTACCTTTTTTTCCTATAAAACCTGATAATCCTCGAATTCTATATATTTATCTTCCTTACTTAGCTAAAAACCAGTTCTTCTGTTCCTCTCTTTTTCTCTTTATTAATTACTTATTTAATCAAAAAATGTGCCACAGAACCTTCCCCTGTCACATTCTGGTATTATCTGGTCTAAGGTGACAAAGTCGCCGAAGGACTGGAGTGACCCCATAAAACTGAACAGCTCGGGCGTCATAACGAAAGCATCAGGTGCCCGCCGATTTGGCAAATCCTGATAATTTCATTATAGCCATAATTTCCCATTTTCGCGCCGCTTACCCTCCCGCCAAAGGCGGGTCACCTGCATGCAGGGTTAGGCCGTATTATCATACTAAACATGTTTTCTTCGACATTAGAAACAAAGTTTTGTGATTTACCCATTATTATTGCTTGTATATTTCAAGCAGTTTATGATTCCATACTTGCGCTTCAATGTAAGGGGCAAGGTCGCTGGGAAGATTTGTTTCCCAGTCTTCCTCAGGCAATCCCTTTTCTCCTACTATTGAAAGTATTTCTGATAAGGTGAAAACCTTGCCGTGATAATCTGGCAGATAATATTCTTTTGGTTTCTCCCTACCAAACCATAGGGAGATCATGCTATCTGGGTAAGTAAAACTGACATCATACTCCGTAAAGACTGAGAGAGGTATGCGTATTTCCCCATGAGCATCAGGATCAGGAGCTTGTTTCACCATCCATTTGGATGCTCCAAGCACCATTGGAATCGGATAAGCCTCCTGAGGTCGCCCCCCCTTTGCCATGAACTCCTCACGTACCCACTGCTCCGTTTGCCTTCGATTACGCATATACTGAATTGGATCTTTGAATCTTGCCCCAAAAAGAGTGTCATCGTAAAGTTCTTCCATGATTTTTATGACTTCTTCATTTGGCAGCGCAGATAGGCTTCGAAATGGTTCTGTACCATGCTCGTAGTAATAGGTTAGATAATCTATCATAGGTTCTCCTTCCTGGGAATAGTAAGGGGTCAGGCCTAATATATGAAAAGACAAGAGGACGTTTCGTTTATCATATTTTAAGAATATATACTTGCCTTATTAAATCGCTACCAACGGCTAAATGAATTAGTCTTTTTTAATTTTTCTACACCTTAATATTAATACGATAAAAGATTTAAAAAATCCTTCTTTTTGAAAGAAAAAGTGTCTGGTTTCTGGATGGAAGGAGAAAGATGGATTCCCACTTTCGTGGGAATGACATTTAGGGAAGTGGGAATGACAGAAACAAGCAATGAGATTGGTTTGCTTTCCCCTTCCCCTAAAACAAAAGCAGGATATTGACTTTACAGTAAACAAGATTTGGAAGTGTTACAGCAAATTAAGTTTTTTAAAGAAATGGATTTTATTTTTCAGTGGATGATAAATCTGTATTTTTCATTAGTGGAGTAGATGATGATGAATGTTTCAGGTTATCATTAAGTAATACATCACATTAACATGAATAAAAGATCAAAATATTTATTAAGAAAATTTGAAATCATTCTAATAATAATATCTCGGTGTAATTACTTTTCCTGTTTTAGATATTTTTATTCCTTCAAACTCAAGCAAAGCTCGTTTCATTTCCATGCCTCCCTGATATCCTCCCAGTGTCCGATCAGATCTAATTGCTCGATGACAGGGAATGATAATGGGAAAGGGGTTACATGCCAAAGCATTTCCAACAGCTCGTGCCCCCCTGTTAACCCCGATATACTTTCCTATTCTGCCGTATGTGCTAACCCATCCTCTAGGTATGCTGTTTTCAGCAAGAAGAACGCGTTGGTGGAAGTTAGAACATGTCTCAAAAGCTAATAGGTTGAGATCGAATTTTACCCATTGACCGGATAGAAAAGTTTGCATAAGATTCACCAAATGAAGGATGGTTGGATTCGATGATTGACAGGCAGTAGAAAAAGTATTTTGAATTAATTTCAAAGCTGAATCCTGATTTTCAGAGAGAATAATTCTGAATATTTTGGATTTTCCTCCGGATTCCCGCCACAGTATGCTGAATGCTCCAAAAACCGAAGGAATGATTAGGTAATAATAAGAAGCAACCATGGGTCATTTCCTTTCTCATGGTAAATTGATTTAATAATATCATAAATTTACCTATTCCGGAAAAAGAAAATTATGGAAGGAAAAATAAAGGAGACAGAGGTTCTGCTTCCAGCCATCCATTAATGATTAAAATCCAATTCAATACCAATGGGACAATGGTCGGAACCTAAAACCTCTGATTCAATAAAAGCAGATTTTAAATATTCTTTTAGGTTAGTACTGATAAAGAAATAGTCAATTCTCCATCCAATATTCCGTTCTCTGGCTCTTGTTTTATAATCCCACCAGCTGTAATGGCCACTTTCGGAATGGATTTTTCTGAATGCATCAATAAATCCCCGTTCCATTAATCGATCGATCCACGCACGTTCCTCAGGTAAAAAGCCGGAAATTTTCTCATTTTCTTTGGGTCGGGCCAGGTCAATTTCGCGATGAGCCGTATTGACGTCACCACAGATAACAATCTTCTTTCCCTGTTTTAACAAGTCATCCATTTTTTTTAGAATGGTTTCGTAAAAATCCAATTTGAATTGCAATCTTTCTTTGGAAACTTTACCATTAGGAAAATAAATATTAAATAAAGTAAATTCAGAATAATCTGCTTGAATCAATCGACCTTCAAGGTCAAATCGAGGGATGTTCAACTGATAGGATGTACTTTCCGGTCTTTTTCTGGTCCAGAGAGCCACTCCGCTATAGCCCTTTTTCTCTGCCTGGGCAAAATAGCTCGAATATCCCTCTCTTTCTATGAGATCATCCGGTAATTGTTCGCGATGCGCCTTGGTTTCCTGAATACAAAAAATATCTGCGTTTTTTTCTATAAACCAATCCATAAAATTCTTCTTATAAATAGCCCGAAGTCCATTCACATTCCAGGATAATAACTTCATTTTACATACACCTTTCTTTCCCTTTCTAACCATATCGAAATTCCTCTTACACTGCCACAAAAGTCCCCTTGAGTTCTGCGTAAAGGATGTGATGCCTGACCAGGTATGCCCGCAACGTATCTATGACCCGTTCCGACCGGTTTTCACGATTACGGCCATATTTTTGAGGGACCCCTTGCAACGTGACGAATGCCGCTGTGTAGTACCGGTCGGGTTGCACCTCTTCATTGCCTATGAATAGTTTTTGAATACGGTTTCCTGAGGAGTTCTCCATCTTAAAGTAGACATGAAGGCCGAGACAACGCTTGACATACCCTCCCATCTGTTGATATGAATCGCATGAAAACGTCCTTTCAAGATTCTCCTCCAACATCGCCTTAATTTCCTCTCCTATCAACTCTATCGTTGAGACAGGTGGATTCATGGGAATAATGTTGTAAAGGTCATTTAAGGTTATCTCCCCTGGAACTATCGGTGCACCGTAACGCCAGCCATTCGAAAATGCCAACTGCGCACCGGTGCTTTCGAGTAAAGCCTGAAGGAGAAAATTGTCCATAGTGGCCTCCAGGATTGTTCCCCGGTTGAGGGCTGTGGCAGTTTCACCGACAACCTCTGCGAGATCATTCTTATAGGGTGCGAGCACCTGTCTTATCAGTTCATCTACTGTGGGGTCAGGTTGTATTGCTGCTTCGACCTCAATTAACCGGTGCCGGTAATCGACGATTTGTCCATCATCCACTTCAAGATCCAGACGCCCCAAAAAAGAACCATGGCAGCCTGACTGTATAACAATAGTTTTCCCACTGAGAACTGGTTTATAAAGACGGTTATGGGTGTGGCCGCTGAGACAAATATCTATACCATGCACCTCGGACAAAAGCTTTATCTCCTGAGGAAACCCGAGGTGCGAGACCAAAACGATTAAGTCCATCTTTTCCTGAGTGCGTAACCTATCGACAATTTGCGGAAGTTCATCCCGACCCAGGGTAAAGGATATGCCTTCGCTGAAAGAAGGCGGCATGGTCTTGTCCACAATATTTGAGGCTATCCCCACAAGGCCGATCCGTAATCCGCCAATCTCTTTTATAGCATACGACTGATAGACCGGCTTCTTTGTCTCTTTATTATAGACATTGTTTGCCAGCATTGGATAAATAAGTTCAGCAACCCGCTGGTTAAATACCTTTGGACCATAAGCAAATTCCCAGTGTGCTGTCATGGCATCAATCCCCAATGAATTCAAGATGGGGATCAAGGCCTGTCCCTGTGTGTCCAAGGCAGGATAGGTGCCGTGCATGGTATCACCACAGTCGCAAAAGAGAATGTGCCCTTGGCTCTCAGCCCGAATCTGTTTTACGATTGTGGAGATGCGTGCGTAACCTCCCGCGGGACGGTATACCGCATGGTCGCCCTGCCAAAACATTTCCTGGTGCAAATCAAAATAGGCATGGCTGTCGTTCATTTGAACTATTGAAAGTATCTTCCTATTCTTCATTTTTTTCTCCTTCCTTTTATTTATCTCTCAACTTTCTTATGCCTGATAAATGCAAGTACACCCATCAGGGTACCAGGGCTAGTGCTGATTTAACCCTTCATAAATATAATAATAAATAAAATAAAAATAGTTCAATTAAAAATGAGGGAAGCCCGCTTCTGGCCTAAATGAAGTTCGAGCCGATATTCTTTAAGAGAGTAATTTGGGTGAAGCGACCAACGGGCGCGGAACCGGGTATCTGCTGTTGTACAATCGTTGCCATTTGTTTCATTTCACATACTTTCTTTTAAAATCCAAAATCCTATAAGTTAATTTCAGCAACGACCATATAGGTGCCTTTTTTAGTTTTAGATCCCATAAAATAGGTGTCACCTACTTTCATATTTTCACTCTCTAAAAACGTTTTTATAGCATTTTCGTAGTCAGAAGAAAAGTCTATTCCAAACCCAAATTCTTCATCAGTAATCTTTTGTGTCTTCAAAGCTTTTTTCATTCCTGGCGCGTACTCTCCGGTTGCAAAAGTTGTAGCGTATAAATCAGCAACTATTATACTTCCAAAAGCTGCATGTTCTTTTTACTGATAATCCTCTTATTCTATATATATTTATCTCCCTTATTTATTAAAAAATCAGTTTTTCTGTTCCTGGCTTTTTCTCCTTAAAGTTAGAAAAAGTTACTGAATGATTGAGCTGATACAACCCGTCCCCTGTCACATTCATTGAGTGAAAGAACTCATTGGAAAAGACTTACCATGTCCGGGATAAACAGTATTTATTTTTAAACTTTTCAGTTTTCCGATACTGCTATTCAATTCCGCTAAGTCGTCGACCAGGGAAGTGGGAGCAGGTTGGTTCATATTCATAAATAGGTCACCGCAAAACAGGTTGCCATCGGCTGTCAGAATTCCTATTGAACCCTTGGAGTGCCCGGGAAGATGAAGAACTTTAGCGCCGAACTCGTATCCGGAAAGATCGTATCCATCCTCAATATATAAATCGGGTTTAAATCTGTCCGATTTCCTTAACCCGAAGAATAAATCAAACATTATTCTGATGAGAACATTGGGGTTCTTTCTATTCCAGAACATATCTCCGCGTTCTGCCATTCCGGAATCATCATAGTGCATGGCTATTCTTGTACCGAACTTTTTACGGAGATAGGCGGCATTGCCGGTATGGTCAAAATCTCCATGGGTTAAGACAATAAGCTTAAGATTTCCAGGTTGGCAGCCCGCACTTTCAAGTTCTTTTTCAAGTTTGGTGCGCTTAGATGCTCTCCCTGTATCGATCAGGATAAAACCGGTATCGGTTTTTACAAGGTAGCAATTTATATAGTTATTAAGAATAAGATGAGTGCTAATGGTTTTAATCTCTAAAGTCATTTTATCCTCCTTGAAATTATAAAATGACATGATTAATGGTAGTTATTACAGTTCATTTATTTTTTTTAAGATTTTGCATAGAATTCTTGGGGTCAAATCTTTACAGGCTGACCGAGAATACCTCAATTATACAACAAAAAACAAGAATTAAGAAGGCATTTTTGATATACTAGATAACAAGTAAAGGAGGTTAGAAAATGTCTAAATTTAAACCTTACCGGAAAAGCCAATTTATGTTATTCCCCAATTCGATTGATGATTATGTTCCCCAAAATCATTTATCCAGAATGATAAGTAATATTGTAGAGCAGCTCGATGCTAGAAGTATCGAAGATAAATATTCACCCTTAGGACAGAACACCTATCCTCCGAAGATAATGATAAAACTGCTCTTCTATGGTTATGCCATAGGAGAAAGGAGCGGGCGAAAGATCGCCTCTAAATGTGAAACCGATACCGCCTATATCTACCTAGCTCAAATGTACCAACCTGATTTCAGGACCATCAATGATTTCCGGAAAAATAATATTGAAGAACTATCCCAATACTTTATCGATATCGTTCGTATGTGCAAAGAATTGGGCTTAATCTCGGTAGGGCAGATGAATATCGATGGTACCAAGATTAAAGCCAATGCCGCCAATCGCCGGACCAAAACTAAAGAGGAATATCAAAAGTGGTTAAAAAGGATCGATGATAAGATAAAAAAGATACTAGAAGAAGCAGAGGCCACCGATGCTAAGGAAGACCAAATCTACCAAGATAAACGAGGAGATGAATTATCGGAAGAAGTCAACACCGAAGTGAAGCTCAAGGCCAAGATCAAAAAGGTTATGGAGAAGTTTAAAAACGAAAAAGAAAAGATCAATCTCACCGATCCGGAGGCCAGATTCATGAAAGATGGCCGTTATCGTATCGATACCAGTTATAACTGTCAGGCCTCCCTAAGCAAAGAACAGATCATGCTGTCAAGTGAGGTCATCACCGAGGCCTCAGACCGCAAGGCCTTGGAATTAATGGTAGAAACCAGTGATACCAATTTAGGGCATTCTGTAGAAGAAGTAGCCGCTGATGCCGGATATTCCAGTTATGATAATTATGAGTATCTGGCTAAAAATAATAAGATTGGATACATCCCTGATCAAAACTTCCGGAAAGATTTAAAAAAAGACCAAGATCCCTATCATCATAATCGTTTTCACTATGATCAAGACCAGGACCTCTTTCTTTGTCCCGAAGGTAAAATGCTAAAGTTATATAAGATACGCAGGAAGGATTGCGGTTACCGAAAATTTCAGACCAAGATCTATAAGGGTGGAGATTGTCTCAGCTGTCCGAAAAAATCATTATGTACCAGACAGAAGTATCGTACCATTAACCTGGAAGACCGGAGAGAATTACTTTTACAAATGCGTAACAGACTACAGACCGAGGTAGGACGTAAGAAGTACCTCCAGAGGCTATGGACCACAGAGCCGGTATTTGGGCATCTGAAATATAATCTAGGTTACCGGCATTTTTTCCTAAGGTCACTTAAGAAAGTAAAGGGTGAATTCAGATTAATGTGTATTGGTTGGAACTTGAAGAAAATGCATAAAATGATGGCCTTTAGCTAAGCCATTTGACGTAGTTAAGCAATTTTAATATCGAATAAGTAACCTACCTGGTTAACTTTAATAGAATCTGATTTATATAAAGTATAATTTTTAAAATTCTCGGTCAGCCTGTAAAGATTTGACCCTGCTATTTCTGCTCTATTTTATAGATACCTTTCACTTATTATTTAAATTATTTATTAAAAAATAAATCGAGATCAATATTAAATACTTCAGAAATTGAAGTACCCAAATGTTGAATCCCTACTGTACTATATTTTTTTCTTAATTTTTTTACAATCCCTTCATCGGGATCAATCAGGCCAATTTTCAAATCCTTAGTTTTATTATTAAAAATTGAATGATTAAATAGTGTTTTAAAATGTAAATCAGTTTCTCTAAAAGAATATCCCACAATTAATATTCTTCTTGCTAAAATAAGCGCCAATTTTATTTTAGACCATATCTCTATAAATTCTTTTGGATATATAAAATTCGTTAGTTTGTACATATTTGGTGGGATAATGAAGCTTCCATAATCCCTATAGTTAATCAATTTATTTTCTTCAAACAGAGCTTGGCCATATTCATTAGCATTTTCAAGCGCCTCATCTATTTCTTTTTTTGCCTGACTAGGCAAGGGAGGCATATAAGCTAAACCTTTTCTTAAAATATTGTTAAATGAGTTCACAATAATTTTTCTTAATTTATTTGCTCGTAAGTTTAATAATTGTTCTTGGTAATTTGGTAATTCAGGTACATTTTTATTATAATTAAGAAGATATTTAATACTTTCCCTTTCTATGGGCTCTTGAATCCAATTTAAAGATCCATGGGGTTTTAGTAATAAAATATCACTTAATTTATTTTGAATACTATTATTCTTACTATTATAACCTCCCTTTAAGTATTCATATTTATAGATATAATCATAATTTTTTTCTGAAGAAATAAATCCATATCCACTAAATTCTGACCATTTTTGATTTTTATATAAAGACGCATCTGCTATTAAATCATAATTAAAACTTATAATTGAATCTCCTTTTTGCAGCTTGCTAAATAACTGATCATGATATATACAAGATTTATTTAAAGCTTCCATTGAACATGGATTTAAAATTTCTAAAATTAAAGATCCTAATAAATCTGAAGGTGGAATAAAACTAAAACCAGTATGCCCCTCTATTTCATTTAACATTTCATTATGATTTTTATACCATAAGCCACTAGAAAAAATAGAAAGAATTGAATATAGTTCTTCAATATCAACCTCACCTTCTAATAAATTATGAAAACTATAGCCCCATTTAGCTAAAAATCTCCATAAAATACTATACTTATAATTTAAATTTAGTTCTTCGCCTTTTTTTATAAAGTTCTTTACAATTGGAGGTTTTTGTTTTAATGAAGATCCAAGTGAAGCTCCGGCTCCTAATATTATAACGTTACCCCTCCCTCTTGGTAAAATTGTTTTTGGATTGTACATTATTAATTCTCCACATATAAAACGTAAAAATAATTATAATAATTAAGAGGACTATAAATAAAAATACTAATAAATCTATAATTCTCGTATTAGAATTATTAGAATCATTAACTCTTCCTTAAATACGATGATTAAGTAAAATTCTATTGTTATATTTTTTAAGTTTTATCTCTATTTTACATACATCAGATAGACTCCGATAAACCAGGTAACTAAAAAATATAATAACGTAAATATTAATATCGTTCCTCCAATTCTATCTAATTTCTCTAGTAATTCTTTTTTTTGAAAAAAATAGATTTTTTTAAGATTTAAATCATTTTTACTGTTATCTTTAAAATATTCAATTGCATGTACACTAATTCCACATTTTCTACAAATACCATTTATGAACTCATGATTATGTATTTTACTATTTTTGTAGATTGGATATTTATATAAAGATTTAAATGTATAAGGAAAAAGAATAACTATAAATAATACAAATAAGGAAAAACGAATCATTATAAACAAAATTTGAATGTTAATTATCCAAATAAAAGTAATTATAGGTGATCCTATTTTTTCTAGCAATAATTTGAAGTTTTCTACCCAAAGCCACGTTTGAAAAGGGTAAATTACAAAGGGAGTTAATGCAATTGCAATAAAAATATTTTGAACAATTCTAACGAAAATTAATAAGATTATTCTATTTTCTTCTTCTTTATAATTTAGATATATAAAATTTTTCGATAATTGTTGACGCAATTTAATATCGTAATCAACTGAACAATAAAACGTATTTTCTAAATAAAATTGTTTTAATTTTTTACATTCTAAATATATATCTCTTAAGAAAAATATATTTTTTATTCTATCCAAATGTATACCAATTGAAATTAAATATGCAATAATTATTATAGCCATGTAAGATAAATCTATTAAAGAATAATAGAATAAAATCATGATAAGAATATGAGATATGATATAGATGTAACCCCTTTTTATCCAAATATCTTTAATAGCTGAGATTGTTCTAAAACCCAAAAATATTTCAAATATAATTAAAATTAAATTTTGAAATTTTAAAATAAATAAAATAATGTCCTGGAAATATTCTATTATGTTAATCATTTTCAAATATATTTCAGGAAAATAATATTCTTACTTTTCTTAAAATATTCTCATTTAATGATTTGAACGAATAAAAGTTTGAAAATTATTTGTTTTTCTATCTCCACTAAATATTTAGGATTATAGTAAATAGTACTATAAACATACAAGAGTTAGATAAATTAGGTGATCTACATAAATCGAAAATTATAACCGAAAATAGGTTACGATCATATGTTAACAAATCCTATCAAGAACAAAAACTCTTCTCAATCTTTTAAAAAGTATTTTTTAATTTTAAGAAATGAAAAATTCTTTTAGTAATTTCTTTAGTTTAAGTCCAATAGTTTTATAAATTTTTTTTCAAATAAAAACCCTTTAACGAAAGACGAGGGACTGTTTATTTTCTGATTTATCGGGTAATACAATAGATAGAAATTTTAAGTTAAGTTCTAAGTTTTCACTTTATTAAATATTAAATATATTTTCAAAAATAATCCTTATATCATCATTAACACAATATTTTGCATAAATATTTTTTAAAAAACACCCACTAATTAATGATTTTTCATTGCTCAATGATATTGAAAATAATAGAACAGCACTTATTCTTTTATTAATTTTAGGTTGAAATCTTCTTTTGATTAATGGAATCCAATTTTCGTATCCGCAGCTAACACTTGATGTATCAATACAAATTATCCCAGGATATTGTTTTGATAATTGTTGAGCTTCTCTCTTTAATATTTCTTTCGCTACAATATCATTTATATAAAGTCCTGTAGTTCCCTTCATTCCTTTTTTAACAAAAGTAGCATAATGACTGTGTGGAGGAAGATACTTAATTAATTTATCTTTCTTACTAAGAGGACTTTCAATTGTATCTAAATAGAAATAAGCAAGATTATCCAATTTACCTTCATTTATATTACCAATATTTTGTAGCCAATGAGTAATTCTTTTCAATTCATTATCGGTAGGAAGTCGTAAAATTGCTATTTTAGCATGACTTCCCTTAAATGTTTCCCCTGCTAATCTTGCAACTTTTCCTGTAATTTCTATACCCTTCTTAAAGTTTTCTGATCTATTTCTATGGGTTATTTCTATATAAATTATCTGATTATTTAGGTTAATCCTACAATCAGGTTCTTTATTATCAATACAAGGAAATAATTCAGGTACAATACCAGATTTAATAAGATGCGCAAAGATAAATAGTTCAGCACTTATTCCTTCTTCATATAATCCCTCTTTCCATCTCTGTATAATTTTAATAGAATTTTTACACGGCTCGATTATTTTCCAACTTTCCCATAATTCTGTAATATAAATAACTTCAGAAGGACATCGATAACCTTTAAATCTTTTATCGATAAAATCTTTACCAAATAATTGAGTAATCCCATTAAAAGCCTCTAATGCTCTTTTTAATTGAGATTCAGAAAATTGCTTTAAGCCTAATTCCTTAATTTCCGATTTTAAATAATACATATTTAATCTCATAATTTTAACTTTTATATAATATTATTTATTTAAGATGTTTTTTTCATATATATAAAAAGGTAAAATTCTGTAAGTATCATAAATAATAAAAACAGCTTCAAAGAATTCAATATTTTTAATTTTATTAACCCTTTTCTTGTAAATAAAATAGGGACAGACACCTATTTACCAACTTCAGTCTTAAGCCTTCTCTATCCCTATATTTTAGCACAGTCAGCTGTAGTGACTGGTTATACGAATTTATGATGACAACCACGATAAAACCTGCGTAGGGATAGGAGCACCTATCCCTACGCTACCATCTGGACGAACTATAACACCAGCAACACCAGCCATATTTCCAATAAATATATTGTTCTCGAGAGATACGCCACCAACTTGAATTTTTTTATCTGATATTATTGCAGAAATTTCACCACCATCAAGTTTTCCAAATGCAACACTGGTCTCAGAACCAGGGCGAATCTTATAAAGGAATCTGCCAGATTCTTTGTCAGAAATAGTTATGATCCCCGGAGGTGTTTTAGAAACGTCGGTACTTGGATTGCTTGAAGGTTCATTTTTCAATACTTCGAAAACAGGTGTTCCTTTTATCTCGCGTACAACTGTAATGTTAGGGGGATTTCCCGGTTCCATTATAAAATAACGTCCTTCAAAAACTAAGGGCACTGAAAAGCCAATGAATTCATTTCCTCCAAATTTTGCCATTTTGCTCCTCCTTTTTCTTTCATTTTTCGGATGTGTCAGGGGATGGTTCTTTGTCACACTTCAAGAATATATATTTACCTTATTGAATCGTCACCAGCAGTTAAAAGAATTAGTCTTTTTCAATTTTTCTACACCTTAATATTAATACGACAAAAGATTTAAAAAATCCTTCTTTTTTGTAAAAAA
>Ga0315274_10004434_pt1 | contig 20622 bp, 37 predicted proteins | sample YL17G02_20_MG_FD_203700 | JGI IMG/M metagenome (GOLD analysis project Ga0315274, IMG submission 203700) | Sediment microbial communities from Yellowstone Lake, YNP, Wyoming, USA - YL17G02_20 | ecosystem: Environmental > Aquatic > Freshwater > Lake > Sediment | place: USA: Wyoming | collected...
TGACATTCCACGTTGGCCCAGAACCTCTGCGCTAGAGGCTTGATGATTTCGCCTTTGCGCCGTCCCTTTGGCATATAGGTATGATACCATACCAGCCATCATTTGTCTAGTCAAGTGCTTTTCGCAGGGGTCGCTAGGCCGGCAGGTCAGACAGCGGGCGGTCATATCACGCCTCCCCCGGCAGCTTGCCCTCGCGCTCGACGTGGGCGATGGTCTCCTCTCGCCAGTTGATGTAGGCAGTCCAAGACCATCCGCTTGCCTGTGGGTCAGGGGCCTTCAGCCCCGCAAGCAGGCCCTTCTTGTAGCCAGCGGCGCAGCCGGCATCATAGAGGGGGCCGATACCCGCTGATGTATCCTTCGTAGGCCCAAGATACGTAGGCCCAAGATAGTAGTGAATGTGCGGGGTATGTGGTCCAGGTGCCATCGCCTTGTCCTTTCTGGTGGGCCGCTGCGCCAGGGCCAGCCGGCGGGTGGCACTAGCGCAGCGAGCCCATGTGCGGGGGGCGGGCCTCGACCAGGAGTCGAACCTGGGCCTCTGGGTCTCTAGCCCAGCGCAGTGCCGCTCTGCTATCGAGGTTCGCCCGCCGCCGCTGAGGGACCGTGCCGCGACACTCCACGGGGGCTTGTTGCGGCTTGCATCCCCGCTTCGAGAACATCAGTCCCCCAGCGGCGAAGGGTGAGCCCCGCTCACTGGCCCGCTCCCTCCTGTATCCGCTCCCAGGCGTCGTTGATCTCCTTCGTGGCCTCTTCCGATCCACCGACATCGGGGTGCAGGCGCTTCATCTTGATGAGGTACATGGCCTTGATGTCTTCCATCGGGGCATCCGGGCGCACCCCCAGGACCTCAAAGGGATCGCGGTGCCGCGCCGGCGCCGGCAGTTGGAGATAGGCTTCGCGCACCAGGTCGGCGATGCCCCGAAGTTCGTTCTTGCGCAGCGCCTCGATGGCGAGCCATAGCACACGCAGGTTGTCCTCGGCGCGATCCTGGCGATCCATCGTCAGGACGATCTCGGAGTTGCCTCGCGGCGTGTAGCGCACGGTCACCCGCCGGTCTTCCACGTTCTGGTAGCGGGCCCGGCTCAGGGGGCGCGGCGGCGTCACCGTCCACTCGCGGATCCCCCAGAGGCGGAATGTCTCAGCCAGTTCATCGACGGTCTGCGCCCAGCTCTTCGGGGTGCGGAGGGTGTAGCTCACGGCTGGCCTGCGTCCTTGCGCATCCTTTGTACCTTCGGGCTCCAGCTCGTCCACTCCGGGATCTCCACCGGCCCGCCCTCGAGGGACTTGCCGCTCAGGACGTAGGGCCCGACGCGAACGAACCCGCCGTCGAGGATGCGATCCAGCAGGCCGGGCTTCTCGGCGACGGCCGTCTTGAGCGCCTTCTTAGCGCGCCGGAGCCACTTGACCGGATCGGCGGCCGCGGCCTGGGCGTCGAAGTAGTCCCCGAGCAGCGCCTCAAGGCCCAGGTCCTGAACCTCGTGCTCCTCGAACGCGCGCTGCGGTTGCTGTGCTACTGAGACCATCTATGCCTCCCTTTCCTGCCGCTCAAGGGCGGCTACTGTGCGGCCCTCGGCCGCCTCGAAGACGGCCTCTAGGTGGCACCGCCAGACCTCCGTCGGCCACTCGACCGTCTGGTGCAGCCGGGCAGCGTGTACGGTATGCCAGCCCGAGAAGTTGAGCACCCGGACGGTCACGAACTCGGGGACCAGCATCATACCCACTCCTTGATTCGTCTCCCGATCCATTCGATCACGTTCACCGTCACCGCGTCTCCGAGGGCGGCGTAGCGCCTGCCATCGGGGCACCGTGAGTCAGGGTCCAGCCATCCGGGAACGATTGGAGTCTGCAACATTCCGTCGGGGTCAGCCGGCGCACAGACATTGATGGCATCGGCTCGCCCCCCTTCGCCTGGGTTGGTGAGACTGGGGGTGATGCCTCCTGGCATGATTTCTGCCTGCTTCCCGTCTGCCCTAGTTCGGTTGGCGAAGGCGATAGCATCTCCCGCCGTTCCGTCAAGGGTATGGAGGATTCCATCTTCATCAATGCCCCACCCATTGCTTGATTGCTGGGCGAGTCGGATGGCGATGACATTCCCCTCATCTCCGTGGCTGTCGCTGCCTCCCCATCGGTTGGAGCGCAGGGGTTGGGCGATGCCGTGTTGGTGTTCCCGCTGTAAGGAATACATCGGCCCTTCTCGGTATCCCCGTCCGACCTCTGGGCCACCGGATTGCTTGCCGCCAATGTCTTCAATGCTAAGTACAGCGACCTCGGTAGTTCCTTCCCCCGCCTTTCCGCCCGCCGGAGTATCCCCGCCGCCGCCTTCGGACTCAAAGAGTATTTCGGGTGGGCATGGGGCACCAAGATGTCCGACAATGTAGACACGGCGGCGTCTCTGGGGGACTCCGAAATGCTGGCTGTCCAGGATTCGCCACGCCAGACCATACCCGCACTCGGAAATCGTTTCGAGGACGATCCCCATGTCTTGACCTTCGTGCGAAGACAGGAGGCCAGGAACATTCTCAATAATGAGCCAGCGGGGGCGGATCGCCGCAGCCACCCGCATGAAGTCAAAGAACAGACCACTTCTCTCTCCCTCAAGGCCCGCCCGTTTCCCTGCCACCGATAGATCCTGGCAGGGGAAGCCGCCAATGATGAGGTCAACTTTCCATCCCGGATCCGTTAGGTAAGGCATTGTCTTTATGTCGTCCCAACGGATGGCATTCGGCCAATGCCGTTCTAGTATTTTCCTCCGCCAAGGATCGAGTTCCACCTGCCACACAACATCCCAACCTGCTCGTTCCAGGCCGAGGTCGCCGCCCCCGATACCAGCAAATAGTGATCCACAGGTTGGCTTCAGATCAGACACTTTCGATGTGGTCCTCTATTTCGTAGGTCTCGTGTTCTAATTTGGCGCCACACTCCCAACACTCGTATCCGGAATCCTCCTCTACGGTGTGGGTCTCATCCGTGTAGGTCACAGTGAAGTCAACCGTCCCCTTGCACCCGCAGTTCGGACAGTCCATACTCACTGGCTTGTGGCCGTTGCTGCTCATACTGCGATTCCCTTCTCCCGCAGTCTGGTTCGTACCGTCTCCGGCACCGGCCTTCCGGCTTTGATGGCGATTAAGGCCATCGCCTCGTCGCCGGTCAGGTTGACGTGGAGCAACGTGCCCTTGATCTCCTTCGTGTCCTGGAGGATCTTGGCCGACCGCAGGATGGTGTCCCCGGCCCGAAGACGTATGCGCCAGTCCGGGCGGGCATAATTGATCGAAAACTTTTCCTGGCACTTTGGGCAGATGACTTCTTGGCGGAGACCACGTTCGGCTTCCAGTGCCTCGTCGTACATCCCGACGGCCCGTCCCGCCATAAGTTCCAGCTCACGGCGGGTGAGTTTCGTGTCCTCAAGGCCGAAGAGATCGTCGTAGGCTTTACCGAATGCCTCATCAGTCTCCAGCCAACCGCGGACACGGCGTTCCTTGATCTCCAGGGCCGCACACGCCTTCCGCCAGCTCCCTTGAACCAGAAGTTCCTGGAAGAACTGCCTTTGTATGGCCATTAGCCCAGAAGCATCACGGCGCTGAAGACCCCGCTCCGCGCCGAGGTAGTCCTCGACCGTCGATACGACCTCTCCCTCTATAGGCACCAGGGACTTGTCGTCACTTGCCACCAATAAGCCTCCCGATGTCCACGAGTGCCTGTCCATTGCCGTCTAGTAGGGCCTTCATCCCGCCCTCCAAGATACCGATACGGAGTGTCAGAAGGCCCGTGACTGCATCCACCACCGCTATCGTTGCTTGGCCGAGCAGTCGCTCGCGGGTGATGAAATACACGTCTTGGTCGGCGTAGACACCCTGTACGTTCGTCCCGCCGGTGTATTGCTCACCAATTACCTGATCTGGATTCCAGCCGCCATAGGGATAGTTCAGGAAATCCTTGTCTGTAGGGTCGCCATCCCAGAAGGCGTTGATGAGATCACAGTCAGTGAATGAGGCCGGGTTGCCCAGGTAGTTTGCCCAGGCGTTATAGCTGGTGTAGATGGTTCGCATCTTGCCAGCGGTATAGGCCGCCTCAATCGCCTCGCGGACGGCGACCTCCTTGATGCCGGGCAGTTCGATGTCTATGGGCACGCGGCACATGGCCGCCCAGAGGTCTTCTGGTATGCCAGAGCGTCCCATCCCGAAATGGCGGGCGCCCTGTCCGGCAGGGCAGTTGTTGGGCAACGACGTGTAGCCCATAATGATGAGTCCGGCCCTGCTGTAGTTCCGGAGGTTGATGACGCGAGGCGGGGGTTGTTGGGCCCCGGTCCATAAGCACTGCCAGGCAACCTCGATGCCCGCTTCCCGCAACTTGCAGGCCTCTTCGTAAGAGACCTCATCGAAAGAGGTGTCAATTCCCAACATGATTAGTCCTCCCCTCTAACAAGGCGGTAGCCCCGGTCCAGGAATGTGTCCAAGAACTCCACTGCCTCTTCGATGGTCTCTGCAAAGTAACCGGCGTAATGTTTGCACCAAGGGTGATCCTTGGAACGTGTGCCAACCACTACCACCGGCTTGTGGTGAACTCCTGCGGCTAGGAACCATTCAAAGGCTGTTCCCCAACTTGCGTGGTTTCCTGTTAGGACAAGGAGCACATCACAACGCCGGATGTCATCTTCATCCCTCTGGACTAAGGCCGCCTCTGTGACCCCCAACAGGCGCGTGGTATCCGGGCCGTCCATCGGTTCGGCTAATGTACTGAGGATCTCACGTCCTCGAAGAGGATCCAGCACATCCCAACCCCGCTCCAGTAGGAGAAGGGTGGCCTGGTGCCGTTCCTTGGCGGCGGCGGTATACATCCGTCCGGACAGTGTGCCGGACAAATACACACACCTTCTCACTTCACGGCCTCTTCCTCAAACAGGATCCACGCGATAAGGGAATAGACAGCTATGTCCCTGAAGGAGTCCACAATAGGTTCGTTCCTAAGCGTCCCGTTCCTGATGAAGGACTTGATCCGCGTCACCTTGTCATTGAGCCGGATGACCGCCCCGACCCACGGGGGTACGCCGAAGTCCTGGCTGGCCCGGATGTTGGCGAAGGGATCTTCGCCTACGCCATAATCTTGCTGCTTCGCTGAGTGCAATGCAGCGATCTGTTCCAACTTCTCTAGGAAGCGGCGGTCGCCGCCGCGCTCCTCAAACGTACACATCTAGCTACCTACGATGCGCCGCCCAAGTAGACGGATCGTCAGTCCCCAGCCGGTCCAGTAGAAGATGAAGACGGGCCCGATGAGGATTGCGGCACAGGCGTCCTCTCGTGTCCACTCCAGGTCGATGCCCAGACCGAGCACGTCCATACCTATTGCCGCGTAGATCTTGAACTTCATTTCCCTCTCCTCCGGGGGTAGAACTCTCCCTCAGCGCGAAAACCATCGGGGTAGATTTGAACTAGGACAAGATGGACTTTGCCCTTCGCCACCACACCGTAGGTGAACCCCTGCTGCCAGTTGGGGAAGGGCGCATACTCAAGGTCAAAACGACAGAGGCAGGCATTCTCAATGTAGGAATGGCTGCCAGAAGCGTCCGTCCAGGCGTATGTACTGAGGTGGTGACTGTGCCCGCAGAGGCCAGATGAACCCGTGGCGATGGCCATGTAGCGGGAAACATTTACCGGGTAGGCTTTTGAGGCACTGGCTTTGTTCCCGTGCTCAATTCTGAAACCGAGGAAGTCCACCACACTCATGTACTTGAGGCCCTCGATCCCCAGGTCAGCAAAACCAAGTAGTTCTGGAACGTCTAGGGCACGTAGGGCGGACAGATCCTTTCCGTACCGCCACAACCAGCGGCGCAGTCTGTCCTCATGGTTGCCCTCAATGAAGATGCGGTGGGCCTTGGGGTTACGTTCTACCCTTGCGGCCAGCCAGTGGTGGGTATCGTCCAGTTCATCTTGGAGATGAAACCTTCGAGAGGGGTTCCTGTCGAAGATCGAGCAGTCGTAGAAGTCGGCGATGTCGCCGTTGTAGATCTCAATGTCTGGGGCCAGATCATTCCAGAACCGTTCAACTGCCGTTAGGGTCTTCTCGTCGTGGAATGGACGCTGGAGGTCGTTGATGACAAGGATCTTCGTCCCGTCTGGAACACTCCGAATCTTGACCTCGGCGAACTCCCGCGGAGTCTCGAAGAGGGCCTCTTTCCGTTCCCGGCTGCGGACGGCCTCATCCAGATGCTTGTTACAATAGAGGCGGTTGGGGGCCGTGGATTCAAAGGTGTTGATGCAATCAGGGAAACCACATGGCCGTGGGGCCACTCCCCCAGGATGCTTGGGGCAATATCTTGCGTTGGAGTTTGGGTTTGGCGGGGCGAAAATATCGCCACAGCCAGGGAACTGGCAGGGTCGTTCCCCACGCACGGGCTCTCTCCCTTCGGGGTTTAGGGCTCAGGGGATTCGCCGTCCGCCTGGGCTCCTCTTACACTTTCAGGATAGCATGTTCCGCTACTACTGGTCTTCCCCTTCTTCTTTCCGTAAGTCGAGGATGTCGCCCCGCGCCGTCAACTTGTAGATCGGGTCGCCCCACGTCTTTCCCCAAGAGACTTCCACTGGGATAGACCACCCTAAGCGGGAATCGTCCGGTAGGATCAAGGTTAGGGCCGTCTGTTCCCAGAGGTGCTTGATGATCCTGGCGGTCTCCTCAGCGTAGGCATGATCCGGCCAGTAGAACTCGAACGTGATGGAGTCGTGGACCGAGATCACGGGGTAACACTGCCTCTTCTTCAACGCGGGTGCGTTCTCTGTAAGGTTGTGCGCCGCGCTGTGCAGTGTTGAGCAACCTGACTGGATAGGATAGTTGATGCCTTCTCGTATGAGCGCCTCCAGATCGTTGAACCGCCGCATGGCCTTGAGCAGTGACGCCGCTGGGAAGTGGCGCCGCTGGCCGAAGATATTGTCTCGGTGTCCCAGTTCAATTACGTCCCGTCGCGCCTGGGAAAAGTAGACGGGAAGACTGGCCACTACCCGCATGTAGCGGGCCCGGATCTCCTGGGCATCTTCCGGACTACAATTGAGTCTGTCGGCGATCCCGTCGTCGGTGAGGCCGTACCCGATTCCGAACACAAGTACCTTGGCCTTGCGCCGGAGTTCGGGGTGCGCCTCCTTCCACTCGAAGTCCGTCATCTCCGGGTCAACTGGCCAGATGGCGCGGCCAATGTAGGCGTGGACATCCTGGCCGCTGGTGAGCACCTTCAGTAGGCCATCATCTCCCGCCGTATACGCCAGTCCCCAGACCTCGGCCTGGCTCCAGTCGGCGGTCATAAGACCGAACCCCTCCGGAGATGTGAATGTCCGGCAAAAGGCATCCTTGGTCCCCAGTTCCGGGATTTCCACGTTGGCCGGTTGGTTCTGCATGTTCGGGTCGGCCGAACTCAACCTCGTTGTTTCAGCGCCGCCCGGTCGGTAGGTACTACGGATGCGGTTGTCTGATTCAATAAAGCGGGCGAGTCCGCCATGTCCGTCCTTCCCATCGAGGTAGGTTCCCTTTGCCTTCCTTAGTTCCTTGAGTTCCATCAGGATGGGGAGGATAGGGTGGTCAACTTGGGCACGGACGGCAACCAGGGCGTCCGCCCCGGTCTGGTCGTGCTCGAAGCAGAGTCCAACGTCGCAGGCCTCACAGCCGCGGCCGCCGTCGGTCTTGAAGCCGCTGCGAGGCAACCCCAGTTCCTCGAAGAGGATGTGCTGGAGGTTCCTGTGGTACATATAGTTCCAGGGTGCCTTGGTCTCCGGTAGGGGAATGGCCCAGAGCCGCGCCTCCGCGTCCGCGATACGCTGGGTGTAGTGGGAGCAGAGTTTCTCGAAGTAGTCCGTGTCCACGAGGACGCCGCGCTTTTCCATCTCCCAGCAGCAACGGATGAGAGGCTGAATGATCGCCTCCGACGCCCAACGTGTGCCCTCAGCATCGGCCTTTGCCCGCAAGACCGGGACCACCCGCTCCACAGCGTCGGCATCGCCCGCACTGTATTTCCAAAGGATGTCGTCTGGGGCCTCCGCCATCTTTCGCTTGTTGCTGCTGACGGCGTTGATTTCAGCCTCGTAGTACGGCATCGGGGGATCCGCGTAATGGGCCGTCAAGATGGAGAGGCTGTGGCGTTTGGTCTTCCGTGCCTCCGGGGGCATGGCTGTCTCTGCAACCGCATGGTGCAGGAGCATGGTGTCTTCGATCTGGCCCTTGATCTCTATGCCGAAGGCGGTGGCGGCCGTCACGAATGGCCAATCTCCCCGCCTCTCAAGAAACCTTAAATCGAAGATGGCGTTCTGGCCAACCTTCTTCGTGTCGCTTCCGAAGATCTCCTTCAGGATGGTGATGACCTGGGGCCATTCGTCATCCGTCCAGTGGGAGTCAACCTCAGACTTCGGCACCTCCACGAGATAGGGTGGGCCGGATGGCCGCACAGACACGAAGAGGATCTCGGCCGCTGTCTTCGGCGGGCGCTTCTCCGCCAACAAGTTCTTTGCTATGCCCGGACTGATCTCCACGATGTCCGGTGCCACCCGCTGGTGTGATAGGAGCGGGACCACGAATCCCTCACCGGGCTCGGTGGAGAAACTGATGCAGAGCAACTCGTCGTGCCGAAAATCAAGCCCCGTGGTCTCGGTGTCGAAGGCTATCTCCTTCGTATCCGCATGAAGTAGGTAGTCTCTTAGGTTGGAGAGCTGGGCCAGTGTGGTGACGGCGGAGTAGTCACCAAGGCGGGGCTGGCCCAACTCTCCCGACGCTATGCGGAGGGCCTTCTCAAAATGGGTCTGCACGATGTCGGCGACGTGCCATTGGCCTCGAAGTAAGAAGGCCGGATGGTAGCTTGGAATGAATTTTATGCCTGTCTCCGGCTGTGTGAGGGTCTGTCCCAGAACCGAACTTAGGGTCACGGTCTGTCCGTAGACGCTTTGCAGGGCAACGTCTCCAAGTGTGACGACGCAAAGCGGTTTGGCCTCGGCCAACTCCTCCAGAAGGTATGGACGGCAGGCCCGGATCTCGGTTACTGTCGGGCGCCTATTTTGGGGAGGGTGGCACCGCACACTATTCGTAAGATATACCGTCTGTGGTGAGATACCCGCCATCTCGCAGAGCAGCCGGAGGAGCTGGCCGCTTGGCCCAACGAAGGCCTTGCCCTGGAGATCCTCTTCCTCGCCCGGCGCAAGTCCGACGAACATAATGCTACCGGGTGTTCCCCGGCCGCCGACGATGTGCTTACGGCACCGAGCGAGAGCAGGGCAGAGGTTACAGTCTGACGAGGGAGGCATTTGTTACTTCTCTATCCCCAATGTTCTCTACCCAATCCAGTAAGAGGGGACAACGGTTATCCTGTTCTGCGCCGCAGTTGCGGCAGGTCTCGTGGGTCACTTCTATGTCCTGCCCATCCTGCTCTATGTAGCTAGGATCCCCCAGTAACCAGTGATGCGGATGTCCGTCAGGACAGTTGTGGCCGTTTGGTGCTTCCACGGGATGCCTTCTTCTGTTCTGGGGCGGGCCATATCCTCTCTTCCCAGACGCCATCCTCGCGCTGCATCCGCAGATGCAGTCCGCCAGTGATCGTACAGCCGGTCATTGTGGAGACCGCACCCAGTGGAACTTCGATCTTAGTCATGGGGTTTCCTTCCGTTCCCACCTGTCAGCCTCATTAGGCCGAACGCGGCGATCACAGATGAATCGTACACGTCCTGAACCAAATTGTCGGGCAGACCGTAGCGGGCGATAGCCCAGGCCTTGATGTCTTCCTTACTCACCCGGTTGGTGCCGAGCATGGCGCTCTTCCAGGTTGAGGGGTCTACTAGTGTATGCGGGACGCCCAGCCGATCTATGGCATACCGTAGGGCCCCGACCACCATCCCTAGATCGATGGCCGCTTTTCGGTTGGGGCCTACGAAAGGACGCTCCACCCAAATAAAGTTGCACCCCCGGAGAATGCTATTGGGTAGAAGTTCCTGCATCTGGTGAACGAGTCCCAGGAAGCGATCCTCTGCCCGCTGTCCCTTGGCCTCCAGGCGCAGCCGATCTACCAGCGTGTCATCGTGGCCGTTGTTGTCAACGACGAAGATGGTGATCGCGTGGGAGTCAGGGTCGATTCCGCCCACCCGCATTGTCAACTCCTCGGTCGCGGCGCGGCCAAGTCTCTCGACCCACCGGCGGCCACTATCTGGTCGGCTACAGCTTTACTTCTCACTCTGGCCTGGTAGTCGCGGCTCCGTCGGGCACAACAGGCCCTACACCGCCGACGGCCATCTGATTCGACACGTAGATTTCCTCCACTGAGGGGATGGTCGTGGACACAACGGACTCTGTTCGTATTCTGGTTTCCTCTATGCCGTCCCTTTGCCATCATGTCTTGGGTGTTGTCCTTGTGTGTACCCAGAAACAGATGACCGTGGCGCACACAAAGCCGATTGTCGCAGTGGTGCAAGACGCACAGACCGGGAGGTATTGGACCATAAGCCATCTCCCAAGCCACACGATGGGCCAAAAGTTGATGCCCATGTTTACCGCCAGACCCTATGGTTCCGTAGCCGTTCGCGGTGCAGGCAGCCCACAACCAGCAGTCCGGTCCTTTCCTGACCTTGGGCCAAAACCGCTCGGCGATGGATCGGCGGTCTGTCTTCATTAGTCCGCGTAATCTCTCTTCACGGGCGGCGCGAGATCCATATTCCGTGCCGCTACAATACTGTCGGATACTACCCGTACACCCGGATAATCGAGAGCTGTCTTCAGGGCGCGGGCCTGGGCGTTCAGCACTACCAAGTTGGGCAGTAGTACCACCTCTGGTACGTGACCTTCGGCCACAGCCCGGATGAGCGCCGTCCAGTCCACGATCTCAGCGTGCCAAGTCAGACGGGTACTCAGACCAGAGATCCGGGGGGTGTCGGACACGACGATGGGAACCGGCACCATAGACGCCTGTTCCTCCAGCACCTCGGCCATCTCGTCCTTACCAGCGGCAGAGGCACGCTGTGACCGCGCCAACAAGCGTTCCTGCTCCTTGCGGGCCAACTCTCGAAGGTGGGCCTCTTCCTCTGCCCGGATGCGCTCCTGTTCGCGCTGGTAGGTGAGGACGCCGCGCTTGATGGCGACCTCAGCATTTGTTAGCATAACCATCGGACGCTCAAAGAGGTCCATGATGCGCCGCTTGGCCTCATCCAGGGGCCGGGTCAGGGACCGGCGTAGATCGTCCAGCTCCTTGCTCCGACTCTTTATGCGCTGAAGGGTGGCCGCGGCGTCCTCATAGTCCTCGGACGTTGCGATGTGGACCTCGGTGCCGATGGCTGCGAGCATGGTCTCGGTGTCTGCTGTGAAGGACTGAACCTTCATGTTGTCGTTGGGATCGATTGTCATGGTGTAAATCTCCTCCGCCAGTTGTAGACCGTAAGTAGGGACAAAAAAGTTGACCAGTCAGCGGGGTCTTTGTACTCATGCAGACGGTAGGTGCCGTCCGAACGGAGTTGCACTACCCACCGCTCCTTGGCCTTGTTGCTGGGATGTTGCTCATTGTAGGCTGTCTGATAGGCTGCTATCTGAAGTGCCGCCACCGGATTAGGGGAGGCACCTGTCTTAATGTCCATGACGGCCCGGACGCCGCGCAACAGACCTACACGGTCGATGGTCCCGGCGTAGCGGTAGCGTGTCGAGTAGACCTGGAACTCGATGGCTTCCGGGATGAACAGAACATCGTCCCTGAACTTCACCCAGGCCCAGATGTAGGGTTCGAGAACCTTGTCTGCCTCCATCTCCTCTATGGTCAGGGCGTCTCGGTCGTAGAGGGCGGTGGCTGTGTGGACAAAGGTGCCTCTCTCCTGCGCTGCGGCCATGATCTCCGGGTCGATGCCCAGGAAGTCATTTATGCCCGTCATTACCTGGGTGACACTGGGGATGCGAAGGCCCTTCAGGTAGTAGGCGTGGGCCTTGGCCTCATAGCGGAAGTCTGGGTGGGTCATCCTCGTTCCTCTAGTAGGACAGGGGCGCAGTTGGGCGGAACAGGGCGGGCCTGGATGTCATACAGCCGATGGTTCCCGTCCCCAACTGCGCCGTGCGACCTACGGTATTCGGACTGCCACATGTCACGCAGCAGACGCTTGACGGTGTAGCGTTTGGCATCCGCGAAAGCGTGGCCCTTCGACCAGTCGGCATGCGTCTCTGCCGTGTGCTCTCGGCGACCTTCGTACACGGAGCGGTAGTACGGCTTTGGTGTACACCGCCCACTCTTCACACCTACGTTTTCTGAGATGGTGTAGAAGATTGCCCTCCGCTCAGGGTTGAATCCAAAGAGTTCGGCTAGGGCTTTATCTTTTGCCCGCCTCTGGATCATCCCATTCTTTATTCCCACACCCGCCCGTGCCCAGACCTTGGCTGGATTCGCGTAGCAAGTGAAGTCGCCGATCTCTCCGCGTATCTGGCCGATGCTCAATAGGCCGAGCATGGGAACAGTCTGAAACTCAGCCAGTGGGTCTTGTGCGGCAAGTCCCTCTAGTTGCCGGTCTAGTTGCTTCTGCTCCACCGCAAAGACCGCGTGCTGATCTAGGTAAGTATCCAGCATCCAGGTAACGGCGACACTGGGGGCCGACTCCTGGGTGCACTGCACCCACTTCCGAAAGGTTCGGCGCTTGTCTTCCTTGGTCGGCGGTCGATTGAGTATCCGACGGCACAGACCAATGATCTCGGTCTCGCGGCGGCGCCGTGCCCGTACCACCTGTTGCCGCCTGCGGTGGACTTCCCGGATGTTACTGATGAGGTTGGTCAGATCATCCATCGGTTCTCTCTTTTCGGGACCACCAGCCGCGCAGATAGGGAATGGGTAACAGGGGAGTTCTGGCGCGGCCGGTGATCTCGATGTCGGACTGGGCGGGCACGCGGGCTTTGGGTAACATGACCCCTATGGCTCCGTCCAGCCCGATTTCCCTACTTAGGCCACCTCCGCCTCTGCCGCCTTGTGCAGCTCTTCGAGGCGTGTGATGCCGATGCCGCTCTCTTCGGCGCGGGTTCCCTTGAAGTGGGCCTTCTTCAGTGCGGCGACAACCTTCTCCTGGAACAGGGCCTTGGTCAGATAGGTTTTGCCTTGGCTGCGGAAGAAGGCAGCCGACTGCGCTATTTCCTCGATGGTGGCATCACCCAACCTCTTGCCCCCGTAGAGGATGAAGTCCCAGAACGTTTCGGCCACGGACATTATGCGTTCCCCTTGGGAGCACGTCCCGAATGCGCCGCCATTGTCGTTGTGGCCGGAAGGTGTCTGCCGTAGCGCCGTTCGGATGGCGGCGATGGCGAGTTCCGCCCGCCGACGCACGGAGTCCTTGGTCATGGCCCTATACAGGGCGCCATCCTCCTCCGCGTAGCGGATCAGGGTGTTTACGGCTTCGATTTCACAGTTTCCTGCCTCTTCGCACGCCCTCCTTGCAGCCGCCTGGATTGACTCCTCGGTGTTGGTAATCGTTGCTGTTGTCACGGTTCCTCTCCTTGTTTGGGCATACGTTTCCGCATGATGTCGCGTATGGCTTCGTCCGGGAGGTCATCATCCGAGGAGTCCCACACATCCCCGTCCTTGAGGAAGTAGTAGTCTCCCGATCCCCGCTCGTGCTGGTGCATGACCCAGACCCCCGGCAGATCGCTCGTTAGGTCCGGTAGGCAGGCCCCATCGTTGCCAAAATCTACATGTTCGGGCATCCCAGTTCCTTCAAGACCGCACGGGCGGCCTCTTCTCCCTGTTCTGCGGTTCCTTGGCGCAGGATGCTCTGCTGAATGTGGTGGGAGGCCGTCCTACCATTTAAGCGGACGCGGATCGTCGCCCCCGGACGGTCGCGTGTTACTCGGATCGTAATGTTCTCTGCACCGGCCTGAGTCAGAGTCGTGTGATAGGCGGCCAAGAAACCTTTGGGCTTAGACATCTGCCGTCTCCTCCGCCTTCTCATTCGGGTCCGGGCGCCATAGGAGCGGCGCCTCTTGTATCTTTTGGAGTAGTTCCGGACGCTCGGCCAGGACGGTAGGAAATTGACGCCGCTGAAACTTGATGCCGTCCAGCGAATACCACGGCCCCGCCTTGGTGACGATCTTGAGTGTCTCCAACAGGTCGAGTTGGCTGCCTTCTTTGTCCACACCATCGATGGCGTCGATGTCGAACAACGTCTGCTTGCCCTCCGGGGCGATACTGCTCTTGCGGATCTCGGCACGCACGGTGATGCCCGTCTGCGCGTCGTCGTCTTTGATGACGCCCGTGCTGGTGAAGTAGACGAGCAACGAGCCCCAGAAGACCAACGCCCCCTCGCCCGTCATCGTGTGGCGCTTCATCGCCTTCCGCCGTTCCCTACTTCGTGGATCCCCCATGATGTCTAGGTGTTGGCGGAGTTGGTTGACAATGATGAGCGCGACCTTGTGCTCTGCGAGCATGGGCCCCAACCGTTGCATCTCCCGACTTATCGTTCGGGCAGCAAGGCCGAGTTGCGCCTGTTCACCGACAGCCAAATCCAGGTTCTTTTTGGCGTCCAGCGCCGAGAGCGAGTCAATAACGATACACACCAGACGGGCGGGGTCTTCCTCGCGGACCCACTTTATGATCTCTTCGATGACCACAAAGCAGTCCTCAAGGGTTGTGGGCGTCGGCATCACCAGCCGGGCAGGGATGAGGCCGAGGCGTTCTCCTCGGTCGCGGCTGTACCGATGCTCGGCGTCGATGAGGATCGCCAACCCGCCTCGGCGCTGGGTTTCCGCCAACACGTGGTATGCTACGGAAGACTTCCCGGCCCCCTCTTTGCCATAGAAGACGGTCACACGGCCAACGGGGATGCCGGGGCGCCCGATGGCGTAGTCCAGCATCGCGCATTGGGTACTGATGTACTCTTCTATGTCAGAGGTAAGGGGTTGAGAAGCGAGTTTCAGTTCAAACTTGGCAGCGAGACGCTCCTCAAACGTGCCGGATGCGTCCTCTGTTGGAGACGCTTTCGCCTTCCGTGCCATCTCTCTCCCTCCAAAGATTAGGGCCGGATATGCTAGAGCGAACCGCCCAGCCCGTCGCGTAATTTCGCCAGTCCGTCAGCCAATACTGTGGCCATATCCTGGCACTTCGCTACTAGGCTGGAGAGCGTTGCTGGTGACGGGCCTCGATCCTCTCCTTCGGGCCATCCAAGAATCTCGGATAGAAGCCCATGTGCGCGGCCAAGTTCCTGCGTCGTCCCCACAAGCCTCTCATGGATCGGTGCGACCTCTGGTGCCTTAAAGTTCTCTATTGTTCCTGTCATCTCTCTCCCTTCAAAAGCCGGGGTTCGCCGCCCCTATCTACTGGTCTCCAGGGGGAGGACTCGAACCTCCATCTCTCGGCACCTGATTCGGTGCCGGGTGTCCTGCCTGTTAGACGACTGCCTGGATCGGACCCTATTCGGCCGCCGCCGTTTCCTTCCGGGCTGCCTGCAACTTCGCCCGAAGTGAGGCTCTACTCGCGGTCTCTTCTGCGGTCGGGGCCGCCTTTGCCTTCGGTGCAGGCGCGGCGGGTGGTTCCTCCGATTCCTCGGCGCTGAACTCACCCTCCACCACATCACCATCGGGCGGAGGTGGTAGTCCGGCACCCAACCGGGGGCGTGCCGCTGGTGCAGCCGCCGCCCCAAAGGGATCAGCCGGACCCGCCAGGATTTCCAGCATCCGCGCTGCGGTCAGCACCTCGTAGTTTGCCACGAGGTCGTTCATGTTCTCCAAGAGTTCCGGTGCCTCAAGAGGCAACGCGTCTGGAGCCAGGAGAACCTGATACCGGGTGTCCTGTACGCCTGTACCCTTGCGCCGAATGAGCACCGGCCGCCCCGTGTCCGGGTCGGTGATGTCCCGTTCGTCTTCGGGCAGTTCCTCGATGGCCTGGGTAAGGTCATCCAGGGTCGTTCGCGGACACGGCCAGATGCGAACAAGGTTTTCCTTTGGGGTGCCGTCGTCCTTCAACTCGACGACGTTCATGGCCGCATACCAACGCGGCCCCTTACCGTCGCCTTGCTCCCGTGCCTGGGCACAGGCCGGACAGGACTCGTCGTACATCTTCCGCAGGCAGACGAACGGCGCCCTGTTCGCCCCGTAGAAGTGTACGGCCACCGGGTAATAGAACAGGGTCTTTCCTGTGTCGGGATTCGCGGGCAGGTCTTCCCTCGGCGGGAGGATCCTGATCCAGTTGTCCCCCCACTTGCCGCCGGGCCCCGACTGCGGCTTGAACAGCGGGGTGCCCTCCGATAGGGCCTTGGCCGCCTCAACCGAGGCTTGTATGTCGGGCCTTCTCCATCCAGGCACGTTATCCCTCCACCTTCTTGAGGTAGTCCCTCACCAATTCACCGGCACCGACGATGACGATGACCAGGAACGCCGTGGTGCTGGCACTGAAGCCCAGTGCCCCCACGACTGTCGCCGCCTTCGCCAACGCACCGGCCAGGGCCGCCAGCCCTATGATAAGTGCGTACTTCTTCACTACTGTTCTCTCCCTTCAGTTATTGCCACATGATAATCGCAACGATGGTGGCGCCGGTACATCCGGCACCCACCAGATTGACCGCTTCCAGAGCGCGGGAGTGGGCCTTTATGCTGGTGCCGATGAGCCCCACGCATCCGATGAGCAAGGCGATGAAGGCGGGGAGGCTAAGGCCGGAGACATTGCGTTGGGTAAAGACGGTCACGACCTGGGTTCCGTAGAAGACCAGGAGTCCGCCAATACCGGCGATGTTTGCCGTAGCCCCAAGGATTTGGGGAAGTCGCCGCCTTCTCATTTCCATTTTCATTCTGCCAGATCACCCTACATAATTGTCAAGGGCTTCCTTGATCGTGCCTTCCAGAATCCCAGGAGGTGCGTCGCTGGGGTCCATTCCTTCTGGCAGCCGGGCCTCGACGTGGGGTATGCCGTGGCTCCAGAGACTCTTGTGTATCTGACCGCTGGCACTACGTCCGGCCTTGTCGCCATCCATGAGAATGACGAACGGTCGCCACCCTACCGGCAGACGCCCGACCAGGGTGATCTGTTGCGCCGACATCTGGCTACCCAGGATGGCGACTGCACAGTTGGGCATCCGCAACGCATCGAAAACACCCTCCGTGATGATGAGGGGCCGCGGATGTTGCAGCCGCTCCAGTCTGTCGAGGTTGAACACCACATCGCTCCGACGGCTGCCTTTCGGATAGAGCACCTTTGGTTCGACTTCCGGGACGACAGCACGAGCGACGAAGGTATAGAGTTGCTTGCGGTACTCGACCGGAATGATGAGGCGCCCCGCGTAGTATCCAGTTGGGCAGAAGCCGATCCGATATGCGCAAGCGCGAGCCGGAGGAATGTGGCGGGCCTCCAAGTAGAAGCGCACTTCCGGCCATGCGGTTGCTGGCGCGTACTCCGCCGGTAGTTCTACCCCTGGTACTGGTGCCGGGATGTTGCCACCGAACCGGAACTTGGGATCTGTCCGGAAGCGCACTTTGCGCCGGGCCTCGAACGCCTCTGTTGGTTCTAGACCTACGACACGGTGGAAGAAGTCGAACAAGTCGCCCCTCTCCTGACAGCGGAAACATATCCAAACCCCAGTCTCCGCCTCGATGTAGAGTGTATGCTTTTCCTCACCACAGAGCGGACAGGCCCTCCGAATCTCGGTGCCGTCCTCCACCAGTTCGGCCTCGATGCCGCCGTCGATGAGGAACTCTATGAGGGCATCTGGATCTATCATGGTTCCTCTCCTCCTACCAGCACGGGGAGGCCGTGCGTTGTTTGTACTTCGAGTGCCGGGAACCCATTATCTCCTCGTCCGAAGCTGGAGACACAACGCAACCAACCGCCGGTGGTGCCGTGTAAACTATCCTTGAGAACAAAAATGTTTGCCCAAGGCCCCTCCACGTCGTCCCGTTCCTGGTCTGTCTGGGCCAGCCCCAAGACAAAGTGCGCTTTCTGGGCCTTGGCAAAGGAGGCCCCCACATGCTTGAGGCTTATGCGGGCCTTGTCCACCGCCTCCCTTGTGGCCTGGCCGGTGGTCCAGATCGGTACTTCCCGCCCCTGTGCTACCTCGCCGCGGAGCGTACTGAAGATCTCCTTCAACTCTTCCCATCCCTGCTTCCTCTGGCGCTCCGGCACAAGCTCATCCGCTGAGTCCAAAACTATCAACCCCGGTGGTTGGCCGGTCTCGGCGATGTACTGGTCGATGTCGTGGATGAGGTCGCGCACAGTCATAAGCCCCGTCCGAACATCTATGTCTGCGACCGGGGGTTCCTTCATGTGCCGACCCTTGGTGGCGCGGCCCACCTCCGTCTGCCAGAGTGTCTTGTGTAAAGGCTCGTTCCTGCCCCACCCCAAACTGCGGGTGCCTTTCTGGAGGATGCCTGTTACCACACGACGCAATATCTGGTTGGGCGTCAGTTCGAAAGTGTAGTAGAGGACGTTCCTGTTTTTCCAGAAGGCCTCCACCGCCATGCCGACGGCTATCATCGATTTCCCTACCCCTGTGGGGCCGAGTATGATCCCCAATTCGCCGGGGTGGATTCCGCCTTCCCAGAGTTTGTCCAGATCGTAGAGGCCGGTAGGGATAGCGCCGCCGGAGAACCCATGTGGCGGTTGCCCTATGAATGCAGACAGCCGCACGTTCTCGTCGATATCCACGGTGCTGGACAGGGCCGTACTTAGTTTCTCCCTGGCCTTGTCCACGTCGCCCCGGTCCAGGGCGGCACCCGCCTGCTCGACATAGGCGCCCATCGAATACTGTTCCAACCATGCCGTACACACTTCGCGGGTGTAGGGTAGGGCGGATTTGTCCGGTGCATAGGCATCCAGATCCAGGTACAGACGAATGACCGCTTCCTCCGTCGCCCGCATCTTCCGGAGTTGGGTGTACTCGACTTCGAGGGCCTGGTTCAGGACCGAGGACGTGACTGTGTTGCGGTACTTGGTCCATTGCCGGAGGGCGAGGTCGGCCAGAAACTTCATTGGTCCCGGTGGGAAGATTGAGGGAGACAGGTTCTTGTGGGCCCGGAGGAAGTCCTCGTCGTGCAGAATCAAATAAATCGTGCGGTAGGCGGTCTCATCCGTCATCTAAGGATCGCCTCCAACATTGGTATCTTAGAAGCGAAGAGCTTCATTGCGTGTGGGTACTCCTCCTCCCGCAATGCGCCCGACTTCCACAGCCAGAAGTACCCAGCCAGTTCCTTCAGCCGTCCCTCCCCGTGCTTCTTGAGCAACCGGGCCGCTATCCCGTAGTCCTCTGACTGGAACGGTGGGCACGGCATCCTACAGTCCCCACCACGTTTTCGGAACCAGGCGAGGAACTCGCCGACCGTATTGACCGGTGGTGCCTCACTCCCAGGGGTCGGGCGGTACTCGGATCTCCGGACGTTTATGGAATACCTTTGGTTCCCGTCCGTCAGTGTCGTCCGCATCTCTCTCCCTTCGCATCGCCTTGTGCAACTTGAGGTGCTTAGAGCGTGTCTTCCAGGCCAGATTGGTATCACAGTTATGGGATCGGTTCCAATCTTTGTGGTGAATAATCTGGCATGGGTCTTTCCAGGTTTCTTCGGGCACCGGCGATAACCACGCCGCAACCACCAGTCTGTGTAAGGCAATGAAGCAGCGTTTGGGGCGGGGGCGGTTGGTATTGCGCAACCTCTCCCCGTTGCCGGGTGGTAGGTAGACGAAGAAGTGGCCGTCTGGTCGCTGCGTAGGCTTAACGATCCGCCCTACGTGGGTGCCCTTGCTGGGTGTCTCCCGCCGCACCCGACCGAGGTTAGAGATCATGTAATCTGGAACGTCTGCCAGACGTGTCCACTTCTCTTCTCTCTCGCAGCAGGGGCCGAAACCGTCCGGCAAGGGTTCTCCCTCTTTCTTTAAGTATGACGTACTCTATAGAATATGATCAGGTGCTAACACTGATAAGCGCCCATCAACAGGCAAGAACCGTAGGTCAGTCTAAGGCTACTGGTATTAGGGTTGTGAGTCTGAGCCCTTAAGGGCATATACCTTCCCTCCATTTTCACTCTACTCCTAATACCAGTAGTCTGTCAACCCCTAATACTGTAACGTACTGTGGCTTCGGAAAGGGTAGTTTCCGTTACCATTATTAGGAGTACCTACCCGCCGTCTGCCGTAGCCAAACTCTACAGAGAAGTCGTCCCGTGTAGGTAGGCTGTCGATCTCCCCTGCGTAGCCACAGTCATGGGCGTAGAGGCAGCGGGCCCGCTTACGAATGGTGTCGTACTCTAGGCTGAAGCGGTGACACTGTGGGCACTCAGGCATGGCACCACTTCCCCAGATGCTGATAGCCGCGCTTCCCAGAGTGCCGTAGCCGAGCGGTACGGATCATCGTTGTCCGCCCAGTCACAACATTGCAGGCCCACGCGGTATCACCGAAGACCCGAATGATCTCGAACCTGCGGCCATCGCAGCGCGGGTCTTCACTCTCCCAGAGTTGACCTACCTTGACGGCGATGGGGTCAGTCATGGGTACACATCTCCATTTTCTTCGGCTTTCTGCTGTTCGTAAGGTGCCACGACACGGCGGTACAGCTCCAGCTTGATGCACTCCAAGACCCCAATGACCTCGTTGAAGTCCCTGTAGTGGGGGTTCGGGCCGAGGTAGGCGAGGATGGCCGTGGTGAGGGCAAAGTTCAGGCGCCCCGGTCCTAACGCTATGGCACCCA
>Ga0315274_10004437_pt1 | contig 20617 bp, 14 predicted proteins | sample YL17G02_20_MG_FD_203700 | JGI IMG/M metagenome (GOLD analysis project Ga0315274, IMG submission 203700) | Sediment microbial communities from Yellowstone Lake, YNP, Wyoming, USA - YL17G02_20 | ecosystem: Environmental > Aquatic > Freshwater > Lake > Sediment | place: USA: Wyoming | collected...
CCTCTCGCCCGAGGCAAGGATGCACGATTCTGCGAGAGATCGAAAAACTGGCCCCACGTCCCGGATGGACGAACTGCATGGAGCTTTCCCACGACCAGACCGCTGACGGGCGCCCGGCGTCCGTCGTGTCGGGCGGACCTTTCCGGCTCCCAGCGTCGCTCAAGACACGGCCCCCCGCTCCGGCCTGTGTCCATGAAAGACAGCTGATGGGGAACGGTATCATCGCCGCAAATGCTATGAAGACGCGTATGCCGGGAGGCTCCCCGGATGGGGCTACCGATGGTCCTTCGTCTCCTTGACGAATAATCAGCTCACCATCCGGCCGTCGCACAACCTAGTGGATCACACCGGCTATCGCCCCGACTCCCACGCGTCTGGCATTCACGCGAGTTGCGGCACTCGTAGGTGGTCGATTCTCTTCAGGATCGCCAGGAAAAGATCCCGCTTGGTCGCCACCTCCGCCAACCGGTCCGCTGTCGAGTCCCGCAGTCAAGAACCAGACCTCGACCGGTCGCTTCTCGATCTTGAATCCTCTGGAGGTTTGCTTCGACAGGCTGTCAAGAATCTTCCGAATCTTGACCGGATCGCCCTTGACGCTTCTATCCGCCGCGTCGGCATACTGTGTCCACTCGATGATAATGGAGTTCGCTGTGGTCTCGTCTATCACAGGCATATAAAGGCGCTCGCCCACCCAACGAAAGGACTAAACAGACCTCAGACGCCGCAGTTGTGCGCCGCCTCCCGCTGCACTTTTCAACCGCCGCTCACAGGCGCGTAGATAATCTCCACCCTTACGCTCTCTGCCACGTCGTGCAGGCTCACAAACTCCTTCGCTTTATCGAAGTCTTTCCACGCCGCGCCGTTCACGCTCACGCTTTGAATCGGCGCGGATTGGGGATGCCGCAGACGCAGCAGCACTTCCTTCGTAGAACCGCGAGAAGGCAGTTTGACCGTGGCGGTGATTTTGCCGTTGTCCACATCCGAGACGATCTCGTAGTTCACCGTGCCAAAGTGCGTTGGCGCGTCTTTCACCGATATTCTCTTGCCCTGTTCCAGCCAGGCTCGGGGCGTAGCGCGAGCCAGCCACAGGTTCTGGCCGTCTTCCATCACCAACAGGTTGCGGAATCGTTCGAGAAAGGCGGCTTCCTCAAAGACCTTGTCCGGCGGACCGTGGACTGCGTGCTCGTTGAAAATGTAGCCGCTGTCGGGAAGAATATCGATGGCGTAGCAGTTCAGGAACGAGCGGAGAAACACCGGAATGTCATCGCCGGCCAAGTGCATATTCGAGGTGCGTTCCAGTCCGCCCTGATATTGCCAACCCGCCAGGAACCAATCGCGTTGACCGACGTTCGGATTCTCCAAAAGCAACCGGTCCTCCAGCACATCGAGGTACCCCTGTACCCGCACATCGTTCGGGGATAAAAGGCCCGCCGGGCTCACCAGCGCCGCGGCCGACTGGACCGTTTCCCAATACAGGGGGCCAACATGCGCGCCGGAGCCATCACGCTGCCAACCCCAGGCGCCTGTGGCCATTCCGCGCACATAACAGGCGAATGGAATGGCCGAATGGTACGTGCCGTCTCGCACGGGAACCACCGGCGAAAGCGCGATGGATCGCTCCACCGCCGCCCGCAGATCTTTGCGATACTCCTCGGCCTGAGTTGCCAATCGAGCGCCCTCTTCAGGATCGATCACTGCCAGCGTGGCGGCAAGACGTGCGACGGCAGCCCAATAGTAAGCCTCGCACTCGTAGAATTGCATCCACAACCCCCCGCTATCCGGGGTCACCTGGAGTGCCGGTTGCAGCCCTTTGCACCACAGACGTTCGCCGCCCGGAACCAGACTCGCCACCAGGCGCCGTTGGCGCAGTATCCATTCGGCATTGGCCCTGATTCGCGGAGCGGCGGCTTTCAACCACTCCTTGTCGCCGGTCATCCAATAGTGTTCGGTCAGCGCCCAACCGATAGAACCTGGGCCAAAGGCATGAACGCCATCCATGTGACCGCCCGCACCCGGCGGCCCCACGGCGTGCGTCAGGCATCCGTGGCCTTCGGAGAACAGACCGTTGGGACGGTCGGGAAGAGCCCATTCGTGATGACCGGCTGAGTTGGGGTCCATCGGCAAGGTCACCCATTGGTCGAATCCGTCTTCGGCGGCCTTGTGCATGCCCATCATGTCCAGCGCGGCAAGAATCATATAGGTTTCGGCGGCCAGGATGCCGTAGGGATAATCGTTGAACCACAGCCGGCCATTCGCTGGATTTTTCTCGCAGTGCCGAAGGAGATGCCAGGCGCCCAGATTCCATTGAGCCGTCAATCGTTCGGAGGGCGCCTCCACCTGCATCGCCGGTTCCGATCCCGCGGGGGGCTTGGGGTGGGGCGGCAGGTTGGCGCCGCGCATCCCCGTGACGGCGCCTTCCCAAGTTTGCTCCTCATGGGCGCGGATCCGCCGGCGGATGGTGGTCAGTTTCCTGGCCTGTAGTTCCTCGATGAATTCCCTGGCGCTGGTGGCTTTTGAGGATAATTCCACGGGAGCCTGCGAGGGGATTTCGGGCGGGAGCGCCAATTGCGAGGTCCGGCGGGCAAAGAATCCATACTCGGGGGCAAGGACAGGCCCGTTTTCCAAGTCCGCCGCCAAAAACGAGACGTTGCCCGCTTTAGTCCACAGAGTGACGATGGTGCGCGCCACGTCGTCCGGTTGGGTCGTATATGGCTGCACCTGCCGCCATTTCGACGCGCCCATGTATAAGAGTCCGAACTTCATGCCGCGCCGGGCGGAACCTTTGGCGGAAGAGCGCCACGAATTCGCGCCATCAACCACCGTGCCGCCATCGCCATCGAGTGGGCTCAGCTCGGACACTACCCCGTCGTAGGCTTCGATTCGCCCGCTGTAGTCCTTCTCGACGGTGGTCTTGTCGAATCCCCACTCAATTTCAAGATTCATCTTTTTCCAGGTTTCGGACACTAGCGCCTGCACCGTCGGCATGTCGTAATCGGAGGCGTTTTTGCCATCTCCAACGCTGATCACGATGCCGCAGGTGTCCGTTCCCAGCTCGAATACGATGGTTTTTCCATCCCCGGCCTGCGTTGGTTTCAGATCCTGTTTTACGGCGACGAGGTTATTCCACCACGAGCTGGAAGCGCCTTCATTATTCAGCGTCGTGACGGCCAATTCCTCGAGAGCAGGCTGGCGCTTGGCGTCCGCGTCCCACGTTAACACCACTTTCGGCGCCGGTCGGATTTCCTCCCACAGCAAGGCGCACAGCGCTTGCTTGATCGCGGGAGCGTTCACGTCCATTGGTTTGTTCAGCGGCATGTTGGCGTATGGCATGAGGGCCAGCCAACTCTCCGGCGGGTTCTCCCCGGCCTTGCGGTCTGCGCGATATTGATAGGCGCTTGGCGCGATATCAGCGGATTGTCCCACCAATATGTCCATGTCACTCTCCTTGATGTCCGTCGCAAATGCGCTCCAAGTACCGGCAAGAAGAAGGCCCGACAGGACAAGTGTCTCCAAACCAATCACACGAGTCCTGGTTAAACGATTTCTCACACATGACCTGGGATTCTCCATTTGATCTCTCACGAGGCCACCTATTCCCCTCAACTGTGAGGATTCTCCAGGCTCCCGTGTTCGGAAGCAACTGATATCTGGCCGAGAAGGGGGTCTTCGCAGGGATTTCCCTGGTGATGTGCCCTCTCTTCCGGCCCTTCTTCCTTCTGATTGCCACATTGGTCCCTTCCTGGACGCAGCGCTCCCTCGATGCTGCTCTTCGGATCCATCTTCTCTCGCGTCGGGTGGCTATGCGGCCCTGGGCAATGGCCGCAGACGGCCGATTCTCGCGAGGATCGCTTGGAAAAGATCGCGCTTAGCGGCCACCTCCGCCAACTGAAGCGTCACATACTCTGCGGGTTGAACAACCTTCGCGCCGATCTTGATTCGGTTACTCCCGCAATGTCGTCAGAGACCAGTGCTTCATGCCGCGGGGCAAGGCGAGGTGGCGAAGAAAGCTGCCCCGGTTGTAAGCGAGCGCGAGGACTTGAAGCGGCGCCTCGTTGTCCCGAAAGTCGTGGCGGGAGAGCCGCGTCCACGTCGGAGCAATCTTGCCCTTTTTGATCCACTGCTCGGCGGTCCCCCGCTTGTTGTGGAACTGGACGACCCGCTTGGATTGCCAAGTCAGGTCGGTAACGATGAACCCGATCCGTGGGAACAATTCCCCCATGTGCCATTCCATTTTAGCTACCACACCGAGGACTGGACGCTTCGTCGCATATCAATGAAGGAATCTGCTCGTATGGCTCCGAATAGAAGGGAGGAGAGCTAAACGAGGAGACAACCATGAAAAAGACGGCAGATGAGCCTCCCCCGTCAGCTGGACAGGGCTTCGGCTTTCTTACCAATCAGAGCACAAACTAGTTGAATTTTCTCCTGACTCTCGCCAGGAACTGTGCATCATGGCTTATTATGACAATCAAAGACGCCAGATCGCTTCCGCCGGCCGCCCAAGAGGAACTCCGCCGCAAGGCCGTGCGCGCCGTCGTCGGGGGAAGGAAACAGAAAGAGGCGGCCGAACTCTTCGGCGTGACGCCGCAGGCCGTTTACGCCTGGATGAAGCGCCATCGCCAAGGCGGACTGAAAGCCCTTGGCGCGCGCAAGCGCGGACGCCCCCGCTCGAAGAGACTCCTGCCGTGGCAGGCCGCTCAGACCGTGCGCATGATCGCGGAGCGCTGTCCCGATCGACTGGAACTTCCCTTTTGCCTCTGGACGCGCCAAGCCGTCGGCGAGTTGATCGAAGAGAAGTTCGGCGCGAATCTGTCGGTTTGGACCGTCGGCCGGCACTTGAGGAGTTGGGGGTTCACGCCCCAGAAGCCGCTTCGCCGCGCCTACGAACGGAATCCGCGGGAAGTCGAGCGTTGGCTGAAGGAGGAATACCCGCCGATGCGCCGGCAGGCCCGGCGGAAGGGGGGGGAAATCAACTGGGGAGACGAGATGGGATTGCGCGGCGACCATCAAGCGGGGCGCTCCTATGGCCGGCGGGGTCAAACGCCGGCGATTGGCGCAACGGGCAATCGGTTTGGGTGCAACACGATTTCGGCGATCACCAACAGGGGGCGACTGCGCTTCATGGTTTTTCGCAAGGGATTCAGCGCGGACGTCTTCATTGAGTTTCTCCGTCGCCTTGCGCGTCAGACCGAACGCCGGGTGTTTCTGATCGTGGACCGCCATCCCGTTCGCCGCTCAGGAAAGGTGAAAAAGTGGCTGGCCAAACGCCGCAAGGCGATCCGCCTTTTCCTTCTTCCCGCCTTCAGCCCGCAGCTCAATCCCGACGAGATGCTGAACCAGGACGTCAAGAGCAACGCCGTCGGCCGCCGCCGGGCGCGAGACGGCGAAGAGCCGACCGCCAACGTGCGGAACTGTCTGCGCCGACGCCAGCGCAGACCTCACGTGGCGAGGAGACACTTTCAGGAAAAGCATGTCCGCTATGCCGCAGTCTGATTCGCGGCTAAACTATTCTCCGCTCCCGGTAGTAGGTATCTGGGGGGGGACAACTCTCCTCCCGGGGCCGTTCGCTACACCGTCATCCGGAGCCTTCTGCCGAGGCAGAGAAAAGTCAGCGTGATCATGGCGAGAAGAATGGTACTGTAAGCCGCGGCGACGTGCATGCCTCCCGGGCCGCGGCGCAGTTGGTCGATCTTTACAGCAATGGGTTCAGAACCCGGTCCCTGCAACAAGATGGAACTAACGAACTCGCCCATGGCCGTGACGAAGATCAGCGTGGAAGCGGCCAGGATCGCAGGCAGCAAGAGCGGCGCTGTGACGCGCAGGAACGCCTGCCGAGGAGTGGCGCCCAAGTCGCGCGCTGCGCCTTCAAGATCAACCGGCGCCTGGGCGAGCCCGGCTGCCAGCGTGCGATGAGCCAGAGGCAGAAGACGGATGAAATAAGCCATAGATAGAATAGCGATCGTGCCGCGCAGATCGGTTCCCGCCGTGAGCAAGCCTGGTTGTCGGGTGATTCGCAGAAGGCCGACGGCGATGACAGTGCCGGGCAGCGCCCAAGGCACCATGACGAGCGCCTGCACCGCTCCGCGCCCGTTGAACTTGTGACGCACCGTCATCCATGCGCTAAGCAGGGCGAAGAGGACCACCGCCACGGTCGCCGCGCTTGAGGCGCGCAGGCTGTTCAGGATAGGTCGCAAGGACTCTTCGCGCTTTGCCAGACTCAGGCAATTGGAGAACGTGTATCTGACGGGAACGCCGATGAAGTCCGTGCCGGGCTGAATCAACGATTGCCGCGCCATCCAAAGGTGGGGCAGGACAATAAGGAGCGTCAGCACGGCGGCGCCCGCTGTCAGACTCCATCCCGCCAACGCGGAACAAGGGGCGACGCGTCGCCGCGCGGGCCCACGACCGCCTGGCGAGAAGATCCTTTCGAAACGCAGCGCAAGACACAGAAATAAACCGGCACAGATGACGAGCACAACACAGTCGCAACTGGCCAGACCGGTTGCCGACTCATCGAGCGCCTGCTGAACCCCCACCGTCAGAACAGGCTTTCCCGTCAGGTAGAAGAAAGGCGCAGTGAACGACGCCATGGAGTTCATGAAAGTGAGAAGCGCCGCGCCCCCCACCGCGGGGAGGAGCTGCGGAAGAAGGACCGATGTGAAGGCGCGCAGCCGCCCTGCGCCTAGGTCACGCGCCGCCTCGAGCTGGCTTTCGTCGAAATTCGCGATGGCGCCGCCGACCAGAACGAAGAAGTACACATACATCGAGTAGGTGTGAACGAGCAAAACTCCGCCGTAACCTTTGTCGAAGCCCATGGCGCGGCCCAAGAGGGCGCGTGTCAGGGTGTTGAACGGGCCCTCCTCGCCCATAAGCATCCAGATCGAGAAAACGCCCACCAAGGGGGGCAAGGCAAAGGGAAGGAGCGTCAGCCCCAACAGTAAGGCGCGTCCGGGAAACTCCAAACGGTAATAGAGTAGAGCCAAGAGGACGCCGACGATTCCCGCAAGCGCTACCGACGCCAGCGAGATTGCAAGGCTGCGCAACGCATAGATCCAATGTCCCCGTCGCGCGAACTCACGCCACGGTTCGAGAGTCCAGCCCGTCAACGGATTCCAGAAGCTTTCAGCAAGCGCCTGCAGAACGGGCCAAAGAACATATGCCAGGAGAACCGCCAAGAGAAGACAAACGCGGGGATCGGCTACGCTGAGCAAACCGGACCGGCCAATGGAACCTGGGAAGGAGTTTCCGCAAGGCTCGGATTCTTTCTTCATCGTCACGGCGCTCCTGCCGACTGCATGTCTGCGCGGGTTTCTAACCATTGGCGCGTGAAGGGAAACCGGCGAAGGCCGGAACACCCGAGCTCTCTCGGCGGTAAATCAACCCGGCCCCCGGATGAACGGAAAGTCGGACCGAATCGCCGCGTCGCAGGAATGCGTCGGTGACGTCGGTGGCGGAGGATCTTTTCTCCCTGCTCGCCGCCACGCGAACGGCTTCACCGGTTTCCCTAAGACGGACTTCGATCTCCAAGCCGGCGCTCGCGAATGAAACCAGCAAAACCTCAGCCGGCCAACCCGAGCCTGCCTCACTCGAGGTCTGCGCCGAGGCATCCTTCTTCTCAATCACGATATCTTCAGGTCTCAGAGCCAGCCAGACGTGATCCCCTTCCCTGAGCGCCAGATCACCCGGCCGCGCTATCGCAGTGCGAGCTATCCGAAGCATCGCGCCATCCGGATCCTCCCTCAGGGCCAGCAGGAATCTCTCGTGCTCAACGCCTTGGACTCTTGCGGCTAATACGTTTCTTTGCCCAAGGAACCGCGCGGCCTCAACGGTGGCGGGTCGCTCGAAGAGATCCTTTGGCGTGTCCGTCTGAATGATGCGGCCCTCGCTCATCAGCGCAAGTTTGTCGGCGATGGCCAGCGCTTCCTCCTGATCGTGCGTGATGTATATGGTCGTAAGGCCGAGGGCGGTCTGGATGTCGCGGATAGCGGAGCGCGTCGAACGGCGCAGAGAAGCGTCGAGATTTGAGAGAGGTTCGTCGAGCAGAAGCACCCTCGGCTCGACCACGAGCGCCCGGGCCAGAGCGACGCGTTGCTGCTGCCCGCCGGATAGTTGGTCGATGCGACGGTCATGCAGGCCGGAGAGATGAACGAGTTCCAACATCTCGTTCACTCTGCGGTCGATTTCCTGCCGCCTCTTGTGGCGGAGCCGAAGGCCAAAGGCCACGTTGCCGGCCACGTTCAGGTGAGGGAAGAGCGCGTAATTTTGGAAGACCATGGCCGTAGGACGTCGCTCCGGCGGCAGGCCGGTCACGTCGCGCCGGTCCATGAAAACGCCTCCGGCGTCGGGGCGTTCCAAGCCGGCGATGACGCGCAGGAGCGTCGTCTTGCCGCAGCCTGAGGGTCCGAGCAACGCGAAGCAGTGACCGGAATCCACCTTCAGGTCGATTCCTCGCAGAACCGCCAGAATCGTTTCCCGGCTTCGCCTGCCCGCGGCCGGGTTCGGGCCTTTGAAGCGCTTGGTGATGCCCGCCAGAACAACCTCGGCCATTATCTCATTTCTCCGGGTCCCGGATCGCTTCGCGCCAGTGTCGCATCCACTCCTGCTGTAGTTTGTCAAAGGCGTCCTGATCGACCGGCATAGACTCGAAGTGAATGTCCTTCATCCAGTCGGGCAGTTCGGACGGCGAGACATCGCTCCGCGCAAGGATGCGGAAGTGGTCGCGCGCCATCTTGAGGCAGTTCTCCTTGGACGTTACGAACTCGTAGAAGAGTCGGGCTTCCTCGAGATGAGCGGCTCCGGCCACGATTGCGACCGGGTCGAGTGAAATGGGGAAGGGACCTTCCGGGACGCGGTAATCGAAAGGATAGCCGTTGACGCGCGACTGGAAAAGAATGTCGGTCAAGTTCCAGAGGGAGATATAACCCTCGGGGCTCTTTGCAAGCCGGTCGTAGAGCGCCTGCGGGTTGGGGAGGTAGGCGTGCGTTTGCGTGTCCAGACTCCTTAGGAAAGCATAGCCGGGCCGCGGATCGTGAAGGGGACCGCCGCGCCTCCAGATCAAACTGGTGAAAATCGTTTTCATGGTTCCCGATTCGAGCGGCTCGCGAATGACAACCTTGTCGCGCCATTTGGGCAGGAGCAGGTCATCCCACGTCCGGGGCATCTCTTCGCGGCGGTGGATGTTCTTGTTGAAGACGATGGCGGCGACCTCGACGAACTGCGCGTACCATAGATCCGTCGGGTCATGGTATTCCGCTTTCAAAGCACCGGCCCACGAGGGGCGATAAGCCTGGAGGAGTCCTTCGGTCTTCGCCAGGGAAAAGAAAGCGGACGTTCCTCCCCACCAGACGTCTACCTTGGGCGCCGTTTTATCGATGCGGAGCTGGGAGAAAATCTGGCCGGTGGGCAGAAAGCGCCCCACGACCTGAATGTCGGGGCGCTCACGATGGAAGGCGTCGGCATATTCGTCGATCATCTCCTGGCCGTGGGGCGAAAAAACAACGACCGATCGCGGCGTGACCCTGCGGCCGCGGGCCCTTGCGCTCGCGGTTTCGTCGCCGACGTTCCGCCCGGCGGCGGTCTTGGTCCCAGATGTTGTGTTCTGGGAGCCGGCGGATGCGACGTTGCAGGTCAGAACCGCTGCAAGGACAAGCGGTATTGACGGTCGAGACCAACGAGAAAGCAAAGCTAAACAGACGGGGTCCATAGCTCAGAACTGTATGAATGCCTCTTTCAGAAATCAAGGCTCTTTTCGCCGGACTATGGGCCGGTTCAGGTAGATTCTGACCCACCTCCCGTGCGGGGGATGGGGTGTTTGGGGGCGGGGGGGCTGAGGGCGTTGCGAGCGATTCGCCCGCGGCGGCGGCGTCGGTCCGCTCGCTTGGGAAGGACGCTGGCAAGAGGAAAGCGCACCAGATCTGGACCAGGTCATCGACCAGTTGCCTGAAAGAAAGGCCTCCGCCGCCCGAGAACAAGGCCGAACGCTGGATCTTCGCCGACACCCCGTCGGGCAGGAAGAGGCGGCTATTCGTCCGGATCCGGCGACCGATGTTGTTGGGAGCGTAGTTCGCGTGCGAGGGGACCGTCATCGCCGCAACGTCGGCGTGGATCTCACCAAACGGGATCTCGTGCGTCACACGGCCATAGTCGTGATATACCCACTGCGTAGCCGAGTCTAGCGTGTCGGGGGAGTCGAGAACGCGCGGACCTTACGTCCGGGCGAGGCGCAGGGATAGGCACTGATCGTTGTCGTCGTGCCGCCCGGAACGTCGAGCGCCGACCCCACGCGATCCTGGTCGTCGTGGGTCCTATGGCTCACGAACGGCGTTCCCGTCAGGTCGGTCTCAAACGTGGGCGGGTGGAGCATCTTCGCTTTCTGCGCCGTAGTAAGATCCGTATCGAGGTTCGTGACGCCGCGCATTGCCTTGAACGCGCGCCCCACCGCGTCGCATTCCTTGCACTGGGCGTTCGCCTCGGGGTAGGCGGTCAGCATCGCGCGGCCTGAAGCGTTGTACTAGGCTGTGTCCAATAATTCCTTGACTGACGTTTTGATCGGTGCGATCATCGCCAAGATGCTTGCTCTCTTTCCATCTCCCGTTGCTCCTGCTGAGGTCCCAAATGCCCCGTAAAGAACTCACCGACGAGCAGTTCGCCCTGATCGAGCCGCTCCTGCCGCCCGAGCGCCCGAAGAAGGCGGGTCGCCCCTATCTCTCCCATCGCCTCGTGCTCGAAGGCATTCTATGGATTCAACGCACTGGTGCGCCGTGGCGCGATCTGCCCGAGCGCTACGGCAAGTGGTCCACGGCGCACGAACGGTTCCGGCGCTGGCGGCGCGAGGGCCTGTTTCAGAAGATTCTCGATGCGCTGGAGGCCAAGGGGCGTCGAGCCGAGCGCATCGACTTCGAGTTTTCGGCCGTCGACGGTTCGACGGTGCGCGCCCACAAGAGCGCCGCGGGCGCTCGAAAAAAGGGGCCTCGGCCGAAGAAAGCCGCGAAAAACAGGCCCCATACCAATTCGACATCATAGATGGAGTATTGAGCCAGTCGAAGCGGGTGATTGAACTCACGGTTTCAGGCTGGCGGACAAGTTGCCCGAGCGCGGCGCTCAGGCAGTCTTCCACTTCGTCGAGCGCGCCGAAAACGCGGTTGCCGGTGTGGTTTTCGCGGATGTGTCGCCAGAGAGGCTCGACGGGATTGAGTTCGGGGCTGTAGGGAGGCAGGAGACGCAGTTTGACCGTCGCCGGCACACGCAGTGCGTGGGCGCGATGCCGCCCTGCGCCGTCTTTCAGTCATTCAGAGGATGCCCTCCCTGCGATCCCTTCGGAGACGGAATGGGTGACACACAAGCCGATTGCGGAAGCCAAACCTTGCGAACCGGATGATGCAAGGCCGGGTTCCGTTTTTCAAGGGTTTTCCCATCGGCGGGCAGAGCCAGTCCACCCTCGCTCAAGAACGTCGGACATTCTTGCGTTGAGATCCGGTGCGTCAGCGCCCTGGGCAGACGTCTGGGCAATCAGATCATCCGCGTCCCCGGCCAAGTCGGGCATTTCCCGGGGGAGGGCCGCCCTCTCCTCGCCGAGAAGAGACGCCGCCCCGGGACTCAAGATCCGCTCCCGCTTAGCCATTGGCCTCGGCTGCCTTTGGCGGAGACTCTGTCGGGCTGTCAATAGACCCCGTACTCCAGCGCCGTCTTGTACATGGCCAGCACGTTTTCGGGGGGGGTGTGTCGCTGGATAATGTGGCTGGGACCAAGGATGTAGCCGCCTCCCGGCGCCAGCGCGTCAATGTGTCGTTTGACCTCGCGGGCGACGTCCTCGGCGCTGCGCCGCGGCAGGAGTTCGATGACGTCGATTCCGCCCCAGAAGACGATGTCGTCCCCGAAATCGCGCTTGAGTTCGAAGGGATCCATGTTGCCCGCCGAGGTCTGGGTGGGGTTGAGCGCATCGACCCCGATCTCGATCAGGTCAGGCAGGATCGGTCGGCAGGCGCCGCAGCAGTGGAAGATGATCTTCGCCTTCGTGCGCGCCTTGATGAAACGGACGATTGCGGCGTGTCGCGGCTTGACGTGACGGCGATAGTCGACGGGCGACATCCACATGGCGGCCTGCGACGCCACGTCGTCGCCGAGACCGTAGACGACGTCCGGCTCGTCGCCAATGGCGCGATAGAATGACTCAGCCGATGCGAAGGCGTGCTCCAGGTAGCGGTCCATCAATCGACACAAGAGATCCGGCTGGGTGGCCAGCTCCAGGCACCAGGACGAGAAATCCAGAATGCCGCCGGCCGTGCCGGTGACGGGCATGATGATGGAGTTGCACTGGACGGCCTTTCCGGCCTGGTGTCGCTCGGCGATCGCCGCCCGTGTGCCCGCCGGATCGGCCCAGTCACGCGGGGGGGGCGAGGCGGGGAAAACACGATCGATCTCGCTCGGGGTCAGGCCGCCGCGGATCGCGCCAAGGTAGTGTTGCGCGTCGGAAACGCCGGCGGGCCTTCGATATACGGCGCCGTTTTCGTGGATCCACTGGGTCGTGCCGTCAGACAGTTCCTCGACCTTTGGCCACTGCTCCTGAGGCGGGGGCTCGGCCGCATCCCGCGGCCCCGGCTTGGCGATTGCACCGACGAGCCGCACGTCGGCCCCCAGCTGCTCGAGCATCGCCTCGTCGGGCGTCAGGAAGGCCCCGGGATGCCAGACGCCGTCGGCGGCCGTCGGCTCGAGCCCCAGAAGATCGGCCAATCCCTCATAGACTTCGCGCGCAAGGAATGTGTCGCTTGTGCCGATGTCGACGGGCACGCGATCCGCTTCGCGATGGGCAAAGGCGGCAAGGACGCGTTCTCTTGAGTTCATGGCGCGCGGTTTCTCCCGCCACTCGGCGTTGCGGCCGAGAGCGCTCCCCTCTCTTCTTCGTTCAAGGCTCGGGGGAACTGAATCGATGCTTCCCATTCAGTCGGGACAGAGGCCGCCGCGCCTGACAGGGCTGCACCACGAGTCCAACGCCCACCACCTCTGGCCAAGAACCCATCGCCAGGCATTCACGGTCCGAAATGCTCCTCCAACCTCGCCGTGAACTCCGCGGAATCGGCGAAGAGGTCGATCAGGCTGTCGGTGGTTCGGCGTCCCGAATCGAGCTCCCCCGTCCAGTAGGCGGTCTCCGTGTCGCTCGGGAAACGGCCCAGAAACGCCCGATAGAAGCGCGTCACGTAGACGCTCGTTGTCGGGTTCTTGCCAAGGAACTCCGCCGAGACGATCACCTCGCGCGCCATCTGCTTGGCCTGCGCGCGGACCGCTTCGACGCCGCCGCTCGTGAAAGCCGCATCGAAGAGGCCGGCGGCGTATTCGAGACCCTCCTTGTCCACCAGGCGATCGAGAAGACCAATATACATGAACGTGACAAAGTTCCGCGCCGGACTGCCCTCCAGACCCGGATACATCGCCGCGATCCGGTTCGCGAACTCCTCGGACTCCGAGAAGACCGTCATGACTTGCGCGCGGTTCCATACGCCGCCGAGCCAGTTGTCGAGCTCGGTCTGGCTCGGATCGCGGCTGAGGAAGACGCGGTAGCAATCGGTGATGAAGTCCGCGTTTGTGCGGTTGCGCACGGCGTACTCCTCGGAGAGGAAGAAGAGTCGCGCCATCTCGCGCGGGATGAAGCGGACGTCGATGTTGAAGCTCACCGCATACTGGAAGTAACCGATGTGCCACGCGTCCACGGCCCCCGCTTCCGGCTCGCGACCGAGGACCAGGTTGTAGAACGAGCGAATGAGCTCGCGAATCGGCTCCCCGGGCGTCGGAGTCAGCGTTGGTGTTAGCGCGGGCGTGAGTGTCGCGGTCGGTTCGGGCGTCACGGTGGGCGTCGGCGTGGGAATAAGCAGGCTAACCTCAAGTCCGCTGAACGCCGGCTCGCTCAGCTTGTCGTTGGGCGAATCGGGATAGGCGGCATAGACCGTCACGCCGTAAGAACCCGCCTCGATGGGCGCCGCGACTGCAACCGACCACGTCCAACCGGTCGGATTGTCGCGCGCAAGGTCGAATTCCGACACTGCCGTGATCGCTTCGGTCGCAGAGCCGTTCGCTCGCTCGGTCACCTGCGCGAAGACACGCGTCGGCTCCAATCCCTCGATCAGATGGGCGGTGAAGGTTGCCGTTGCACCGCACGCGACGGTCTGTGTCGCTGTCACGTCGAGAATGAATGGCAGCCCCGCCGCCTCGTCTCCCGCGAAGGCGTAGCGGCGGCCGAGATAGAGCGTCCGCGCCAGCGCGCCGTCGAGCGACGCGTTGTACTCGCCATCGCCATTGTCGTCCATCTGCGGGTGAATGCGGTCGGTCAGGTAGTAGCGAAGAAAGCGGTTGAAGAAGTTCCCACCCGACTGGAACGCAGTCTTGAGGTTGTTCCCCTGGTGCGCCGCCCCGAGGAGCTTCTGGCTGAAGGAGGTCAGCGTCGGCCACGCGAGAAAGTACGCCGCGTCGGTCGCCCGGCCGCTCGCGAAGATGGCGCGCTGTTGCGAGCCGGTGGCGCGACAGGCGGAGAGAAAAGCCCCGGAACCAGGAGCATCCACCACGAGAACTAAGAGGCAGGTCTGACGCGCTTGGAGCGCATCGAGGGCGGAGTCGAGCGCCGCGGCGCTGAGAGAATTGCCCGTTGCCAGCGAAATGCTCCCGCTCCCGGCGCCCGCTTCCCCGATGAGATGGACATACAGCAGCCCGATGTCCGAGGGCAGATTGTTGATCGCCGCCAGAACGTTTGCTCCCGTCGGCCAATCATCGGAATCAGAATCCCAAAAGGGATTGATCAAGTATTCAATCCAATCGGGATGCGAGTAGCCGCTCTCGTCCTTGAAGCGGTCGAGATAGATGCTGTGGGCGTAAGGCCCCAGGTACTCGAAACAGCTCCGAAGCGATGCGTTCGCCGTGTTGTCCACCGCCAGAATCGAGTGGATCGGCGTCTGGTCGGGATCAAGCCCCTCCGAAACGATCACGTGCCCATAGACCGGATTCGATACGCGCTCATACGGAAAGCGCACGGAGAATGACACCGTATAGTCTCCCTTTGCGGCAAAGAGTGTCGAGGTCGTGATCTGCCATTCCTTGTAAAGCGGGTCAGATGGCGTGTCGGAGCGGCGCTGGAGGTAGAGGTGCGGCAGGTTCGTCACCGGCTCGCCCGAGACCACCTCCGGCGCGGGAGGCCGCACCACCGCAACGACCTGTAGCGGATCCTGTCCGAAAAGCATCTTCGCACGGAGTGTCACCGCACCGCCCGGCGAGGCGAGCGTATGCGTCGTCCATGAATCGAGCGCCGGAAAGAAGTCGTTCACGTCCTGCGTGGACTGCACACCGTATGCCCAGGTCGCCCCGAAAAACTCCTTGTCCGCCCGCGCGGTCGAGGGGGTCGCGGGCGTCACCGCCCGCGAGTCCGGTGTCGTTCCATCATCCAGCTGCGGAATCTGGTCGGACACGGGGAACTCCTCGAAAAACCGCTTCCCCGCGCGCCACGCCTCGCCCATCGAGTTGCCCATGTAGGCGGAAGAAAGGAAACTATACATGAACGACGTCATATCCGGCGCGGGAAGAAAGATCGCTTCCTTGTCCTTCGTCGTCGAGGCGATTACAATCCGCTTCTTCCCCGCGAGTCTTGCCGGATCGTGCCCCGCGCTCCCGTGCCACCCCGTGCCGCTCGTCAGCTCCGTGGTGGTCAGTCGGCAGTCGTGCACGATCTGGCCGGAGTAACACGAATCCACGACGAGTGTCACCTCGGGAGAGGTCCACGCCAGAGTGGACTGAGTGGACGATGTCGGCGTTTGGAGATCATCCAACCATCCGTCGAGCGTGGTCGAGGGTAGAACCCGTGTTTCGCTCAGGCGAAACGTCATGAAATCCTGGGTGCGGTGGCCGTGATCCATCATCAGAATCAGGAGCCGCCCCGCGCCCTTCGCGAAATCGCCTGTGAGTGGACCGCGCAAGTGCTCGACCGTCGCCCAGCCGTCCACGTCGTTCAGGCCGTCGCCATCGGCGTCGCGCCAGGGCGCCGGCTCGCCTGGCGGAACGCTCGCGCCCGGCGCGGACGCAAAAGCGCTAAGATAAAGAATGTCCGCCGCCCCATACCCCCGCCGCTTGAGCGTCTTGTAGGCATAGGCCGCGAGATCGTTTGTCTGATCGGCAATCGCGTTGCCCGCGAAGTTCCCCCCGCCGGCAACGACAATGGCGCGAGGGGGCGAGAGTTCCCAGACCAGGATTTTCCCATCGGAACCCGCCGTGAGGATCTTGGAGCCGTCTCGCGAGAACGCCGCGCATTGAACTTCCGAGGAATGCCCACAAAAAGTTCTTACTGTCTGACCGGTTGAGATGTCCCAGAGCCGGGCTGAGTGATCCCAACTGGCCGTCAGCAAGTGCCCATTATCAGGGGAGATCGCGACGGACCAGATCCAATCGGAATGGCCTGCAAACTCTTTCAGAAGCGCGCCCGTCTGAACATCATAGAGACTGACTTTGTTGTCGGCGCGCCAGTTCGTGATGGCTACGCTGGCGCAATCAGGGGCAAAAGCGGCCGAAGTGGTGGTGGGAAATCTTCGAAACAACTGTTGCGTCTGGACATCATAGAGGTTCCCGCCCGTGAGCAGATACCTGCCGTCGGAAGAAAATGCGGGTTTGTGGCCGCTTGCGTTGGGTATGTGCCACACCGGCGCTCCGAAATTCAGAGTGTTCCACACGTCGGTTCCGCTTTCGCCCTCATAATCATGCGATATGGCTACCATGCTTCCGTCGGGAGAGAAGGCTGCGAGGATATGGTCGTTGTCGTTCGATCTGGCATGGGAGTATACGCCCATCAGTTGACAGCTCGACATGTTCCAGAGCCTGGCGTCATATCTTGATCCGCCAAGGACGTATTGGCCGTCGGGGGAAACGTCGATAGTGAAGAACAGATAGTCATACTGGGCGCCCCCAAAAGATTGCTCGCAGTTGCCGAGTCGCGCGTCCCAAAGCCGGGGCGTGGGATCAAAGTGGGCCGAGACGACCCCCGTGCCGTCGGGGGTAAACGCGGCGTCCCAAACCTGGGCTGTGAACCCCGATAGCACGCGGACACATTGGCCCGTCGCGACGTCCCAAAGCCTTACCGTGTAATCGAAAGGGCTTAACGTCATCGCCTGAGAACCGTCCGAAGAGAATCCCGCCGCCCAGCACCATTCCGAGTGGCCGGAGAACTCTCTGATTTTCTGCCAGGTCGTGGTGTCCCAGAGCCTCGCGCTGCGCAGATTGCTTCCGGTAAGCAGGAATCGTGAATCCGGGGAGAAAACGACGCCGCAAACATAAGTCGGCTCTGGGATGCTAAACAGAGAATTCCCTGTCTGCGCATCCCATGTCCGAATCGTGGAGTCGAATGAGCCCGAAGCGAGCCACTGGCCGTTGGGAGAAAACGCGACCGCTGAGACCGTGTCAGTGTGACCAATCAGCGTCTTTCGCGCCGCCCCTGTTTGGATGTCCCATAGAATGATCGACCGATCCTTCGAACACGTGGCCATCGTGTTCTCATCGGGCGAAACGGCAAATCCGAAAATGGCGTCGGTGTGTCCCGAGAAGGTGCGAATCCGCTGACCGGTCGTGAGATCCCAGAGGGCAGCGGTCCTGTCAAGACTTGCGCTCAGAAGCTGGGTATCGCCGGCGCGGAAAGCGACTCCCGTAACCTTGTCATTGTGCCTCGGCAATCGAAGAATCGCTCTGCCGGTATATGCGTCCCAGATGATGATATCCGATGGGAAGGCGGGGCCACTCCACTCCGCTCCGCCGCCCGTGGCCACCAATGCGCCGTTTTTCGAGATAGCCACGGCTTGAGCGCAATGATCGGGCGCCCTGAGGACTCTGACGACACCTCCCGTCTGCGCGTCGATCAGGGATGCGCTGCCCCCCGCAGTGACGAGAACCGCCCGACCGTTGAGCGCGTAGACTGCCGAGGACAGTTCCCCCAGACCGCAACGCTGCAAAGGTTGCGTGCAGATAGTCGCGGGCGGCGGGGTTGACGTTGGCACGGGCGGGGGTGTGGCCGTGCCACCCGGAGGCGTGGCCGTGGGCGTGCCAGGAGACGTCTCCCCGATAATCTCAAGCCCCCGATAATCCCCGGCAAGAGTGATCACGGACCCGATGACGGCACCGTTGGTCGGATCGAGTCGGGCGAATTGATTTCCCCCCAAAGCATAGAGAGAACCGTCCGTGCCAAACGCTAGCGATTGGTTTGTGCCGACCGACGAACTTGAACCAACCGTCTGGGTTTGGGCATTGGTGGAATTGATGGTGAAGAGCGTAAATGTGCCGGCAGTATAATTGGTTGGAGCGATGCCGTAGAGCTGGCCTTGGGGCGAGAAGTCAAGGCCTTGGCCGTGCCGCAGGATCCCGATGTCCGCCATTGCTCCATTTTCAAGATTCACTTTTCGCAAGACATCAGAGGAACTGCTTTGCAGGGTCGTAATAAGTAATTCGCCCGTGGGAGAAAACGCCATTCCGCGGATGTCGGAATCAATGGTTCGGAAGAGAGTCGCATCGCCGGTAAGAGGATCAATGGTGCATATCTTGCCCGATGCGCCAGCGTATAAAGTTCCGGACGGAGAAAGAGCAAGCGCTTGGAGGTATAAAGGCAGGTCGGAACGGGTGGGCGGAAGCGGGCCGCTCAGAGGATTGATGTGCGTGAATTGCCCGTTCCATCCCACCGCGACCCAGGTGGGATCGGCGTGCAGGGCAGAACTGTAGATCACGAAAGCCCAGATCACCAGGATGAACAAGCATCGATGGGATTTGCGTGCCGGCATTCCTCTCGATCTCCATCGGGTAACCCTTTACCATCTCGGGCTACGATGACGGAAAAGTAGCACAACTCTCTTCGGGCTGACAGGAGAAACCGCTCCACGCAAGCATCCTTTTTCCGCGTGCGATTGAAATGGCGTTGGAGGAAACGGGGTGAGTGCAGCGACCGGAATCAACCGGGGGGTTTCGCGGCGGGAAGGTTCGGCAACTTGCCGGTGGCGATGGAAATGGCCTGCGCGTCGGGGTTGGGCGAGTACGCGGCGCAGCCCAGCGTTCCCAGCCCGTAGCGCATGAGCGGTTCAGCGACCGTGACCGGCTCGGCAAAGGCCGGAACCGCCAGGAGCGCGAGAAGCGCCGCCCCGCACAGCGTCCCAAACCTCCGCAGTTTCTCGAACGCGCGACGAGACACGGGCTCTCCCTCCTTTGCGGGAGGTCTCCCACAGAACCATCCGAAATCAAACTAATCTTACCCGATCATCCCAGGACGCGCAACGGGTTTCCGGCTCTTTCTCGGACCAGAGCTGCGCCGGGTCATCGCCCGACGACCCACCCGTGCGGACCGTGAGTTCGTCGAGCCCCGCGCCGGGCTGGGGATCCCATTCCCTGCTCGCCAACGGGCGTTGAGTGACCCCGCTCCGAATCGTCATCGTCCCCAGGCTCCGAAGTGCGCCACCAGCCGCGCCGACCTCTGCGGCCAGCAGTGACCGGAGGCGCGTGCGGCCTCTCATGTAAGGTTCACGCACAAAGCCGTTCAACGGGTGCGCGCGGATGGGAAGCGTCGCCGGTCGGATGCCGGGGCGATGAGTCCGCCTCAGAGGATGTGCGAAAAGCGCGGTTAGAGAATGTGGCGCTGGCACCTCGTCGCGGCGCCCTCGCGGGTGAGATCCGTGAAAAAGGGTGAGGGCTCTCCCATGCACACATCAGCCGAGGGCCGCTATCCTGCGCCTTCCGCACACTCTGGTAGGCCAGTCGGCCGAAAACGGATGTTGCAAAAAGCTGCAGATTTCGCCCGGGTATGAGCGTAGTTCCAGTGTGGCGCCAGCGTGTTCTGAGGGATCTAAGTCGTTGTTTTTCAGTCTCTAAGCATTGTGTTCTCGGTGCTCGCGGCCCCGACTCTTAATCCGTTGGTTCGAGGTTCGAGTCCTCGATGGCCTACCACTGAAAACACTGAAGTTACGTGATTCAGGTTAGCCTTCATCCGTTGGGGTAGCGGAATGATCTGTCGCTGTCCTCGATCATTACCCCGGACTTCTTGTAGACACCCATAAACTGCGGTTCGCTCTCAAAGCCTTCACTCGGTGTCAACAGGTAGATGTTGGCCCGCCTGTTGGGTGTCGGGCTGGCGTCTGAGCATGGCGTCGAGGTCGGCGGGGGGCGCCAGGAGGATGATCGGGTCGAGGCCCTCCTCTTGGAGAATTTGAGCCGGCGTTCTCTTGCCCTTGGAGTAGTTGGGCCTCACGAAGTTCCACCAGGCCTGATAGGTGGCGGCCTTTTCGAAGAAATCGCGGCGAGAACGAAAGGGCTCGAGGTCGAAGAACTCTTGCTCGATGGCGCCGTGGCTGGACTCGACGTGGGCGTTGGGCGCGGCGGGGGGCAGGAAGCGGTGGACGACGCCGGCGGCGCCGATCCGGGTGTGGAAGCCGATCTGACGCTCGCGGCGCTCGCCGCCGCCGTACTCCGAGCCGTTGTCGGTGGACAGAACGCTGCGATTCAGATCGACGCCCGCGCGGCCCAGGTGCTCGAGGATCTTGTCCGTGGCCATAATGGCGTAGGTGGTCGACAACTCGTCGGCGTAGTCGACGAAAAGGGCGCCGCTCTTGACGTCGCGGATCGTGTA
>Ga0315274_10004438_pt1 | contig 20615 bp, 17 predicted proteins | sample YL17G02_20_MG_FD_203700 | JGI IMG/M metagenome (GOLD analysis project Ga0315274, IMG submission 203700) | Sediment microbial communities from Yellowstone Lake, YNP, Wyoming, USA - YL17G02_20 | ecosystem: Environmental > Aquatic > Freshwater > Lake > Sediment | place: USA: Wyoming | collected...
CCTCGACGTCTTTGATGATCTTGGCCAGGACCTGGTAGAAGGGTACCGTTGCCAGGTACTCGATGACCCGAGCCCGGCGCTTGCCTTCGACGATGACCTTCATATTCTGGTCGTCGGATTTGGCCGTCCTGATGATTTTAGCCGTGACCCCGAGCGAGTAGATGTCCTTGGGCGAGGGGTTGTTGATATTGGGGTCCATCTGGGCCGAGAGGAACACCATCCCGTCCTTTTCGACGGCTTTCTCGAGGGCCTGGACGGACGAAGGCCGGCCGATGATGAACGGGACCAGGGTCGAGGGAAAGACGACAAGGTCCCGGAGCGGGATCAAGGGGATGTTGCGGATGACTTCGACGTGTTCGTTGGCGTCCGGCATGGTTACTCCCCGATGACGTGCTTCAGGTCTTCGATTCGCAGCTCGTTATCCTCGACCATTTCCCGGGTGATGATGATGCGCTGGGGCGGCTTCCGGGAGGGCAGATGGAACATGAGGTCCAGCATGAGGTCTTCGATGATGGTCCTCAGCCCCCGGGCCCCCAGTTTTTTGTCCAGGGATTTTCGGGCGATCGAGGCCAGGGCGTCTTCGGTAAAGGCGAGTTCGACGCCCTCCATCTCAAACAGCTTCTGGAACTGGCGGATGATGGCGTTGCGGGGCTTGGTCAGGATCCGGAGCAAGTCTTCGACGTCCAAGTCCGAGAAGGTGGCGACGACCGGGATCCGTCCGACCAGCTCGGGAATCAGGCCGTATTTAAGGAGGTCCTGGGGAATCATCGCTCCGCTGAGGTCCTCGATGGCGCCTTTCGGCTTCCCGAGCGCTTGGGACATGAATCCGACCGTCCCCTGGCCTATGCGTTGGGCGATGATTTTATCCAATCCGACGAAGGCGCCTCCGCAAATGAATAATACGTCCGTGGTGTTGATCGGGATGAACTCCTGGTAGGGGTGTTTCCGGCCTCCCTGGGGCGGGACATTGGCGACGGTCCCCTCGAGGATCTTGAGAAGGGCCTGCTGGACGCCCTCGCCCGAGACATCCCGTGTGATCGAAGGGCTCTCGCTCTTTCGGCTGATTTTATCGATTTCGTCGATATAGATGATCCCCTTCTGGGCCTTCTCGATATTGCCCTTGGCCGCCTGGTAGAGCTTGAGGACAACGTTCTCGACGTCCTCGCCGACGTAGCCGGCCTCGGTCAAGGTCGTCGCATCGGCCATGGCGAAGGGGACGGACAATATCCGGGCCAGGGTTTGGGCCATCAGAGTCTTGCCGGTCCCGGTCGGTCCGATCAGGAGGATGTTGCTCTTGGCGATCTCCACGTCGGAGCCCGTTTTGGACAGGTTGATCCGTTTGTAGTGGTTGTAGACGGCGACCGAGATCTTCTTCTTGGCCGTCTCCTGGCCGATGATATATTCATCCAGGGCGCGCTTGATCTCGAGAGGCGTGATCGGTTCCGTCCGCTCCTTGCGCTCGTCATCGATCCGGCCCGAGATGAGGATGGAATGGGCGACCTGGACGCAGGCGTCGCAAATGTAGACCCCTCCCGGACCGGCGATCATCTTCTTGACCTGGGTCTGCCCGCGGTTGCAGAAGTTGCACCGGACGTCGGAATTCAGTTTTTGCTGGTGTTGGCCTTCCATGTTCGTTTGGGGTCCGTCCTGACCCAGTGAAAGATCCTAAGGCTTCACCGCGGCGTCCCGGCTGACGATGATATGGTCGATCAGACCATAGTCCAGGGCCTGGGCGGCCGTCATGATGAAGTCCCGTTCGATATCCGCCTGGATTCTATCCAGGGGCTGCCGAGTATGCCGGTTCAGAATCCCATTGATGTGCTCCCGGACCCTGAGTATTTCCTTGGCGTGGATGGCCACGTCGGATGCCTGCCCGTGAAAACCGCCTATAGGCTGATGCAGGATGACGCGGGCATTGGGAAGCGAGTAGCGTTTCCCGGGAGTCCCGGCCGCGAGGAGGACGGCCGCCATGCTGGCCGCCTGGCCTACGCATATTGTTGATATAGAAGAAGTAATGAATTGCATCGTGTCGTAAACGGCCAGCCCGGACGTCACGCTTCCTCCCGGCGAATTGATGTAGAGGGAGATCTCTTTATGGGGGTTTTCGGCCTCCAGGTAGAGAAGCTGGGCGATGATCGAATTGGCCGCCTCATCGTTGATCTCGCTCCCCAGAAAGACGATATGGTCCTTGAGGAGCCGGGAATAGATATCATATGCGCGTTCACTTCTCCCGTCCTGCTCGACGACGAAGGGGATGAAAGTCATGGCCAAAAACTTTGTTAGTCCATTATAGCCGACCGGGCCAAAAAGTCAATGGACTTCTTCAGGAGGAGGCTCGTTTGGAGCTCCTCCCGGCGTCCTTCCTGATCGAAGGTTTCCCTGAGCCTGGGTAAGGGAATGTTGTGGGATTGGGCCAGGCGGCCTATTTCGTCGTCCGTTTCCTGCTCGCTCACGGCCAGGTTTTCGGCCTGGGCGATCTTCTTGAGAATAATATGGTTGCGGACTTTCCCTTCGGCCCGGGCGGCGGCTTCCGCACGGAGCCTTTCCAAGTCGGCCGGGGGGATGCGGGCCGGTTCTCCGGACGGAGTCGAGAGGAATTCGTTGAGAATGCTTTCCGTCTCCCGCCGGACCAGGGTTTCGGGCAGTGGAAGGACCGTCTTGTCCGCGATGGCCTGGAGGATTTCGTCGGCCGCCTCCCGCCGGGCTTGTATCTCCCGGCCGGCCTGAAGCTCGTTCCGAATCCGCGACTTCAAGTCTTCGAGGCCGGCGTAATCTCCCAGACCCCGGGCGAAATCGTCGTTGAGCTCGGGAAATTTCCGGGCCTTGATGGATTGAATTTTGAGGCGGTATTCGACGTCTTTTCCGGCCAGTTTCCGGTTGCCGTGGTCGGGGGGATAAGAGACCTTGAAGATCCTCTCTTCCCCCGTCCGAAGTCCCATCAGGTGCTCGTTCAGAGATGGCTCGTTGTCGGCATGGCCGGCCACAACGACGGACTTTTCGGTCGGGAAGAGCCGCTTGCTCCCCAAATCGCGGCCTTTGATCTCGGCCACGGTATAGTCGCCGTCGGCCACGCCCCTATCTTCGACGGGGACATAATCGGCCGCCCGCCGGCGGAGGGAGTCCAGGGTTTGCTCGACGTCCTTGTCTTCGACGGGCAGATAGGCCTTTTTCCGGACCTTGATGGTCCTGTAGTCCGGAAGTTCGATATCGGGCCAGACCTCGAAAGAAGCGGTGAAGTGTAGGGCCTCCCCCTCTTCGTATCGGATGTCGTGGATGACGGGAGGCTGCAGGGGCGATAAATTGCGAGTCCGCAGCGCGTCATGGACGGCCCGGGGAGCCAAGGCGTCGATGACGGAATGACGGATGTCGTCATAGAGCATGCGCTTGACCATGTCCCGGGGCGCCCGTCCGGCCCGGAATCCGTCGAGTTTGACCCGGGCCGCGGTTCGGTCCAGGGCCCGTTCAAACTCGCGGCCTGTTTCCGCGGCCGGTATTTCGATGTCCAGCTCCCTCCGGGTTTCATCGATCATCCGGAAGGCCTGATCCTGGCCTCGGCGTTCATTAGAAGTCGTCATGGATCGTTCTTCCGCTCGTGCCGGTCAATCCCCTCGCGGGATTCCATGGACGTTAGTCCGTGGAGGGATAGCAAATCCCCGCTTCGGGGACAGGCGCTCCAACGCCTGCAATGGGCAAATCCCACGGACGTAAGTCCGTGGAGCTTCAGTAGCTCCGGGGGGCCGGGAGTGGGCAGAGCGGGACTCGAACCCGCACTCCTTCATCAGGAACTAGGTCCTAAGCCTAGCGCGTCTGCCAATTCCGCCACCTGCCCGTTCTTAGCTGCGGGAGAGGACTCCGAGCCTAATAATAAATGGGGACGCACTCGCGCTGATCAGAGCTGAGATTTTAAGATAGCGCGCCGTCATTTCAGGAATTTCTTGAGTTTTGCGGCCAGGTCCGGGTCGACTCGAGACAGGTTGTTATAAACGTCGCGGGCGCTGAAATTATCGTTGAGATTGAGATAGACGATGGCCAGGTTGTAGAGGGCGACTCCGAAATCGGGCTTGAGCTCGACGCACTTGCGGAGCGGGTCGAGGGCCGATTCGAAGTTTTTGAGGAGCATGTAGCCGGCCCCGACATTGAGCCAGCCGTAGACGTCGTCGGGCCGCATCGTCGTGTATTGTTTGAAGGCGTCGATGGATTCCCTGTTCTTGCCCTGTTTGGAATAGCTGAATCCGATTTGGTACCAAGCTTCGGCGGCTTCGGGCCTGATGGTGAGAACGTCTCGAAAGGCCTGGACGGCCTCGTCGTAGCGATTCATCTTGAAGTACATGATGCCGAGGTTATAGACGGCCAGTTCGTTCTTGGGATTGAGCTCGACGACTTTCTGGGCCGCTTCGATGGACTTGGCGAAATTGCCCGCCTCGTCGTACATTTTGACGATCATGCTGTAATAGGTCGCGGCTTCCTGGGGGTTGAGAAGGGCCAGGTTTTTATAGATCTGCTCGGCTTGGGCCGGCTGGCCCGCTTTCTGGTAGGCCATGGCCAACGTATAATTGGTCTTGATGTCCCGGGGTTGGGTTTTGGCGGCCTCGAGGAGCGCTTGAATGGCCATGTCGTACTGGTTCAGCTCTATGTAGCACAGTCCCAGCTGCAGGTATCCCGACCAGGCATCCGGGGGTTGGGATTGGATGAATTTTCCGTAGGCGTCGGCGGCCTTGACGAAATCCTTGGTCTGCTCGTAGGCCTCTCCGAGATTATAGTAGAGTTCCTTGTCGTTGGGGTTGAGCCGGGCGGCCCTTTCCAGGACAGCCACCGCCTCACTGTACTGCTGGAGCCTGATGTAGACTTGGCCCAGCCCCATCAAGGCCTGGACGTTGTTGGGAGACTGTTCGATGACCTTGGAATAGGCTTGGATGGCCTCCGGATACTGCCGGTTCTTGGCCAGGACGGACGCCAAGTAGGCCTCGGCGTCGATCAGCTGGGGATTCAGGCCGGCCGCCTTCTCCAGATGCCGCAGGGCGCGCGCGGAATCGTCGGTGAAGTAGGCGATCCGGCCCGCCAGATAAGCTCCATCCATGTTCTGGAGGTAGTCTTCAGGCGTCCACTCCGTGAAGGGAATGACCCGGCCCTGGAGGCTCATGGTCCTGACCGTGTTGATCGGGATCAGGAACTTCAGCCCTCTGTCCAGGACGCACATCATCCCGACGATTTGTTCGTTGAGGCCGAAGACGGGTCCCCCCGAGAAGGACTCGGGCATTTCCAGGTTCACGGTGAAGACGTTCTTTCCGGCTCCCATGGCCAGATTATCCCTCATCGTCCCCTCCCGGATGACCAGGTTGCCGCCGGCGTCGGATCCTATGGCAAAGATCCTATTCCCGGAGGCCAGTCCATCGGAATTGCCCAGGGTCAAGCTGGGCAGTGATCCCTTGATTCGGATCAGGGCGATGTCGAATTCCCGGTTGATGGCGACGACCCCTTCGACCTTGAGCTTCTTGCCCTTAACGTTGATGGCCTCCATGCTGGAGGCTAAGCTGACGAGGTGGTAATTCGTGGCGACATATTCCTCGTTGACGGCGTACCCCGTGCCGCGTCCAATCTCCGATTTTGAAGAGGAGTAGGCAATCAGGGAGACAACGCCGTTCTGGTTCTGGATCAAGATGCGGTTTGATTCGACCGTTTGGGTCGCCATCTGGGCCAGGAGCGGATAGGAGAACACGAGACAGAGTCCAACCGTCACAACTATGATGCCCTTCCTTCTCATTGATCCTCCCTCCTCAAAAGGAGATCGCAAGGAATTACCTTAGCTACATATTGACATAAATAAATTTGCGATGTCAAATGAAAAAGTGAGACAAGACCGCGTTCGCTCGGGGTGTGGGGTTCAGAGGACGCGTGTTTGCCCCAGCGAGTCAAACCCGCTCCCACTCCGGGTCTCGCTCCCGATTTGGGGACAAATGCTGATTTTATTAAATCGATAATGTATCCCCAAATCAGACCATGCCCGCTCGACCCTTCGTAGGGCCTCTTCACCCCACCACCCCTCGCTCAACCTTGGAAAAAAACGTGACGGTGAGACGGAAGTACATTGACAACGAAGGGTCTCCTTGAGTAGCCTGGAACTCTCCATGAAGACCCTTAGCGTTCCCTGGTGGATGGCGGTCGGCCTGGCCCTCCTTCTGTCCTTGGGCAGCCTGGCTCTGGGAATTCTCGAGAATCGCATGATCGATTTTGAAGTCAACGACCGGGCCGCCCGCAGGATTTTACTGGGCGAGACGCTCTACCGGGGCGAGGACGGCCACTTCCAGTTCAAGTACCCTCCCGCAGCCGCGTTTTTATATCTTCCCTTGACTCTGATCCCCCCGGTTAAAGCCAAGGCCGTATGGCTGTTTTTAAGCCTGTTGGCGATCGGCTTCTCGGTCCATATCGCTCTTCGCCTTGTCATTGGGGAGGACGATGCGACCTGGGCGCTCCGCATCCTTCCTGTTGTAATCATGGGCAAGTACCTTCTCCGGGAGCTCGAACTGGGGCAGATCAACGTCTTTATCCTGCTCTTCATGCTGGTATCCGCCCGGCTCTTGGACCGGGCGGATTCTTCCGGGCGTCCGCGCCTGGAAACGGTTGCAGGCTGTTTTTGGGGACTGGCGACGGCCCTTAAGCCCTATACGCTCATCTTCCTGCCCTATCTCGTCCTGCGAGGGAAATTCAGGGCCTTGGCCGCCGGGACGGCTTGCCTGGCCGCCTCCTTGCTCCTTCCCGGCCTTTACTACGGTTTCAGCGGAAATCTATCGGTCATCCGGGAATGGATACGGAGCCTGACGGTCTCGACGCCGCATCTCTTGACATCCCAGGACAATATTTCGGTTTTCGCCTGCGCGGCCAAACACATCGGGAATCCCGGTTCGGCTTTCGCCCTGGGACTCGGAGTTGCCGGCGGTCTGGCCCTGGGCTTTCTCCTCCTTGTCCTCAGCGGCCGCCGCCTGGTCAACCCGTTCGCCGACGCTACCCCGCCTGAAAGGCGGGGCTTAAAATCGGAGCCCCGCCTTTCAAGGCGGGGACGAGAAGCGACACTTTTGTACTCAGCCCCTTTAGAGGGGAAAGGGCTGAGTGGGCTCAGGGTTAACCCCGAACAAGCCCCGCCTTGCAGTACTCAAGGAGCCGAAACAACGGCTCCTTGGGTGCCGGCATTCATGCCGGGGAGTCGAAGGGTCAAAAGCCTCGTTCTCGAGGTTTTTCTGCTCTTGCTCCTGACCCCGCTCGTGTCGCCGCTCGGCTGGGACTATACTCTCTTGGCCGGGCTGCCGGCCGTTATTCTTCTCGTCCGGAATTTTAATCGATTCCCTAAAGCCGGGCGGATCGCCCTGGCCGTCGGCTTGGCCCTGATGCCCCTTTTCCTTTTCGACCTTTTCGGCAGGGAACTTTACGGGGCCCTGATGAGGCTGGGCCTGCCGACCGCGAACGCGTTGGCGCTGGCCGGATGTCTTGCCTATCTCCGCCGGCACAAGGCTTGCTGACATGGGGCCGAGACGAGCCATTATCGCGGTCTATGCGCTATCCTGGGTCGGAATAATCTGTATCATTGGAGCCATCGTGCTGGCCCCCCTTCTCAAAGTCCACCATCCTCAATTGAGCGGCTTCCTCTACGTCCTGTTTGCCCCATTCTGCCATCAGATCCCCGCCCGCTGTTTCCCGCTCGCCGGGTTTCCCCTGGCCGTCTGTGCCCGATGCTTCGGCATCTATGCCGGATTCGGCGCCGGGCTTATCCTCTACCCATTCCGGCGGGGATTTCGGGAGGTCCTCCCCCCCGCCATGAGGGCCTTCCTTCTCATCTCCGGTTCCATCGCTATAGATGTCGCGGGCAATATGCTCCGCCTCTGGGACTCATCTTCCTGGCTCAGATTCGGCCTGGCCGTCCTCTGGGGGACGTTTCTCCCCTTCTTTTTCGTAACCGGACTCGTTGACGCCTGGGACCAGGTCCGTCGGAGACAACGCGGGCCCGAAGCGCCGCGCCCTGTTCGGAGCTGAAGCTCCGCGGATTTAGGGTCGTGGAATCTCAAGAAGGCTGACCGTTGAACAGTTTTCAGTTTTCGTACGATTGCTTCTATTTAAATGAGGCGAATAGGCCGTCCTCAGGCCCCCGTAGCGGAGGGGGGCCCCGCTTCGGGGGGAACCGACGGGACTGGTTCCAGGGGGTTCGGGGGCAGAGGACGGCTTGTTCGCCGTAAGCCGTCTAATCGACGCTTGGGATGATCATTCCAGAAACTGATCGAAGGTCAGCCGCGAAAAGGATTGAAATTGAACCTTCAATAGCCATAGAATAGTCCAACGGGAGAGACCCGAAGATAGGAGGACTTAGGATGACCGATAATCAAAAGCTGGAGATGCTGACGCCCGCCCTGATCGGCGGCGCGATCGCGGGCGTCCTGTCCGGCGTTCCCATTTTGAGCTTAGGGAACTGCGTTTGCTGCCTTTGGATCATTGGCGGAGCCGCCCTCGCCGTTCACCTCACGGCCAATACGTCCCCGCGGAGCCTGAAGCCCGGGGACGGCGCCATCGTCGGCATTCTGACGGGAATTGTGGCGGCCATCGTCCAAGCTCTGGTCAGCATTCCGATGAGAGGCATCAATGCCCAGATCGCCAAGGGACTTCTGGAGCGTATCGCCAAGTACGCCGAGGATATGCCCGCCGGCTGGGATTCCTTCATCGAGCGGAGCGCCACGGGCGGAACGACCCCCGTTTGGTTCCTATTCGGCCTGATTTTCTCGGCCGTTCTCTTCGCCGCCTTCGGAGCCCTGGGCGGGGTCATCGGCGTCTCCCTGTTCGGACGAAAAAAAACCCACGTGCCCGGAGCCGGGAATGCGCCTTAAGACCCAGGTCATAGTCAACCCTGAATCGAACCAGGGCCGGACCCGGAAGCGCTGGACGCAGATCAAGGAGGCCTTCCGGGGATTCCTTAAGGATTACCGCTGCGAGTTCACGGGAGGGCCCCTGGAGGCCATCGAGATCACCCGCTCGGCCCTTAAGAACGGCACCGAGCTCGTCATCGGAGTCGGCGGCGACGGAACCCTTAACGAGATCGGGAACGGGTTTTTCGAAAACCGCCGCCCCATCAACCCGGAGGCCGCCCTGGGCATCGTACCTTCCGGGACCGGCTGCGACTTCGCCCGAAGCCTCCGCATACCGATGGGCCTCAAGGGTGCTCTCCAGGTCATCGCCGACGGTCCTTCCTCGCTGATCGACGTCGGGAAAGCGACCTTTCGGACGTCGGCCGGCCGGGACGAAGAGCGCTATTTCCTGAACATTTCCGATTTCGGGATCGGAGGGGAGGTCGTCGCCAAGGTCAACCGGAATCGGATGGAACGGCGGGCCTCATCCTACGTCAAATGCCTGGTGACGACGATGATGCGTTATCGGAACAAGCGAATCCGGATCCGGATCGACGGCCAGACCCTCCCCTCGGACGAGTACTTGATCGGCGCCATCGCCAACGGCCGAATCTTCGGGAAAGGGATGAAGGTCGCCCCCCAAGCCCGGCTCGACGACGGCCTGTTCGATGTCGTCTTGGTCAAGGGGATGAAGTTCCTCGAATTCTGCCGCCACGGCTGGAAGCTCATCAACGGAAGCCATCTGTCCCATCCCAAGATCAGCCTCATCCGGGGAGCCCGGGTCGAGGCCGTGTCCGAGGACGCGGAGCCCGTCCTGCTCGAGCTCGACGGCGAACAGCTGGGCACCCTCCCGGCCGTGTTCGAGATCGCGCCGCGGAACATCGTCGTCAAGGGATACGCGGTGTGAGGGAAACGGCCCCGCTTCAGCGGGATTTGTTGGTCAAGTAGAGGCCGTAATCGTTGGTCAGGACGAGACGGCCGGTGCTGTCGTAATACCTGTAAATCGGAGTGCGGGTCGTGATGACGGTTTTCCGGTAGCCGGCCATGACCCGCTGGATGTAGTTCCGAGTCTCGCGATAGGGGGGGACGCCTCCGTATTTCTTGATGGCCTCCTGCCCCGCGTTGTAAGCGGCCAGGACTTTGCTCGTCGAACGGTCGAAGAGCTTGACCAGGTCCTTGAGATACTTGACCCCTCCCTCGATGTTCTGGCTCGGGTCGAAGGGATTGACGACTCCGTAGGCCTGGGCCGTCTCGGGCATGAGCTGCATGAGACCCATCGCCCCTTTGGCCGATACGGCGTTCACGTCATAATTGGATTCGGCCAGGATGATGGAGTGGACGAGATCGACCGGGATGCTGTGCCGGTAGGAGCTGGCGCTCACGATGGGCTCGTAGGTTTTTTTGAGCGGATGATCGACCCGGCCGGCCGCCGTGGGCAGCGTCGTCCCCAGAAGAAACAGGCCTACAGCCGTCGCAACCGCCACGATTCTTTGTGTCCGCTTCACGTCCATCGATCCGCTATTAATATGCCCCAAGCGGGCGCGCTTAGCAATCCCCTTTAGGGGTGATTTTGGGGAGGACGTTCAGAGGAGGGATTCGACGACGGCCGCGCTCTCCTCGAGCGCCCGGTCGAGGCCCTCGGGATTCGCCCCGCCCGCCTGGGCGAAATCGGGCCTGCCCCCCCCTCCCCCGCCGACCAGAGGCGCGATTTTCCGGATCAGCTGGTCGGCCTTGACACGGCCGGTCAGATCTTTGGACACCGAGACGATCAAGACGGCCTTGGAGCCCTCGGTCGTGCCCAGGACGACGACCCCGCTGCCGAGCTTTTGCTTGAGAGAATCGGAGAGCTCCCGGAGCTCGTTGGCGGAGAGCCCCTCGACTTTCCGGATCAGGACGCGGACGCCCTTGATTTCACGGGTCGTTTCCTCGGCCGCCGGGGCCACTTGGCTCCGGGTCAGTTTCAGGCGGAGGGCTTTGATCTCTTTATCCCTCTCCTTGACCGTTTCCTTGAGCCGATCGATCTGGGTCCTAAGATCCGGCCGGGAGGAGCCGAAGGCATCCTGGATTTCGGACAAGATCCCGTCCGTCTCCTGGGCGAAGCGGAGGGCTTCCTCGCCGCTGACCGCCTCGATCCGCCGCATGCCGGCGGCCACGCTCGATTCCCCGACGATTATAAACAGTCCGATCTGGCCGGTCGCGGCGACATGGACGCCCCCGCAGAGTTCCTTGCTGAAGTCCCCGATGGTGATGACCCGGACCTGTTCGGAGTACTTTTCTTCGAAGATGGCCAGCGCGCCTTCCTGGATCCCCAGTTCGAGGCTGGTGATCCTGGTCTCGACGGCCAGGTCGGCCCATATCTTCTCGTTGACCAGGGTTTCGATCCGGAGAACTTCGTCCCGGCTCAGGGCCGCGAAGTGTGTGAAATCGAACCGGAGCCGCGCGGCGGAAACGAGCGAGCCGGCCTGTTTGACATGATCGCCCAGGATCTGGCGAAGGGCGGCGTGAAGAAGGTGGGTGGCGGTGTGATTGCGCCGGATGGCGTTCCGGCGCCGGACGTCGAAGGCGGCCTCGACTCGGTCCCCGAGTCCGAGGGACCCAGATAAAACCTTAACCTTATGGCTGATGATGTCGGGGATGGGGGCGCTGCTCGTCTCGACCATTGCCGAAAACCGGGGATTCTTGAGGATGCCGCTGTCGCCGACCTGGCCGCCCGCCTCGGCGTAGAAGGGCGTTTTGTCAAGCACGACCTCGGCCTCGTCGCCCTCGCGGATTTCGTCGGCCGGCCGCCCGTCCTTGATCAAGGCCTTGACTTCGGCGTCGAGGACGGAATCCTGTTCGTAGCCCAGGAACCGGACCTTGATGGATTGGAGGCCTTCGTAGACGCGTTTCTCCTTAAGCCTGGCCTCGCCTTTCCAGGATTGGCGGGCCTGCCGGCGCTGCTTTTCCAGCTCGGACCTGAAGCCGGCCTCGTCGACGGCCAACCGCTCCTCGACCGCCAGGTCTTGGGTCAGGTCAAGGGGAAATCCAAACGTGTCGTAGAGCTTGAAAATCTTGGCCCCGTCCAGGACGCCGCTCCCCGCTTGCCGGGCTTCGTCGACGTACTGGTGGAAATAGCGCAGGCCGGAGGAGAGGGTCGAGGAGAACCTTTCCTCCTCGGACAGGCAGACCTTGGCGATGTAAGAGGCCGAGGTCAGGAGCTCGGGATAGGCGTCTTTCATGATATCGGCCACGGCGCCCGCCATCCGGTAAAGAAAAGGCTTCTCCAGCCCGACCAGGTTCCCGTGCCGGAAGGCGCGGCGGATGAGTCGGCGCAGGACATAACCGCGCCCGTCGTTGGCCGGCATGATTCCGTCGCCGACCAGGAAGGTGACGGCCCGGATGTGATCGGCGATGATCCGGACCGAGACGTCGCTATCGGTCCCGGACGGATAGTCCCGGCCGGCCATCTCGCAGACGAGCCCGATCAGGGGCCGAAAGAGGTCGGTTTCGTAGTTGCCGGCCTTGCCCTGGAGGACGGCCGCCATCCTCTCCAGGCCCATGCCCGTATCGATCGAGGGCGACGGCAGGGGGGCGATTCCGCCCCGTCCGTCCTGGCTGAACTGCATGAAAACGAGGTTCCAGAGCTCGAGGAAGCGGCCGCTCCCCTTTTCGATCAAGTCCCGGGGGGCGCCGGACTCGAGGGCCGGGTCAAGGTCGTAATGGATTTCCGAGCAGGGGCCACAGGGGCCGGTCTCCCCCATCGCCCAGTAATTGTCCTTCTTTCCGAACCGGAAGATGCGGCCGGAGGGAATTCCCACCGTCTCGTTCCAGATTCGGAATGCCTCGTCGTCCTCCTCGTAAATCGTGATGTACATCCGGTCCCGGTCGAGCCGGAAGACCTCGGTCACCAGCTCCCAGGCGTAGAGGCAGGCCTCGGTTTTGAAATAATCTCCGAAGGAAAAATTTCCAAGCATTTCGAAAAAGGTATGATGCTTGGCCGTCCGGCCGACCGTCTCCAGGTCGTTGTGCTTGCCGCTGACCCGCATGCACTTCTGGACGGTGGCGGCCCGGCGGTAGCTTCGCTTCTCGATGCCGAGGAAAATGTTCTTGAACTGGTTCATCCCGGCGTTCGTAAACAACAGGGTTGGATCGTCCTTGGGCAGCAGGGACGAGCTGGAGACGATCTTGTGGTCCTTTTTGGCGAAAAACTGGAGGAAGGCGTCGCGGATGTCTTGTGATTTCATGGGGTTGATGTTCCCGGCTTCGGGCTGCGTCGTTTAGGCCTCGTCCTCCCCGATCGGGACGATGACCGGACCTTCCTTGCGTTCGATCGGAGACATCCCCTGTTCCATGGACTCGAGGGCGATGTCCAGGGTCGATTGGATCCCCATGACCTTGAGCTTGAAGTGGTCGGGGTTCGAGGAGTAGCGGAGGCCCTGCTCGAACGAGATGTAGCCGTCCCGGTAGAGCTGATAGATGGACTGGTCGAAGGTCTGCATCCCGTATTGGGAGACGCCGGTGGCTATCGCGTCGCGGATGAGGACCGTTTTATCCTTTTCCTGGACGCACTCCGCGATGTAGGGCGTCGTGATCATGACCTCGACGGCCGGGACGCGGCCCGAGCCGTCGACCCGGGGGATGAGGCGCATCGAGATGACGGATTTGAGAATGCTCGAGAGCTGGAGCCGGACCTGGCGCTGGTGGTGGGGCGGAAACACGGAAACGATGCGGTTGATGCTCTCCGGCGCGTCCAGGGTGTGGAGGGTGCTGAAGACGAGGTGGCCGGTCTCGGCGGCCAGGATGGCCGTTTCGATCGTGTCCAGGTCCCGCATTTCGCCGACCAGGATGACGTCGGGGTCCTCGCGCAGGGTCGCCCGCAGGCCGCGCGAAAAGCTGATGACGTCCATCCCGACCTCGCGCTGGCTGATCGTGCTCTTTTTGTCCTTGTGGAGATACTCGATCGGGTCCTCGATCGTGATGATGTTTTCCTTGCGCTGGAGGTTGATGAAGTCGATCATCGAGGCCAGGGTCGTCGACTTGCCGCTGCCGGTCGTTCCGGTGACCAGGACGAGGCCCCGCTGGTAGAGGCATATCTTTTCCAGCACGGCCGGGAGAAGGAGGTCCTTGATTGCCTTGATCTCGAGCGGGATGATCCGGATCGAGATGGCCTGGGATCCGCGTTGGAGGTAGATATTGCCCCGGAAACGGCCGAATCCCTGGAGGCTGTAGGCGAGGTCGATGTCCATCTCGGTCTGGAAACGGGCCCTCTGGTAGTCCGTCATCATTTGGCCGGCCAGCTCCTGGGTATCCTCGGGGTTGAGGCGGGGAAATGTCGTCAGCGGGATAAGCGTTCCGTGAACGCGGATCATCGGGTAGTTGCCGGCCTTGCAGTGAAGGTCGGACGCGTCCCGTTCGATGGCGATCTTAAGCAATTCGTCGATTTCCATGAGCTCGGCTCCTTTTCCCGACGGTTCATGTTAACCAATTCCGAGCGTTGATGTCAAACCCGGGCCCTCCCCGCCGGCCGGGCTCAGATCGTTTCGCCGCAGTGGGGGCACTGGCGGGATTTGAGGGGCAGCGGCCTCCGGCAGTTCCAGCACAGGTCGGTATTCGTCCGCTCCCGGGCCCGGATCCGGGATAGGATGTCGTCGATCTCCGACCCGGGAGTCTGCTTGCCTTTGAGGGCGGACAGCGCCTTGACGATATCGGCGGCACGGGGGTAGCGATCCTCGGTTTTGGAGGCCAGGCAGCGCATGATGATCTCGTCGATCTCCCTGGGGACCCGGCTGTTTTTGATCCGGGGCGGCGTGATTTTGCCTTCCTGGGCTTTCTCGAGAATCTTGAACGGGTCGGGGTCGAAGATGGGCGGCCGGCCCGTGATAATTTCATAGAAGATGCAGCCGATCGAATAGATATCCGAGGCATAGGTCGCCTTGCCCAGAAACTGTTCGGGCGCCATGTAGGGCGGCGATCCGATCCGGGTTGAGGCATAAGGGACGTTCTGGAGCCAGGCCGAAGTCCCGAAATCCGTGATCTTGGCCGTCCCCTCCTCGGAGACGATGATGTTGGAAGGCCTGAGGTCGCGGTGGATGATTTTGTTCTTGTGGGCGTGGTCGATTCCGTAGCAAACCTGCTTGATGTAGTCGATGGCCGCCTCGGCCTCCAGGACTTTCTCCTTCTCGAGGATCTTCTCCAGGGTGGGGCCCTTGACGTATTCCATGACCATGAAAAAAACCTTGTTTTCCTTCTCGGCGGCCAGCATCCGGACGATGTTGGGATGGTTGAGGGCGGCTTGGAGGCGGGGCTCCTTGAGAAGCTTGAACAGCTCGGCCGATTGCTTGTGGGGGACCTTGATGGCGACCTTGATGTCGAGCCAGGTGTCGCGGGCCAGGAACACGGACCCGAACCCGCCGCTCCCCAAGGAGCGGATGATTTCGTATTTTCCGACCTTCTGTCCTTGTAAGAACATGTCAGAGGTTCCAGAGATGATCGATCAGGGCGATCGCGATCAGGGCCGTTGCCGGGAGGCCCGTCTCAAGGGTCTCCAGCAGCCTCGTCTTGAGCGGGAGACCGACGTTCTCGGACAGGACAAACCGCGCCTCCCCCGCCGAGCCCGGAAGGATTTCGAGCAGTCCGAGGATGGTCCTCTCTTTGGCGATGCTGTCCTTGGGGACGAAGAAATGATCGGACGTCAAAGGGCGGACCTCGTTCCTAATGAAAGATGTTCTTGGCCTTCTGGGCCGGACCCTTCTCGACCCCTTCGAGCGTTTCGCCCCTGGAATCCGCGAACTGGCGGAGCAGCGACTTCTGGTCCTTAGACAAATCCCCGGGAACACGGACGTCGATCTTGACGAACAGGTCGCCCTTGCGGCGGCCGTCCAGGTCCCGGAGGCCTTTGCCCTTGATCCGGAACACCTCCCCGGGCTGGGTTCCGGCCGGGATCTTGAGAGTTTCGTTCCCTTCCAGGGTGGGGATTTCGACCGTGACGCCCAGGGCCGCTTGGCTGAAGGCGATCTCGATCCTGCAGGTCAGGTTGTGCTCGTCGCGCTCGAAAAACGGGTGCTTGCGGACCCTGGTGACGACATAGAGATCGCCCTGCAGATAATCCTTCTCGCCCGCCTCGCCCTCGCCTTGAAGCCGAAGCCGGGTTCCATCGGCCGCGCCGGCCGGTATCCGGATGGTCAGCGTTCTTTTCTGCCGGCGGGTGCCGCCCCCTTTGCACTCGGAGCAGGGCGTCGCGACGATCTCGCCCGTCCCGCCGCAGCGAGAACAGGTCCGGGAGACGACGAAAAAGCCCTGTTGATAGCGGACCTGCCCTTGACCTTGGCAGTGAGGGCAGGTCGATTTTCGGGTCCCGGGCGCCGTCTTGCGCCCTTGGCAGGCCGGGCAGAGCTCGGCCCGGGCGACCTGGATTTCCTTCTCGACCCCGTGGGCGGCCTCCTCGAGCGTCAGTTCGAGCTCAAGGGCCAGGTCCCGGCCCCGTTGGGCCGTCGCCCTCCTTCGTCCCGAACCCATCCCGAACAGATCCCCGAAGCTGAATCCGAAGAAATTGCCCAAAATATCCTCGAAATCGCCGAAGATCGACGAATCGAAGCCCTGGAACCCGCCGAAACCCTCGCCGCGCAGGCCGTCGTGGCCGAAGCGGTTGTAGACGGACCGTTTGTCCGGATCGGCCAGGATGCTGTAGGCTTGGGCCGCTTCCTTGAATCGTTCCTCCGCTTCCTTGTTCCCGGGATTGCGATCCGGATGATAGCGGAGGGCCGCTTGCCGGTAGGCCTTCTTGATCTCCTCCGGCGAGGCGGCCCGGGAAACGCCCAGGATATTATAATAATCCTTTTTTTCCATCGCTCGTTCCGTTCGGCTCCTTGGACTTGTGCTGTTCGATGATGTTCTGGAGTTCGGACCGGGTCAGACCCGAGGACGGCCTGACCTCGACGCGCTGTTCGCTCCCCGAGGTTTTGTCCCGGGCGTGGACCCTGACCAGCCCGTCGGCGTCGATCTCGAAGGTCACGTCGACCTGGGGGACGCCGGCGGGGGCCGGCTCGATCCCGGTCAGGTAAAAAGTCGCCAGGGATTTATTTTCGTGGGCGGCCCGGCTTTCGCCCTGGAGGACGTGGATTCGGACCTGGCGCTGGTTGTGTTCGACGGTCGTGAACGGTTTGGTGACCTTGGTCGGGATCGTCGTGTTTCTGTCGATGATGGTCTCGAACGAGTCGTTCTCGGTCTCGATTCCGAGCGAGAAGGCCGTCACATCGAGGAGAAGGATGAGGTCGTCCATCTTTCCGCCCAGGATCCCCGATTGGATGGCCGCCCCCATGGCGACGATCTCATCGGGGTTGATGTCCTCGATGGACGGTTTTCCGAAGAAATCGGCGATCGTCTTTTTTATCAGGGGCATCCGCGTTTGGCCCCCGACCAGAATGATGTCATGAATCTGGTTCAAAGACAGGCGGGCGTCATCGAGGGCCCGTTCGATGCAGGGCAGGGTTTTATGGACGAGGTCGTCGGTCAGCTCCTCGAGCTTGGCGCGCGTCAGGAGTTTCTTGATGTGAAGCGAGCTCGACTTGGACGCGCAGATGAAGGGGAGGTTGATCTCGCTTTCCAGGGTGAAGGACAGTTCGCGCTTGGTCCGTTCGGCCGCCTCCTTGATCCGCTGGAGGGCCAGCCGATCCTGGGTCAGGTCGACGCGATTTTCCTTCCAGAACTCTTCGACGAGCCATTCGACGATGCGGTGGTCGAAATCCTCGCCGCCCAGGTAGGTGTCCCCGTTGGTCGACAGGACGTGAAAGACGCCGTCCTGGATTTCGAGCAGGGTGATGTCGAAGGTCCCCCCGCCCATGTCGAAGACGGCGACCGTCGCGTTTTTCTTGACTTCGAGTCCGTAGGCCAGGCTGGCCGCGGTCGGCTCGTTGATGACCCGGAGAACCTCCAGGCCCGCGATCTGGGCGGCGTCCTTGGTCGCTTGGCGTTGGAGGTCGTTGAAGTGGGCGGGCACCGTCACGACGGCCTCGGTGACGTTTTCCCCGAAGAACTGTTCGGCGCAGCGCCGGAGGTAATCGAGGATGATGCCCGAGACTTCCTGGGGCGAGATGATTTGGCCGTCGACGAGGATCTGGACGTCGCCGTTGTCGGCGGCCCCCAGCCCGAACCCGACCTTCTTGCAGGCCTGGCCGATTTCCGGGGAATCGAATTTCCGGCCGATCAACCGCTTGACGGCGAAGATGGTGTGCTCCGGGTTGGTGATGGCCTGGCGGAGCGCGAGATTCCCGACCAGCCGCTCGCCCGAAGTCGTGAAGCTCACCACCGAAGGCGTCGTCCGCGCGCCTTCGAGATTCGGGATGACGAGCGGCCGTTGGCCTTCCAGGTAGGCGACGCAGGAAAAGGTCGTGCCTAAGTCGATGCCGATGATATGTCCCATCGTCGTTAACCCCCCTTCTTGGGAACCCGGACCTTGACCAGGGAGGGCCGAAGCAGCCGGCCGTGGAGAAGGTAGCCTTTCTGCATCTCTTCGACAACGGTCGGTTCCTGGACGTCCTCGGCTTCTTCGCTGTCGAATGCCTGGTGAAGGGTCGGGTCGAAGATCCGACCCTTGGCCTCGATCGGCGTGACCCCTTTTTTAATCAGGAAATCCGCGAGTTGCTTGTGGATGAGTTCCATTCCGTCCTGGAAGCTCTTCCCATCCTGGCCGGCCGGTCCGGCCAGGGCCCGGGCGAAATTGTCGACGACGACCAGGATGTCCCGGAGGACGTCGTTGAGGGCGAAGCTTTGAAACTCGGACTTTTCGCGTTCGACCCGCTTGCGGAGGTTGTCCATCTCGGCCAGCTTCCGTATGTACTTGTCTTTGAGCTCATCGCGTTCCTGTCTCATCCGGAGAAAATCGTGCTCGAGGGACGCGAAGGCCTTACGGAGCTCTTCGTATTCGTCGACCGGAAGGGGCACGACCTCGACGCTGTCGTCCGCGGCCGCCCCTTCGGCCGGCCCGGGGGCGGCGGGGGACGTTTCGGGTTCGGGGATGGAGGGCGTCGGCTGGGGAGGCGGCGTCGCTTCCTTGGCTTCGGGCTTGGGATGGTGCTTCTTCTTGGTCATGCCGTCCTCTCTATGAATGGTGGCTGATCGTATGGCTCAACTGTTTGGCGATGCAGTCAACGAGGGGGATGATCCGGTCGTAGGGGATCCGTTTGGGACCCAGGATGCCCAGGGACCCCAGGACCTGGTTCCGGGTTCCGTAATGAGAGAGGATGAGCGAACAGTCCTCGATATCGGGGACGTTCGATTCGGAACCGATCAGGACTTTAACCCTGTCCAGGGCGATGAACTCGGACAAGAGGTTGGCCAGCTTGGCCCGCTCCTCGAAATTCTGGAAGAGAATCTTGAGGCGTTCCATGTCGAACAGCTCGGGCTTGTCGATAAGCCGGGCCGCGCCCTGGAGGAAGATCCGGCCCTCCTTTTCCTCCTGGAGAAAATAGGTTTTGAGGAAGACGATGAGCTTATTGACGATGATCTCGTAGCTGCGGCGGAAGGTCGGAAGCTCCCGGAACAGGTGATCCCGGATGGCCTGGAGGTTTTTCCCCCGGAAGTTCTGATTGACGTACTCGGAGGCGCCGTCGAGTTCGGTCTGGCTGAAGTAGATGTCGGTCTTGACGACCTCGGTCAGGACCATGTTGAAGGTCGTGACCAGAATGACCAAGGTCCGGTCCTCGCCGACCTTGATGAATCGGAGGTAGCGGAATTGAATCCTGGAGATGCGGGGCGAGACGACGAACCCGAGGTTGTCCGATTGCTCAGCCAGGACTTTGGAGGCCTTGACCAAGAGAGAATCGAAATCGCCCTTTTCCTGCGCGAACTCCCCGCCGAAGGGGCTTGTCTGTCCGCCGTCGTGAAGTACGGTGGCGAACAGGTGATTGACGTAAAAGCGGAGCCCCTTGTCGGTGGGAATGCGGCCGGCCGATGTGTGGGGCTGATGGAGGAACCCCATGTCTTCGAGCTTGACCATGATAGTGCGAAGGGTGGCCGGCGAGTCGAGGATTCTCTTTTTTTGGGAAAGGAGTCCCGAGCTGACCGGTTTGCCGACCTTGAGGTAGTTCTCGACGATCAGATTGAGAATCTGTCTGTCTTTTTCCTTAAGCGTCGCGTTTTTCATGCCAAAAGCTTAATCTTTTATAGCATTATCGGCGGGAGATTGTCAATCGCTAGGCCGTCGCGGAAAATGCGTAATTAATTAATTATAAATAAATTAAGCTGAAAATCGACTCCTCCGGTCAACCTTGGAGGGGAAGACCGCTCGTCAGCTCTCGTCCCGCCGTTCCTTGAATCGGATGTCCAGGGTACCGAGCTCGTCCAGAACGGGGCCGTAGATTTCGGGATGAATCGGGATCAGGACACCCTTGCGCTCGATGCGGCCTTCGAGAAGCAGGCGGGCTCCGGTCGCGGCCGGGTAGCCGACCGTCCGGGCCATGGAGGAGAATCCGCCCGGGACGCCGAAGTCGACGAGGGAGGAGACGATCGTCTCGCGACGCCCCCCCGGGAACGAGGCCTCAAAGGTGTGCTGGAGGACGATCATGTCCCTCTCCCCTTCCCGGTACTGAAGCCTGCGGATCATGAGGCCGGCTAGGATGTCGAGGGGCGAGCCCTGGGCCAACGGCAGCGGCTCTTCGTCGAGAAGGCCGAGCCATTCGATGCGTTCGATGACGCTCGCTCCCGCGTCGAGGCCCAGCTTGTCGGCCAGGGCTTGACGGACATCCTCGGCGCCGGGAC
>Ga0315274_10004439_pt1 | contig 20612 bp, 21 predicted proteins | sample YL17G02_20_MG_FD_203700 | JGI IMG/M metagenome (GOLD analysis project Ga0315274, IMG submission 203700) | Sediment microbial communities from Yellowstone Lake, YNP, Wyoming, USA - YL17G02_20 | ecosystem: Environmental > Aquatic > Freshwater > Lake > Sediment | place: USA: Wyoming | collected...
AGCATCGTCTCGGCCATCGAAGAAGGTCGCATCATCTATTCGAACATTCGCAAGTTTGTGTTCTACCTGATCTCGTGCAACGTCGGCGAGATTCTCATCATCTTCCTGTCCATGCTGGCAGGCCTGCCGATCCCGCTGACGCCCATCATGCTGCTGTGGCTGAACCTGGTAACGGATGGCGCGCCTGCGCTGGCGCTGGGCCTGGAAAAGGGCGATCCGGATACGATGAAGCGCCCCCCTCGCCCAACCAGGGAACCGGTCATCAACCAGGAAATGCTGATCGGCGTGATCGTGCAGGCGATTGTCATGACGGCGGCAGTGCTGGCGGCTTTTGGGTATGGGTTGACTCGCTACCCGGATAACCTGGCGGACGCGCAGACGGTCGCTTTTGCCACGCTGATCGTTTCGGAACTGCTACGGGCCTACACTGCCCGATCGGAGCGCCACTCACTGTTCAGCATCGGCGTGCTTGGGAACAAGTGGATGCAGTATGCAGTGGGCAGCTCGCTGCTGCTGTTGCTGGCAGTGATCTATGTGCCGTTCCTGCAAGTATTCTTTGGCACCATCCCGCTGACGCTGGGAGATTGGCTGGTGATGACGCCGCTCTTTCTGGTGTCTTCTGTCGCCGCCGAGATCACCAAAGCTGTTTTGCGGCGTAGGGCAGAGAGGCGGGCTGCTGTTTCAGTGTGAGATAAGGGTGAGCCAAGCGGGCAAAACCACACGTCGTTACCTGGAAAAGACACCCGGCGATTCATTCGTCGTCCCTTTTCTCATCACACACGCGGAAAGTGGGGCACAGTCACCCATACACTGCTGCAGGGATGCACGATTCAAGGAGAGATTGTCCATGATCACAGATCGTGATATCGTCATCATATCCACCCAGAGCTGCCGCCGAAGCCGGGCCGTGCTCTCTTACCTGGAGAGGCAGGGCATTCCTTTCACGCACGTCGCCGCCGAATCGCCGGAGGGCCAGGATCTGATCGGCCAATACAGTCTGCGTGCTTCTCCGGGCATCCTGGTGGGCGGGGTCAGCGTTTCTCCCTTTGACCTGCTCATCCCGCCCGCCTGCCAGGTAGACGAAGACGCGGTGCAACGCGCGTTCGGCGCGGCGAGGGTAGCGTCTGATGAGGGCGATTTTGGCGACGAGGGCCTGGGAGGGACCGGCAGATGAGCCAAAGGCGACTTGCGCGCAAGGGAACCTGGGAGCCCTGGGCCGCCATCGGCGCCGTGATCGTCCTGATCGCCGTCGTGCTCGTGTTCAAGGCCCGGCAGCAGAGCAGCCGCGTGGCCGAGGTCCAGGGGCTGGCAGCGCCCACGGCGACCGTGGCCGGGACACCCGTGGCCGATCCACCGCTTTCCGCGGCAACGCCTCTTCCGCCGGCATCCACATCCTCCCCGGAGGAGCAACTGGATCGCCTGCTGGCCGAGGAACGGCCGGTTCTGGCCTTTTTCCATTCGATGACCTGCGTACCCTGCATCCAGATGGACGGGATCGTCAAAGAGGTCTACCCCGACTTTCAAGAGAGGGTGGGACTGGTCGATGTCAATGTCTACGACAAAAGCAACCAGAACCTGCTGCGGCGGGCCAACCTGCGGGTGATCCCGACGCTGATATTCATCGACCGCAACGGAGAGGCCAGAGGGTACACGGGTGTGATGCCCGCCGATGCCCTTCGCGCGCAGTTGCAGGCGCTGGCCGGGGGACAATGACGATGCCCATAGACACGACAATGCTGCAAAGCGGATCGCTGCTGGCGTACCTGCTGGTCTTCCTGGGGGGCGTGGTCACCAGTATCGGGCCGTGCAACGTGGCCATGATCCCCCTGGTCGTCGGCTTTGTCGGCGGGTCGACGCGCCCGTCGCGCGGCCGCTCGTTCCTGCTCTCCCTGACCTTTGCCACCGGCCTGGCGCTCACCTTTGCGGCGCTGGGCGTGATCGCGTCGCTGGTGGGCGGGCTGATCGGGGGTACGTCGCGCGTCTGGTATTACGTGGTCGCGGGGGTCTGCCTGGTCATCGGCCTGCAGATGCTGGGTGTGATCCGTTTGCCGGAGGCAGGATGGCTGGCCCGGCTGCGCGAGCGGGTCCGCCTGCGGGGCGTGCCCGGTGCGTTGGCGCTGGGCCTGGTGTCGGGGCTGGTGGCTTCCCAGTGCGCCACGCCGGTGTTGGCGGCGATCCTGACTTACGTGATGGCCCGGCGCGGCGGGCTGGGCTACGGCGCGGCGCTGTTGTTTGTGTATGCGCTGGGGCGCGGCGCGCCCATCGTGCTGGCCGGCACATTCGCCGGCGTCGTCAAGCGCCTGCAAGCCTCTGGGCGGTGGTCACCGGCGATCGAACGCGCCAGCGGCGCCATCGTCATCGGTGTGGGGCTCTATTTTCTGTGGATCGCGTGAGCGCAAAGAGTGGATATGTGTAGGAAGCTGGCTCTTGTCGTCGTAGCAGCATGTTTGCTCCTGGCAGTGGTGGGGTGCAGCGCCAGGGATCAGAACAGCTCAACGCAACCTACCGGTCCTGCAACCCTGTCGGCCGCAGAACTGCCTCCCGCTATGGTCGTCACGACCGCTGTTCCGCCCACGCTCTCACCGACACCAGAGAGAGATACCTCTGATGCGGTACCCACGCGGCTGGCCCTGATGCCCTCTCCGCTGCCCCGGGCGACCCCCACGGCTCCGGTGGCGTCTCCGGCGCCCGGGAGTGCTGCCACAGCTCAACCCACCTCCACGCCAACCGTCGCAGTGCGTGACGGGGGTTCCGAGGTGAGGACAGGAAAGGCCAGTTTTGAGATCCTGCCGCAGGAGAGCCGCATACGAATCGTGCTGAAGGCGGATGAGGATGGCCGCCAGGTGATAGCGGGAGGTGAGACGAGCGAGCTACGGGGGCAGTTCACCGTCGACTATGACCACCCGTCTGCCAGCCGGTTTGACCTGTTTGTCGTCGATCTGGGAAAATTGACGGCCGACTCATCTGGCCTGGGAGTGGGGATCTGGGAGCAGTGGCTGGAGACAGCGCAGCAGCTGCTGGCCACTTTCCAGGTAACCGAAACCCGCGGGGTTCCTTCGCACCTGAAAATGGGGCAGCCGATCCACATCCAGTTGGTGGGCGAGATGAGAGTCAAGGGTGTTGTCAAGACCATTACGTGGGATGCGACGGTCACGTTCGAGGCTCATCGCGCCAGTGGTACGGCTACGACCTCCATCTTGATGGCCGATCTGGATCTGCCGCCTTCCGGCACGACAGGCGTCTTTTTCGCGGCCCGGAACGCAGTCGTTACACTCGACTTTGTCCTCGTGGAGGTCGAGCCGCTTCTTGATCCGCCCGAGTCTTGATGAGTCAGAAGCCACCCGGGCGGTGGCCAATGTTGCCGGTTCTCGGAACACAGGAGAAAGCAGAGTCAACATAACCTCTTGAGGCAAGAATCCGTGACCAGTGGAGTGGACAATCGGTGTACAGACCGGTTTGACAACTGACCTGGAACAGAGGCCCTGGGAACAGGGGCGAAGAAAGGAACATGATCGTGACGAACCGACGTATGGGACGAGCCCTATCCTGGATCTGGCTCGTATTTCTGGTAGCGGCCTGTCAGAACAGCGGATCGGCAACGCCGCCTGATCCAACCGTGCCCACATCGCCAACCTGGCGACCGACGAGCTTCCCGGTCGTACAGCCCACCCGGGTGCCGACGCAGGCAATCCAACCCAGCCCCACGTTGACTGTGGAAAGCGCTACGGCAACACCTGTCCAGCCGGCGGCGGTCTTTACGCTGACCATCCTGCACACCGGCCAGGTCTACGGCGAGATCGGCCCCTGCGGTTGAGGGATCCCCAAGGGAGGAGTGGCCCGGCGGGCCACTGCAATCCGGCAATTGCGGGAGCAAGAACAGGAGCCATTGATCCTCCTGGATGGCGGCGACAGTCTCTTTCGTGGCGGCTATTGGGCAGCGTTACCGGACCCAGACCAGGGAGCATTGCTCGTCGAGGCGATGAACGCGATGAGTTATGACGCCATTGCCCTGGGCGAGAGGGAGGTTTACGCCCCTCTCGCCACGGTGAAAGCCCGCTTCCAGGAAGCACAGTTTGCCATCCTTTCGGCCAATGTGGACGCAGCCGGCGCGCTGTCCAACGTCCGACCCTACCTGTTGCGCCAGGCAGGTGGGCACACGGTCGCCATCGTCGGGGTCACATCCGAGATGGCCGCACAGCGCTTTGAGGCTCTTGGCCTGTACCTGACGGTACAGGATCCCATCGCGGCAGTGAGCCAAGCCGTAGGCGAGGCCGGGAAACACGCCGATATTGTCATTCTCCTGTCTAACGTAGACCGGCCCTCGACTGAAGCGCTGGCCCGGGCTGTCCCTGGCATAGACGCGATCGTTGGCATCTATGACGGGGAGCAACGTGAACCGGTCGCGGTTCCAGGCGCAGAGGGCCAGGTGATCCTCCACGCTTCAGGAGTGCAGGGCGAATACCTGGGCGTGTTGACCCTGCATTTTGATGGGCAGGGACAGGTTACGAGTTTTGAAGGGCGTCTGTTGGCCCTCACCGATCGCTACGCGGACGATCCGCAGATGGTAGAGCTCTTTCGCCGCTATGCGTCCAAGCCATAGACGATGCACACCGGCGCAAGGTCGCCGTCTTGCCGGGTGAGCAACGAGAGACGAAGGTGATATAAGCCTGTTGGAGCAAGAATCCGTTACCTGGGGAGTGGACAGCCGGTTTGACAACCGACCTGGAACAGAGGCCCTGGAGCAGGGGCGAAGAAAGGGACATGATCGTGACAGATCGACGTTTGAGACGAGCCGTATCCTGGATCTGGCTCGTATTCCTGGCAGCGGCGTGCCAGAATAGCGGATGGCCGGCGACGCCGGGTCGGACTGCGCCCATACCGCCTACGGGACGGCCGACGAGCTTGCCGGTGGTGCAGCCCACCCGGGCGCCAACGCAGGCAGTCCAACCCAGCCCCACGCTCACCGTGGAAGGTGCTGCGGCAACACCTGTCCAGCCAGCGGCGGCCTTTACGCTGACCATCCTGCACACCGGCCAATCCTACGGCGAGATCCTGCCCTGCGGTTGAGGCATCCCCAAGGGAGGGTTGGCCCGGCGGGCCACCGCAATTGCCCAACTGAGGGAACAGGCTCAAGGTGGGGTGCTCTTGCTCGACAGTGGAGATACATTGTTTAGGGGAGGGGACACGGCGACGAACCCGGACCCGGACCAGGGAGCGTTGATCGTCGAGGCAATGAACTGGATGAGCTACGATGCCCTGGCGATGGGCGGAAGAGACATCGACGCCCCGCTGACGACGGTGCGGGCCCGCTTCGAGCAGGCACGCTTCTCCATCCTCTCGGCTAACGTGAAGATGAGCGACGAATGGCCCAACGTGCTGCCTTACCTCCTCCGCCAGGTAGATGGGCATACGGTAGCCATCATCGGGGTAGCCGCCCAGGGAGTCGAGCGGCTCGCCCAGCCGGTGGGGCTCGCGCTGACAGTCGGGGATCCGGCGGACGCGATCCGGCGAACGCTGGAGCAGATCCAGAGTCAGACAGACGTCATCATCCTTCTGTCCAACCTGGAACAGGGGCAGAACAAGACGCTGGCACAAACGATCCCCGGCATCGACGCCATCATTGGCGCCTATAGAAGCATCGATCGGACTCCGGCTGCAGTAACCGGTCCCGCCGGGCAGGTAGTCTTGCACGCACCGGGCGTACAGGGAGAATACCTGGGGACGCTGTCCGTGGGTTTCGATGCCCGGGGGCAGGTGCTCTCCTTCGAGGGATCTGCTATCCCGCTCACGAAACAGTACGCCGATGATCCCGACATCATGCAGATGATGCAGAGGTACGCGGCCCAGCCCTGAGCGGAGCATTTGAGGTGAGTCCAGCAGTAGAACACCAGAGTTGCTGTTCATCAGCGGCGTTGGTGAGGGAGACACATTACTTGTGCGACACGTGTGGTTGATCCCAAGAGGGTTCATCTTGAGGCTAAAAAGGTCCCTCTCCGCGTCTGCTGCTCAATTGTGGCTGGCGTTAGCCGCATTTCTCGGTATTGGGATGCTGCCCTGCCCGGAGTGTGGCACGCCGATGATCCTGCACTTGTGGCCGCTCGTCGGGCTGATCGCGGTGGCGCAAGCCTTGCGGCGATACTACCGGGCAAGGCACTCGACAAGCGGGCATAGTCTGAACGCAGAGGAGGAGTATGGTTACGCAACAGGAGATCCTGGAAGCCTTGCGTCCGGTCATGGACCCGGAGCTCGGGTTGAGCGTAGTGGACCTGGGGATGATCCGCGAGGTGGTGGTCGAGGGAGATGTCGTCGAGATCAAGATGGTGCTGACTGCACCCTTTTGTCCGCTGGCCGACCTGATCACTGGGCAAGTGCGCCGGGCGGCAGAGCAGGTCCCGGGCACAAAAGTGGCCCGGGTGACGCGGCTGGACGAACCCTGGGATCCACGTTGGATGAGACAGGCGGATGAGAGCGGAGGGCGAGATGCTGATCGAGAGCTATGACCTGGGAGTTTCCACCCCGCCGTGCGAGCCGGGAGCGGAGCGCTTCAGTGCTATCGCCCGGCTGGTGATCGACATCCGCGAGGTGCTGCCGTACCTGAACGCCACCCTCCGCGGCGCGGTCTACAACGCCGCGGCGCCCGCGCTGACCTGGAAAAAGGGAGGGCACAACGTGGCCTTTCACCCTTACCAGATCGCGGTCAGCAACGTTCAAGACCGTGACGCGGCGATCCAGGAGGTAGAGGGGTTGGTCAAGCTGGTCAACCGTGCGTGGGAACGACGCGCCGAAATCGAACCCAGCTACCAGGTACGCCGCCGTCCAGGGTTGTTGGAGGTGTACGCCCTGTTGCCGCGAAGCAACTGCAAGGCTTGCGGCCAGCCGACCTGCTTTGTGTTTGCGACCAAACTGGTGGCGGGCCAGGTCCGGCTGAAAGACTGTCCCCCGCTTCAGGAGCCAGAGTCTGCCGGGCAGCGGGAAAAGCTGGAGGAACAGTTTGCGTGGGACATGCCGGCCATCGGCTAGAGCATATCGTCCTGGGATAGGGTGCTGCCATGATAGATGGCGATCACGCTGAACCATACCTGCTTCGGCCCATCGGGTTCGTGCGCTCGAGCTTGAGGCGGCGCGAGGACTGTCCACCTCAGGGCTGGGAAGGAGCGCCCGATGCGTGGCTGGAGATCGCCCCGGCTTTCGCGGAAGGGCTTGACGGCGTCACGCCCGGCTGCGAGTTGGTGTTGCTCACCTGGCTCCATGAAGCACGACGGGATGTCCTGAAGGTGCATCCGCGCGGCAACCCGGACAACCCGCTTCGCGGAGTGTTTGCCACGCGCTCGCCTGACCGGCCGAACCCGATTGGCTTGCACCGTGTTGAGGTGATCGAGATCGAGAAACCGGCGCGGGTCAGGGTGCGCCCGCTGGAGGTGGTGGACGGCACGCCGATCGTGGACATCAAGTCGAGCGCGGGATCGCTGGTTAGCCGTTCGGCGAGGGATCGGACCCCGGCGGCACTGGTCCTTTTGAACGCGGACGACTTTGGACGCTCGCCCGAGATCAACGCGGCGGTCGTGCAGGCGCATCGCGAGGGCGTGTTGACCAGCGCCAGCCTCATGGTCACCGGAGAGGTCTTTGAGGACGCGGTTCGCCTGGCGCGCGCCACGCCGACGCTGGCCGTGGGTCTGCACCTGATGGTAGTGAATGGCAGGGCTGCCCTGCCGCACAGGGAGATACCGCACCTGGTAGATAGCGGCGGCTGTTTTCCCGACGACCCCCTCCGGGTCGGTCTGCACTATGCTTTCAGCCGCGCGGCTCAGGCAGAGTTGGCAAAGGAAGTGGCCGCGCAGTTCGATCGTTTTGCCGCTACCGGGCTGCCGCTTTCGCACGTGGACGGCCACCAGCACCTGCACGTGCATCCGGTCGTGTTCAACCTTCTGCTGCCCCTGGCTGAGCAGCATGGGGCCTACGGCGTGCGTTTGCCGCGGGACGATCTCGGACTGGCGCTACGGCACGACCGCGAGCAGGCCCTGGCCAAGGTCGCCTGGGCGGTAGCCCTGGCTCTGGTATGCCGCTGGTGCGCCCGCCGCATGCGCGGCCGGCGGCTGGTGGCCCCGCAGCGGGTGTATGGCGTGCTGCAGAGCGGGCGGATGCACGAGGCCTATGTGCTGGCGGTGCTGCGTCGCCTGCGAGGGACTGCAGCCGAGTTGTACTTGCATCCCTCCCTGGCGGAGCAGAGTGAAGCCTTGGGAGCAAACCGCGGAGACCTGGCTACGCTGCTCAGCCCGGCCGTGCGGCAGGAGATCGCTGTTTGTGACCTGCGCTTGACGACCTATCAAGGGCTATATGAGGTGAGATAGGATGCTCAAGTTGGTGCTCGTGGCGCTTATCATGGCCAGTTGGCTGTACTGGCTGGCAGCTATGCTCCTGGCGTTCAGCTTTTTCCGACCGGACTCGCAACACAGCGAGCGCGCTTTCAGGCCGCCCGTGTCTGTGCTCAAGCCCGTCAGGGGGGTGGATGCGCAGGCGTTTGAGAACTTTGCCAGCTTTTGCCGGCAGGATTACCCGGAGTACGAACTGCTGTTCGGCGTGGCCGACCCTGCCGATCCGATCGTCCCTGTCATCGAGCATCTGCGACGAACGTTTCCCCAGCGCGACATCCGGCTGGTCATCGCCGAACCCACAGGCGCGAACCGCAAGGTTGGCCTGTTGGATCACCTGGAGGCGGAGGCGCGGTATGGGACGCTGGCGGTGAGTGACAGCGACATGCGGGTGACACCCGACTATTTGCAGCGGGTGGTCGCGCCACTGGCCGATGAGCACGTCGGGCTGGTCACGTGCCCCTACCTGGGGACGACAGCGCTCAACTTCACTGCCGGGCTGGAAGCGCTGCACATGGGCGCTACCTTCCTGCCCTCGATCTTGGTCGCGCGCAAGGTCCTGGGCATGCGCTTTGCGATGGGCGCCAGTGTCACCCTACGGCGTCGAGACCTGGCCCGCCTGGGCGGGTTTGCGGCCCTGGCCGACTACCTGGCGGATGACTATCAGTTGGGGGTGCGCATCGCAGGCCTGGGGCTGCAGGTGAGGTTGTCTGATTACCTCATGGCGTGCGTTCTGGGCGCCACCCGCTTTCGGGACCAGTGGGATCGCGAGGTGCGCTGGATGCGCTGCGCGCACGTCAGCCGGACGCGGGAATATCCCGGCATGCTGATCACCTTTACTACGCCTCTGTCGCTGGTGCTGGCACTGGTGATGGGCCTGGATCCGCCCAGCCTGCAGATCCTCGCCACGTCCCTGGTGGTGCGCTGGCTCACGGCCTGGCTGATCAGCGGGCGGACCGGCGATCAGGAGACACGTCGCTGGTTGATCTGGCTGCCGCTGCGGGATGTATTGAGCGCCCTGACCTGGTGCGTCGGCGGGCTGGGCCGGCGCATCGTCTGGCGCGGCGAGGCGTTTGACCTGCAGCCCGATGGGCGGATGCAGCCTGTGGCAGCAGTAAAAGAGAGGAAACGCGCTCCGTGGCTTCGCTTGCCGCGCTGAGGCCGAACGATGAAAGGCATCATCCGCTGCGTTGACCGCTTTCTGCGTCGCGCGCTCGGCGTGTTCGAGTTTTGTGATCGGCCGGATTGCGTGCTGCGGGTGCGAGCGACACTGACCGTCCACGCCGTGACGCTGCCGGATCGCCGCGTCCCGGCCGGGGCGCCGGTCGTGGAGCTGCACATGTGGAACGAGCACGTGCCGCCCATCCCGCCGGACGGTCCCGACCTGGCCTGGGCGGTCCGGTTCCAGCGCAGGTTGATGGCGTCCTTTCGCGAGCTGGCCTGCCAGATGCGGCGTGAGCCGCGCTTTGCCGGCGTGCGCGCTGTGGGCGGGGTCACGGTCCTGCCCTTGCTCAGCACGGGCGGGCGGGACAGAGGGCTGTTTGAACGGCTGGGATTTGTGGTCTGCCCCCATCGCGGGCCGTTGGGTCGTTTCGGGGAGTTCTGGGAAAACCTCTACACCTGGGCGATCATGTGGACCTATAATCAGGCTACTCTGCGAGGACGAGGCCTGCTGCGTCTGCGCCGCAGCGAGATCTGGATGGGCACCGGCGAGTTCCTGCGCCGGTACGGTGAGGGAGGATGAGCAAACAGGAGGCAGCCATGGCTAAGAAACGGGTGGCGACTGACAACGAGGTGCGTTGGACGCTTGGCATGCTGAACGAGCTATTCGGCGACAACGGGGGGCAAAAGGTGGGCGTTCGCCTGTGGGATGGCACGCCGTGGCCCGATGCGCTTCCTCGTCCGGCAACGATCGTGCTCAACCGTCCCGGTGCGCTGCGCCGCATGTTCCTCCCCGGTACCGAGGTTGGGCTGGCGGAAGCCTACCTGTACGACGACTTTGATGTCGAGGGCGACATCAAGGCTGTGTTTGGCCTGGCCGACAGCCTGGCCCAGAAGGCGCTCGGCGGCATCCGGCGATTGGGCATGGCGAGGGATCTGCTGCGGCTGCCGGCCGGCGACAGGCGCACAATGGGCCGGCGCGGCCCGGCCATATTGAGGGACAAGCGCCACTCGATCCAGCGCGACCGCCAGGCAGTGAGGTATCACTATGACGTGTCCAACGATTTCTACGCGCTGTGGCTCGACCAGCGCATGGCGTATTCCTGCGCCTACTTTGCGATGGCGGACGACGACCTGGACACGGCCCAGGTGCGCAAGCTGGATACCATCTGTCGCAAACTACGCCTGCATCCCGGGCAGCGGCTGCTCGACGTGGGCTGTGGCTGGGGCGGACTGGTGATGCACGCCGCGCTCCATTTTGGCGTGGATGCCACTGGTATCACGCTCAGCCAACCTCAGGCCGATCTGGCCAATGCGCGCATTGCTGCGGCTGGGCTGTCCGACCGCTGCCGAGTGCTGGCGCAAGACTACCGCGAGATGGATGAGCCGGACGGCTATGATGCCCTGGTCAGCGTGGGCATGTTCGAGCACGTAGGCGCAGCCCTGTTGCCGCCCTACTTCCGGCTGGCCTGGCGCCTACTGAAGCCGGGCGGCGTGTTTCTCAACCACGGCATCGCCAACACGATGGCCGACCGGCCCGTGCGTGGCCCCTCCTTCTCTGACACCTATGTCTTTCCCGACGGCGAGCTGGTGCCGATCAGCGCCACGCTACGCGCAGCCGAAGGGGCCGGTTTCGAGGTGCGCGACGTGGAAAGCCTGCGCGAGCACTATGCGCTGACGCTGCGCCACTGGGTGCGCCGCCTGGAGGCCCACCACGAGCAGGCCCTGCAGTTTGTGGACGAACCGACCTACCGCGTGTGGCGGCTGTTCATGTCCGGCTCGGCGTACGGTTTCAGCGTCGGGCGTCTCAACGTGTACCAGGCGCTGCTGGTCCGCCCAGATGAGCGCGGACAGAGCGGCCTGCCGCTGACCCGCGCCGACTGGTATGTATCGACAGGGACGAGCCGGTGATGGTCGGGATCGTGGTACCTATTGGGGAGGAGGCGAACCGATGTCCCATCTGCTGATCATTGGCGGTAGTGATGCCGGCATCAGCGCGGCGCTTCGGGCGCGAGAGGTGAACCCGGCGTTCGACGTTACCGTCGTCGTGGCCGACCGCTATCCCAACTATAGCATCTGCGGCTTGCCGTTCTGGCTGGGTGGACAAGTGGCCGACTGGCGCGACCTGGCTCACCGCACAGCCGGGGAACTGGAGCAGCAAGGCATCACCCTATTGCTGGAGCACACCGCGCAGGCCATCCACCCGACGGACAGGACGGTTACGGTAGTCGATGGCAGCGGGCGATCGCGCCGCCTATCATACGACAGGCTCGTGATCGGGACGGGCGCTGCCCCGGCCCATCCACCCATCAAAGGCCTGGATCAGCCGGGCGTCTTTTTCCTGCGCACGATGTCCGAGGGGTTCGCCCTACGTGACTACCTGGCGGCGCGGTCACCCGCCTCGGCCATCGTCATCGGCGGGGGCTACATCGGCCTGGAGATGGCGGACGCGTTGGCCCACCGCGGGATCCAGGTCACGTTGGTGGAGTACCTCCCTTCTGTGCTCGCCACACTCGATCCCTCCCTGGGCCTACTCGTCGGCCAGGAGCTGCAGCAGCATGGCGTGACGGTCACCACCGGCGTCGGCGTCCAAGAGATCACCTCCCGGGATCAGCATCTGGTTGTCGCCGGTTCCGGGGGCTTGAACGTCGAGGCTGACATCGTGCTGGTGGCCACCGGCGTGCGGCCCGAGGCCAGGCTGGCGGCCGCGGCAGGCGTCCAGACCGGGCAAAAGGGCGCGGTCGTCGTGAACCAGGCGATGGAGACCAACGTCCCGAACGTGTACGCCGCCGGCGACTGCGTCGAGACCTACCACCACCTGCTGGGGCGGAACGTCTACCTGCCCCTGGGATCCACGGCGCACAAACAGGGGCGCATCGCCGGGGAAAACGCCGTCGGCGGGCAGGCCAGCTTCGCTGGGACGTTGGGCACGCAGGTGGTGCAAGTGTTCGATCTCGTCGCCGCGCGCACGGGCCTGAGCGACGCCGAGGCGAGCCAAGCCGGCTTCCATCCGCACAGCGTGCCGGTCGAGACCTGGGATCACAAGGTCTACTACCCTGGCGCGCATACGCTGCACCTCCGTATCACGGGCGACCGCGTGACAGGCCAACTGCTCGAGGCACAGATCGTCGGCCACCGGACGGCAGAGGTATCCAAGCGCGTGGACGTGTTCGCCACGGCGCTGTTCAACCGGATGGCTGTCGAGGCCCTGAACGATGTGGATCTCTCTTACACGCCGCCGCTCAGCAGCCCGTGGGATGCGGTGCAGATGGCGGCACAAGCCTGGGTGAAGGCAAGGTAAGGAATAGCTTGCAGGAAAGGAGAGGATGAGACAGAAACGATGAGTGAGCAGAACGGGCATCTGCTTGAGGTGGTGAACCTCCATGTGGAGCGCGAAGGCTATGAGATCCTGCGTGGGGTGAACCTGATCGTGGACTGGGGGAGCGTGCACGTCCTTGTAGGCCTGAACGGATCCGGCAAGTCTACGCTGGCCTACGCGCTGATCGGCAGCGCCGGGTACGCACCTACCGATGGCGCCATCTGGTTTGATGGTGAGAACATCATCGCGCTGGGCATCCATGAGCGTGCGCGGCGTGGCCTGACGCTGGCCTGACAGGAGCCGGCGCGCTTTGAGGGGCTGACCGTGGCCCGCTACGTCGGGCTGGGCATGCGCGAGCCCGATGTAGCGGGCATTCGCGAGGCGTTGGACGCGGTGGCGCTGCCGCCAGACGACTACCTGTCGCGCTACGTGGACGAGGCCCTTTCCGGCGGGGAGCGCAAGCGGGTCGAGCTCGCTGCGGTGTACGCGATGCGCCCCAGGCTGGCTATCCTGGACGAGCCGGACTCGGGCATCGACGCGTTAAGCCTGGACGACATCGCCCGCCTGATCCGCCGCATGGCCACGGAGGGCACGACCGTGCTGGCGATCACGCACCGTGACCAGGTGGTCGACATTGCCGACGCGGCCTCGCTGATCTGCGGCGGGCAGATCATGCAGACGGGGGAGCCAGGACGGGTGTGCGAGCGCTACGCCCGCTGTTGCCGCCCGTGCGATCGGGCAGAAATCGTCGAGGGAGAGGCTGACTATGAGCGACTTTGAGGCCATCCTCAAGGCCTACGAACTGGCCGGCGGCGACTCGGGCTTCCTGCGCTCGCCCACGATCGCCAGCCTGGTGATCAGCGGCAACCAGGTGCTCGGCGCAAACAGCGTGCCCGGGCTGCACGTAGACCCGGAATCACTGCCCGACGGGGTCAAAGTCACGGTGCTGGTCGAACCGGGCACCCAGGTCGAAAATCCGGTGCACCTCTGTTTCGGCGTGGTTCCCGAGAAGGGCGTACAGCGCATCCTGGTCGATTTCGACATCGGCGAGCGGTCGAACGTTGCGTTCACTGCGCACTGCACCTTTCCCAACGCCGTGGACGTGCAGCACATCATGGAGGGCACGGTGCATGTGGGGGCCCGGGCGACGATGCGCTACAAGGAGACGCACTATCACGGCGAGGGGGGAGGCATCCATGTGGTGCCCAGGGTGCGGGTCACGGTGGATGAAGGAGGGCACTACGCTTCTGAGTTCAACCAGAGCCACGGGCGTGCAGGCAAGATCGAGTTCGATTATCAGGTGGATGTGGCTGCGGGCGGCACGGCCGAGCTCAGTGCCAGGGCGATGGGCTATGGCGACGACGACATCACCGTCAGGGAGACGATTCGTTTGAACGGCGAAGGCGCGCGGGGCGTGGCCAAGTCACGCATCGCCGTGCGTGACCGGGCGCGCAGTGAGGTGTTTGGCACGACCGAGGGCAACGCCCCCTTTGCGCGCGGGCACGTGGACTGTGTCGAGATCGTGCGCGACCAGGCGGTGGCCAGCGCGGTGCCGGTGGTACGTGTCACGGATGACCAGGCCCAGGTGACGCACGAGGCAGCCATCGGCACGGTGGACAAGAAAGAGCTGGAGACCCTGATGGCCCGTGGGCTGGACGAAGAAGCGGCTGTGGACGTGATCGTACGCGGCATGCTGGAGGGATGAACGAACGTGGAGACGAACCATTGACAACGCAGGAGAAGAGCGAATGACGATTGCCTTGGGCATTGACACCGGTGGGACGTACACCGATGCAGTCTTGGTGGATCAGGATAGCGGGACGGTGTTGGCTGAGGCCAAGGCGCTGACCACGCGGCACGACCTGGCCATCGGCATCCGGCAGGCAGTGACCGACGTGCTGGGTCAGACAGCCTCCCACGCCGAGGGTGCCGGGATCGATCCGGCCGGTATCGCCATGGTCGGACTGTCGACCACGCTGGCCACCAACTCTATCGTCGAAGGCCAGGGCCGGCCGGTCTGCCTGATCCTGATCGGATACGACCCGGACCTGATCCGGCAGGGTGGGTTCCAGGACGACCTGGTCACCCACGACGTGGTCTACCTGCGCGGCGGCCACGATGGGGCGGGAAATGAGGTCGCGCCGCTGGACGAGACGGCGGCGCGGCAGGCCATCCTGGCCCGGCGGGATCGAGTGGAGGCCTTTGCCGTGTCGGGGTACTTTGGCGTGCGCAACCCGGATCACGAGCTGCGCGTGCGCGCACTGATCGATGAGCTGACCGCCTCGTATGGTGCGGGCGATCTGCCCCTGCCGGTCACGTGCGGCCACGAGCTGACGGCGCGCCTCAACTCAGTGCGCCGGGCGACGACGGTGGCCCTGAATGCGCGATTGGTCCCCCTGCTGCGCGAGCTGGCTGTGACTGTCCGCCGCAGCCTGGACGAATTGGGTATCAGCGCGCCGCTGATGATCGTCAAAGGAGATGGCTCGCTGGTGCGAGCCGACTGGGCCATTCGCCGCCCGATCGAGACGGTCCTGTCCGGGCCGGCTGCCAGCGTAGTCGGCGCCTGGCACCTGGCTGGGCGGCGGGATGCGTGGGTGGTGGACGTAGGGGGCACCACGACCGACATCGCCGTGCTGCACGACGGACACCCTCGCCTGAACGTCGAGGGCGCCCGGGTGGGACGGTGGCGGACGATGGTGGAGGCAGTCGACATGCACACGGCCGGGCTGGGCGGCGACAGCCAGGTGCACGTGGATGAGCATTGGGCGTCGGGTCGCGATGGCCTGTCTGTCGGGCCGCGCCGTGTGGTGCCGCTGTGTCTGCTGGCCAGCGAGCATCCTGCCGTGGTTGACGAGCTGCGCCAACAGGTAGCCGCACGGGAGCGCCTCAAGCTGACCGGACAGTTCGTGCTGGCCCAGCGCCACGACGCGCCCGGCCTGTCTGCCGAGGCGCGCGACCTGTTGCAGCGCCTGGATGGAGGCCCGCGCTCGTTGATCTGGCTGGTGGAGCATTCGCCTTACGGGCGGCTGGTGGTCCGAGAGGTGGACGAGCTGGCAGACCGGCAGATCCTGTTGCGCGCCGGCTTTACGCCCACCGACGCGCTGCACGTGCTGGGACACTTTGTACGCTGGGACGCAGAAGCATCGCGCCTGGGGGCCGAGCTCATGGCCGTCCCAACGGGCCTTTCCGTCGAGGACCTGTGTCGGCGGGTGGCAGACCGCACGTCGGATCGGGTGACCACGGAGCTACTCAACAAGGTGCTTGAGGATGAGGGGGCGCTGCCGACCTGGGAGCGTGACACTGCGGCGGCGGCACTGCTATCGCGGGCGATGGGAGATGCAAACGGATCGGACCTGGATTGCCGGCTGACCCTGCGCCGTCCGATAGTGGCTGTCGGCGCGCCGGTGGAGGCCTACCTGCCGCGCACAGCCCAACAGCTTCACACGGAGCTGATCGTGCCCCCACACGCCGACGTCGGGAATGCCGTAGGCGCGGTGGCCGGCGGCGTGGTGCAGCGACAGCAGGTGCTGATCCAGCCTACCGATACCGCTCTGCCGTTTCGCGTTCATCTGCCAGAGGGCATCCGCGACTTTGCCGGCCTGGAGGAAGGAGTGCGCTATGCCCAGCAGGTGATGTCGGAGCGTGTGCAGGAGATGGCTCGCCAGGCAGGGGCCGGGCAGGTCGAGGTGCAGATCGGGCGCGTGGATCGTATTGCGCCGGTCCGGGACAGCCCGGAGGGGGTGTACCTGGGCACCGACCTCACCTTTACTGCCGTGGGGCGCCCGGGCCTCGCGCGTGAGTAGCCTGCGTGCTACCACGGGTATCATCGGACTCGGTGTTCGACTGAGGGGTTCGTCCATAAAGCGGAGAAGGGAGATGACCATGTCGTACGGATACCACAACAAGATCCTGCGCGTGAACCTGTCCACGGGTGAGACGGGGATCGAGGAGCCGGGCGAGCGCTTCTTTCGCACCTACATGGGCGGCTGGGGGCTGATCGCTCACTACCTGCTGAAAGAACTGAAGCCAGGTGCCGACCCGCTGGGTCCCGACAACCTGCTCGTCTTTGCGCCCGGCATCGTCACCGGAGCGCCCCTCGGCGGCAGTGGCCGGCACGCGGTGGGGGCCAAGTCTCCGCTCACCGGGGGTTTTGGCGCGGGCGAGGCCGGCGGATTCTGGGGCGCCGAGCTCAAGCGCGCCGGCTGGGACGCGATCGTCGTCGTCGGCCAGGCAGAGAGGCCGGTCTACCTTTGGATCGCGGATGACCAGGTCGAGATCCGCGACGCAGGCCACCTGTGGGGCAGAAAGAGCGCCGAGGTGGAGCGGACATTGCGGGAGGATCTGGGAGACGAGCACATCCGGGTGGCGCAGTGCGGCCTGGCGGGTGAGAACCTGGTGCGCTATGCCTGCGTGATCCACGACGCGACGCGGGCGGCGGGGCGCTCCGGCCTGGGCGCGGTGATGGGCGCCAAGAAGCTCAAAGCGATCGCCGTGCGCGGCTCGGGCCGGGTGGAGGTAGCCAATCTAGAACGGGTGCGGGAGCAAGCACGCTGGCTGAGCGAGCACTATATGGAGGGCTGGACGGGCGATCTGCACGAGAACGGCACCGACGGCGGCCTGAGAGGTCTGAGCCTGGCCGGCGGGCTTCCCACGCGCAACTTTCAGGAGGGCGCATTTGAGGGCGCGGAAAAGCTGACCGGGGCAACGATGACCGAGACCATCCTGAACGGACGAGACAACTGCTTTGCCTGCCCGATCAACTGCAAGCGCGTGGTCGAGGTTAAAGAGCGTTATCCCGTGGATCCTGTCTACGGCGGCCCGGAGTACGAGACGGTAGGGGCGCTGGGCTCCTGCTGCGGGATCGACGACCTGGAGGCTGTCGCCTACGGCAACCAGCAGTGCAACGCCTATGGCCTGGACACGATTTCCGCCGGCGTGGCCATCTCCTGGGCCATGGAGTGTTTCGAGCGGGGGCTGCTCACTGCAGAGGACACCGGCGGGCTGGTTCTGCACTTTGGCAACACCGGAGCGATGATCGAGCTGATCGAGCAAATCGCGCACCGCCAGGGCTTTGGCAACCTGCTGGCCGAAGGGTGCCTGCGTGCTGCGCGGAAGGTGGGCCGCGGCACGGAACGGTACGCCATGCAGGTCAAGGGGCAGGAGGTGCCCATGCACGAGCCGCGCATCAAGTTCGCGCTGGACCTGGGCTACGCTACCTCCCCTACGGGCGCCGACCACATGCACAACATCCACGACACCGGCTACGAGTCGGAAGGAAAGAGCATCGAGGGCATGCGCGGCCTGGGCATACTGGATCCCTTGCCAGCCAAGTCGCTGGGCCCCGAGAAGGTGCGCCTGGCCAAGTATCACATCGACTGGCAGGTGCTGTACAACTGCCTGGGATTGTGCATGTTTATGCCCTACGACAAGGATCAGATGCGCGAGATCGTGCGGGGAGTGACGGGGTGGAACAGTTCCATCTTTGAGCTAATCAAGGTCGGCGAGCGGGCACTGGCCATGGCCCGCGCGTTCAACTACCGGGAGGGGCTCAGGGCAGCAGACGACGTGGCCATCTGGCGTTTCTCCACGCCGTTTGAGTCCGGCCCTGCCGAGGGAGTGCAGGTCCCAGCCGAGGACGTGGCCAAGGCACTGGATCTGTACTATGAGATGAACGGCTGGGACAGGGAGACGGGAGCACCCGTCGAGGGCAAGCTAGTCGAGCTGGGCGTCGGCTGGGTGGCCGATCTGCTGCATGGTCGATGTCACAGGTCTAGGGAGTGATCGCGAGTCAGGAAAGCATGGGTTTGACCGAGCTAAAACAACATATCGAGTCCCTTGAGCCCAGGTTGACACCCACCTTTGTCGAACGCATCGTACGCGAGCTGCTGCTCGAGAGGAAGGATGGAGGCAGTGGCGTCGGCGCCATCAGCCTGGTCAAGCACCTGATGGGTGACCTGGCGCAGCGCAGTGAGGAGATTCTCTGGGCTTACCATCGCCTGAAACCGGCGTTGCGCGCCGCCGTGGAGCAGACCTCCTCATTGCGCTTCCTCGAAGGAGGCTGATGAGCGCAAGACTGCATCCTTCCGGTGGGAGGAACCAGGCGACCGGGACCGTGATCTGGAAGCTGCTGCGCTAGATCGCAGAAGCCCTGACCCAGAGAGAATGTATCTCGTCAAGGTGGTTGACGCTTTGCAGAGAGGGAGTGAGATATGCCCGAACTGAGTCGTCGCCAGATCCTGGTCGGGCGATTGCCGGCCGGGATGCACGGCCTGGATGAGCTGTTTGAAGAGATGTACGCTCAAGAGCAGCAGCCAGACGAACCGGGCCTGGGGCCGGAACTGGTTGGGCGCGCCCGCGCGCACAACTATATCCCCAGAGGCGCAGAGCAAGAGTATGCCGAGGCCCTGGTACGCGAGTACCATCAATACGTCGATCTGCGCAAGAGCGGCGGCCAAGTCCGGCGTATGGACTATGGCACCTGGCGCGGCTATCCCCGCGAGCAGATCCCGTGGTTTCCCACGGTCGCTCTCGACCTGTGCGACGGGTGCGGCGCATGCATCAAGTATTGCTCGTTTGGTGTGTACCGGGCCATGCCCGATGGCAAAGCGATGGTGGCCGAACCCTTTCGGTGCCAGGTAGGGTGCAATATGTGTGTCAATGCCTGTCCACCTCGGGCCATTTCTTTCCCACCGCGCACGATCCTGGATACCTATCGACCGGGTGGGCAGTAAGCTGCTTCTCGGCGAACTAGCTGCAACACTCTCCACAAGGAGACAGAGACGTTGAGACACAAGATTGCTTTGACCTCGATCCTGGTCCTCCTTTGCGGGCTGCTCGTCGTGCCCGCCGTGCAGGCGCAAGCGAACCCCGTCGTGCGGGGCTACCTGTTCTACTCGGCAACCTGCGATGACTGCCAGCGAGTGCGGCAAGAGGTCATCCCTCCGCTCTACCGGGAGTTTGGTCAGCAGCTCCAGTTCATGGCTATCGAGGTCTCGGATCAGGCCAACTACCAGTGGTGGTTGGCCTGCCACAAAGCCTACGGGGTTGCCGACGCCGACGCCGACGTGCCCATGCTCCTTCTGGGTGACGACGTCCTGATCGGTGAGGCAGCCATCGAGACAGGAGCGCGCGCCCTGGTCCAGAAATACCTAGACCAGGGCGGCGTGGATTACCCCGACGTGCCCCGCCCGGGTGGGCCGTTGGAGCCGACGGTGCGCTTTATGTTCTTCTGGAGCCCCACCTGCCCGCACTGCGCATACGTCAAGGAAAACGTGTTTCCTCCGCTCAAGGCGCAGTACGGCGACCGCCTGCAGTGGGAAGCGTACAGCGTCGAGAAGGAAGACAATTACCTGGCCCTTTTGGAGCTGGAGGGGCGGGCCAACGTTCCGGAAGATCAGCGAGGCGGCGTGCCGACGATCCTGATCGGCGACGAGTACAGCAGCTATGCCCTGTTCCTCGGTGGGGGACAGATCGAGGCCTACCTGCCGGCGGCGATCGAGTGGTTTATGAGGGCCGGCGGGGTGGACCTGCCAGGATGGACGGGCGAGCTCTTTGGGCGGTCACTTGTCCTGCTGCCTACGACGACGCCTGTCGTGGCCGACCGCGCCACGCCTGCGGCCGAGGGAGCTGCGACCGAGCGGCCGCCGACCCACATGGTTTACTTTGCGGAGGTGGGCTGCAGCGAGTGCGACCGTGTCTCCATCGCTCTGGGTCACCTGCAGAACCAGTTCCCGAACCTGGTGATCCACGAGATGGACATCCTC
>Ga0315274_10004440_pt1 | contig 20610 bp, 12 predicted proteins | sample YL17G02_20_MG_FD_203700 | JGI IMG/M metagenome (GOLD analysis project Ga0315274, IMG submission 203700) | Sediment microbial communities from Yellowstone Lake, YNP, Wyoming, USA - YL17G02_20 | ecosystem: Environmental > Aquatic > Freshwater > Lake > Sediment | place: USA: Wyoming | collected...
GATTAACGGTTGTGGGGCTTGGACTAATGGACTTGAGTATATGGTATTTCATTCTTAAATACTATTACGGCACCGTTCTTGGTTATGAACATAATGAAGTAATTCAGTGGATTACAAGGAATATGGTGAACTTCAGTATGGGAGCGAGTCTTCAGGCATTATTTGCCAGAGCAGGAGGTGGAATATTTACAAAAGCTGCTGATGTTGGAGCTGACCTCGTGGGTAAAATAGAAGCTGGCATACCTGAAGATGACCCAAGAAACCCGGCTGTCATTGCTGATAACGTTGGTGATAATGTTGGTGACGTTGCTGGAATGGGTGCCGATTTATATGAATCCTATGTTGGTTCTATTGTTGCAGCGATGGCATTGGGGGCAGCGGCTTTTCTTGATAAAGGTAAAGGATTTCAAGCTGCAACCCTGCCATTAGTCTTTGCAGGATTTGGACTTCTCTGTTCTATCATCGGTGGTTTCCTCGTAAGAACGGAAGAAAAAACAGAACAAAGAGCGCTCCTGAAAGCGTTTAGAATTGGTATTTATTCCGCTACAGTACTTGTGGCAGTTATCTCGCTGATTTTAGTTCTGGGAATACTTGGCAAAGAATATATAGGAATCTGGGTAGCAATTTTAGTTGGATTAATTGCGGGCAATGTCATAGGCTTTGTTACTGAATACTACACATCTGACAATTACGGCCCAACAAAGCGCCTTTCAGAGCAGGCAAACACCGGTCCCGCTACAGTTATTATCGGTGGAATATCTCTGGGAATGTTAAGTACTGCTATACCAGTCTTAACTGTAGTTATTGCGATACTACTAAGCTACTTTGCCTCTGGAGGAGGCAAAGATCCTGAGATGGGACTTTATGGAATCGGATTGGCGGCGGTTGGAATGTTAAGCACATTAGGAATTACATTGGCTACCGATGCTTATGGACCTGTTGCTGATAATGCTGGTGGAAATGCAGAAATGTCAGGACTCGGTCCCGAAATTCGTGAGAGAACAGACGCACTCGATGCCCTTGGAAACACCACAGCTGCTACGGGTAAGGGATTTGCAATCGCCTCAGCCGCACTCACCGCTCTTGCTCTTATGGCTGCATATAGGGATGTAGTAAAAAAGATTTTAGGTGATTTATCACAGGTAAATATTTCACTAATGAATCCGAAAGTCATCAGTGGTTTATTTATAGGTGCTTGTGTTCCATTTTTATTTTCCGCCTTTACAATGGCAGCAGTCGGTAGAACAGCTGGGAAAATTGTCGAAGAAGTCCGAAGACAATTCAGAGAGAAAAAGGGAATTATGGATGGAACGGAGAAACCCGATTATGCACGGTGCGTGACTATTAGTACTCAGGGTGCACAGAAAGAAATGATGGTTCCATCACTGCTTGCAATTTTGATTCCGCTTGCAGTGGGATTTTTTGGTGGTGTTGAAATGACATTTGCTTTGCTTGCTGGAACTATCTCAACCGGATTTGTACTGGCGGTTATGATGGCAAACTCTGGAGCCGCCTGGGATAATGCAAAAAAGTTTATTGAAAAGAGTGGTCTTAAAAAGACCGAAAAGCATAAAGCAAGTGTTATCGGAGATACCGTTGGTGATCCTTTTAAAGATACGTCAGGACCATCCCTGAACATTTTAATCAAATTAATGTCAATCGTTTCAATCGTATTAGCTGAAGTTATTATCAAGTATTCCATATTAAAATAAATATCGGTAGGGGCGAGGTAACCTCGCCCTTACATTTAATAAAGACTTGACAATCTCATATCACATAAATTAACTTTTTTATTGAATAATAAAGTGGGGGCATAGCTCAGCTGGGAGAGCATCAGGCTGGCAGTCTGAGGGTCAGGGGTTCGATCCCCCTTGCCTCCAGTTTCATTCCATATCTATTCTCTCATATTCCAATCCGAGACTATATTATTCCATTTTTTCTCTTCATAAGTGATTTAAAAATTATTAGAGAAACTTTCCTCAAAGAGTAACAATACAAAAAGTTTCAGAGAACTAATATTTAATTTGATTTATTGGACATAAATAGATAGTCTTAAGCAATTCTATTTTTCTTAATTACAAAAGTGAATAATTTGTCTAATTTTATTGGCTGTTTAAGATTGAGTTTTAAGATATGATGATTGATAAGATAAAATATCTTTCTCCGATTAGATACTTAGCCATACTCTCATTTTTTGTAATCCTTTTGATATTAACTTTACTTATTTGTCCGACAATTGGTCCTACAAAAATAAGTATATCAAAAGCATTTGATAAATCTATCCCGAGAGCCGAAAATAGTGATTACAACATATTCATTATTCGATTTTCGAGAGTTCTTTTAGCGATGATAGTGGGTGGGGTTTTGGCTTCGGCTGGTGTAGTGTTTCAATCACTCTTGAAAAATCCTCTTGCGACACCGTATACCCTTGGAATTTCTGGTGGTGCGAGTTTAGGTGCAGTCATCGCCATAAATCTACAATTGGATTTTGCGATATTAGGCTTCTCAACCTTACCCATAGCGGCATTCTTGGGTTCTTTAGTATCAATATTTTTTGTTTATTCTCTTACAAGAACGAGAAATTATCTTTCAACAGCCATTTTGCTTTTAGCCGGTGTTACTGCCAATTATTTTTTCTCTGCAATTATTTTGTTCATTCAATACAAAGCACAGTTTGGACAAACTATTAAGATGATACGATGGATGATGGGTGGACTTGATGTCGTTAACTTCGAACCTATCATAAAAATTCTTCCTTTTGTTGTCATCGGATTCGTTCTCTTATTCTTACAATCAAAAAAATACAATTTATTAAGTCTTGATAGAGATACGGCAATATCTTTGGGAGTAAATGTTGAGAGAACGCAAAAGCTGGTATTTTTTGCGGCATCTTTAACGACTGCTGCTGTTATTAGTGTGAGCGGACCAATAGGATTTGTTGGACTCATTATCCCTCATACATTAAGACTGATAATTGGTTCAGACCACAGGTTACTATTTCCCAGTTCATTTCTTTTTGGAGGGGTATTTTTGGCTGTTTGTGATACCATCGCCCGAACAATTATGTCGCCTGATGAAATCCCGGTGGGTGTTATTACGGCAATGTTAGGTGGACCATTTTTCATATATTTACTATTGTCCAAGAAGCAGAATTTTCTATGAGATGGACAGGATATTCATCCTATCCATAATTTTGGTACAGGATATATATCCTGCACCATCATTGGTTTTGCCAAAAATCTATTTGACAAGAGGCGGATTAAATAATAATCAGTTATCTTCTTTTAATTTGAAATCTCTGAAAAATTGCAGAGTAGAGACGTAATGCATTGCGTCTCTACAGATATATTGTGCGACATAAATGTCGCACTACAATGATTATGGAGTAATGTAAATGGCTAAGACAAAAATCGACAAAGAAGCTATAAAAGAACATATGGAAGTGGACGAACTCGAAGTCTACATTGAAAAAATTATTAAATGGATAACAAGTAACGTTAATACGATAATCATAGTTGCAATAATAGCAATTCTAACAGTGCTTGGCGTAACTTATTTTCGCTCACAGAAAGAATCGAAATTGGAAGAGGCACAGTCAATTCTTGACGATACGATAAGATACTATAATTCACTTATCACGGAGAACGACAATAAAAAGGCAGAAGAACTTTATACACAAATCAGTGAAAATTCCACATCTTTAATGGATGCATTTAAAGACTCTGTCCAAGCCGCTGAAGCCCTTTTCTTAAAAGGCAAGGCACTTCTCTATCAGAACAAATTTGATGATGCTTTAAAGATTTTTGATGAATTTATTGCCTTGTCAAAGCAACCTGAAGATAAAGCCAGAGGGTATCTCGCTAAAGGATATGCTCTCGAAAATAAAGCGTTCATAAATGATGATAAAACTGTTTATGAAGAATCGATTAAAAATTATAATCAGGCTGCCGAACTGGGGGAAAATAGTTACATCCGGTTAGAAGCATTATATAATATCGGGAAAATATACAAGAATCTTGGTAATAAAGATTTAGCCCTCCAGACATTTGAAAAAATCACAATGAGCAAACTCGCTCTTGATAAAAAGAGTTGGGGCGCTCCTGAAGGTTCAAGTGGCTTCGTCGCAAAAGCGGAGGAAGAGAGAAAAGAGTTAACGGGAAAATAAATCTTTCTCGGAATATTTTTATTGAATAATCTTTTCTGACATAAAGAGAAAATAATATTAAACTGTGCAATTATAGTTTAAAAATGGGGTGTTAAGTGGTGCGAGATTTATCTCGCATAAAATTGCGGCAGGGATGTCGCACTACATAAATTTTATTTCTTAAATCCAAAACAAATTTCTTCATCTCTTCCCTCAAAATTCTTTTAATTTTGTTCTAATTGTTCCTTAAGAGTCGGATAAACTAAATAATTTGTTAATAAATGCCGATATATTTATCATAAAAACTATTTGTGAAAGACCCTAATTAGCTTTGATTTTATTTTCAAGTTAGGCAGGTTTAGGCAAAAAATAGAGTAGAGGAGTTCTGTCTAAAAGAAATGATACATTGAGACCTCTGAAATATTCAATTTACGCACACCCAGTCTATCTCAAGAAGGGAATTATAGTAGGGACAGAACAGTGTTCTGTCCCTACATAATTCAATTTTGTGTGGTTTCGTGGCTATGATAATTAGTATTTCAGAGACCACAATAATTGAAATGATTATATGTGAATTCATATAGAAAATTTTAAGAGGAATTGTTAGATGTCTCTGCGAGCAAAGATTTTGCTCATATTGTTAGTTATAATTGCATTATATGCCAGTTTAGATTATGGGGTACAGCGTGTAATTGTCTTCCCGAGCTTCATTAACTTAGAGCGTGAAGAAGCGGAAAAAAATATGGATCGCTGTATTAGCGCGATCCAAAGAGAGATTCATCATCTCAATTTACTCTGTCAGGATTGGGGAGCATGGGATGAAACATATCAATTTGTTGTTGATAAGAATAATAATTTTTTAGAGTCTAATCTTATTCATGAGACTTTTACAGGTAACAAACTAAACCTTGTATATATATTTAACAGTAATTTCGAAGTGGTCTGGGGTGAAATCTATGATTTAGAAACAAACCAAGGAATAACAGTCAAAGAATTTTCCAAGGATATATTCACCAATACGCATCCGCTTCTCAATCATAAAGATGTTGAGAGTTCAATATCTGGTATTATGATGACGGAGAAAGGACCGATGTTCATAGCGTCAAGACCAATTATAACGGGTGACCGTCAGGGTCCAATCAGAGGGACTATAATGATGGGGAGATTTTTTAATAAGGCGATTCTTGATACACTTATTGAACAAATACATGTCACTTTCAGATTTTGGTCTATCAAGAAAGATACAATACCAACGTATGATGAAGATGCCTTGAATCAACTCAAGCCTGATTCCGCGTTTTTAGTTAAAGAATATAGTAGTGAACTCCTATACGTTTATACAACTTATTCTGGTATGCAAAACACTCCTATTCTCCTTTTACGAGCGGATATTCCAAGGGCAATTACGGCAAAGGGGAAAATCGCCTTACGATTTGCATTTCTCTCAATTATGGTGGCAGGATTACTGATTTTGTTCGTTCTATTTTTTATACTACAAAAAACAGTTATTAGTCCGATAAGAAAATTAACTGCTCATATGATATCAATTGGAAAAAGTGATGATTTATCAGTTCGTTTGTCTCTCAAACGAAGAGATGAAATCGGTAGATTAGCTCAAGAATTCAATAGTATGGTTGAAAAGTTAGGAAAGGCACAGAAAAAATTAGCTGAGCTATCATATCATTCGGGAATGGCAGAAATGGCAGCGGGGATCTTGCATAATATTCGTAATGCCATTAGTCCGATTACTATTTATATTGATGACCTAAGACAAAGAGTTAGAAAAATTCCTCTTGAGCAAATAAGGGTAGCTCGACAAGAGCTCATTAAGGGAAATCCCCCCGAAGAACGGAGAAGGGATTTAACTCAGTTTTTAGACTTAGCTGATAAGAATTTATCTATTTCAATTAATGAAACAAGTAGTAAGTTAGTTGAGATGGGAAATCGGATTGGGCAAATTGAGATAATGCTTAGTGAGCAGGATAAATTGAGTCGTTTTGAAAAACCGCGTGAAAAACTAAAACTTGATGAATTAATCAGAGATGCAATAACCCGGACAGAAGGGTTTCAAACCGTCCCCAACAATCAACGAGAAAATATCGTGTTTAACATCAGTCCCGCTATACAAAAAATGGAGCTAATAAGTGGGAACAGGATGTCTTTACTCCAGGTATTTCAAAATGTGCTTATTAATGCGGTAGAGTCAATTCAAAGGGCAGGGAAAATTCCCGGAGAGATAGTTATACAGGCGGAAGAGGAACAGGTAGATAATGTTAAAGGGATGCATATAAAAATTTCTGATAATGGAGAAGGAATTGAGGCAGATGAATTGGTTCGCATTTTTACTACTAAACAAGAAGGCTCTTCAGAAACAAGTCTAAGTTGGTGTGCTAATATTATGACAGCTATGAATGGTCGAATTTATGCTGAAAGTGATGGCAAAGGACACGGGACAACAATACATATCATATTCCCCCAAAATACCTGATATCACTGAGTTTTTTGTAGCGGTGCGATTTTCCCCCTCCCTAACCCTCCCCCTCAAGGGGGGAGGGAAGGGTGGGGGTATAAATCCGACTGCTACAATATATTGGAGGTTAATTAATGAATAATGCTGAGGTTGACAGATTTCGGATTCTCACTGTGGATGATGAAAAAATTGTCTCAGATTTATATAGAAAGGTTCTCTCTCCTGTTCATAAAGTTCAAGAACCGGAAGCTAAGTTTGAGGAACTTGAGGCAAGGTTGTTCAATAAAAAATCTCAAGATTTAGTTACCCCGATATTTGATTTGGTTCAATGTGGTCAGGCAGAAGAAGCGGTTGAAGTTGTTCGAAAAGCAAAAGAGGAAGGACAACCATTCGCCGTGATTTTTCTTGACGTGCGAATGCCACCAGGACCAAGCGGTATATGGGCGGCAGAGCATATTCGAGAACTCGATCCTGATGTAGAAATTGTTATAGTAACAGCCTTTTCGGATGTTGATCCTGTCGAGATTGCTCATCGTGTTCAACCACCAGATAAATTGCTTTATGTTCAGAAACCTTTTCATTTTCAGGAGATTCGGCATTTTGCCTGGGCACTTAGCGCAAAATGGTATGCCGAGAAACAGTTGAAAAAAGTTCAGGTGAATCTGGAAGGGCAAATTGAAAAGAGAACTACGGAATTAACGAAAACGAATGAGCAACTAAAACATAAAATTACAGAACTTCAACTTGTTGAAGAAGCATTAAGGCAAAACGAAGGGTTCCTGCAAAATATCTTTAATGCTATCCAGGATGGTATAAGTGTTTTAGATAGAGATTTCAACATCTTACGTGTCAATAAAACTATGGAAAACTGGTTTTCCAAATCTATGCCACTTGAAGGGAAAAAGTGCTTCCAAGCCTATCAGGGTCAATCAGAGATATGTGAAAATTGTCCCGTTGCACAATCACTTAAATTAGGGGTTCCTTATACAGAGGAGATTCCACTTAAAGGCTCCAATGGCGGTAATGGTTTGCTTGAGGTCTATACCTATCCTATCTATGATGATACCGGAAATATTAAATGTATTGTTGAATATATGCGTGACATTACACGGCGGAAAAAGATAGAGGAAGAATTGCAACATTATATCTTTCATGATAAACTGACAGAATTACCAAACAGGTCTTTATTAGTTGACCGTCTTGGACGATTGATAGAACGGGCTAAACGAAAAAAGAATTATTTATTTGCAGCACTCATTCTTAACATAGACCGTTTCAAAAATATCAATGATAGTCTTGGACACACCATTGGTGACCAGTTGCTTATCAATATTGCTAAAAGGTTGAGAGAATGTCTACGTAACGTCGATACTGTGGCACGCTTGGGAGGAGATGAGTTTACAATCCTTCTTGATGATATTAAAGAGATAAGCGATGCGACACGCGTTGCTGAGAGGATACATCAGGAATTTAAGTTCCCGTTCAGTCTAAAGGGGCAAGAAGTTTTTGCCTCTGTAAGTATCGGAATTGCCATCAACACTTCTGGGTATCAACAACCCGGGGATATTTTACGTGACGCTGATACAGCTATGCATAGAGCTAAAGCTCTTGGAAAAGCCCGTCATGAAATCTTTGATGCAACTATGCACTCTCACGCTGTAAGTCTTTTACAATTAGAAAATGATTTGAGACGGGCTGTTGATAACCAAACCCTTGTATTACATTACCAGCCGATTGTCTCTTTAAGGACAAGTAAAATTGTAGGTTTCGAAGCCTTAGTTCGTTTTCTTCATCCTGATCGTGGTCTTATCTTTCCGAATGACTTTATACACGTAGCAGAAGAAACCGGACTGATTGTCCCCATTGGAAAGTGGGTTCTTCAAGAAGCTTGTCGACAGATGCATTGGTGGCAAAAGAAATTTCCTTCAGACTCACCTCTTTCCATTAATGTTAATCTTTCAGCCAAACAGCTCTCGCAACCTGACTTAATTGGACAGGTTGAACAAATCCTGAATATTTCCGGTTTAAAAAGGGGGACATTAAGGCTGGAAATCACCGAAACCGTTATTATGGAAAAGGCTGAGTTTGTCATTGATACTTTAATGCAACTAAAGGCTATGGATGTCTTGCTTGATATTGATGATTTTGGAACTGGGTATTCTTCTTTAAGCTATTTGCATCGTTTCCCAATAGATGCATTAAAGATTGACCGCTCTTTCACGAGTAAAATGGATGTTGATAAAGAAAGCCTCGAGATTATAAAAACGATTGTAACGCTTGCTCGTAATCTTGGTAAGAGAGTAATTGTAGAAGGCGTGGAGAATGCGAACCAGCTGTCTCTGCTCAAAGATTTAAAATGTGATTATGCTCAAGGATACTTTTTCTCAAAACCTGTTGATGGCAAATCTGCGGAAACATTGCTTGTATCGCAACAGAAGTAATAAGAGATTTATCTCGTTTTAATTTATGGTATAAATGATGCATCATAATCGATGGGATTGGGGAAATGTCGTCAGGGAATTTCTAAAATTATTATTTTTCCCTTGGAGCTTTCATCTACAGAGAAGTAAACTGATTTTGTTGTCCCCTTTTCATCATTAAGCCCGAATTGGTATTTACCTGATTTCAGATTTACATCTCCAAAAAGCAAGCCTGTAACACCATAAAGATGCAAGATTTGTCCTTCTTCATTCTTTAACCAGAATCGCTCAGAGAATGGCACAAGCCATTTTTGGGATTTTGAAAAAATCCTTAGTTTCGTTAGAACGCCCTTTTCCAAAGTGACTTTTACCCGTGTAATTTTGTCCGGGAGAACCTCCACATTCTCCAGAATTTTTAAAGCGTATGCCTCTTCCTCACTGGGAATTGAATGACTGTCTTGATTAAAAACCATTGTGTAAAGACCTGGATAAATAGGTTTATAGATTATGTTTCCATTATCTTGAGAACGAGCATACAAGATTTCTCTAAAATCAGACTTCTCCGGAGGTAGATTGGTTAAAAAAGCAAGAGGATATATGTTTTTATCAACCAATTCCGGATTCTTTACCACAACTAAGATACCTGCAAGCGACCTTTTTATCTTAATCAGACCCAAAGCCAAATCTTTATCTACAACTGGAAAAGATACAATTTGAGAAGGATAATCATCTTTGCTTGCAATATTGAACTTAAACGTCCCCTTGGGGACAAATGGGAATAGGAATGCTCCATCTTTTTCGCTCAATACATCCATAGAGGTTCCCAATGCTGATTTTTTATTAATTAACTGTAATTTAAGACCCTCCACAGGTTGATTTGTATCTGCATCAACAACTTTTCCTGTTACCTTGTAGAAATGTGCATCGAAGTCCTTTTGGATAGCACTTTTTCCATCACTCTGAAATTCGAACATTTCCATACCGCCTGAGTAATAAAAATGATCACCCGAAGGCATTGTTTTTCTATCTGTCCAGAATTGGAGTATGGCAAGATATTTCCCTCGAGAAAGAGTTTTAATCCCATACGTTCCATCTTCTTTAATCCTGCTCGAGGTAATATATGACATCATCCTAAACCAGGGATTCTTCGGATCATCTGTCTTTAATACCACTGAATAGTAAAGCTCGGGATTAAGTCCTTTGATAGTTCCCCTCAATATACCGTTGTCTTGAGTGAATGTAAGAGTTTTTACTTCCCCTTCTTTTAATTTCACTTTTACTGGGGGGAAAAGACCCCATTCTTCGGTTTGAAGACGATTCTCGGGTTCTACATATAATTTATAGTCTCCTTCAGGAAGCTCGGAAAACTCAAAATTGCTGTTATTCTCCACAGAGGTTTCCAGATTAAGCCAATTTTCCTTAGTTGGGAGTGGATAAAAGGATAAATGCGCTACTAAACCTTTTGCTGAATCCTGAGTTTTTGGAATTACTTTTCCTTTGATGGAGGCAGTGCCTTTTGGTCGATCAGGAAGAGAATGCTTTCTCAGGGGTCCGAGCTCCACAATTTTATACTGAGCTTTGGGATTCTTAATTTTTGCCATATCAGATGGTTGCAGCAGAACTTCACGAATAGGTTGTTCTTTTGTAAGTCGCAATGTGTAGATAGGGAATTCTCGTTCGGTTGCTTTAATGTGAATAGAGTAATCCCAACCACCTAACTCCGGATCATTAGGAAAATATGGGAGATTTCGTGCTTCAAATTTTCCATTATTATCGGTGATTGTCTTCTTATAGCCAAATTGTCTATGAGAGAGATTTCCACCAGCAATTTCAACTTCTACATCTATAAGTGGTTTATCTCCATCCATTATTCTTCCCGTAATTGTTCCCCCATGATCGAGCTTAACCAGGACATCCTTCGCATCACTTCCGAAGGTGTCGAGAAATGGAGCGTAATCAGGATGCTCAACAACTATAGCGGTCTTGCCCGGCTTAAGCATATTAAACGAAAACTCACCCTTATCGTTCGTAAAAGTAGCAAAAAGATCTTGAGATAAATGTCCTTGAATAGTTTTTTTACCATCAGGTGTCGTTTCGCTTGCTACAATGACCTTTGCATTTGCAACAGGTTGTTCTTCACCAGCAATAACCCTTCCCCTCATCTCTACGGGGCGGTCAAGAATCAGCTTTATATTGTCATCTTTTCTACGTGGAATCTCTATCACACATTCCTGCATCGTGATGTGAGCGTATCCTTCAGCATCTACTAAGATCTCCCACCATCCTTCTTCCAAAGACTCAAAGACAAATCGCCCATCAGAACCTGTAATTATCCCCTTCGGTGTAATAACATCCGATGTACGAGCTACTACTGATGCGTTTTCAATTGGTTTGCCCTCACGATTTGAAATAATACCTCGTATGTTGAATACATTTGGTTCTATAGGAACTGGTAAATCAGATGGATTTAAGAATTCAATTTCTACGTCATCCGAAATTCCACCTTGAAGGGATTCCCCTGCTTTAATATTTTTAATTTCATTTACCCCTGACCGAGAATTCTCCTCTGCGACAGCAACATAAGAAAAATTAGTGAAATTCAGAAGGGAGATTATTAAAATGATTGGTTTTGCATAAGACAAATATTTTTTACTATTAGACCGTAAGGTTATTCCCTTGCGAAGAGTCTTGTAAAAAAACATAGAAGTCTTTATTATGTATCGAACAAGCATCAGTATTTTGCATATCATTAAACATAACTGCTGAAAATAGAGATTTAAAAATGAATGATGATTCCTCATACTTCTTGTTCTCCTCTCCCCAATTAAATCTTTTAATGCCTTGGTTTTCTCATAATAAAACCCCTGCTTTTTATTAAATACTAATCTTAATTATATTGACGAGATGATTGAAAACACAGGACAACATTTTTGAATATACAAGTTAATAAAAAATTGTAAAGGATTATCTTACAAGCCTTGAAAATAATTCCCCTGATTTTTTTATCAATAAAATATGGTAATTGGGTTAAATATTAGAATTGAGAAGAAATTATAGAATGGAATAAATCACCGATTTCAGAAAAATCACGATGCGTTCTCTTTTGTGCATTCAGAATCATCCTTCTTTTCTTCTGATTTCTTCTCAGATTCGAAATATGGTGGATAGGCAGGAGTCATTAACGGACGATACGGTGGGAAAGGACTTAATATCACCTCACAAACACCACCTAATCCTCTCATAAAAGCGAGATTGCTTCGTTTGTCATGCTGAACTTGTTTCAGCATCCCAATTGAGATTCCGAAACAAGTTCGGAATGACCACTAATTCCTCTTGAAGCGCCCCGAGTGGTTCCAAATAGGATGTCAAAAGAATTCGGTATAATACACCAAATACGATTCCATTTGTTATCTCTCAATCTTCCCTTAATTTCACAGGGTATTTCTAACCAACAAAAGGCAATGTTAACCATTCCTATTCCAGATTCGTTTGCTGTTCCCCTAAGGGAAAATGTCTCCTTAGAGACGCAATGCATTGCGTCTCTACAACTCCTTTTACAACAGCGAGAAAAGAAACAACAATGTTTAGAATCAGATTTTGATTTGGTGTCTGTTTTTGTTTTACAATTATCGATATTACAATTATTGCAGAAGGCATAACCGGTAATGATAAAGAGGATAAAGATAGTTAAGAAAAATACGGAATTAAAAGATGCTCGTTTCGAAATTTTCATTTTAGAATCCCTTCCCTTTTATTTTTTCAATATTACAATACGACATTTATGCTGTTTTTATTCATTATAATGTGTCTTCATTAGAGTGCGTAAGACTATGAGGCTGTGTCATAATTATTTTTTATCAAGTAACCCACAGCTTATAGATTTTCATTAATTATTGTTCCAAATCATTCTATAGGAGCAAGGCATTTATCCTTTTTGGAGTGCGAAAGCTTGCTTTCGCTTTCCTATGCAGAAACTTGTTTCTGCTGTAAGGAACGCATATATGCGTTCCCTACAAATTGGCGAGACCAAGGTCTCGCCATCTAAGGCGGTAGCAAGCTACCGCACTCCAAAGCCGAAAAGAGATTTGTAATAAATAATCCTCGATTTCTGATAATAATATTTGCTATTACTACACTTATCGTGCTAAAAACAAACGTTTTTTAATAATTGATAGTCTTAAGAACATATCCGTTCTTTTGACTTAAATCAGCTTGTAACACGAGATTTATCTCGTAGTCATCTGCGACATAATAAATTTATAAAAAGTTATGTTCAAAAGTTGCGGGAAATACCCCCCCACCCTTCCCTCTCCCCTCTGGGGAGAGGATTAAGGTGAGGGGTGAACAATAACTTTTGAAAATTGTAATGTCGCATTACACGGAATCGGAACAGGGCAGATGATTCAAGTCGACAATACATTAATAAAACGGTGTCAAAAGAGAGATAAATCGGCATTTGCTGAACTATTTGAGATTATTGGTAAGGATATTTACGGACTCGCCTATTCTATCTTGAGAAATCATGATGATGTCGATGAGGTTCTTCAGGAAACTTACATCCGTATATATAGATATATAAGAAAATTGAAAGAAATAGAGAAATTCCATTCCTGGGTAAAAAGAATTGTCATAAACCAGTGTTTTACAATCCATAAAAAGCGCTCACGAGACCATTATGAGATTTTTGAAACTGAGGAGAATAAGATAGAAGAAACTGCCTGGTCGAATCATTCCCTGGATAATCCTCGAACTGCTCTGATGCGGAAGGATATGATTGAAACGATAGATAAAGCGATTAATGCCCTTCCACCAAGACAACAAATCGCCGTAACTCTTTTCGATGTTAAGGGGTTCTCTCTGAAAGAGGTGGCGGAAATTCTGAATTGTTCTGAGGGAGCTGTTAAGTTCAATATTCATCAGGGAAGAGAAAAGTTAAAAAGGATGTTGAAGAAATATAGCCCTAAAAAAACCAAACTAAATGATGAATCAAAAGTATCATCTTAATAAGAGAAAATAATTTCACGCAGAGGCGCAAAGGACGCCAAGAAATAGATACAAAATAAGATAGAAATTGAGATCATATAATTTCTTTGTTAGATTTTTGTCCTATAATCCTTTGCGAGCTTTGTGACTTTGCGAGATGAAAGAAAATGTCGCACCACATTCACAATACAATGAGGTAATAAAATATGAATTGTGAGGAGATTCGTAGTCTTTACGAGGAGTATGCAAGTAAGATTCTTCCCGAAGAGAAACTTCAGGAGATAGAGAAACATTTAAACGAATGCCAGGTTTGCAAACAGGAATATGAAGAAAACAAGACCGTTGCAGAAACACTTAAGGTCAATGCCTTCTGCACGATTGATAATGCCTATTTATCTCGAACCATCTCAAAAGTAATGGAAAGGATCGATGAATTATCGTCTTATTCACTTTATGACCGAATCCTGCTATTCTTAAAAGAACGGCTTTCTATAAGAAGATTGGGATTTGCGACTATGTTCATCGTAATCGGATTTCTCATAGGAATCATATTTCAATTGTATAATCAACAAAAGACACCAATTTTCATTATTCCCTCCTGGAATAATAACGACCAATCAACTAATAGAGCAATCAGTCCTATAGCCTTGAATAATTACTCAACAATGACAAACCTACCGATTCCTTATAGAGATTGGGAAAACCAACCATACAGGATTATTTTCCCAACTCAGGGGAAAAAACCCGCAAAATCTGCGGAGTCATCCAATCTAACTACGAAGGAAAAACAGCTTGTCGCCAATATTGAAAAACTCTCAGAGAAGAAACCGATTGATATTGATAATGCAATTAAAAAAGGTCCTGAAGAGAGTAAAGGTCAGGTTGCCATTGTGACTGCGCCGATGACAGATGCAATAAAGATTGATGATGTTACAGCTCTCTACAACAAGGCAGAGGAATACACTTCACAGGGGAAATATTTCGATGCATTAAGGGAATTTCAAAATGTTATTCGAACAAATCCTATGAATCTTCTTGCGAGCAAATCTCTTTATAATATTGCCAACATTGAATTTAATGAATTATATGATTTTGAGGGAGCTTTGAAAGATTTTCAGAAATACCTCGATTATTATCCTGATAAGTATATATCAAAAGAGATTAAAGAAGAGGTTCTTGAAAAGATAAAATTGCTCACACAAAATTCTCAGGATGATTGGGCGTCGCTTAAAATCTTTTTGACAGCACAAAAAGTAGAACCTTCACAATCAGTCGATTATTATTCTACTGTCATAAACAATTATCCACGGTCAGGGCTTGCTGAAAAAAGTATAGATAATCTCATCAGTCTTGCCATAAACAGTTACACCGAAAATCCGAAAATTACAGAAGAGACACTCTTATTTATGCAGAATTATATTTCATCGCAAACAGAAGCAGATCCGTTGTTCCCAAAGATGCAATTGGGAATCGGTGACATCGTCAACTATGGTTTGAAAGATAAAGAACAGGCGTTGATTGAATATAGTAAGATAACTAAGAACTTCCCTGCCACAGAATTTGGAAAAGAAGCGAATGTGAAGATACAGGATATCTATCGCAGAGTGGCTAAAGAGGAACGTTTGTAGTTTCCACTTTAGTAGGAATAAATTTTACCTGCTAAAGCAGGAACTACAAACTTTAGAGGAATTATGATGATTAATCCTGACAAGAAGTTTAAACTCGTTCTCATTTTTTCATTGAGCATTTTTTTATGTATAGCTCTTTACTCTCAGCCTATATTTCCCTTCCTTAAACAGGATGAGTCTAAATGTAATATCGAGTTCATTGATAAAACAAGAGTCAATAACTGTATCTTTTTTTCACAGAAGTTTGGGGCAAAATTATCTTATTTTATCGAGTCTTCAACCGAACCTATCAGAAAAACAACGATTAATCCTTTCGATATTGATAATATATCATTCATAGATACTGTTTCGCTTACTTTTTCGAGTGGTGAGGATGATTTTATATTTAGTTTAGGAGACAAAGACTATATTAAAATCCCTGATAGATGGTTTAGTAATGATATTGATGCGGTTAAATGGAAAAGACCTAAAAAGGTTGTAGGTGTCTATAAGGATTGGATTTACATCCCGATGGCAGACTGGGTCTGGACAGAGACAAACACACTGAAAAGTTCAGGAGAAAACGTTGTTTATTACAAACCTTTTAATATTCCTAAAGAAATAAAGATTTTGGATGCTAATCTTACTATTTATATTGATGAGTATCTTAATGATCTCTATGTCAATGATAAACCTTTGGTGGTCAACAAATCTATTGCTTGTAGCAACAAACCGCTTAAATGGAATATAACATATCTCCTCAATAATAATAATAACTCGATTGCTATGAAGGTAATAAATAGCGAGAAGATTGTTTTAAATCCAGCCTGTATTGCTTTTAGAATTGATGTTCTTGGAATCAAGATGCCAGAAAAAGATAATCCGAGTCGTTATATACCTGAGTTTTTGCTACTCCTTGATAATCAAGATATAATTTCGGGAGAGTTAGAACAAATCACGCCTCTTTATATATCTCTTAAGACACCTTATAGCAATCTTCATATTAACCGGGATTGGATTTCTCTTGGTTATTCAACCTTGAAAGAGATTAAGGCATCAGAAAAGAAACGTTATGAAAAATCATTTTATGACGTCTCGGGAAGTTTTAAGAGGAATAAGGAGGATATTTTTGTAAAGGAACCCATTTTCTGGCAGGTTGATAATAGAGAAGGGCACGAAGATTTTATTGGAGTTATTACAAGGGATAAAAAGGAGCATCGTGGCGATATAATGGAATTGAGAGATGGGGCAATATCTCTCAGAGAAAGACATCAAAGACCTTTCTTTTTCCCAAGAGAAGATGTTACTATTATGTATTTCAATCCTAAACCTAATATTGTAATCGACTACTACACAAATATCAAAGACCCACTTGTTAGAGTTTTAATGAACAATGGAGACGTGATTACAGGTTTGTTGCTCAGTATGACTAAAAAGACCCTTAATATTGCGACGCCGTATTCGGAAAGAGTTCCCTTAGCCAAGGATAAGATAATCAAAATTGAGTTTCTCAAGAATAAAATATTGAAGATGAAAGAGGATATTCAGAAAATAATACCTAAGGGGACAGAGATAACAGTTGGCGTTCTTCCACCACATTCTACTGATGTTAAAGACATCTGGTTTGATAATGTGAATAATATGATTGAAGAGGTTTGCAATAATCTTGAATTCAAATTTATCCGATTATCGCCTGAACAAATGGTGGATAAGGAATTTTTCACACCTGAGAAAATAAATATCGTTTTTGTCACAAACAATAAAGATTATTTCTATAATTCAGTCAATAAAGAAGGTGATGGACAAGAGGCGATACTGAATTATTTAAAGAATGGGGGGAAGATTGTTATTATTGGGACGAATATTCCTTTTTCTTATGGACTAAATCAAACAGCAGGGAGCTTAGAAAAAGTATTTTTGGGTTCAAAATTGATGGATGAGATGGGACTGAAAGTAATATCAAGTGCGGTGGCACCAACTGAAGATGGAATTTCCTTTGAGATTCCACCGAATGGTTCGGCATTGAGATTTGAATTGAATAAGGACTTGCCTGAAATGAAAATATTGCCCGAAGAGATTGAGTTTCCTGTGTTATCAGATCAGCTCTTTAGACCAATGGTTAATGACAAGCCTCATATAAATATCATATTTAAGTCAATTTATACATTAAAGGATAAAGAGAATAAGAATTTTGGCAATGCATTTTGCGTGGTTAATTATAATAAAGAAGAATATAATAATGCGAAAGTGGCATACATTTCTCAACCACTTGCTTATGCCTTCCTCGGTAAATTACCTCCCGATAAGAACCTGCTATACGAGCTTATCAAATTAATCGTGGAGTAAATTAAAAAAAATAACCACAGAGGACATAGAGAACATAAAGAAAAAAATATTTCCCCTTCAAGAAACATTTAACCTTTAACTTAAAACCTTTTAATCACGAATTACACGAATCTTCCCTAATCAACATAAAAAAACCAGCCACGAAAGGACACAAAATTACACTAAAAAAATACTTAATAGGACACAGATTTACGCCGATTAGAGTGGATTAACGCTGTATTTTAATCCGTGAAAATCTGCATAAGTCCGCGTTCATCCGCGTTCTATTCTTTAAATTATTTTATATTCGTGAGCATTCGTGTGATTCGTGGTTAAAAAGTTTTCTGGTCCAATGTGGCGCGGCAGAGGGTGATGACGTGAACTTGTTGGCATCTGCTATGCTTTAATGTTCGGGCGCATTCACTTGTTGTGGCACCTGTCGTGAAGACATCATCAATCAGAATAACGCTTAGATTTTCTAACTCGTGAGGATTGTAAATCCAGTAGGCATCTTTTACGTTCGCTAAACGTTCTTTGAATGAAAGGGCTGTTTGAGATTTCGTATTCTTTATTTTAATGAGATTATTTTTCAACAGTTTAAGATTACATTTGTTCGCCACTTTTTCCGCTATTAATAGAGATTGATTATAACCTCTGTCTCTCAGTCTGCTATTATGCAAAGGGACAGGAACAATGTGCTCAATTCCTTTGTATAAATTGTTTGAAAGAATAAATTCAGATATCATATCAGCAAAAAAATCGGTGAGTTCTGTTCTACTGTTGTATTTAAATTTTTTGATAAGCACCTCGATTACAGATTCAAAATAGGATACAGACCTTGCCGTATCGAATTGATAATTGTTGTTTTTACAGGCGAGACAGAATCTGTCTTCATCAAGATTTTTTCCACATCGTTTGCAAATTTCCCCTTCGATTTTTCCGATTTGGTTATTACATTTTTCGCAAATAAATACTTCATTCGAGCGGAGCTTCTCTTCGCACGCAGGACAAACTCTGGGGAATACTAAATCCATAAGCTCTTTGAATATGTCTCCAAACAGACTTGGCATAAGTTCCACTCAATGATTATTTACCTGACTAATTAAAAGAGGTTCTTAACAAATGGGCAAGAATTTTTATTGGTAAATAGGATTGATTTAAATCTAAAAATTTTTCTTGACAACGACTACAATTGTAGTCTATAGACTATATTTGTATTTATATATGTGGAGTGCGGTAGCTTGCTACCGCTTTTAATAGCGAGACCTTGGTCTCGCTCATCAACGAGGAACGCATATATGCGTTCCCTACGACAGAAGCAAGCTTCTGCTAATGCAAAGCGAAAGCAAGCTTTCGCACTCCAAAATTTACTGCAGGAGAATCGGTATGAGGGAAACAAATAAAAAATTTTCTAAATCTCCACGTCTTTCTGAGGGAGAATGGATTGTGATGAAACCGTTCTGGGAAAAGGGAGCGCTTGCTGCACGGGATTTGTTTGCTTCTATTTCTTCTTCAAATACGTGGTCTTATAAAACAGTAAAAACGATGTTGGCAAGGCTTGTTAAAAAGGGTGCTCTCGAATATACCCAGGTAGGGAATTCTTATCTTTATAGTCCACGATTCAGTAAAGATGAGATGATTAAAGCAGAAGTCAAAAAATTTTCTCATCACATATTGGGAGGGTCGCTTAGACCTTTCCTGGTCAATTTTTTCGAAGGACGAAATCCGTCTAAAGAGGAAATCTCAGCCTTAAAAGAAATTATGCGTCAACTAAAGAAAGAGAAATAACGTCATAATATCTGTAGAGACGCAATGCCTTGCGTCTCTACTAAGACAGGGGGAAATCAATATGATTACAAAAATCATAGACTTCTGGTGGCAATGGCTTGCAGCAATGACACTACAGGTGTCACTGCTTATCATATTAATTGGAGTGATTTGCTTTTTCTGGCGTAAAGTTTCGGCACGAGTCCTTTATTTTCTCTGGTTATTGATATTAGTAAAACTTATCGTGCCTCCTGATTTAGGGCATAAATATTCTGTATCTAATCTCCTCGCCAGGAATACGGGCGTATTGCAATACGCCCCTACATTGCCAAAACAATCTCAAGAATATATGATGAACAGAAGTAAATTGTCTGTTCCAGATATGTCATCAGGACTTTTAGAAAATCTAACCTTAGTTGAAATGGCGAATATGAATTTTGGAGGCAATACAAAATCACTCCCAAAAGTAGAGACGCAACGCATTGCGTCTTTACAGATGGCAACTCCCTATATTAAGCATTTAATTAATTCCATTCCATATAAGCATATCCTTTTCATAATCTGGTTATTAGGAATTATAGGATTTCTTATATCGATGATATTGAATTTAAGGAGATTTCACAGATGGTTGCTCATATGTGGGCAAGAATCACCCCGATGGCTTGAAGAAAAGATTATAAATTTATCAGATGAAATCGGCATTAAAAAATCCCCACAGTGTATCATTATTCCTGATACATTTTCGCCCTGCGTATTTGGATGGTTCAAGCCAAAACTTCTCTTTCCCGGTGATTTACTAACTCAGTTAAATTCTGAGCAATTGCGAATGGCTATATTGCACGAATTAATTCATATAAAAAGAAGAGACACAATAATAAGCGGGATACAAAGCTT
>Ga0315274_10004441_pt1 | contig 20610 bp, 22 predicted proteins | sample YL17G02_20_MG_FD_203700 | JGI IMG/M metagenome (GOLD analysis project Ga0315274, IMG submission 203700) | Sediment microbial communities from Yellowstone Lake, YNP, Wyoming, USA - YL17G02_20 | ecosystem: Environmental > Aquatic > Freshwater > Lake > Sediment | place: USA: Wyoming | collected...
TTGCACCTGCCGTACCTGCTGGAACTACTTTTCTTAAGATAGCGTCTGATGATATTGAGATGTAACTAACTTTTTCTCTTGATTCTTTTAATGCCATATATTTTTTTGTTATTATTTTATTTAACTTTTTAATTGTTCCAGTTGTGAGCTGGCAACTGCTCCCCTAAACCATATCATGAGAGAAAAAGGAGCATGTGCCAACCTACAAGGTTAGCTAAAGACGTGCGTGTTAGCTTTTTTAATTGCGTATTCTTTACTCTTTGATACAAACTTCTTACCTTTGTAAAGCACGAAGTAGTAGCCGTTGATGTGGTTTATTTGCATAGTTGATTTAGATTAGATATAAAATAATCAAACGCGTGTTTTTGTTTGGGTGTAAGTTTAATACCTTTTAAACAATCTTCTTTAAACATTGCGATGGCAAATTTTAAATCTTCTTTTTTTGTATTTACTTTTATCATATATTTAACTTATAATTTTAATTATCATATCTGTTAATAAATCTGCTAGTACGATAGCAAGTGAACCTGCTATCATTCCAACGATGAATATTTTTTGATGTCTTGTCATGCGTTTGTTATATAGCGTTATTGATATGGTTTGCTATGTCTTAATACTAGCATTTACTTTACAGGAATGCAAGTGATTGGTGTGTGGATAATTTGGGGATAACTTAGTAAGTATATCTTTTAGTTTCCTCATCTTTTGTTGGTTTACCAAGTGTTTCAATGACTTCCTGTATGTCTGTATATACCTTTGATTTATCTCTATCTTTCATATACTTCTTTGTTGTAACCCATATATTAGTTAAGGTGTAATCATGAAATACATGATAATGATAGTCTGTAAATTTCTTTACATCATATCCTAAATTTATTATTTGTTGTATGTCTGGGTGCATGTTATCTATATTCTTTAAACATATCATTAAGTTCTGTTGATATTTTATTAAAATCATCAGTTATAATATCCTCCCATTCATGTTCTTCATTCTTATTAAAGATATCTTTTTCATCATCATAGTAATTAACACCCATACCTAATTCATAATCCCTATCTGCAACCCTCCTCCACATATTAGTCGAACATATGTTATCTTTTTCTTTTATTGGATTCCAGCTTAAATATTTTATTTTAGAGTATACATAAGTATACCCATCATCACCTAGTCCTAGTAATTTATTTCCATCTTTTATTATTTGTATTATTTTCATATATTTGTTTTTATTTAGTTTTTATAATATTGTTCATATCCACTTAATCTTTCTGGTTTCATTTGTAATCCTACATATCCTGATACACCTGTTGTATTTTGTTCAATGAGTCCTGTTTCTTCTGAAAAAGTTTTCAAATCTCTTGAGAACTTTATAAATGTAAAAGCTAAATGTTTTGTCTTGGTACAGTAAGAGGTGTATTCTTCATACAAGTCATCTTGTGTTTTAAGTTTTTCAGAATCTTTATTTATTTCTACAAAATCATAAGTATGATAAATAAAAGCTCGGAGTGAAGATGAGGCTTGTTTGTTTTCTTCTAATATGTTTTTACTATCTTCTGATAGGTAGAATGAGCCTCTTTTTCTTAAATCATCAGCACCATCTAAAGCCCAATTAAGTATTCCTGAACCTTCCTCTTGTAACAACACCTTGTCATATTCATCTATTCTTTCTGTTTCTGGTACTTGATATGTGAATGGTATGATAATCATTCTATTTTCCATACCTTTTGAATCCTGAAACTTTGGCAACGTGTTACATGTTACAAGAAACTTACATCTTACTTTATATGAGAAAGCTGGTTTATACTTTGGTGATATTTGTGTTGAACCTTCTGCTGATATTGAAGTGAAGCGAGATGAATCGAGATACATAGCAGAACCTTCATCAGAAAAGTTTAACTGTTTTCCTATAATAGGCTCTATTACCGATAATGAAGATGAAGCTATATCTGCAACTGATAGGTTAGATACGTTTGAATCCCCAATTAAACCTGACTCAACCTTTCCAACTGTTGATTTACCATTACGAGCAACAGCACCATACAAATAGAACACTTTGTGCTTTGGGTTTCCGTTGGTTGCTATAGTATACCCAAACATATCTTTAAGCATTATGTCTGTACCTATGTTCTTTTGACTTATTGTTTTTATGAATATTTCAAACTTAGGACACTTTGCATCAGGTAAATAATCAAATGGTGCTTGAGATGTTGAAAAGTATGTGGGTGTATGAGGTATTAATGTTCGTGTTACAGGGTCAAGTAATCCATTTTTAACATTGATATACCATTTTTGTGCATGAACTGTATCATCAACAAAACGTCTACCATTATCAAAATTTAACAAACATGCAATTCTTGCTATGGTATCTTTTATCTTACTTTGTGATGTTCTGTGTTCAAGTAACTCTTTCTCTCTAAAAAACTTATCAACAAGTAGTTTTACATTTTCATCTTCAAGTTTTTTATACACACCACTTTCATATTTATAGAATGATGTATGGTTTCCTTGTTGATACACAACTAAGTCTGTGTACTTGTTTATAAATTCTTCATCTATATTATTATATATTGATGACAGTTTTGGTTTAGCTTGTGCTAATGCTTGAAGTGCAAACGTATCTACTTGTTTAGATTTTAGAAAAGTTTCTATTTCTTCTGGTGTTACGTTCTCAAATCCTTCTGCAAATTTATCAATATCAGCTCTTGATAGTTTTGGATTTGCTTTAATTTTTTTATTTAATGCTTCAATGAAGTTGTAATGAGGTTTAAGTGTTTTCATTATCTTGTAAAGTGCTTAGTTGCTAATTTTGAGTTTTGTAATATCAACTCTCTTGCTGTTTTTTTATAATCTCCATTATATTGTAGTGATGCTAGAGCATTGAACTTAGTGTAGCCTTTAAATTGTATAAGGTCTGTTGATGTAGTAAATGGAATAAGTAGGTCATAATCTCCCCAATTAGTTGAAGCTGATACTCCATCTTTCTTCCCTGGTCTTCTCCAATATTGCACACCTGTGTTTCTTAAAGGTCCAACAGTTGTCCAACCTAATGGCATTAATACTTCTGCCCATGTTGCAAGTGCGTTGTAAATATCTCCAGGCTTTGCATTGCCTTCAAAATGATGAGGTAATGGTTTGTATGGTTTTATATCTTCTTGTGCAACCTCTTTCTCTGGTTTAAGTGCATCTAGTACCATTGCCAATACATCGTCAGGTACAGGTCCAATAGGTACATCATTTACTACTGTATATGTTCCATTTGGATATGTTGTTGGTGGTAGAAAAGCTAAAGCCCCGTTTGATTGTATATCTACATCTTTTAATATTCCATCTTGTGGTTTCTTTTTATGTTTTGTTGATTCAAGTAATGGGTCGTATTTACAGTAGAAGTGATAACCTCCTGACGGTGTTCTCACCTCATACATTCCTTTGTTTAAGAATGGTGTTGGGTCGCCCTCTTTTTTAGTATCTACATCAAAGACTATTAGGTCTGATATCTTGCCACAGACTACAGCTAAGTTTTCTGTTGGCATATTATAAAATCTTGCTAACTCCTGATTGGTTGGTTTTCTGTGTTGAAACTCTGTCCACTTTGTTACAGTCTTTTTTAAATTTGTTCCAGTGTTAAAAAATGAGAAACCTTTTTTTATGTACTCATTGTAATATTCTTGTTTTGTTTTCATTGTGCGTATTTGTTTTTATTATGTTGTTAATTCGAATCATGTTCCTAATTATAAACTATTGAAATGTTTTTGCAACTCTTTACTTTCTTTATGGATATGTTAAGATATTTATAGGCGTATTTGTTTAATTACAATTAAGTCGAATCAAGAACTGACCCCAAAGTAACTCAAGCTATGCCTGAGTGAAAAAAAGGGGTTTTTTCTTTGTTTTGGAGAGAATATAGGGGATAATCCCCTATATATAGGGGATTCAAAAACCATATTCCCTATTTTTTGAGCCTTATAGAATAAGGATATTGTTATAAATATAGGGGATATTGGTATTTTTTAATATAAAATATATATATAATAGAATACATACCTATACTATATATATGCATATATCTACGTATATATATAAAACTTTTGTAGCCAAAATATCCCCAATCCCCTATATATTCATAATAACTATATACTATAAGGGTAAAAAAATAGGGGATTTAAATAATATCCCCTATATTTGCAAACCAACCCACATATTTGTATAATTTGAGGTATGAAAACAATAATAATAATGGTGGTCTTATTAATATCAACAAGTATAGTAGCTAGTGCTATCATAGACCAGAGAGTAGACACTATACAGATATATGGAGCTTTCCAATCACAAAATCAATTATCAACATATAAGTTTGTAGACGATAAGGTAACTTGCTATGGACAAGTAGCTAAATTAAATAATGTAGTAACATCTCAGTCATTGAGTTGTGTTAAGTAAGGTGGTATAATTTTAGGTATGGCAGGAGGAAGATTAACTGAATATAAAAAAGAATACATACTAAAAGTAGATGAGTACCTTTCAACATGTGGCGAAACTGAGGGTATTTTTCATAAAACAGTTGGCAGTAGTTCAAACAGCTATGAAAGAATGTTTGATGTAAAACTTCCTAAGATTGAGGGATTTGCACTTTTTATTGGTGTACATAAAGATACTATCTATAAATGGGAGAAAGAAAACATTGACTTCTCCGACGCGTTAGAGAAAATAAGAGGTAAACAACATGAGATTTTAGTTGATGGTTCTTTATCAGGTAGATTAAATCCAAACATTTCAAAGATGATGTTATCATCAAATCATGGATATGTTGACAGAAAGGACGTTACATCAGATGGCAAGGCAATTAATCTTAATTTCGACAGTTCATTTAATGAATAATGTTACTACACCTAGCACAAAAGAATATTGTAAAATCAAAAGCACGTTTTAAAATTGTCAGGGCAGGGAGAAGAAGTGGTAAAAGTTCTGTTGCAATAGAAATAATGGTATTTAAAGCAGTCTCAGGAAAAGATAGAAATGTTTTTTACATTGCACCAACACAAATACAAGCTAGAAAGATTATATGGGAGGCTTTAAAAAGCAGACTTGCAAAGGTTGGTGAACCAAATGAATCAAGACTTGAAATGAAAGTACCAACAACAGATGGTGGTTTTTCAACAATATACGTTTCAGGTTGGGAGAATAGAGAAAACTTTAGAGGATTAAAAGCACATCTTGAAGTATTTGACGAGCTTGACACAATGCGTGATTTTCAGATAGGTTGGCAAGAGATATTTAGACCAGCACTAACTGACACACAAGGGGAGGCAATGTTTATCGGTACACCTAAATCAGAGAATAAAAACTTAAGACGACTTGAGAAGTTAGCAGAAACTGATTTAGATTACCAAGCCTTTAAATTCACCACAGCAGACAATCCACACATAGAGCCGAGTGAAATAGCAAAAGCAAAGCAAGAGCTTGACTACGACACGTATAGACAGGAATACGAGGCAGAATACCTAGACAATCAAGGTTCATTATTTAAGTATGAGGCACTTGTTGATATATTTAGTAACACTGTTACAAAGAATGGTAATAAGTATTTGGTTGTTGATATAGCTGATGATGGCTCTGATAGTACAATATTCTCATTCTGGGATGGATTAGAGGAGTATAGACGTGAGGAATTTGAAAGATTGAATACTGAAATGATTATTGCAAAGATAAGAGAGTATGCTTCTGTTGATAGAATACCTTTCTCAAACATTGCAGTAGATGCCATAGGTGTTGGTGCTGGTGTAGCTTCTTCATCATTGTTAGACGGGATAATAGGTTTTAAATCATCATTTGCACCAATCAAAACTGATATGGATATAGTAAGACTACCTAATGTTAGATACATAACTACAGAGTATTTAACATCTGATTATAAGAACTTACGTTCACAATGTGTATTTACTTTAGCAGACTATACAAACAATCATAATGTTGCGTCCCGTGTTACAGGCAGACAAAAGGAAGCTATCATAGAAGAGTTATCACATTATCAAGACGCTTCTAAAGGAGATGGTAAGCGTATGGCTACACAGAAAGAGGAGATAAAGGAAATGATAGGACATTCACCAGACAGTTCTGATTGCTTTATAATGCGTATGTACTTTGTTGTAAAAGAGAAGTTAGCACCTAATCAAACAGAAAATAGAAGTCAGGTTGTAAACAGACAAAATAGTCAATTCAATAGAAACAGAAATAACTACGAACAAAATTCGACAAAGTAAAAACAATACGATATAATTAAATCATATCAACTAATAGTATCGGTGGGACGCTACTATATAAATGGAAAACACATCAATACATAAAATAGTTCAAGACTTAGAAAACAAGTATGTTTATACTCCTTCACAAATATCTCAATTTGTTGATTATTCTCAATATGAAAACATCAATAGAATTGAAGCATACATTAACGATAAGCACACATCAGGAGATAAAGATGCACTAGGTAGAGATAAACCTTTCTACAACATCACAACATCAGCACGTAACATTTGGTATCGTGCTACAAAAAGAAGATTGAACGATATAAAAATAAGAGCAGACAAGGAAAGTAATGTTTTAGCATCATCACTAGCTACAATACTATTATCTGATTGGTTCAAGAAAACATATTTTGAAACATTCTTAACTAAATGGGGAATGACACTAGCAACTTATGGCTCTGCTATTACAAAGTTTATAGACAAAGGAAGTGAGCTTGATTATTCTGTTGTAAAATGGAATACAGTTATATCAGATAATTTAGATTTTTATAACAATCCAATTATAGAAAAGTTTTACATGAGTCCAGGAGAACTAGCAACAAAGAAAGGTTATGACAAAGACCAAGTAAATGAATTACTAGAAAATCTTACAATAAGAAAGAATTTAAACAAAACAAATGTTGATACAAAAGCAGACTTTGTTGAGTTGTATGAAGTACATGGAATATTTCCTTTGTCGATGATTACAGGAAAGGAGAAAGATGATGATAACTATGTACATCAAATGCACGTTATATCTTATGTAGGTTCAGATTCTAAAAATGATTATAAAGAATTTACACTTGTAAAAGGTCGTGAAGATAAATGTCCTTACATACTTACAAACCTATTACCAGACCCAACAGGACAAAGAGCTATGGGTAAAGGTGCTGTTGAGTTATTGTTTGATACACAATGGATGACAAACCATTCACAGAAACTTATTAAAGACCAGTTAGACCTTGCATCAAAACTTATTTATCAGACAGCTGATGAGTCATTTATTGGTCGTAATGCTACAAGTGAAATAGAGAATGGTGATATATTGGTACACGCTGCTAACATGCCTTTGACACAAGTTAATAATAACAGTCATGACATTACATCATTGCAAAACTTATCAATGGATTGGAAAAATCTATCAACAGATATATCTTCAACACCTGATGCAATGCGTGGAGGTGATATAAAGTCAGGTACAGCATACAGAACACAACAACTTGCAGTTAATGAATCATCATCACTATTTGATGAGATGTCATATAACAAAGATATTGCGTTAAAAGAAATGTTAAGAGAGTTCATAATACCCTATGTAAAGAAAAAAATGGACAGTACAGAAGAGGTAAGTGCAATACTTGATAATAACGACATTAAAAAGATAGATGCTAAATTTGTAAAGAACACTGTTAATAGAGAAGTAAATCAAAAACTTATTGACCAAGTATTTGAAGCTGCTCAAAACCCAGATGCACAAATGCCAACACCAGAAGAACAAGCACAACTTACACAAGAAGGTGAACAAAGTATGCAACAACAATTATCAGAACTAGGCAATCAAAGATTCTTTAAACCTGGTGATTTAGATTCAGCAACATGGAAAGAAAGTATAAATGATTTTGAGTGGGAGGTTGTAATTGACACACCATCAGACCAGAAAGATGTAAACTTGGTAATGGAAACATTAACAAACGTATTGAATACAATAACAGACCCAACAAGAGCTGCAGCATTAAATACTCCTATGGGTAAAATGTTATTTAATAAGATTATATCAATGACAGGTGCAATATCACCATTAGAAATAGCTGATATACAAGCTACTCAAGACATTGCTACACAACAACAAACTATGCAAGCAGAACAACAAATAACAAATCCCCAGATGGCAACATAATATTAATCGCGGTGGGGAATTAATAAATAAATATGAATAAAACAAATAAAAGACGAATAACAGATGCAAGTTTAGCTTTATTAAAGGCTACGTTTGCAGACAATGAAGCACTTTTGATGGCTATGCGTAGAGTATTTCTACAATTACCATTAACACTTGCAGATGTTGATACTTTAACAGCTAATTTTAAAGGTGAGGGTGAACTAAAAGCACTTTTGTCTGATATGTTTAATCCACAAATAAGAGGTGATGAGCCTTTTAACCAAGTAATTGACTTGTGGATGACACTAGAGGTTAAAGATAAAGACTCAGAAAGTGTAGTGTTACAAATAAAAGCAAAAAAGACAGCTATTAATTTTATAAAACAACAGCTAAACAAACTGTTTGACCTTTCACTAGATGAAACTGTAAAATTAAAATCATTAATTGATTTTGATAATATAGATGACTTTAGTTATACAGACGTACATGCTCGCGTTATGGCTAGAAACTTCATAGTACAACACGTTGAGCAACAATTATCAGGTATCAGCATGCTTTCAGGAACAAAAACTGAAACAGTTGAGCAAACAATAGCAAGATTAGAAAAAAATTCAACTAAATAGTTGCATTGGTTTTTTCTCATGTTATAATTATAAGTAATGGAGCAGTATTGACCTCCTAAAAACAATACTAAAAAAAATATGGAAAACGAAAATGGTTATGATGAAACCTTAAATCATCAAGATACAGAAACAGATATCGAACTAGATTTAGATATCGAAACAGAAGATGATGAAATTGATTACAAGTCCGAGTTTGAAAAAAACAAAGAACTTGCAAACAACTACAAAATCAGAGCCGAGAAAGCAGAATCAAAACTTAAACAAGGTTATAAAGCACCAGAAGTTAAGCAAGGTTCAAAATCAGACCTTTCAACAATGGAAGCTATGCTTATCATGAAGTCAAATATAGATATACAAGACGTTGATGCAGTTACTAAATTTGCAAAAATGGAAGGTGTATCAATATCAGAAGCTTTAAAAAGTGATGAGTTAAAAGCAATCATTAATGTAAGGAATGAAAAGAGGAATGTTGCAGAAGCATCACATAGTGGTACGTCAAGACGTTCTTCACCAAAGGTTTCAGATGATTCATTGCTTGCCAATGCTTCAAAAGGAATCTTACCCGATTCAGACGAGGACTTTCATAGATTGCAAGAACTTAGACTGAAAAGGAAATAGGACAAACTAAAAAGTGTTATCGGTGGTTTATTAAATTAAACTATAACATAAAAATAACAAAATGGCAAATACCATATCGTCACGAACATTCCGTGACAAATACTTAATAAACACTCTTGCATTCGCATTGAGAAACAGACTTATAGCAGAAGCTATCTGTAGTGTTGATAGAACAGAAAACCTAAGAATCCAAAGTCCTTATGGTTCAACACCAACAGTAGTAGTACAAGCTCTTGCAGGTACATATTCACCAGCAGACTTTACAACTACAGATGATACACTAACAGTTACAGATGAGTTCATCGTTGCAGAGCATATAATGGATTTCCAAAGTCTATTGTCAAACTTCGACCTGTACGCAGCTAGAATTGACATAATGACATACAACGTAAAGAATAAAATTGATAACTACGTTCTTAATAATCTTTGTGAAGATGGTACAGGTACATATACAACACCAGTAGGAGGATTTACAACTGCTGCAAACGTAAATACTATCATGGCTAACTTACAATCAAAATTCTTAGGATATGCAGAAACTTACAATGGTCTATTCCTAGTTGTTGAAGCTACAGATACAGTAGGTATCGTACAAGCACAAGCAACAAACGGATTTAACTATGCAGATAACGCACTAAGAAACGGATTGTTTACATCTTACATGGGTATAGACATCTATACTGTTGTAGCAGGAACATTTACTGACGCGACTGTAGGTACAAAAACTTGGACAAACTTAGGACATAGAGTAGCAGGTGTTAAAAACATGGCTACATATGCTGCACCAAGAGGTGTGAAAGTTGAAGAGAAAATGGTTTCAGGTAAAACTGGAATGGAAGTTGTAGTATACGGATACATAGGATTTAAACTATGGTTCAACAATACTCCACTTATTATCGACATAACTTTAGCATAAATTACTAACCCTCTTTGGGGGGTTGTAGTGCTTACCTCCCACCGATATAAGCATTACAATCTCCCCGAGAGGAATAAATAAACAAATATATGGCACTAAAGAAAAAAGTAATTGTTGAAGAAACTATAGAAGATGTGGTTGTAGAAACTCCAAAATCTAAAGTATCAACAGAATACAAACAACTTCTAGCTTTGATTGAATCTTATAAGGAATCAAATCCTGAAAAGTATGAAGCAAAGAAAGAAACATTATTAGCTAAACTAGAAACACTAAAATAATATGTCACAATTAAGAGGAACAAATCTTGTAGTTGATACAGTACAAGCAAAAAGAAGCGTAATATCAGGTTCAGGTGCTACTAGAACACTTAACGAGAATGAGTCAGGCTCAACAGTTTTGTTTGATAGAGCAGCAGGAATTGTATTTACATTACCAGTTTCAAAACCTGGTACATTCTTTGACTTTGCAGTTACAACAACAATAACATCAAACAGTGCTAAAATTATTACAGGAGCAGCTACAGAATTCCTAATCGGAGGTCTGACATCTGTTGATACTGATTCATCTAACGCTGTTGCATTTTTCTCAGGTAATGGTTCGACTCACATCGCTGTTACTATGAATGGTTCAACAACAGGTGCAGTATTAGGTACTAAATTTAGAGCTACTTGTTTATCAACAACAAGATGGATGATTGAAGGTCAAACATTTGGTACAGGCGTAGTAGCCACACCATTCTCTACAAGTTAAAACGTAGATATGGTATAATATCATTATATGAAGAAAGATATTAGATGGAAAATTAATAAACACGATATTCCTACATACAATGTATGGGTTGGAATGAAAAGTAGATGTTATAATAAAAATTCATTGAAATATCCATCTTATGGAGCTAGAGGAATAAAAGTGTGTGATAGGTGGAAAGAATTTAATAATTTCTATGACGATATGTTTATTGGATATAAAAAAGGTTTAACCTTAGATAGAATAAACAACAATGGAAACTATGAAATAGAAAATTGTCGATGGACAATACCTAAAGTACAAGCAAATAACACTAGAAGAAATAAGTATATTGAACATAATGGTATTAAAAATACTTTGACTGAATGGTCTAAAATATTAGGTGTAAGTCATTCTTTTTTACAAAGAAGAATAAAACTCGGATGGAATACATACGATGTTTTATATAAACCTCATAGATATAAGACCAACTAACCTTTAATGGTTGGTGAAAGCATAATCGGTGGTTTTCATTAGCAATTAAATAAATAAAAACATAATGACATTAGTATTCAATGATACAGCTACAAAATCAGGTATTTTACAAGATTGTGAAGTACGCATTTTTGGTGATGAGGGTTATGGTTCAATAACTAATGATACTAATAGAAAATATCAGTTTACAGTTAAAGCTAACCAAGCACTTGATAGAGTTGTGTATTTAATACTTACATCAGACGGACGTTGGCAATTTGATGATAACAACTATACTGACATGGCTATTGGTTTGACTAATGTTGTGTCAGGACAAAGAGATTATACATTCTCATTAGAACATTTAGAGATTGAGAAAGTTTTAATACAAGACGCAGGTGGACAATGGCATGTAATAACTGCTATTGACCAAAACGACCAAGATGTAAACGCATATCTTGAAAACAATGGTGTAAGACAAGGTACACCAACAAGATACGACAAGCGAGGTGATACTATCTGGCTTGATGTTACACCTAATTACAATGTAACAAACGGACTAAAAGTATTCTTTAAAAGAGGTGCTTCATACTTTGTATCTACTGATACAACAAAAGTTCCTGGTATTGCTTCAATATTCCATAAATTCGTATCATTGCACATGAGTGTGTCTTATGCAGTTGATAAGACAATGCCAAACATGGTTTCATGGGCAAATTTATTAGCAGTCGAGGAAGCATCTATTAAATCTTTTTATACAAAAAGAAATAAGGATGAAAAGCCTGGAATAAGACCATTAATACAAAACAACCAATAATATGCCTACTACATGGGATAACATAGAAAAATCAGGAGGAATAACAGGGGGATGGTCTTTTAATGAAACAAACATTTCTTTTAACCAATCTCTTGATATAGATACAGGTAATACAGTTTTTTTTAATGGATTAGGATTATTGGCAATTTGGACTAACTTAACAAAAATATAAAATAATATGACATATATATCAAACACATTTCCAACATCAATACAGTCTGCAACAGACCCTGTAGCTACAGACCAAGTTGCAACATTTGACCATGCAGGTCTTGAAACATATCAAAATGATTCAATAGAAGCACTTAAAACAAAAGTCGGAGTAGACGGGTCAGCTGTTACAACATCACATGATTATAAATTAGGTGAGGTTATTACAACTGATAAAGCAGTAGGTAAAACAGCTACACAGACTTTAACTAATAAAACACTTACATCACCAACAATTACAAACAAGACTTCAACAGGGACAGATAATGGTACAGAAACTCTTGTTAATAAGACTTTAACATCTCCGACACTTACAACACCAACAATATCAGGAACAGGGTTTACAAACGCACAACATGCTCATACAGGAGCTACATCAGGAGGGCAATTATCAGAAAGTGCACTGCTGTTAACAGATGTTACAACAAATGATGCCTCTATAACACAGCATGGATTCATGCAGAAATATCCAAACAACACTTCTACATATTTAAGAGGTGATGGTACATTCTCTACAATAACAGGTATAAGTAAATTTGGAGGTACAGGCGCTGATAGTGCTTTAACCATATCGTCAGGAACAACAAACATAGATTTAGGGGGTGTTCAGGTATTTGTAAGAAACTATACATCTATTTCTATTACAGGAACAGGTGCTTTAACTTTTACCAATCCACACGCAAATGGAACTATAATTATTTTCAAATCTCAAGGTAATGTAACTATAACATCTTCAGCAACAAGAGGTATTGATTTGAGATTATTAGGAGCTACTGGTGGAACTATGACAGGTGGTTCAGGTGGAACTGGAGGTCGTGGTGGTGGTTGTTTATATATTGAGTGTGCAGGAGCATTAAACTATACAGGTGCAATAGACGCTTCAGGTCAAACAGGTGTTGGTAGTACCCCTGATGCTAACGCTTCAGGTAATTGTGCAGGTGGTGGAGGTGGAGAAGTTGTAATTTTATATTATACATTAACAGCAAATTCAGGTACAACAACTGTAACAGGTGGAGGAAACGCAGGTTCTCGTGCAGGAAGTTCTGGTGGTTCTGTAGTTGGAAACAATGGAAGTAATGCTCTTGGTATACATTTAATATTAAGAGGAGGAAATGGTGGAGGTAGTACAAACTCAACAATATCAACCATAATGGGTATAACCCCATCATTATTAACTTTATCGTCTAAATATATACCTTTATGTTGTGGTTCAGGAGGAGGTGGTGCTCAATATTCATCAGTAAATGACGGACAGGCAGGTATAAGTATAGCAGCTACATTAAACGGTATTTCTATAATAGGAGCTAACACAGAATTTCAATAAAATATGCAAGAACAAATTAATAACCTACAACAACAAATAGATGAGTTAAAAAATCAATTATCAAATGTTGGTATGCCTATTGAGTTAAGAGAGATTATGAGAAATGAAGTTGTTAAGGATGCTATTGAATCAACTGTAGGTACAACTACCACTACATACACTATTACAGCAGTACCACAATCAATTAACGTTATTACTCCTACAATTCCAACTTTGTTTCTAATTATTAAATGGAGAGGTGCAGAGTATAAAATACCATATTATGTATAAATTATTTCAAAACAATATAAAACAATTAAATGTAGGAGATGTACAGGGTACACTTTTTAATACTTTTAACTGCGACTTAACATATAACAAGGGTAAAATGTCAGTTGCACCAAGAACACGCATTACAACTAATACGATTACAAACATGGGTACACCATGTGCTTTTGCGTTTTATAACGGACTATACTATTCAATTATGGGAACTAGATTATTTAAAGCTAGTAATCCACAAGGAGCTTTTACAGTTGTTACAGCAGGTGTAGGTTCAACTTATGCAGCACCAACAGACTGTGACAGTAGATATTCTGATTTAACTGTATTTAATGGACAATTAATTATTTCTACAGAAAGTGCAATCTATAGGATGGACACATTAGAGCTGTTTGATAAAATAGATGGTGTTTCTCCATTATCAAGTGCTACTGTTAGACCTGTAACAGTTTATAACAATAGACTTTATTATACACGTTTGCCTTATACAATAGTTTCCTGTGATACAACTTATGCAATATCATCTACAGCAGCGTCTGCATATAACATAACATTATCACCAAGCAGTGTTGTTACATTTATCAAATCCCATTCTGTTGGACTATATATAGGTACTACAAAAACAGATGCAACAGAGGGGGAGGTTATTGATTGGAATGGTGAAACTAAAAATACACCAAGAGCAGAGTATAATGTCTACGCACAAGGAGCTTTATCAGCCTATGTTGATAACAGATTATTTTATGTAATGAACAGTGATGCCATATTACTACAATTTAACGGAGGTAAGTTTGTTGAGGTTGCCAGATTGCCAGTTAGACGTAATGCTTTATACAACGCAAACGCTACAGGTTCATCAGGTAGTGATAGATTTATACATCCTAATGGTATGACATTGATTGATAATAACTTATCTCTTTTAATTAATGCCACTAATAATGATGGTTCAGGTACACAAGAAGAGAATATACATTCAGGTATATGGGAGTTTATTGATAGTAAAAGCTATACTCAAAACAATATAACTTATTCGTCAGGTGGTAGTTTATATCATAAGTATTCAATGTCATATAACACTATAGGGGGTACACAAACTGATAATGGACAGATTATATTAAAAGGAGTAGGTGCTTTATATAATACTTATGACTTATCAAGCTTTTCAAATGCACAGAAAGGTAACTTTTTAGCAGGTGCTAGTTTTTATTCAGATGCTACAACTGTTGGCTATGGAGCTTTTACAGATAACTACTTTGATGATGAACAGAAAGCTGGTTTCTTTTCAACAGTACAATTAAGAGCCGAGAACTTTGAGGATATGTGGCAGAGAGTAACAACACTTTATACACCAAGTAATAGTTTTAATTTTGTATGGAAATATAGAAAGAAAAGAACAGACCACATAGATTTTACAATTACATGGGTATCAACAACAACATTTACAACAACACAGGTGGGAATAGTAGAGGGTGATGAAATAACTATCATACAAGGCAAAGGAGGGGGTCGTGTAGCACATGTAGTAGGTACTCCGACCTTCTCATCACCTAACTACACAGTTACGCTTGACGAGGCAATTATCAATGTTTCAGGCACTGCTAAGGCTAGATTGCAGAAATGGAAAAAGATAGGTATAATTAATAATATAGATAGGTTTTATCAAGAGGTGGTTATTGGTAATCCTAGTACATTAATAGAATTAAAATGTGCAATGGTAGCAATTAGTGAAGCAACTATTGACGAATTAATACTAGATAATAAATTAAACAAATAAAATGCAACCAACCACAGAAAAAATAACAGTAAGTCAAAATGACTACAACAATTTAGCTGATTGGGCTAAACCTAGTTATCAGGTACAAACACAAACAGCACCAACATTGAATCAGACTAATAATCAGATACAACAGACACAACCACAAGCTAGTCTTGCTATTACACCTCAATCATTACAGCAAGCACCACAGATTAAAATACCTAGTATAAAAAATACTGACACAACAAGTGCTGGTATTGTTGCTAGTACACAACCTAGTGTACAAACAGCACAAGAAAATTATAATCAAGTACAACAAGCTGCAGGTACACAAGCACAAGATGCACAATCAGCATTGCAAAGAATGGCAGAAAATATCTTTGGACAGAAAGCCGATGCACAATCTAATCAAGTTAATTTAGAGAACCTAGCAGGAATACAAGAGCAACTTAAAGCAGTAGGAGAGATAAATACTAGTATTGCTAGTGAGCAAACAGCATTACGTGGTCAACAAGAGAAAGTAAGACAAGGATATGCTACAGAAGCACAGAAACAAATATCAAATGATACACTAAATGACACTTATGGTAGACGTTTAGCTGATTTAGCTATTAGACAAAGTGCAGCTAATCAAAACATTACATCTATAAGAGAAAATGCAGAGCGTCAAACTAAACTATTAACAGCACCTCTAGATACTAAAATACTATACCTATCAACATTTGGTAAAGATAATGTGGACTTTTTAACAAAGGAACAGCAAAACAAGTTGGCGTTCATTTCTGATGACTTGAAAACACAAAAAGCAGATATTACAGCCTTGCAAAATGCAAAGACTGCCATGATAACAGAGATTGCACAAAATGGAGGAGGTACAAATCAAGCTTTAATTAAACAAATACAAGATGCAAAAGATGCTGGTACTGTTACCTCAATAGGTGCAAGTTCAGGTTTTATTGGTAAGACCGATAGAGCATATAAACAAGCACAGACAGCTAATATCTATAGTGAAATTAATAAAAGAAATGCTGATGCAAAGGCTACAAGTGTTTCTAATACAGTATTAAATAATCCTCAGTATGCAGGAGCATTAAATGTTATCTTGGGTTCAGAAAAATTTACTAAAGAACAAAAAACAGCTGTGGTTAATGCAGTAAATACTGGTCAAGACCCAGTACAGGTTATAAAGAATCAAGCAAAAAATGTTATGGGACAAACAGAAGCTACTGCTTTAGGTAAATTAGAGGCACAAAAAAGTGCAACCTTAGCATTGCAAGATAGTCTTAATAAATATTATGCAGCAGGAGGTAAGACAAATATATTTAAAGGAAACTTAGAAAGTGTAATTAATAAATTAGGAGAAGTACAAGACCCTAAACTTGTAGAATTAGCAGTTGAAACATCACTACAATTACAAGCATACAAAAATGCTATTACAGGTACAGCAGCAGGTGTGCAAGAGTCTAAGGATATTAGTGCAGTATTTCCTGGTATAAATAAATCAAGTGGATTAAATCAAGCCATAATTAATGGTAAGATTAAAGCGTATGATGGTGCTATTGATGGAACTTATCGAAGTACACTAGGTTCAACTTATGACCAATTAAAACCAAAGGCTATTGAAACAACAATAACACAACCAACAAATCCGTTTTCTACAGCATTAGGTCAAGGACAGACTGTTATACAAAATACAATATTTGACCCAACAAAGGGATATATATTACCAACAATAAAAACAAACTAATATGGCAACACTAAAAGAAGCATTACAATACGCAAGTCAAAATCCAGATAGTGATTTTTCTAATCAATTAACACAGCATATAAAAACTGGTGCAGCAGATTTAGAAGCTAAATCTTTAGGTATTGATTTAACACCTATAAAACAATATAATCCTAAACCGATAACACCAGTTGCACAACCAGAGCAAAAGCAAGGTTTTTTGTCAAAAACAGTTGGGGTTTTAAAAGGTATTGGTAATGCAATAACATCAAGTGAACAAGCACTAGGTCAAGATATTGCTGCAAGTATAGGTGGAAATTTATTTGCTAAAGATATAGCAAAACAGCAACAAGCCTTATCAGATGCAGATTTAAACTATGTTAAAACATTAAAACAACTTCGTGATAAAGCTAAAGTAGAAAATAAGGACATAAGTCGTTATGATAATTTACTGGCTAATTATAAAACTACTACAGGTCAGACTATATCTGATTTGTTTCCAGCATTAAATAAAACTAACATGCAGGTTGTTGGCGATATTGCAGGTACAACATTAGACCTATTAACAGCAGGAACTTATAAAGGTTTAGCAACAACAGGTAAATTATTAACTACAGCAGAAAAAGCAGCACAGGCAACTAAAGCAGCACAGGAAGCAAAAGCATTAAGTAATTTTGCAACAGGAATTGAAGTTGCTACAAAGTATGGTACAAAACCATTGACAGGAGTTGTTGAAAAGGGATTATTAGAAACTACAAAAAATATAGCAACAAAAACAGCTGTTACATCTGCAAAAGGTGCAGGTATAGGTTATGGATATGATGTTGCAGGTAATTTACAAAGTGGCAAGACAGGTGCAGATGCAGTAACTCCTGGATTTGGTACGCTTATTGGAGGTACTTTGCCTGTAGTTGGTGGTCTATACAAAGCAAGTGCAGCTGTAACAAAAGAATTAGCACCTCGTATTATAGGCAGTCTTGTAAAACCAAGCCTTGCAAACTTTGCTTATGGTGCTAGACCAGATAAGGTAATAGTTGATATGGGTATAACAGGAAATAATCTAAAAGATTTTGGTAATAATGTTTATAAAGCAAGAGATTTAGTTGGTAATGATTTAGGTAATATATACAGTAACTCAAAGAATAAAGATTTATTATTTAATATTACAGATGAGGTTGCAAAAATAGATGAAGAAATTTTAAAACAAGCAAAAGGAGGAAAAAATAATCAAAATATTGTAAGCACTCTACAAAATGTTAAAGATGCCTTGCTATATGAACAGGGTATTGATAGTGCTGGTAATATAGTTAAGAAGTCTAACTTACCTAAAAATCTAACGTCAATACGTACAGAAGATTTATTTAAACTTAAACAAGATATAGCAAATCAAACACGATTTACAGGTAATCCATCAGACGATAAAACAGTAAATGCTATACTTAAAAATATGTATGGGGGTATCAAGGAAAAATTAAATAAAGCTATTGAAAAAAATAATCCTGAAATAAGAAAATTAAACGAGCAATATGCTGGACTAACATCAGCTGAATTAGCTATAAATAATCGTGAAAAAATAGTACAAAGACAAAATCTTATATCTATGCCAATTAAGGTAGGAAGTTCTGCAGCAGTAATAACAGCCATAAGTACAGGTGGTGCAGCTATTCCAGTAATATTAGCTGGTGTTGGAGCTGGTGTATTAGATAAAGCTCTTGGTTCAACAGCAGTAAAGACTAGATTGGCTAAATGGATGTCAAGTCAAAAACCTTCTACTGTTACAAAAATATTAGAAAAGAATCCAGCAATAAAAACAGTATTATTTAGAGTATATCCAAAGTTATCTAGTCAGTTAAATAATAATGAGTAATTATTCGTGAAATAAAGAATATGCACCAAATACTACAAAAAGTATAATATAAAACATAGAAACACAATAACATGGAACTAACCCAAGAGCAAAGAACTAAAATAAAGAAAGTAGCAAAACTAGTAGACTTTGAGTCTAAAGGTGCTGTTTCTCTACTGGAAGATATTTTTGAACTTGGTGATATGTATGATAAAGATATTCCTGAATTACGTGAACTTATTGAAGAACTTAAAAAAGAAAGACCAGACAGAGATGAGATAAAAGAAATGGTTGATGAAATAGTTAATGGTATTGAAATAAGAACACCGAAAGATGGAGAAGACTATGTTTTAACAGAAGATGACAAGAAAGAAATTGCATCTTTAATAGAAGTTCCTCGTCCTAAGCCTGATGTCATAATAGAAAAATATAATACTGAAACAATAATCAAAGAGCAACCTATTGAAATAATAAAAGAAGTAGCTGTTATAACAGATAATGAAATAACATCTCGTGGTGAGGCAATTAGAGATGGATTAGAGCTATTACAAGCAGAAGAAAGACTTGATAAAAAAGCTATAAAAGGACTTGATGATTATGATGAAATTGCAAGATTGGCAAAAACATCAGGGACAAGAACTTTTCCAGTAGGAGGTAATAGAGATTTGCAACAGGTAACAGACTTAGGTGCTACAACAACAAATGCTGTTAGTATCCTTAACACTCTTAAAGTAAAACAAGCGACTACTAATGCAGTTATAATAGGTGATGTATCAGGAAATGCTAGGGGAAGTGGAGCATTAGATTTGCAGTCATCAAGAGCCTCAGTAACTAACGTTGCTTCTGGCACAAAGTCAATTGCTATAGGAACAAGCAACACTGCTTCTGCAAATTATGCCTTTGCTTTAGGTAATCAAAACCTTGCTTTAGTAAGCTTCTCTTCTGCTTTTGGATATGGCAACATGGTTTTAGCCTATGCTGCAACAGGTCTTGGATTTAACAACACTGCTTCTGGAGACTATTCTACCGCTTCTGGATATGGCAACACTGCTTCTGGTTATTCTACTTCTGCTTTTGGATACAATAACACAGCTACAGGAATTCGTTCTACTAGTATGGGATATGGCAACACTGCTTCATCAAACTATTGTATTG
>Ga0315274_10004442_pt1 | contig 20609 bp, 19 predicted proteins | sample YL17G02_20_MG_FD_203700 | JGI IMG/M metagenome (GOLD analysis project Ga0315274, IMG submission 203700) | Sediment microbial communities from Yellowstone Lake, YNP, Wyoming, USA - YL17G02_20 | ecosystem: Environmental > Aquatic > Freshwater > Lake > Sediment | place: USA: Wyoming | collected...
AGACCGGCGCCTACGACGGCGATCAGGCAGGAGACGAAGAGAAGGCGACGCCGATGATCCGTCACGGATCGATTTTATCCGGGGCCGTGTTTTATTGCAAACGGCGGGGTGTTATGCTATAAAAACTGGTCTTTTAAAGAGAAGCGAGAATCCCATGGAGAAGAAAAGACGCGTAAAAATCACCGGGACGGGATTCTATGCGCCCGAACAGATCCTGACCAACGCCGATCTCGAAAAGATGATCGATACGACCGACGAATGGATCATGAGCCGTTCCGGGATCCGCGAGCGGCACATTGCCGGCGCCGACCAGGCGACGTCCGATCTTTGCCTCGAAGCGGCGAAACGGGCTTTGGCCGACGCCGAGCTCGAGCCGTCGGACATGGACCTTATTCTCGTGGCCACGAACTCGCCCGACACCATCTTTCCGGCGACGGCCTGCTACGTCCAGGCCGGACTGGGCGCCAACCACGCTCCGGCCTTCGACCTGATCGCGGGCTGCACCGGCTGGTTGTACGGACTGATCGTCGCCGAGAGCATGATCCTCAGCGGAAACGCCCGCCGGGTCCTGGTCATCGGCGGCGAGGTCTTGACCAAAATCACCAACTGGAAGGACCGCGGGACCTGTGTCCTTTTTGGAGACGCGGCCGGGGCGGCCGTTCTCGAGGAAAGCCACGACGAATCCGGCATTCTCTCGCATTACTGGAAGGCGGATGGGACTCTGTCCGGCCTTCTTCACATCCCTGCCGGCGGAACGCGCCGGCCGGCTTCCCTCCAAACGGTGGCCGAAAACCTCCACACGATCCAGATGAAGGGCAATGAGGTCTTCAAGCACGCCGTGAAGCGGATGGGGGAGGCGGCCGAGGAAGCGCTCCGGCGAGCCCATCTGACCAAGGAGCAGGTCGACATCTTCATCCCGCACCAGGCCAACATCCGGATCATCGACGCCGTGGGCGAGCGTCTGGATATGGACAGGGATAAGGTTTACGTCAATATCGACCGTTACGGCAATGTCTCCGTGGCCTGCATCCCCATCGCCCTCCACGAACTGCGCCAGGCCAAGAAGCTTCACCCCGGGACGAACGTCCTTTTAGCCGCGTTCGGCGCGGGATTCACCTGGGCGGCGATCGCATATCGCTGGTAGACGGCCTCGTCACTCTTTCGAGAGGCGGGCGAACCAGTCGACGAGATCGGCCTTCTCCATCATCCCCACTTGTTTGTGCCGGATCCGGCCCTGCTTGTCGACGATGAACGTCGTCGGGATCGCGTCGCCGGGGTCGAAGCTCCGGACGATTTTAGCGTCGGCCAGAACGACCGGATAGGTCATCTTAAATTTTTCGACGAACGGTTTCAATTGGGAAGCGGTCATTTTGTCCACGGACAGCCCGACGATCTCAAGGCCCTTCGCCTTGTTCTCGTTGTAAAAAGAAACGAAATCCGGGATCTCGGCCCGGCAGGGGGGGCACCAGGTCGCCCAGAAATTGACCACGACGATCTTGCCTTTGAGGTCGGTCGAGGAGAGGGTTTTACCGTTGATGTCCTTGACCGAAAACGACGGCATGGGCGCATTCTGGACCGCGGCGGGATCGGGAGCGGCGCAGGCGATCCCCACGACGGCCGCGGCGACGATTATACACGACATCGCGTTTTTCATAGGCGACTCCTTATATTCTATAATCAATATATATTATAGATGAAATATAAAGAAAAGCAGCAGAAAAAAAGGCACCTAACAGCCGGCGGCCTTCTTGAGGATCCGCTCCCACTCCCGGTCGACATCGGCCTGCATGGCCAGGATGTCCGCCGGCTTCAGGTGGCGGAAACGGCCTTGGAGCTTCAGATAATCGTCGATGGGCTTTTTGTTCTGAAGCTTCAGGTTCAGGGTGAATTTCTCGCCGTGCTCGATTTCGAAGAGGGGGAAGAGCCCGTTCTGGACGGCCATCCGGGCGAGCTTGACCGCGTCCTCCGGCCGGCTCTTCCAGCCGGTCGGGCAGGGGGCGAAGATGTGGAAAAACCGCGTCCCCTTGATGCTCTTGGCCTTGAGCATCTTTTTGTAGAGGTCCTCGGGGTAGGCGACCGAGGCCGTGGCCTGATAGGGAATCCGGTGGGCGGCCATGATCGCGTCGATGTCTTTCTTCCGCTCCTCCTTGGGGAACTTTACCGGAGTCGTCGTCGTCCAGGCCCCTTTCGGGGTGGCGGAGGAACGCTGGATCCCCGTGTTCATATAGGCCTCATTGTCGTAGCAGACATAGATGATGTCGTCGTTGCGCTCGGCCGCGCCGCTTAAGGCTTGGATTCCGATGTCGAGCGTCCCGCCGTCGCCCGCCCAGGAAACGACGTTCATGTCCGTATCGCCGAGCATGTCCAGTCCGGCCTTGACGCCCGTGGCCGTGGAAGCGGCGGTCTCGAAGGCGCAGTGGTAGATCGAGACGCTCAGGCAGGAATGGGGAAACGGACCGTCGATGACGGCCCAGCAGCAGGCCGGGATGCAGAGAACGGTCTTCGGTCCTAGGGCTTTGAGCGTATAACGTAAGGCCAGGTTGGCCCCGCAGCCCTGGCAGGCGAGGTTGCCGGACCCGACGTATTCCTCAATAGGGAGGGTCAGCTTCATTTTCTTGTCTTTGCTCATCGCTTGACTCCGATCCAGAGGATGTCCTCCTCGGGCTTGTCGTGCGTCTCCGTGTATTCGACGACTTCACGGAAAGACGCGGGGGTGATGTCCCGGCCGCCCAGGCCGGCGATGAAGCCGAAGACCGGCCTCCCGCCGTTTTGTCCGTAGAGGGCGGATTTGACTTCCTGGGCGAACATCCCGTGGTGGCCATAGGAGATGTTCCGGTCGACGACGGCGATCTTTTTCGCCTTCCCGAGGATGTCCCGGACGAGGGCGAACGGGAAGGGCCGGAACATCCGGATCCGGAGGTTTCCGACTTTGCAACCGTTCCGGCGCATCTCCTCGACGGCGACATGGGCCGTGTAACCCGCCGTCCCCGAGGTCACGAGGATGATCTCGGCGTCGTCGCACTGATAGGGATCGACCGCGCTGAGGTACCGGCCGAAGATTTTCTCGTATTCGCGGCCCGTGGCCTCGACCATGTCCGCCACGCGTTCCATATCCTTCTGGAGCTTATACCGAAGCTCCATGTAATTTTCCGGCCCGGTCAAGCCGTTGAAGGCCCGCGGCGCATCGGCGGTGATTCTGGCGTAGGGTTTGAACGGCGGCAGATAAGCATCCACTTTCTCCTGGTCCGGTACATCCACGACTTCGTACGTATGAGAGAGGGCGAAGGCGTCGAGGATGACCATGCTGGGGATATACAACGCCTCCGAGACCTTGAAGGCCTGGATCGTCGTGTCAAGGACTTCCTGGTTCGAAGAGCAATAGAACTGCATCCAGCCCGTATCGCGCTGGGAGAGGCTGTCGTTCTGGTCGGTCCAGATCGACCAGCCCGGGGCCATGGCCCGGTTGATGTTTCCAAGGACGACCGGGTGCCGGCCGCCCGAGGCCCAGTGGAGCATTTCGTGCATGAGGGCCAAGCCCTGGGCCGAGGTGGCCGTGAAGGTCCGGGCCCCGGCGACCGAAGCGCCGATGCAGGCGGCCATGGCCGAATGCTCGGACTCGACCTTGATGAACTTGGCGTTGAGGGACCCGTCGGCGCACATCTCGGAGAGGAGCTCGACGACCTGGGTTTGAGGGGTGATGGGATAGGCGGCGATGACCTGGGCGCGACCGAGCATCGCCCCGTACGACAGGGCATGGTTGCCCATGATGACTTTCTTCATTTCCGTTCCTCCACCATCACGATGCACTTCGTCGGGCATTCCTCGGCGCAGATCCCGCAGCCTTTGCAGAAGTCATAGTCGAAGACCGGAAACTCGTTCTCGATGGCGATCGACATGTCGGGGCAGAACTTCCAGCAGATCCCGCACTGGATGCAGTCGGCGAGGTTGATCTCGGGGCGGATATTCCGCCAGGATCCCGTCTTGTTGAAGAGCATCGATCCCAGGGACATGGGCATGAGGGGCACGTCCTTGGCGGAGGCGAAGACGATCTTTTGGGACTCTTTCTTCTTCGTCATGGGTGTTTCCTCAGACAAAGCGGCCGGCCCGTTCATAGGCTTCGGCGGCGGCCTTTTGGTTATCGGCGGGCTTGATCGAGATGGCCTCTTGGATGGCGGCCAGGAGCGATTCGAGCTTGGTCAGGCCGAGGACCCGGATGACGGCCCCGGCGATGGCCGTGTTGACGATGGGCGCGGCCAGGCTGCCGAGCTTGTTCTGGACCGCGATCTCGGTGGCGTTGACCGTGGCGATCCGGAATTTGGCCGGAAATCCGAAGTCGGCGGGGGACTTGTCGCTGTTGATGATGATCCAGCCGCCGTCCTTGAGCCCCTCGGTGACATCGATCGCTTCGACCAGGGTCGGGTCGACGACGACGACGTGGTCCGGGGCGTAGATGCGGCTTTTATCGTATATGGGACGCTCGTCGACGCGGATAAAAGCGACGACGGGCGAACCGCGCCGCTCGACGCCGAACTCGGGATAGGCTTGGACCCACTTGCCTTCCTTGGCGATGGCGTCGGCCAGGATCTTGGAGGCGACCACGGTGCCCTGACCGCCCCGGCCGTGAAAACGGATTTCGACCATGATGACTCCTTGCGGGGGATGATTTAGCCGTCAAAATGAAATCGGTATCTCACGGAGTTCCATAGTGTAGGCCGCCGGCGCGGACCTGTCAAGGCGATTGCGGCCGGATTCCCTCGCTCAACTCGGCCCCGTCAACCGTTCGCTTTCCAGCGAAGGAGGACGCGGAGGATCCGCGGCCCGGCGTCGCCGCGACCGTACAGCCGCGGCCACGAACGAGGCGTCGCCGCCGCCGCTTTCGCGAACGCGGCCTCGATGGCCTGCGGCGAGGATCCGGCCACAAAGTTGGCTCCGGCCGCGACCGTTTCGACCCATTCCGTCTCCGTCCGGAGGGTTAGGCAAGGGATTCCGGCGAAATAGGCTTCCTTCTGAACGCCCCCCGAGTCGGTGAGAATGATCCGGGCGTTGGATTCAAGGGCGATCATGTCCAGGTAGGGAACCGGGGGGATGATCCGAAGCTCGGGGGCGTCCCGTTCGTTCCAGCGGAGGCGACGGAGGGCGCCGACGGTCCGGGGGTGAAGCGGGATGACGACCGGGCCGTGACGGCGGGCGATACCGGCTATAGCGTCGAAGAGGCTCCGCAGGCGTTCGGGATCGTCGGTATTTTCCTGTCGATGGATCGTAGCCAGGCTGTACGATCCGATCCGGAGGTCCCATCGGTCGAGGATCCGGGAGGCCCGACGGGCGCGCTTTTGAGAGGCGATGTAGGCATCGAACATGACGTCGCCGACTTTATAGACGCCCCGGGTGATGCCCTCGTCCGCGAGGTTGGCCACGGCCGCGTCCGTCGGGCAGAAGAGGAGAGCCGCGAGCCGGTCCGTGAGGACGCGGTTGATCTCCTCCGGCATCTTCCAGTTGCGGCTGCGGAGGCCCGCTTCGATATGGGCGACGGGAATCCCCATTTTCGCCGCCGTCAAGGCTCCGGCCAAGGTGGAGTTCGTGTCGCCGTAGACGAGGACGAGGTCGGGCCGCTCTTGAGCGAGGACGGTTTCGATCCGGACGAGCATCCGTCCGGTCTGGCGTCCGTGCGGTCCCGATCCCACTCCCAGATGGTAGCGCGGTTTCGGGATGCCGAGTTCGCGGAAGAACACGCCGCTCATGTTGTCGTCGTAGTGCTGACCCGTATGGATGAGCGTCTCAACGATCCGAACGGGGGGTTTCGCCGCATTGTGGGCCCGGACGGCGCCGCTGACGACCGCCGCCTTGATGAATTGAGGCCGGGCGCCGACGATCGTGGCGATCCGTAACGGCGGTTCGGGCGGGTTTGACCTCATCTTTTTTGACTATACGAAGTGTATAGCCGCTTGAGCATAACCGCATCGGTCTCGCGTTCCGGGCTCTCGCAAATGATGAAACCGGCTACGTCGAGGTCCTTGAGGGCCCCGACCCAATCATCGTAGCGGAAATCCGAATCCGAGAGGTTGAGGTGCCTAATCTCCCCTTTCGCCCCGTACTCGATGCCCGAAATGTGGATATGGATGTCTTTCAAGGCCGCCACTCCGAGCCGCTTTCCGACTTTCCGGAAGATCCGGTCGAAATCGAGGTAGGTATTGGCCCGGACCTCTCCCCGGGCATGGATGTGGGAAAAGTCGAGGCAGGGGCCCAGTCCGTCGACCTCCTGGCAGAGGGTCAGGCATTCGTCGAGAGAGCCGTATTGGGAACGCTTCCCCATCGTTTCGATCCGAAGGGTGACCGGCAGCCTCTCGGACCGGATGATCGAGACGACGTCCTTCAATTCTTTTTTGATGACCGCGTGGGTCTGGAGGGGCGTCGACGCTCCGTAATAGCCGGCGTGAAAGACGACGCTCCGAGCGCCCATCACCGCGGCCATGCGGGCCGAGCGGAGGATGTGTTCCTGGCTCTGGAGACGCTTCCCGGTTTCGGGGGAGTTGAGGTTGATGTAATACGGAGCATGGACGCTCAGAGACAGACCGAGTCCCGAGGCCTTCTCCCGGACCAGGCGGGCGGTGTCGGTCCCGATTTTGACCCCGCGGACGAACTCGACCTCGAGGCCGTCCAATCCCAAACCGTGGACATGCTTAAGCGCCGCCAGGGTGGTGATCTGGGGGGTCGAGTCGGGGACCCCGGCCGTCCCGAAGCGCAGGCCGTCAGCAGCGCCCATGGCCGGCCTTTCCCCGCCCGTCCAGATACTCGCTGACGATCCGCATGGCGCAATAGTCGCCGCACATGGAGCAGGCCGTCGAGCGGGTGTGCCGGCGTGTCCGGACGGCCCCGAATTTTTCGGGGTCGATGACCAGGGCTTTCTGGGCGTCCCAGTCGAGGGCTTTGCGGGCCCGCGAGAGGGCGAGGTCGCGCTCCCTCGCCCCCCGGACGCCCTTGACGATATCGGCGGCATGGGCCGCGATCTTCGAGGCGATGAGGCCTTCCCGGACATCCTCCGGGGTCGGCAGGCCTAGGTGTTCGGCCGGGGTAACGTAGCAGAGAAAATCCGCGCCCGCCGCGGCGGCGACGGCGCCTCCGATGGCCGCGGTGATGTGGTCATAGCCGGCGCCGATGTCCGTGACCAGGGGGCCTAGGACGTAAAAAGGCGCGCCCTTGCAGACCCGCTTCTGCAGTTTCATGTTCATCTCGATTTGATCGAGGGGGACATGGCCGGGCCCCTCGACCATGACTTGGACGCCGCGTTCCCAGGCGCGCTCGACGAGTTCGCCGAGGGTTAGAAGCTCCTCGATCTGGGGACGGTCGGTCGCGTCGGCGATCGATCCGGGCCGTAAGCCGTCACCCAAACTGAGAGTGATGTCGTAGCGGTGGGCGATCTCGAGGAGGCGGTCGAACTGTTCGAAGAGCGGATTTTCTCCGCCGCCGTGGAGGATCAGGGCGGCATGGAAGGCGCCGCCGCGCGAGACGATATCGGCGACTCGGCCTTGGGCCCGGAGCCGGTCGATGGCCCGGGCGGTCAAGCCGCAGTGGACGGTCATGAAGTCCACGCCTTCCCGGGCTTGGGATTCGATGGCGGCGAAAATGTCTTCGGCCGTCATGGCGACGATCGAGCCGAGCCGCTCGATCGCGGCGACGGCGGCTTGGTAGATCGGCACCGTGCCGAGCGGGATCGGGGCCCGGGCGAGGATCGTCCGGCGGATCCGGCGCAGATCGCCGCCCGTGCTGAGGTCCATGAGGGTGTCGGCGCCGTGACGGAGGGTGATCTCGACTTTGCGGAGTTCATCGCGAAGCCGCGGAAAATCCTTGGACGTGCCGAGGTTGACGTTGACTTTGGTCCGGAGGCCTTCGCCGATCCCGGCGGCGCGGAAGGGTCGGTGGCGGCGGTTGTGGGGGATGACGACCCGGCCCGCGGCGATGCGGGCGAGAAGGTCGTCGATGGGGATGCCCTCGGCCCGGGCGACGGCCCGGATCTCGGGCGTGGCGCGGCCCCGGCGGGCGGATTCGAGTTGGGTCATCGGCATTTCCAGGCGATATAGTCTACCCTATTTTTTCTCGGAGGTCGACCAGATGGTCAGGAGGCGGTCGATATCCTTGGCCTCCAGGGTCAGGGCGGCCAGCCGTTCCGGCCGGAAAAGATCCCCGGCGCTTTCGAGGGCGAGCCGGGTTTTCTTGCCGTCCCCGCGGAGGTAGGCGCTGAGGATGATCAGGGCCCGAGCTTCGTCCAAAAGATATTGATCCATGGGCCGAGAGGCCGTGAGCTCGAGGAATTTTTCCAGGGAACGCTCGGCGTCCTTGAGCTTGCGGGCTCGATATTCGATTTTACCGATCTCGAGATACGCCCGGATTTCGGCCGGATTTTTCGCCAGGAACTCTTGGAGCGTCTTGCGGGCGTTGGAGAAGTCGCCGTTTTGGGCGAGATGAAGGGCCAAGGCATAGGAGGGCCTCGCGTCCCTCGGATTCTCCTGGATCTCCCGTTTGAGCCTTTCGACCGTCCCGACGTCCGGCGGCGGCTTAACGGAGTTTTCTCCCGCGGCCGAGGATATGGCGGGTGTCGGCGGCGCCGGCGCCGGCTTATCCTTGGCCGGCGGTTTCTCAAGGGGCTTTTCCGAGGCCGGAGGTGTCCCCTTCGCTCCGGCGATCAATTTCGCGAGATCGGGTTTGAAAGGCTCGGGAACGGCGATTTCGGACAGGGCCTCCCAGCCGACGAGCGAGGACGCGGCCCGAAGGGTTTCTCCGGCGCGGTCGTTCTGAGAGAGGCGGGCGTGGCTCAAACTCATCAATACGTAGGTTTTGGCCAGGAGGACCTTGTCCGAGGAAAGACCGAAGGCCGCCACCCCGAGCTCCTTGAGCGCCTCGCCGTAAAGTTTGGCCAGGAGCAAGTTTTCGCCCGCCTGGAGGCGGTTCAGATAAAAAGGATCGATGGCCTGAGCGGAGGCCGAGACCGAGATCGTGAGGACGAGGACCACGACGACGACGGCAACCGGGTACGGAACCCCGTTCCGCTTTCTCTCTCGAAGGTGAGGGTGGATCTCCATTTCTAGCCTTCCTCTCAAATTATATCACGTTCATCGGTTCAGAGCCTCGGTTCTCTAGTTTTTAAAAATGGAACGATGCGGGGTCCGGTTCTTTCATCTGGACCCGCTCTCCTTGTCGGTGGGGATGAAAGTGAATTTCGACATGGCCTTATCCCGCGGTCGGATGGATTCTCGCTCAGATTGTCGGCCCCTCAGACTATCCAGGCTTAACAGTATGGTTGTCCGTGGAAATCGAGACTGGCCGCGGCAGGGGAGGCCGCCTCACCCCCGGGAGCGGAATGGGGGTCCCAAAATCATCCCGCCATCCTCCCTAAAGGGTGATTCCAGCTGGCGCCCTTTCCCCGCGATAACAGTCTCGAATTTCCCGCCGATCTCGAGCAGGACACAGGCCGGTCTTCTTAAGAGGGGTTGGGGGCCCGAGGACGGAAAGACATGACTCCAGCAACGAAACGAACAACGGTCATGAGAAAGAAGTTTTCTCTTCCCTTTTGTATCCTGATAGGGATCGGGGTCGTATCCCAATTCGCCGGGAGGGTGACGTATAACGGAAACGTCATCGAAAGTTTCGACAGCGCGGCGACCATGGATCCCCGGAGCTCGGTCGTCGGCTGGGGGACCGGCAGCATCAAGCCCAGCACGAAAACCGGAATATTCACCGCTTTCGCGTTCGCATCCTATCCCGCCTGGAGCGACTACGTCACGGCCAACGACTTCGACGGCGACGGCTGGCAGGACGTCATCGTCACGGGAAGCAAGGACTCCAATGTTTGGGGAAGTCCAGAATTTTCTTGTTCTTGACATCGATCGGCGGCGGGGATTATCCTCATTTCGTGATGGGCGGTATCGATTCCGAGCCTAATGGGCGCGAAAGTTGGATAGCGCAACAATCAAATTCTTATTCCCAAATATTGAATATTGCAGAAACATCAGCTAACTTATATCATCCTGAGAGGTTACAGGAAGGATACCACCATATGTGGGGGGAAGCGATGAAGTCCGAAAGGCACACGTGGAAAAAATAATTACCAACACAAACGATAGCCCCAATCCCCGTCCGACACTTCTTGTTACTTTAAACGATACAAAGACGACGGTTCATTGGGCGGCCATAGGTGGCATTTTTTTCATGGCGCTTGCAATAAGATTGCTGGCATTCCAGGGTTATTCGGATTCAGACCCCAGGGATTATACGCTTCTCGCCTTTGATCTGTCACATGGACAAATTCATGTGCCCGGATACGAAGGGTCGCCTGTCTTCCCCTTGCGCTGGGGAGTCTATACGCCGGTCGCGCTCCTGTTCAAGGTATTTGGCGTTTCGGAAATCACAATTGCGATTTATCCACTTGTGATGTCCCTGCTTGGAATAATATTGGGTTATGCTTTTGGCCGCATGTTGTGGGGGCCATTGGCCGGATTAATTGCCTCTTTTCTTCTTTCGGTTATTCCAATGGATATGACGGCCTCAACGATTTTGTATCCTGACCATATTGCTGCTATCTGGGCCAACGCCGGAATGTTTTTGCTTTTTGGCGCCCTGCATATAAAAAGGACAAGACTTGCTCTGCTGGTTGGCATTTTTTCAGGGTTGGCCTTCGGCTTTTCATGGTTATGCAAGGAAAGCGTGGCTTATCTTGTTCCCATCGTTGCCATCATATTGTTCTTGCCTTTGATCACTCCCAACCTTAAGTTGCGCATAAGCGTGATTGTTGCAATTAGCATCGGAGCCATAAGTGTTCTTGCTGTGGAAGCGATTTCGTATTACATCCTCACTGGTGATGTGCTGTTTCGTTTGCATGAAACAGAGCGCAACTACCGTCAAAGCAGCATGTGGTTTTTTACTAAAGATAGTCCATATTTTGGATGGACTGGTTCGCGTCTGAATGCTCTCGCTTACAGGCTATTCTGGCAAGGCCCAAAAGTGTTGCTGGGGAGCAGTGCACTTGCAGCTGTGGGAGCGTTCGGTTGCTTATCCGTGCTTATCATATTTTTAAAAAAGCTTTGCTATCGCTGGTTCATACTGGCTTGGATAGGCGGCATCCTGTTTATTTTCAACTTCGGCAGCAGTTCCTTTAAAGAGTATATACCGCTTGTGCCGTTCGCCAGATATTTATATCCGCTGGTATTTCCTGCCTGCCTCGCTATAGCCGGTGCCATAACGGCTCTTGCCGTTGGTTCTTTTGATACCCCCCGCCCCCAAATTGTTTGGAGTATTGTTTTATTTATCCTGTTTTTATGTTTCGATTTTGCCAGGCTCCCTCACAATACCTGGGAAAAAAGTGAACCTGTCCGACGAAAAGTCGCATCACAACTCCGCACGGACGACTTGGTGTTTTCAGACTATCGCTCTGCCTCCAGTATAACCTTCTACAGATTTAACAAATTGTATTCGGACAAACGGACAATACCGTATGAAGGCGTGTCAGCCGCCTCGATACCAACCGGAGCTTATATATTCATAGATAAAAACACGACAGATTTCCTGGAAAAAAGTTACAAGTACGAGAAAATGAAGTTCGAAGACAATCCTTCTGAAAACTGGAAGGTCATCTGGCGTGAAGGAAACGCAACGTTATTCCGAGTAGAGTGATTTTTGACTCATTTTCAACAGTTGATTTTTCGAACTTCCTATAAATCAAATACGATTGCGCGAAAAGACTTTGGCAGTACGGATCATCTCAGGTCATCTTGGTAACGGGCGATGGCGGCCGAACGCCCGCGGCCCGGAATGCCTGATGGGCCGTGCCTTGATGATCGGTCCGCAAAAGATAAGCCTGTCCCCCCATCTCCAGCCTGACCTCCCGGATCCGGCCAAAGCCCTGAATAAGCATTTCGGGACAAGAAACCTTCCGCCCCGGCAAAAAGACGATCGACTCCCGCTTTTTAAACTCCGCGTTCTCATTGGCCGCAGTCAGGGCGACCTCTGTAAAAACATGGGACGGCGGGGGCGGTTTGTTGAGCGGGACTGGGATTTTATATAAAATGAGTCTCAGGAGATACCAAGCCTCCTCATGTACTTAATCCGTCATGTTCAAAGGAATCCTACATAAAAGAAGACGAGATCGCCTAAAAATGGCGGAAAAAGAAGCCATCTTCCGGGAAAAGCTTCAACCCGCCAGATTCCTCTCCTCTTTCAGGGTGAAGCCGATGAATAAAAAATCATCGCGGGAATCATCGTCTGCGGCGGTTGCTTCAGAGGAACGAGTCCGCTTAAGATTCCATCGCGATTGAAAGAAATTCGAGGACATTCGGCCCTTCGGGGATGGACTGCGATTTCATAAAGAATATTTTTGCCATCCGATAAAAGAGATAAGGGCGGTAGCGTGGACAAAGGACAAAACGCATGAGAAAGAACTTTCTTGTCTTTGGGAGTCCCCGCATCGAGGAAGAGGAGATCCACGAAGTTCTTCTTTCTCTGAGGTCGGGGTGGATCGGGACGGGTCCCAAGGTTCAGAAGTTTGAAAATATGTTTAGGGAGTATAAGGCCAGTCGATTCGCGGTCGCCCTGAACTCCTGCACTGCCGCACTCCACTTGTCCATGCTGGCCATGAACTTGCGTTCCGGGGATGAGGTGATCGTTCCTGTTTTGACCTTTGCCGCCACGGCGAACGCCGTCATCCACGCCGGGGGGACGCCCGTCTTCGTCGATGTCGAAAAGAACAGCCAGAATATCGATCCCGACGACGTTAAAAGGAAAATCACGAACAAGACAAAAGCCATCATTCCCGTTCATTTCGCCGGCCGCCCCTGCGTTATGGACAGAATTTTGGACGTTGCTCATCGCTACAACCTTAAAATCATCGAAGATTGTGCCCATGCCATCGAAACAGAGTATCACGGACAGAAATCGGGGACTTTTGGCGACTTGGGCTGTTTTAGCTTCTACGTCACTAAAAATATTGTGACCGGCGAAGGCGGGATGGTGATCACGAATAATGAGGATTTCGCCAATAAAATTAAAATCCTGGGACTTCATGGGATGAGCAAGGATGCGTGGAAGCGTTTCAGCGATGAAGGATACAAGCATTATCAGGTTGTTTATGCAGGCTTTAAATACAATATGATGGACCTTCAAGCGGCCCTTGGAATCCACCAACTGCCGCGAATCGATCATTATTGGGAAAGACGCCAAGAAATCTGGAATCGATATAATGAGGCTTTTCGGGATTTACCGGTTTTCACGCCCGCACGGCCTGAACAAGGAACTCGGCACGCCTATCATCTTTATACGCTCCTTCTCGAAAAGGAACAGATAAAACTTTCTCGAGATGATTTCTTGAACGAAATGACGCGACGGAATATCGGAGTGGGTGTCCATTATCTCGCCTTGCATCTCCATCCATTTTATCAACAGACCTATGGCTATCGGCCCGGCGATTTTCCAAACGCGGAATGGATCTCGGAAAGAACCGTGAGCATTCCCTTATCGGCTAAACTGACAGATGAGGATGTTCAAGATGTCATCGAGGCGGTCAAAGGCATTTTGCGGGAGAACATGACATGAGAACGATGGGCAACATGTCGCATTTCTGGGATGAACGGGCGCATAAGCACGGCCACACGGGGTGGGCAGATCCCCTGATCTATGCCTATGATCAACAAGCTCGGCTGATGGCCATCGAGGAGATCGTGCGTTCCCTAAACATGCCTCGACAGACTGCACTCGATTTCGGGACGGGGTCAGGAGAATTTGCGGCCCTCTTAGCCAAATATTTTCAGCGCGTGCTGGCTTATGATATTTCAGATGTTGTGCTGTCCATCGCAAAAAAAAGGTATAGCCACCTTACGCCGATCCGGTTTATGGGAAGCCGGGGGGCTTTAGGGCTGAAACCGGAGAGCCGGGTGGACATGATTCTGTCCGTCACCGTGCTCGATTGTATTATGGATGACCTGGAATTCTCGGCGACTTTGGATACATTGAGGGACCTGTTAGAGGAGGACGGCATTATTGTAACCCTGGAATATTCCCCAAGAGAGGCCAGGCCTAAATCGTATTATCAAAGATTTATGACTCTTGATGAATGGCGATCTCAATTTAAGAGACGCGGCTTTGTCCTTCAGAATTCCTATGGATTCTTCCATCCGAAAGAGGCCCCTTGCGATAGCTACGCTGTTTACCAGAGCCTCTTTAGCGGCCTGAAAGGAAAGATCCTGAGAAGACTGATCCGCATTTTTCAATTTACAAAATTTCATCATCGCGGTGAATTTCTAAACACGTGGCTTCGAACGCGGGCGCGCCATATCCTTGAAAAGACCAATGACTTCTATTGGGAGGCGGAGAAAAAAGATTCACCGGTAAACATTATGATCTGGGGTTCGAATGATGGCGCGGCCAAAGGAAGGTGAGGTGAGAATTGGCGAAAATTATCGTTTTTGAGGGAGCCGGGAGGGCCCTCTTTCGTCATTTCAATTCGCTCGACGGCTGTGAAACGAGGGCTGTCTTTGATCCTAGAACCGATGCGCTGAATAGGGCCCGGCGATTTTTGTCTTCAATCCTCATCACGGAGGATCTCTGCAAGTTTCTGGAATCCGACATTGATCGCGTCGCCGTCTGCTCTCCGGATAGCCCTCATGCCGGCCATATCGCAAAAAGCCTGGAGGCCGGAAAACATACGGTTTGCGAGAAGCCTTTGACGGATGTCCTTGAAGGTTGCCGGAAGATCCTCCAAGTGGAACAGGACTCAAACTGTCGTTCCGGCAAACAAATATTGGGTTCCGGAGTCTGAAGAGAAAACGGGTCGCGATTAATCCTTTTGCCGGGTGAGCGGCTGGCGGTCTTGATAAGTATTTTCTTGGCGTAACACCATGAGTTTGACAACGAAAACCGTGATGGGTGTCCTGTGGCGGGGGTCGTCGAATATCTTGGTGACGATTTTGAATTTTGCCATCCTGGCCGTCCTGGCTCGTATTTTGAAGCCATCCGACTTCGGATTGATGGCGATGATCCTGGTCGTGACAGGCTTTGTTAACATCTTGGCCGACTTCGGCTTGAGCGCGGCCATCATCCAAAAGCTGAATATCACGCGTGAGCAGCTATCCACCCTTTTCTATCTGAATCTGCTTCTTGGCGCCATCCTGACTGGGCTGTGCTTTGCTCTGTCCGACGTCTTTGCCGACTTTTTTAAGCACCAGGAACTGGCGGGCTTGCTCAAGGTTATTTCGCTTACTTTTTTAATCAGCTCCGGGGGGCAAGTCTTCGACTCCCTCCTGCAAAAAGAGATGTGCTTCGGGTTGTTATTTAAGATCGATATCGTGGAGATGATTATATATGGGGCGGTGGCCATCGCTTTCGCTTTGTGGGGATTTGGCGTTTGGAGCCTGGCCTGCGGATTCATAATGCGCGTCATCGTTCGCGTTCTCTTGCTCTGGATAACCGCTTCCCAGAGACCAGGGTTTATCTTCAATCTCAAAGCTGTCCGAGGATACCTCCATTTCGGAATGTACATCTTCGGGGATCGCGTTCTCAATTATTTCAGTCGAAATTTGGATAACATTTTGATCGGTCGTATGCTAGGGGTAAAGGCGTTGGGTTTCTATACGCTTGCCTACAGCCTCATGTTAATGCCCGTATCGAAAATTGCTTCTTCCGTATCATCGGTCATTTTCCCAGCTTTCTCCATCGTCCAACACGACAACAAGAAGATTCGCGAAGGCTATCTTCAGGTCGTGAAGTACATCTCCCTGCTGACGTTTCCCATGATGGCAGGATTGTTCGCTACGGCGCCCGAGTTCATCATATCAGTCTATGGGTCCAAATGGCAGCCGAGCATTCTGATCCTTCAGATCTTCTGTCTGGTTGGAGCCGTCCAATCGGTGGTGACGACCGTCGGGTCCGTGCAATATGCCAAAGGAAGACCGGATCTTAGTTTCAAGTGGAGCTGCCTGGCTGTTGTTGTCAACGCGACGGCCTTTATTATCGGTGTCCGGTGGGGGATTCTGGGCGTGACATGTGCTTATATGATCGCAGCTCTTGTCCTGGATCCGACAATCCAAGGGTGGACTAATAGGCTCATCGACCTAAGATGGCCCGAATTTTTGAAACAATTCACCATCCAGGCGAAAGGAGCTGGCCTGATTATTATCGCGGTCCTCACACTCAAAATACTGCTCCAAAAGCAGCTAGAAGTTGCCCCGCTGTTTGTGCTTATGGCTTCCGTGGCGGTCGGGGTCCTGATATACTCAGCGCTCTTGTTTTTCACTGGGAAGGATTTGCTGATTCAGGGAGCCGGCTATTTGAGAGGAAAGATTAAAAAGTGATTTGGAAGAATCTTCTGCTCGTTTTGGTTCTAATGTTCCTTGATTACAGCATCGGCGGGCCCAAAAAGAGATCATGAACAACGTCAAACCCGTCGTGGCGCACGTGAACAGCTCGTTTTTCGAATATTCCGAGACGTTCATTTATCAGTACATCTCCCGTCATGAAAACTTCCTCCCGGTATGTTTAGCGTGGAATTTTCTCAACCTCGATCAATTCCCCATTCTCCAGAAGGATCTGTATTCGCTGGCCTTATCGCCTGGACCGCTGCGGCGGATCTATGGAATCGTCGTTTCCCGCTTCTTGGAAAGAGACAGGATCGGGGAGTGCAAGGCCGTCGATGCAATCCGCCGAAGCGGGGCAAAAATAATCCATGCTCATTTTGGGCCGACCGGATATTTTTCTATTCCTCTTAGAACCCGGCTGAATATTCCCTTGGTGACTACATTCTATGGTTATGATATGTCCAAATTGCCTCGCCAAGAGAAATGGAAGAGGCGGTTCACTAAATTGTTCAAAACGGGTGATCTCTTCCTGGTGGAGGGACCTTTTATGAAATCCCGGCTGCAGGACCTCGGCTGTCCCGAGGAAAAGATTCAAATACAGCGCCTTGCCCTTCCCTTGGAGAAATTCCCCTGGCGTGTCCGTCAAGAAAAAAAGCATGGCGAGAAGGCCATATTATTGTTTTGCGGACGTTTCATCGAGAAAAAAGGCCTTATGGACGCTCTCAGGGCCGTGAATGAGATCCGGAGAAGCCACGATCGATTCGAGTTCCGCATCGTCGGGGACGGGCCACAGGCTCGTCAGGTGGATGACTTCATCCATGCTCATCATCTGCAATCCTGCGTTCGAAGGCTCGGCGTTCTAAAATACGGAGATTATCTGGATGAAATGCAGAAAGCGGATATTTTTGTCCATCCGAGCCTGACGGCCGCCGACGGCGACAGCGAGGGCGGCGCTCCGACGACCCTGCTCGAAGCCCAAGCTTCGGGGCTCCCCATTGTCACGACGACCCACGCCGACATTCCCAATGTGGTCGTCCCCGGGCAAAGCGCCCTTTTAGCCCCCGAAGGGGACGATGAATCGTTGGCCGCCCTGATCGTCGGGCTGATGGACCGGCCTGAGGCGTGGGCCGCAATGGGCCGGGCCGGGCGGGTTTTCGTCGAAACCTATCACGACATCAATAAAGAGGCCGGCGCCCTCGAAACGAAATATCGGGAGCTGATCGAAGCTTGAGGAGAAAACACGACTAATTCCAACCCCTATTTCAGCGTTGTCACGCCCGTGTATAACCGGGCCGGCCTGGTCGGCCGGTCGATTCGAAGTATCCTCCGCCAATCCTTTGTCGATTTCGAACTCATCCTCGTCAACGACGCCTCGACCGACGCTATGGGCGATGTTCTCGAAACGTTCGCCCGTCAAGACGACCGGGTGCGTTGCCGCCATCTCGCCGTGAACAGCGGCGGCGCGGGAGCCCGGAACTGCGGCGTCGAAATCGCCAAGGGCGCCGTCCTGGCCTTCCTCGACTCCGACGACCTCGCTTTCCCATGCTGGCTAGCCGCCGCATTTGCCAAGATCCGAGCGCTTCCGACTTCGTGGATGGTCCTCTATAGCCGGAATTAGATTCGAGACGGATTGACCGGAGTGACCTATCAGATCGTTATCCGTCCAAAGGAAGGCTGGATCCATGAAGATCTTCTCCAGGGGGGCCATCTTCCGGTCGGAGGCTCGGGGGTGATCGTTTCGAGAGAGGGCTTTGCCGCCGTCGGCGGTTTCGATGAACGCTTGTTCGCCGGACATGATTACGACCTCTTGTACCGCCTTGCGGCGCGAGGAACGTTCCATTTTCTCAACGCTCCGGTGACCTTGGTCTTTGAACATCGGGATCATCGCATTTCCGAGGACGCAGTCCGAAAATCGAAGGCCGTGGCGCTCTTCCGGGACAAGTGGAATGCGGAGATCAAGCGCGTCGGCGGAAGCGAGACCGTGGGCCGCCGCATCCGGAAATACGACGCCGAAAGGACGTTCGCCAGCCTCCGTAAGGAGATCGCCTTCCGGGGCCGCTGGGCCGGCTTCAAGTTCTTGTTGCGATCGCTCTCGATCGAAAGCTTCAGGCCGGCGAATTTTCTTAAGAATATCCTGCTTCTTCTGGCAGGGCCCCATCTCTACGACTTGTCGAAAATCGTCCGCGGATTCTTGTACTGGGACATTATTAAGAGGAACGCCGGGGTGAGGAGTTAGCCGTGGGATCCGACCGGGATCGTTTGGCCTTCGTCGTTCCGACGAAGGACCGGACCGATGGCCGTCGTGGCCGAGGCGCGTAAAAAAATGGATTTTTTTTTCTTTCCTACATATGGGATGAGATTTTTTCTCTTTTTAAGACCAAACCCCGCGCTTTTTGGTTGGTCCTGGCCGGAACCCTGTTTCTATCCATTCTGCCGCATTCCACCTATAATTATGCGGCCCACCGCTATGGAGGACTCTGGAATTATTTCCACTTCTTTCCTGCCATCAAAAATCGAAGCTTCCTTATTCTTATTCCTACATTCCGCACATAAAAATCGTGATTTCACGGAATTAATTTCTTCTTTATCATCTTTAATATCAGCCGGTTAGCCTACTCATAGAAAACAGCCCTCTCCTTGATTTCCGCCAGCCATATTTGCCTTTGGCGTTTTTCGATGGCGCGAAGCCGAATCAACGCCTTTCGCCATTTTCGGTAGCGATCTCCGGCTTTGTGCATCCGCGTCTCGTCGGCCCGGCGAATCAACTTGCACCGTCTTCGTCCCTGGTCGTCTTTGAAAAGGAAAATCGTCTGTGGATGTCCTTGACCGGAGAGACACCTGCACCGGGGATTTCCGCATTTCCGTCGCACTCGGGCGACCGATCCCACGGCCAGCTCGTGAGGCGAGGTCAGAAGGCGGATCAAGCGACGACGCTCCCGCTCGAGGCGTGACATTTCGCTGGACACGGCCATGATTCTCGTATATGTATATCACAATAATATATACGAGGCAAGCGAGCGGAGAACGAAAAGTTCGCACCCCCGCCGGCCCCGCCTCGCTCCAGATCCATCTCGTCGGGCCCCATCCCATCCTTCTTCACTTTCTGGCCAAGATGTCGTTTGCCTCGATCGTCTCCTCCTGTCTCGGCCGGACGCGGGAAGGCCTCCTCGACCGCGCCCAAGCTCTGGGCGTTTTGGTCCAGAACATTCTTCTCTCTCCGGCTCCTCTTTACCGCATCGCCCAGTGGGCCGAGCCCGTCGGGGCCGAAGGCCTCGGACTCACCGAAGCGGAGAAGCTCTCCATCAACGACGACCGGATCGCCCGGGCTCTGGATGCCCTCGCCTCGCCCAAAGGGAAAAGTCTCTTTTTCCACCTGGCGATCCAGATCATCAAACAGTTCGAGCTCGACACCCGCCGTATCCACCACGACACGACCACGGTGACCTTCCAGGGCCGCTACGAGGGGAGCGTCGAGGAACCCCGGATCACCCACGGCCACTCGAAATCCCACAGGCCGGAACTCAAACAGTTGGTCTTCGGCCTCAACGTCACGGCCGACGGCGCGGTGCCGGTCTCCCACGAGGTCCACAGCGGGAACCGGACCGACGACACGATCCACCGGGGCAACCTGGAGCGTCTGCGGCAGCTTCTGGGCCGCGACGACTTCATCTACGTAGCCGACGGCAAGCTCTGTACCCGCAAGAACCTGGCCTATCTGGACAGCTACCGGGGCAAGTTCGTCACCGTCCTGCCCCGGACCCGGGCCGAGGACAAGACGATGCGGAACCTTCTGCGAAACGGTGCCCCGGTACGATGGCGCCGGACTCTGGCCGTCGAGAACGGGAGGAAAAAAGACGATCCTCCGGACGTCTATTGGACCACGGCCGACGGAGTCGCGAAAACGAGCGAAGGGCACCGGATCATCTGGTGCCGGAGTTCCCAGAAGGCGGCCCTGGACTCGCCCGGGAGGCCGAGGTCCGAAAGGCCCAAGGGGAGATCAATGATCTTGCCGCCAAGCTCAACCGCGGCAAACGCAAGAAGCGGGCCGTCGTCGGCAAGGAGATCGCCGCCATCCTCCGCCGCCGAGGGTGTTCGCCTTTCCTGGAGGTTCGCCTGGACAGCCGGGAGATTCGGCGGACCCGCCACGCCCACCGAGGAAGGCCCCGGCCGGAATCCCTCGGAATGCGCATAGGAGATAATACCGGTCATAAAGACCTTGAAGGACACGCCGCGGTCCAGCCTGGTCCTCTATTGGGCGAAGATCCGACCGACGGTGTC
>Ga0315274_10004444_pt1 | contig 20602 bp, 23 predicted proteins | sample YL17G02_20_MG_FD_203700 | JGI IMG/M metagenome (GOLD analysis project Ga0315274, IMG submission 203700) | Sediment microbial communities from Yellowstone Lake, YNP, Wyoming, USA - YL17G02_20 | ecosystem: Environmental > Aquatic > Freshwater > Lake > Sediment | place: USA: Wyoming | collected...
CTATGGATAAGGGGAAAAACTTAGGATATTTCAGCAGGGTGGAGATAAAGAGCTTCCAGTAATGCCATCTCTCCTTTTCTTTCACTCCCAAATACCACATAGATTTAAAGAGTGCCCCAATATAGTGAGGCCGAAGCTTGCGTTTCATTCTCCGTTGAGGTTTATATTCATCTAGAAATACCTGAATCCGTTCGTAGTAATGCTTAGGCGCATATATCGTATTCAGAATATGCTTGTAGCCATTAACAAGAGTTTCATAGCCCATTTTGGGGATAAAATTGGTCGAGCCGTCGGTGTTGTCACCAGTTCCACTGGGCAGTAGGCGGTTCTCTTTTTCCAGGCGTTTATAAAGTCTTGTTTCCGGGGGTGCCATTAGTAAACCGACCATAGCAGTAACGATTCCGCTCTTCTGGATGAAGTTTATCTGGGTCTTGAAAATTGAAATGGAGTCACTATCAAAACCGACGATGAATCCGCCCATCACCCGCAAGCCGTGGTTATGAATCTTCTTGACCGAAGCCAGTAAATCACGATTTTTATTCGGCAGTTTATTGCATTCGTTCAAGCTTTCCTCGTTAGGGCTTTCTATGCCGACAAATACAGTATCGAACCCCGCCTTGGTCATCAGTTGCATCAATTCTTCATCATCGGCAAGATCTATAGAGGCTTCTGTAAAGAAGCGGAAGGGGTGTTTTCTCCCTTCTGCCCACTGGATTATTGTGGGTAGGATTTCCTCCTTTAATTTCCGCTTGTTGCCAATGAAATTATCGTCAACAAAAAATATGCTGCCCTTCCACCCAGATTTATATAATGTTTCCAGCTCAGCCACCATCTGCTCTTTAGTTTTGGTTCGCGGTGTTCGCCCGTTCATGATAATAATATCGCAGAACTCACAGTCAAAGGGGCAGCCGCGGGAATACTGTAGGCTCATTGTTTGGTATTTTTTCTTGTCAATAAGCGACCATTGCGGAACAGGGGTTTTGGTTATGTCTGGTCGCTCATGGGACTCATAAATGTGCCTGGCACACCCCTCTTCCAAATCTTTCACTAAAAATGGTAGCAGGTCTTCGGACTCACTGAGCACCAGATGGTCTATATCGTCAAAGCCGAACTCTTCATAACCGGTGGCAAAAAGGGGACCGCCGGCGACAATCTTAGTTCCGAGCTTCTTGCACTGGTTAATGACCTCCTTCGTTGATTCCTGTTGTGCCGCCATCGCGCTGAGGAACACATAGTCAGCCCAGAGGAGGTCTTTATCGGTAAGGAGGTCAGTATTCAAATTTATGAGTTTTTTCTCCCACGCAGCGGGGAGCATTGCGGCTACGGTCAATAGACCCAAAGGGGGGAAAGTTGCTTTCCTGGAGATGAACTTCAAGGCATGTTTGAAACTCCAGAAGGTATCCGGATATGCTGGATAAACAAGAAGTATCTTCAATTTAAACTCCTTGGTTTGTTTACATCTTATATCGAGATTGTGGAATATTGTGTCGAATATAGCATTTTTCTTACTCAGTGTAAAGAATCGAGGCTGAATTGCTGGTCTTATTTAGCTATTGACTGTTTTAAAGGTCCTCCGAAGTAGACCTTGGTGTGGGGCCAGGGAATCTCAATACCATGCTCGTCGAAAACCCTCTTTATTCGTCGCCTGTATTCAGCAGTCACATCCCACTGCTTTATGGGCTGGGTTTCTCCCACTATCTTTATGACTATGACTGAAGGGCTGAACTCGTCTACGCGGAGAAATGAGGGGCTATCCGAGAGCATCAGAGAACCCCAATATAGTGCTTAGTTAAATTGTTACTAATGTCAGGTAGTAATGTCAAGAGTCTTTTGGGGTTTGAAGCCATTTTGAGAATCATCAGCAATTATTGACATGGGAAAGTGAGTAGATTAGAGTGGTCATTAGATGAAGCGCAAAGTTTGCTGTGACAGGATAATGCGACACCTGTTAGCTGCCTTAGCTTTGGCAATTTCATTTGGGATTGCTAGTGCTCCTGCTTTTGCTCAAGGCTTAGGGGGGTATTTCCAGTTAAGCTACGACCCGGTGAGCTTCAGCAAGGATAGTATTGAGGGGGGCGAGGTTTTTAATGCCATAATTACAGGTCAGGTTATCTGTATTAAAGATTTACCTGTAGCAATTAGTGAAGCCGATATTACTTCGCGCATAGTAGCCAAAAACGAGACGAGCGGCGAGGAGTTCACGCTGAATCCGAGCTATGCTATTAAAGTAAAGCCTTTTCCCGCAAAGCAAGGTGATACCTTTGAAATAAGTGAGGCTGTATCACTGGCATTCCCCGCTGATGCCGAAACGGGCAATTACGCAGTTATCGGCAGGCTTATCAAGGCTGAGGTTACGGTTGAATTCGGAACGCTTGATGTAACTTCGTTTTTGTCGCAGGAGCAGGCTATGGGTTCGGTGAGCTATACTGCTTCGGCATCCCCTGTTCCCACGCCATCGCCATCGCCGACTGCGGTGCCTGTGCCGCAGGAGCATATTATTCCCTGGTGGGTCTGGCTGGTAGTGGCTGTTGCCGGTCTTACTACTGTTATCAATATCATCTTGTATCTGCGGCGACGGGCTTACTAGATTTTTAGGGAAACGAATCGAGCGTGGTTAGCTTCAAGTATTTGTTTTTAGAGTTATGTAAAGTAGTTATGTTAAGTAGTGGAGTTTATAGAGTTTGTTGGGTTGGTTGACAATTGCGGGCTTCTCTCTTAAACTCAAGCCATATAATTCGTTGTTCGGAGGATGTTATGTTAGATTCCACGGTTCATGCGAGTATCATATCGGTTGCCGGCGATTGGGCGAAAGTGGTTTTCGAGTCCTCTAAAACCCCCAGCGATTTGAGCCGAAAACAGGCGGTTAGTCTATTACGCCGGAATTTCGAAAGCGCATACAAAGAGATAATGGTGGCGGTTGAGATACTGGAGAAAGAGAAGTAATAGGCTCTAAGCTAAAAGCTCGCTGAGGCCAGTGTAGCTGTCGGTCTGGCGCTTGAGCTGGTAATCAAGCTCAGCAATAACTACCTCGGCGGTGGTGAATACCGTCGCTTCAGCCAGATGGCCTCCACGGCAGATTTCCTGACTCGAGAGTTGAACATGTATGTGGACAATAAGACTGTCGTCTTTCGTAGCCACTGAGCCCTGGGCGCAGACAATCTCAAGGGGTCCTGAGTAGTCCTTGCTCTCGTATTTCCCTGGGAGCTTCATTATGAAGTTGAGCTTGGCTTTTTCTACGGAGCCGATGATGCCGACGACGATGCCGGAAGTGATATTGCGCTCACGGCAGTAGGCGGTTATGCTGCTGAGCAATTCCTGCTTTGGTTTGACCCGGAAAACATGGATTTTTTTGAACAAATTGTCCCCCTTAGTGCATTTTGTTTGCCAGTGAATTAACTTTTGGTCTTTTTCTCATGTATTAAAAGGAGAAGAAGGCGGATTGCCATCACCTCCAGCCAGACGAGCGGGTTGCCTGCCGTTATTCTCTCGTATAGCCCTAACCAGGATTCTTGCCAGTGGGTGACCACCATGACTCCGCCAATTACATTCAGAATGATGCCCAGCACTCCGGCGGCGATGGTGTAGATAAAAAGGTTTTTCCAGCGCGGGTCGTGCTTCAGGCTGGGCGCAATCAGGAAGCAGCCGAAAGGGAAGGTTATGGCGATTGCGAGGGTAGTAATATGGTGGATAAGTGCGCGAAGCGTGATTGCGCTTCCTTCGGGGATGGTGGGGAAGATGCCGATGAGCAGAAAACCAAAAGTACACAGGAATAAAAGGGTGATGCTGAAACGCAGCAGTTTATGTCGCTGGATATTAAAATAAAATCCGACGATGAAGAGCATGCCAAGGATGCTGAAAAGGTAAAAGGCGGCGGTCTGAATTCCACCATAGGGTGCCAGAGCAAGCTGACTGATTGCTCTGTGGACAGGGTCAAAGCCGGGCCAGAGCGATGCGGTAATGACTGAGAGCAGGGTAAACAAAGCGGGAGCTGCTACGCCTGATATGGCGGCTATTAAGTAAAAAGTCGAGCTTCGGGTTCTCATTTCCACATCATCTTTGTGTATGGCTGCTAATGCCTTATGGCTTGTGGGAATTATAACAGACTTTTCATTTTCAAATGAAGGACGGAAATAAAAAGAGGGGCGAAGCCACTCTTAGAGTGCCTATATGTTATTTTACATGCGCTCTGTTACGCAGAGCATTTGAAATTATCAAGGCACTCTAAATAGCTTCCTTTCTTCCTTTGGAAGCTATTCGAATTCCTCCCTTGGTATCCATACCAACTCATTTTCTCCAATTCCTCTAAGATTAACGCTCATTTCCACGAATACCGGCCAGAAGCTTCTATCCATATACCTCTTAACATCAAAACCCCTCCGGGGAAAGCAAAATGCAAGAAGGCTTAGTTTTTGCAATCTTGATGCGATGTTAATACAGGGCCCAACATAATCTTGGGCATTACCTACAGAAAATACTCTACCCCTCGCTATGCCACACCTAAGTATTTTTGGTGGGTTAACTACACTCCTCTTTACTTTCTTATAAAACGTATGGCGATACTCCAAGCAAATTTCATAAAGAACACCTACAATATTGCAAACCCCGGTTTCGCTCATATTTGAAGTATCCCAAAGAAATAACACTCCGTCACCTAAAAACTTGGCTAAAAATGGTAATTGAGCCCATAATGCCGTAACCTTGGCGTAGCTTTTTGCAGTTAGGTTTGTTCTTATTTCTTCAAACAACCAATCCAGGAAGCGACTAAGATATTCGGGAACTGCAAGATGTGGGTCAATCTGGCTGCAGAAATTGGTGAACCCAGACAGGTCAAATACTGCTGCAAGAGCTTCTACTTGTTCAGAGGGCAGACTTATATCTCCGAGACCCAGTAAAATGGGGCTAAACTTGTTAAACTTCCTATCATCTAATAGTATAACGTCTTCCTTTACGCCATCTATAGTTCGGATTGCGGGCTTTCCCTTTAAGACGATTTTCCCCATTTTCAGTCTCATTCATGCTAGAAAGTTCTCTGTATTATAGCATATTATGTCATATTGCTCGCAATCTCCTCCAGCACCTTCTGCCAATCCCTCCCCAGACGTTTGGGGTTTAGTCTGAGGTGGGTTAAGCCTATTTTGATGCCGTCCCTGATAAATGGCTCGAGTTTGTGCTTGTCAAACTGCATGCCTTCAAAGGGCATGATTATGATTTGACCCTCATCGGTGGAGATGGATTCAATGCTGGCTTTGGCTGCCAGCGCCTTAATCTTTACTGCGTAGAGCAGGTTTTTGACCTCTATGGGCAGAGCGCCGAACCTGTCGCTGAACTCCTGTGCCATAGCCTCTATCTGGTCAGGTTCCTTGAGCTTTGCCAGACTCTGATAGAGGCTCAGTCTGGTGGTGAGGTCGGGGACATAGTCTTCAGGAATAAAGGCTTGCAGGGGGAGGTCAATGGTCGGCTCAGGCAGGCGGGTCGGCTTGACTTTGACTCCAGCCTGTCTTGCTTTCAATTCCTCTACGGCTTCCGCCAGTAGACGGGTATAGAGGTCGAAGCCGACGGCGCTTATTTGCCCGCTTTGCCTTGTCCCCAGCAGGGTGCCAGCGCCTCTAATTTCAAGGTCTTTCATGGCGATGCCGAAGCCAGCGCCGAGCTCGGTGGCTTCATATATGGTTCTCAGGCGTTTCTGAGCCGTCGGCGTCAATCGTTTTCCACCGTCATAGAGAAAATAGGCATAGGCGAGGTTGGCGCCGCGCCCGACCCTACCCCGTAGCTGATAAAGCTGGGTCAGCCCAAATTTGTCGGCTCTATTGACGATGAGGGTATTAACTCGCGGCATATCCAATCCCGACTCAATAATGGTGGTGCAGACAAGGACGTCGCTCTTGTCCTGAGCGAAGTCAGCCATCACTTTCTCCAGCTCTGCTTCTGGCATCTGGCCGTGAGCGATGGATATTCTAGCTTCAGGTACGAGCGCCCGGAGCTTCTCGGCAACCATTGCGATACTCTGCACCCTATTGTGGACAAAGAAGACCTGACCATTGCGCTCCAGTTCCTTAAGAATTGCTTCTCTGACGAGACGGTCATTATACTCGGCGACATAGGTCTTGACGGGCAGGCGTTCTTCGGGCGGGGTTTCCATAGTGCTCATATCCCTTACCCCGACCAGAGACATGTTAAGGGTGCGGGGGATGGGGGTTGCGCTGAGGGTGAGGACATCCACTTCTCGTCTCATCTTTTTGAGGTATTCCTTATGAGCTACGCCAAAGCGCTGCTCCTCATCAATGATTAACAGCCCCAAGTCTTTGAAGACTACATCCTTTTGCAGAAGGCGGTGGGTGCCGATGCAGATATCCACGCTTCCGTTAGCCAGTCCGTCAAGGATAGCCCGCTGCTCTTTTGGCGTGCGGAACCGGCTCAGCACCTCGATTCTCAGCGGGAAGGCGTCCATCCTCTGTTTGAAGGTGATAAAGTGCTGCTGGGCGAGAACCGTAGTCGGGACTAGTACTGCCACTTGCTTACCATCCATCACTGCCTTAAAGGCGGCTCTGATGGCAACCTCGGTCTTGCCGTAGCCGACGTCTCCGCAGACCAGCCTGTCCATGGGCCTGGGTTTTTGCATATCATCTTTTACCTCTTTTTGCACCTTCATCTGGTCGGGGGTCTCGACATAGGGGAAGGAAGCCTCGAGCTCCTGCTGCCAGACCGTATCCGGGGAATATTTGAAGCCGGAAAGAACTTCACGGGTGGCATAGAGGGCGAGGAGCTCTTGAGCCATGCCTTCTGCTGCCTCCTTGACTCTCTGCTTGGTTTTTGTCCATTCCTGCGTGCCCAGACGGCTCAGGAGAGGTGGTCGTTCCCCGGCGCCGACATAGCGGCTGACGCGGTCTATCTGGTCGGTGGGGACATAGAGTTTATCGCCGGCGGCATATTGCAAAACAAGGTACTCCTTTTTGTTGCCGTTTGTGCCCATCATGGTTACGCTGGTGAACTTGCCGATGCCATGCTCAACATGCACTACATAGTCGCCTGGGGCCATGTCAACAAAAAGCTTGTGGCGGGGGACTGGGTGTCTCTTGAGCAGGCGGCGCTCCTTGGTGAAGCCGAAGATTTCGGTATCGGTAAAGAGGTGAGTATTGTGGTTCATAATCCAGCCCTCAGACAGCGAGCCCTGGATGAGGGTTAACGAACCGGGCGAAGGAATTTGTTGTATTTCGGGGAGGGGCGGGGCAATAATATCCTCCTCTTCAAGAAGCTCGGACAACCGGCTTGCCTGATGGCTGGTGACGATGATTCGATGTTTTTGATTCAGTAGCTGCCTGACCTTTTTGGTGAAAGAAGGCAGATGGCCGGCATAACTGGGGGCGGGGGCAAAGTTTAGATATTGTTTTTCCTGTTCCGCAGTGCCCCAGGTCAGAATCAACCGTTGCCTGTTTTCCATTATTTTTTCAAGCTCTTTCCATATGAAGTATGGGGTGGGGAAATTACGAGGCAACTCGCCTTTTTCTATCTGCTCTCGCCGGAGGTCAGCGGCTTCAGCATCCAGGTCGGCAATGGCAGATTCAATGTTCTGAGGTTCATCGAGGATAAGGAGGGCATTGCCGGGCAGGTAGCTCAAGAGGCTATCTTGATTAAATAAAGGGGCGTAGAACTGCATGTGGTGCGGTCTCTGTTTATCGAGCAGCATAGCCAGTTCCTGCTGGAATTGCTGTTTTGCCTCAGGGCTGCAAGCGGAGAGGTCAAGGGTACCGAGAATAGGTTCTAGTTCAGTTTTGTTGCTCAGAAGCGGGGTTAGTAGTTCTGTGGCTGGGTCGATGGTGATTGAAGTCAGCTTTTTTTGAGAGCGCTGGCTTATCGGGTCAAAGAGGCGGATGCTATCTATGGTGTTGCCGAAGAATTCAAGTCTGGCGGGGAGGTCGCTGGTGGGGAGGTAGATGTCAATTATGCCGCCACGATGGCTCATAGCGCCGGGCACCTCTACTGTGTTTTCCAACCTGTAGCCCATGGCTTCCCACCGGCTCAGCAATTGGAAAGGCTCAATCTCCATTCCAACCTTTACGGTGTGGTATGTAGAGATGAACTCGTTGTATGGGGCGGTCTTCTGCATAAAGGCGGGCGCAGACGCGATAATCAGTGGGGCACTCTTGTTTGAATCTATGTTTGCCAGGGCTGAGAGCGCCTGAAGCCTTTCCAGCTCGGTGAGGGCATCCGAGGCAACGCGCTCGTAAGGGAGGGCATCGGGCTCGGGGAATAGTTTTATGTCGGAGTCAGACCATGCTAGGAGTTGCTCATAAAGCTTCTTGGCATTTTCTGGCTGGGCAGTCACTACGAGCATGGGGAGGCGCAAGCTGCGATACAGCGCCGCAATGAAAAAGGGCTTGGCAGCATCAAGCACGGCTATACGGGTGCTGTCTTTTGCCTGCCTTAGCTCATCAGTGAGCCGGCGGTAATCAGGCATTTCTTCGATAAGATGTGATAATTGACTGAGGTTCATTTTCTCCAAACACCCTTAGGGCTAGTCGGATTCGACTAGCCCTCCAATAAAAGTTTAACATAGCTACGGTGGCGGGACAAGCTCAGGAGCGTCTTAAAGTGGTTAGGGCTATCACGAGGGCGAAAACCAGAGCAGCAGAGCTCAGCATGAGTCCTAAGTCTACCCCTACCACTCCTCCTGCCCAGCCCATCACAGGCGCACCGATGGCGACTCCGGCGGTAAGGGAGGCGTGGAATAGACCTGTCGCTGTGCCGCGCTCTTCAGGGACTGTATAGTCGGCGAGCAATGCCGAAATCGAGGGGAAGAAAAGTCCGTAGGCTATCCCGTACAATGCCATAACCGCTGCCAGATAAGGAAAAGTCGTTGCCGAAGGCAAAATAGCCAAAGAGACTATACCTAAAATTAGACCAGAAACAATTGGCACCAGCCGTCCTTTTCTGTCGGAGAGAGTGCCGCTGGGAAGCTGGAGGATGATGAACATAACGGCAAAGACAGCAAGCAACATCCCGACGTGAAAGGCTTCCATCCCGAGGCTCTTCACATAAAGTGGCAGAAGCGTGACAACGCCGCCAAAGCCGAAATACTGGGCGAATATGGAGGCGTAGGCTACTTTCAGCCCCTTTCTTCTCAATAAGTCTTTAGCCTTCCTTAAATCGCCGGCAAGTGAGGTTTTTGCTGCTGCGCTGACCTTTCTGGCTTTAGGCAGCAGCAGACTCAGGATTGCCCCAACGGCGAGAAATCCCATTCCAAACAGGAAGAGAACGTTGTAGCCAAGTCGAGAGGCAATAACCCCACCCAGCCCATAGCCGACCAGAGTGGCAGCAGCCAGGGACATGCCATAGATGCCCATAGCTCTGCCCCACTTGGACTTCTCGGAGTAAGCGGCGGTTACGGACATGGTAGCGGGACCTATCATTCCCCCGCTTAATCCGTGTAACGCCCGCACTAAAGCAAGTTGAACGGGCAATCGGCAGATAGAGTAAAGAAACATGCTAAGGGCGTCTCCGATTAGCCCGATGGTCAGCGGCATTTTGTAACCCGCTCTGTCAATCCAGCGGCCAGCCAGGAGGTTTGCGGGTGTGTTGGTCAGAGAATAGAGTCCGATAATAAGCCCGATAATGCCGGGACTGGCGCCGAGGTCGGAGGCGTACAGAGCCATGACCGGTATGAGCAGGTGGGTATCGAGGAAACCGAGGAAGGTTATGACGGAATTCAGGGGCAAAACTCTTCGAGGCTGCGGCTGGCTTAACTCATTCATCGGCGGTTTGTGGTAGAGGCAAGTATAGCATAAGTTTTCTCAGCTTGCTATAATGTAGACGCTAATTGGAGATGGCTGTAGTGAAGAACATAAAATCCGGCTTGCCATATCAGCGTATTGTAGCTAAGTTCGGCACCAGACTGCTCACCGGCGGCAGTGACCGCTTGAATCAGGAGGTAATGGCAGGTCTGGTGGCGCAGATAGCCGGGCTACATAAGCAAGGTCTGGAGCTACTCGTCGTTTCTTCAGGGGCAATAGCGGCGGGCAAGGCTAAGCTGGGGCTGACCAAGAAGGTCAGCGGCATTCCGTATAAGCAGGTGCTGGCTTCGGTGGGGCAGAACCGCTTGATGTACGTCTATGAGCAATTGTTCAGCCAGCACGATATCACAGTGGCACAGGCCTTACTCACCAAGGCTGACCTCTCTGACCGCGCCGGCTACCTGAATGCCCGCAACACCCTTTTAGCCTTGCTGGAGCTCGGAGTGATATGCATTGTCAATGAGAACGATGTGGTGGCGGTGGATGAGATTCAGGAAGCAAAGTTCGGCGACAACGATAATCTTTCAGCCATGGTAGCCAATCTGGTTGATGCCGATTTACTGTTGGTTCTTACCGATGTCGGCGGGCTATACACTGCTGACCCGAACCGTGAACCCGATGCCCGTCTTATTCCAGAAGTACGAAAAATAGATGCAAAAATCGAGCGTCTGGCGGCTGGAGCATCGAGCAAATTCGGCACCGGGGGCATGATTACCAAGATAGAGGCGGCCAAGCTGGCTACTTCTTCCGGGGTAACGGTGATTATTGCCGATGGCAAGGAGCCGGATGTAATAGAGCGAGTCGCTGGCGGTGAAGCTATAGGCACCCGTTTTCTGTCGGTGAAAAGCAAGCTTGAGAGCCGTGAGCGCTGGATGCTGAGCGGTCTTTCCACCAAAGGAAAGCTGGTGGTGGACTCCGGCGCAGCACTGGCACTGAAAAAGCAGAAACGAAGCCTGCTTGCGGCTGGAATCAAAGAGGTGGAAGGCAGGTTCAAGCGGGGTGACATAGTCAATATCTATGACGTAGAGGGGTCTCGCCTCGGCTGCGGGATAACCAACTATAGCTCCAGCGATATCGAGTCGATTAAAGGTGCGCACTCAAAGAGTATCGTTTCTCTCCTCGGCTACGACTACGGCTCTGAGGTGGTGCACCGCAATAATCTCGTGGTATTATAGAGGTTGTTTAGCAACCTCATTATAGATTTAGAAAGGGCGGTTTAGTATGGGAAGTGTGCTCAAATGGCGCAAAAAGAAAATGAGCAAGAAGCACCATGAAAGGGTGCTGAAGAAGACCAGGACGCAACGAATGCAAAAGGGATAGAGTTTATAGAGTTTGCTGGGTTGATTGAGTTATAGGGTTGGTCTGTAAAAGAGGGAAATTATGAAATCGGCTGTTGAAGCACTGGAGGCAAAGGCTAAGGCAGCTAAGGCGGCTTCTCACCGTCTGGCTTTTCTTTCCACCGAGGTCAAAAACAAGGCTCTGCAGAATATCAGCCATGACCTGCTATTCAGAAAAAGTGAGATACTGGCTGCCAATAAGATTGACTATAAAGAGGCAGAGGCATCCGGTATGAGCGCTGTCATGCTCGACCGCTTGATGCTGAACTCCAGCCGTCTTGAGGCGATGGCACAGGATGTGCTGGCAGTTGCCGCTCTTCCTGACCCGGTGGGCGAGGTCTTTGAGATGCGCACGCTTCCTAACGGTCTGCAGGTGGGGAAGAAAAGGGTGCCAATCGGTGTAATCGGCGCTATCTACGAGAGCCGTCCAAACGTCACTATAGACATCCCTGTTCTTTGCTTGAAGTCGGGCAATGCCGTTATCCTCAGGGGTGGCAAGGAGGCAATCAACTCCAATAGCGCCCTGGTCAAGGTAGTTCAGGATGCAGCGACTAAGGCAGGAGTGCCTGAAGGGGCGGTGCAATTCGTTGAGAATACCGACCGGGCTCTGGTCCCTCACTTGCTCAAGATGGCAAACTATATAGACCTCGTGGTGCCGAGGGGTGGGGCTGAGTTGATAAAATTCGTCACTGAAAATGCCTGCATGCCGGTGGTCAGCGGGGGGATTGGTGTCTGCCATATGTATGTGGACAAAAGCGCTGATATTAAGAAAGCGGTGGCTATAGCCTATAACGCCAAGGTGCAGCGCCCAACGGTGTGCAATGCCCTGGATGCTGTGCTGGTTCATGCTGACATTGCGGAGCGCTGCCTGCCCGCAATGGCGGTGGAGTGGGCAAAAGCCGGGGTGGAGATGCATTGCGATAAGCGGGCAATGGCTATCCTTAAGAAAAAGCGCTCCTTGAAGCTTGTCCCGGCGACAGAGAAGGACTGGGGCAAGGAGTTTTTAGCGCTTATAGCTGCGGTCAAAGTGGTTGATTCTCTGGACGAGGCGCTGGAGCATATCGAGCGCTACGGTTCAGGGCATTCGGAGGCAATTATCACCGAAGAATACCAGGCAGCGATGCGTTTCCTCAATGAAGTGGATGCTGCCTGTGTCTATGTAAACGCCAGCACCCGCTTTACCGATGGCGGGCAGTTCGGGCTGGGGGCTGAGGTAGGCATCAGCACTCAAAAGCTGCATGCCCGCGGTCCTATGGGTTTAAAGGAACTGACTACCTATAAGTGGATTATTTTCGGTAGCGGACAGGTGCGCCCTTAATGTCGTTCAGGGCAGTCTGTTGAACCTGGAACAGCTCTTTAATGCCCTTTTCCGCCAGAGCAAGTAAGGAATCTACGGCCTGTTTAGAGAAGGGCTTGGCTTCAGCCGTACCCTGAATTTCAACAAACTCACCTTTACCGGTCATCACGACATTAAAGTCAACCTCGGCGCTTGCGTCTTCATCATAACACAGGTCTAAAAGCTGGAAACTATGCCAGATACCGACGCTGGTAGCAGCTACAGCGCTTTTCAGGGGGATGGAAGACAATATGCCCATATTGGTCAGGGTTTGCAGTGCCTGATACAGGGCAACGTAAGCAGCGGTTATGGCTGCGGTCCTGGTGCCGCCGTCCGCCTGTAATACATCGCAATCAACGACTAGGCTTCTTTCCCCGAGTGCGGAGAGGTCTGCTACAGCACGGAGTGAGCGCCCGATAAGGCGCTGAATCTCCTGGTTTCTGCCGGTCACCCTGCCTACAGCGGAATCGCGGGGGGTGCGGGTAACCGTGGAGCGTGGGAGCATGGCATATTCGGCTGTAATCCAGCCGCTGCCTTTGCCCTTCAGGAAAGGCGGTACCCGCTCTTCCATGCTAGCTGAGCAGAGCACCCGCGTCTTTCCCATCTCTATCAGTGCCGAACCTTCAGCGAATTCCTGGAAACCTGTGGATATTTTAACTGGCCGTAGCTCGTCCCAGGCGCGCCCATCTCCCCTTTTCATCTTTTATCCCTTCTAGCCGTGGTATATGCCAGAGTATAGCATTGATAGGTGATGTTGGCAATTTATCCTCTTAAACACCCTATTGGGCTTTGACCTTCTGTACAGTCGTTGATACAATAACCACCATGAACATCAGCCCTGAAATTATAAAATTTATAGATGAAATTAAGAAAGATAAGACTCGTGGTGCCAGCGAGCTGGCGAGGCAGGCAGTCGAGGTCTTGAAGGTCGCCGCTGAGCATAGTCGGGCGGGCAGCGCGGAGGAATTTTTAGCTGAGCAGAGGGAGATTGGGGAGAGGCTGAGGTTGGTTCGCCCGGCTATGGCGCCAGTGTTTAACGTGGTTAACCAGTTTCTGAATGCTGTGGGGGAAAAAGGCGGTAAAAAGGATTTGGATTCAATCAAGCGTCTCGCTATTTCTAAGGCTGATGAATTGATTGAAAGTTCCCTACAGGCTGTAGCAAAAATTGCCCGGTTTGCCACAGAGCTAATTGAGGATGGCGACATTATAATGACTCACAGCTATAGCTCAACGGTGATGGAAGCAGTGAAAGCGGTCTTTAAGAAACATGGAAATATCGAGGTGATTGCTACGAGATCGGGGGCTGGCCGAACTGGCGAGAGGATTGCGCAAGAGCTTGGTGATTGCGGGGTACCTGTTACTTTTATTGATGACACTGCTATTGGGGTTTACATGTTGGTGACGAACAAGGTTGTGGTCGGTGCTGATAGGATATGCTCTGGTGGTAAGCTGGTCAACGGCATCGGCACCTATTTGCTGGCACTGGCTGCAGCAAGGGCTGATATTCCCCTTTATGTCCTTTGTGAGACGCTTAAATTTGACCCTCGGCTGAGGGGCGATGAAGTTGATTTGGAGGAGAAGGAAGCGTCCGAAGTAGTCGAGCCGGCGGTATTGCCGTCGGTAGTGAAAGTTCAAAACCCTTACTTCGATATTACACCGCTGGAGCTGATTACCGGGATAATAACCGAGAACGGTTTACTGGCGGCGGAAGAGGTTATCGGTTATATGAAGACGCTGACGATTGGAAAATAATTTTACTCTGGGTTAAAATGGGAATTCGGCTATGGCTAAAATAAAAATGCAAGCGGAGGAGTATCGAGATGCGGTTTATCCTGTATGAGAAGAAAGGCAAGATTGCCTACATAACGCTCAACCGCCCAGAGAAATTGAATGCTCTTAACCCTGATGTACTCAAAGAGCTGGTGGATGTGTGGGTGGATTTCCGTGATGATGATAGTCTCTGGGTGGCGATTATCAGCGGGAAAGGAAAGTCATTCTGTGCCGGGGCGGATGTTATACGGCTGGGGGAATTGGGGTTCAGCCCCTTCGGGAGAGAGCGCTCTACTTTCATTACCACTTCACCCGCTTTGATTGCACCGCCAACTAGATACGATATCTGGAAACCTATTATTGCGGCGCTCCACGGCTATGTTATTGGCGCTGGCCTGTGGATGGCGCTGGGGTGTGACTTAAGGATTGCGGCTGAGGATACCGCATTCGTGCTGCCGGAACCGAAGTTCGGGCTACCGACTACGGTAGCAGCGCTTGTCCACTACTATGTGCCTCGCGGGCTCGCCTATGAGATGCTGCTTGTGGGCGACAAGGTTGACGTTCAGAGGGCATATCAGGTGGGAATGGTTAATAAGGTAGTCCCGAATGACCAGCTTATGGATGCCGCTACCGCACTGGCGAATAGGCTTTGTGAGAATGCCCCTCTTGCAATGAGGGCGATGAAGGAGGTGCTTGAGGGGGGAAAGGATATGGATTATGCGGGGGCGCTGGCGCTGACCGAGCATGTCTTTGCTGCTGCCATGAATAGTGAGGACCTCAAAGAGGGATACAAGGCTTTCAAGGAAAAGAGAAAACCGGAGTGGAAGGGCAGATAGTCCTGTTAATACTTTTGGTCGATTCCCGATATTACCTGGTCTAGAGCCTCTTTAAGCTTGGGCACAGTCTCATATTTGTCGATATCTTCGGGCTTTATCCACCGTGCCTCTTGGTGTTCCCAGTCTATTTTTGTTTTGCTCCGGTCTTTTATGTGGAAAAGGTAGGGGTGAACCATCCATTTGACGCCGAGTTTTTCATCTTTAACCGCTAAAGGCTTGCCCCGCTTTACTAATTTAATGTCTTCACGGGATAGACCGGTCTCCTCTTCTATCTCTATCAGGGCTTGTTCATCGGCGGTTTTCTCCAAGTAGCCGCTGACCCCAGCCCATCTTCCCTGATAGGTGCCAACCTGTCCGCTGCGCCACAGAATCAGTATCTCATTCCCTGATTCCAGAAAGCAGGTAACAACCTGCTTTTCTGGTAAAGGTTTCTTTACCACCTCACCCCTCTTAAACACCATTAGATTGAACCAGTCAAAGTAGCTACCATAAGTTCTCTTCTATTTCAGGCTTGTCAGGTATTCTTTTAGCCAGATTAAGGCAGCTTCGGCGGCGCTGCGCTTGTTCTGCTGTCGGGTTCCATGGAAGATGCGTTTTCGACTATATGTGCCTGTCTTATGAGATAGTCCGATGTAGAATAAACCGACGGGCTTTCCGGGGGTAGCGCCAGTGGGTCCGGCAATACCGGTATCAGCGACGCAAATATCTGTAGCCAGCACTTTTCCTCCGCCCTGCGCCATCTCCTCCGCCACCTGCGGACTCACGGCTCCATATTTTTTGAGGGTAGCTTCTTTTACCCCAACCACTTTAATCTTGATTTCGTTGCTATAGGCAGTAACCGACCCCTTGTAATAGCCCGAACTGCCGGAGACATTGGTTATGAGATGGGAAATTAGCCCGCCGGTGGCTGATTCAACTGCCCCCAGCGTTAATCCCTTCTGTCGAAGCATCTCTCCTATTTCTCGCTCCAGACTAGCCATGTCCTTTTCCAGTTTGATAGATTTTATATGTATCTTCCCATCAGCTCGTAGAGCGATTCGTCTAACCCATTGCCGTTTTGCTTTAGTCTGTGCACGACCTGCTCTACCACCTCTCGCTTGGGAGGATTGCAGAGGTCGCCCAGTTCGGTGTATATGCCCAGCCTTCTGCCCACTCTGAAGTTGAGCCTCTCCTCGTCTGGAAGCAACCTGAATCTATCTATAGCCGCCAGCATTTTCTCTTTGTCTTCGGGCAGTTTGCCTTCGATTTCCTGCAGCAGGTTGGTGATGTGGTCGCTGACGTAGTTTGAATGGCACTCCAGCCGTTCAATGAGCAGTCTTTCCTCTTCCAGAATCTGCTCATCGGTTGCCCGAATGAAATTGCCAGCTTCTATCTCCTTATGCAGAGGCATTCTATTGTTAATGGACAAGGTTCTGACCCTGATAAAGCCGGGGTCTATTTTATTCAATACCCTTGCTGTCTCAGTGGCGTGCTGCCGCCATAAATCCCTTCCTCCCAGACCCAAGATAACATATTCACTAAGCGAGATTCCTGACTCCACAACTTTTCTACCGCCAGCGATGTGCTCAGCAGCGGTAACCCCCTTATCCATATATTCAAGCAGGGGGTCATAGCCTGATTCCAGCCCGATATGCAGTCGGGAAAGCCCGGCTTGGTGTAGCTCAGTCAGCTCCTCCAGTGTTTTCTTGGCTGCCGTGTTTGTCCTGCCGTAGCTGGTTATCCTCTTAATAGAGGGGAATGTCGCTTTCAGATACCTTATAACCTCAGCCAGTTTGCCAGTCCTCATAATCAGGCTGTTGGCATCCTGCAGGAAGGAGCTCTCGCCGTCGGCGGAAAGAAAGAGAGCTACATTGTAACAGGCGGCATTTGGTGAGCTATTGAGCGGTATTCCCGCTGACTCCTTTATCTTATCCTGTATCGCTCTGGCGGTATCTATATCCTGCTTTATCTCGTCCACAGACCGGAGCTGGAATTTTTCCCCTTTATAGGTGTGGCAGAACTTGCACCGGTTCCAGGGGCAATTTCTGGTTGCCCGGATAAGCAGAGAATAAGCTTCGCTTGGCGGCCTAATCGGTCCTAATTCAAAAGAGTCCGTCATCTTAAACCTTTACAGCCATGAGAATACGCGGGTTTTAACAAACTCAAAGTTGTCCTTTACCTTCTTGGCGCCGGTTACTATGTTCATATGGCCGGGAAGCAAATATTCAATTTCTAGGCGGGATAGCCTCTCTATAGACTGTTTGAGCTCTTCGGCATTGCCGCCGGGTAGGTCAACCCTGCCGGTATTCCTGCTGAAAATGACATCTCCGCAAATTAGAAATTTGCCCTCTTTATAGTAGAAGCAGATGCTATCAGGGGAGTGTCCCGGCGATGGTATAAACTCAATTTCCAAATCTCCGGTATTGAGCTTATCGTTTTCAAAGTAACCATCTTCTTTGAATTCAATGGGCTGAAGTCCGAAGAACCTTGATGTCTCGGCAACGGATATATTGCGGAACTTCTTTTGCAAAGGATGAGAAAGAATTTTAGCCCCCGAGATTTCCTTGAAAGCTTCATTTGCCCAGCAGTGGTCAATATGGAGGTGGGTATTGACGATGGCATTGATATCTTCAGGTTCGATGCCGTCCTTGCGCAAATCTGCTATCAGTGCTGGGAGGAATTCAGTGTATCCCGGGTCTATGATAATGCTGCTGAGGTCGCCAATTAGCACGTAGGTATTACAAGTTAGCATTCCTTTTTCAGGGTAGAAGTATAGATTATTTGTTAACTTCATGTTATTATCAACAACAAATTGATTATAAAGGAATGCATGGGCAAAATAAAGCGGATAGCGACTGGCCAGAACAGGCTAATAAATAGGCGAGGAGGTCAACTATGAAAACATTAGCCGCAATCTTTGGCACCCTCGGTGGGTTGTGCACAGTCATGGGTATTGTCGTCGCAGTAAAGGTAATCCCCGAATATGCCGGACTAACTTGGGTTTTCTGGTTCGTGCTGGCGGCAATCCTGTTTCTGATTACTATTGCTTTTAATGTCAGCCGTGGCGGCAATGATTAGTTAAGCTCATCCGGGTAATTTTAGACCATAGTGGTTATGATTACTTCGAATCAGGGAGCCAGGATTGCAGTCCGGGTTGCTCCCAATGCTGCTCGCAGCGCGGTGGTAGGATTTGTGGGGGGAGTGTTGCGGGTGAAGGTGGCAGCTCCACCAGTCAAAGGCAAGGCTAATAGGGAACTCGTCGCTTTACTCAGCCGGGTATTAGGCGTAGACAAAAGCCGGATAAGCATTGCCACCGGCGAGGCCAGCCGGAACAAAGTCGTTGCTGTTGACGGCTTAAGCCGGGAAGAGGTTATGAAGAGGCTTTCTTCTTTCGGTGCCGCCGCCAGTAGATGATACCGATGATAACTGCCCATACCGGGCTGAAAATACCTACCCAGATTAAAAAGTCCGCAAGCCCACGTCCGAAGGCAGCGAGGCCTTTCCAGGCAGCACCGGTGGTGATAGCGCCGCTCCAGCCGGGCGTGACAGTGATATAATCGCTTCTGATTTCAGTATCGGAGTTGCCTCTGTCATCGCTCACCTTTAGCGACACAGTATAGCTTCCGTCCTCCTTATAGGCATGGGTTGGATAGTCGCTGGTGCTGGTTGTCCCGTCGCCGAAGTCCCATTCGTAGCTATAAGGTGCAAAACCACCGCCAATCTCGGCGCTAAACTGGATTTCCTCTCCCTCTTTTACTCTGGTCTTGCTGGCTGTGAAGCTAACATCCATCTTGGCTTGCTGCAGGTATACTTCAATGAGTGAAGTAGCTGAGGTCTGCTCCAGATATTGCATTCGTCCCTTGATTTGCTCAATCTCGCCTCTTATAAGAGACAAGCCGTCATAAATTTTGAGTATATCCTCTATAGCGGTGGCTTTTTCCAGAAGGGCTAGATATTGCTGCTCGGTTGCCTCGGCATTCTTGAGTCTGGAATTCAGGTCGACATACTCTTCGGTTACATCCTGACTGGACGTAGTCTCGGAGGTTACCTCAACCGCCAGGTCACGCAATGCCGTCATAGCGTTTTCAAAATGCTCAGCGGCCACGCGAATAGTGATAGTCCCGAAAAGCCTTTCGCCTTCACCCCATCTGTTTGAAGAAACGACGTATCCCTCGAAGCCTTTGGTTAGCTGGATAATCTGGTCCATTGCAATAGGAATATCCTGTACTACCAGAGACATGTTTGCTGTACGCACAATCATGCGGTCGGTAGCCGGGAGTTGGTCTACAATAATTGTCGGTGCCGGTGTTTCACCTTTGTCGATAATTCCGCTTCCACCTTCGGATGGCATGGATGGTGGCATTGGTTCAGGCACAATAGTTGGAAACGTTTCAGGAGACGTGGCTGTAGCACAGGAAACTGCCGCAGCTAAACCGATTACAAGCACAGCTATTATACCGAAGAGCAATCCTTTTCTTTTCATGTGAGTAACCCCCCGAGTATTTAATCACCATCTATTATAGACATTATAACGCTAAAAGGTGAAAAAAGTTAGCAAGCAAGCTTATTTGACATTTTACTTAGCATTTGACGTAATCAATCTTTTATTATATGGTGAGTTTTAAATTATTGCCCATAACTGAAGTAGCGCCATGTGAGGAGGCTTCATATGACAGCAAACCAGTCGAAAAAATTATGGGTGCTGATTACTTTTCTTCTAGTGGCTGTTATCGCTATCAGCGGCGCTCTAGCCTGTTCAAGATATGGTCGAAGCCAGCCGATAGAAATTTTTATGCCGTCTAGCCCGGAAGTGCAGGGTGAAGCTTATATTGAAGGCGCGGTGAGCAACCCTGGTATCTATCCCCTAAGAGCCGGAGATACTCTGGAAGCTCTTATTCAAGCCGCCGGCGACGCCACCTCTAATGCTGACCTTCCTCATATCAAAATCTACGTACCGGAGGACGGCGAGAAGGTTCAACCGCAGAAGGTAGACCTTAATCGTGCTGAAGCCTGGCTGCTTGAGGCTCTTCCTCAAATCGGTGAAACCAGGGCTCAGGCTATAATTGACTATCGCAGCCTGAATGGCGCTTTCCGCAACATTAACGAGTTGCTCGAGGTAGAGGGCATAGGAGCTTCCACGTACGATAGGATTAAGCACCTCATTACTGTAGCCGATTAGCATTCAGGGTTGAAACAATGCCACTTATCTATCTAGGTGGTGCTTGGGTGGCTGGCATCTTCTTTGGGTCAAAATTTGACCTGCCTTTTCCGTTTGTGTTTCTCGGCTTCGCTCCGCTTCCCTTCCTCTTCCGCTTTCATCAAAAGAAAAAGCACATAATCTTAGTCAGTCTATGCCTTATCGCCTTCTTTACCGGCGCTCTCCGTTTCCAGTCCAGCCTTCCTGTTGTTGACGAGAACAGTCTTCAGTTCTACAACGACCGGGAAGCTGTGGAAATAAAAGGGATGGTCAGTGCCGACCCGGATGTCAGAGATAAAACCACCCATCTTCAACTGGCAGTCGCCGGGATAAAGCTGGATGGCGTGTGGCAAGATGTA
>Ga0315274_10004446_pt1 | contig 20599 bp, 22 predicted proteins | sample YL17G02_20_MG_FD_203700 | JGI IMG/M metagenome (GOLD analysis project Ga0315274, IMG submission 203700) | Sediment microbial communities from Yellowstone Lake, YNP, Wyoming, USA - YL17G02_20 | ecosystem: Environmental > Aquatic > Freshwater > Lake > Sediment | place: USA: Wyoming | collected...
AAAAAACTATGACCTTGGCTCCCCGCGAGGGCACATTCTTTTGGTCCAATGGTTACGCCTGGGGAATCTGCACGCTTGCGCGCACAAAAGAAGGTATCAATGTTGAGCTTGCGGTTTCACGTGGGGAGCTGGCTCTGGGTAGATTCGTTCTGGACGGCTTCGGCTATAATCATTTCGATAAGGCGCTGCAGATTAAGGCGGGGAAGAAAGCTGAATTTCAGGTGAGCCGAGAAAGGAGCTGATATGAAACGGTCACAAGCAGCCAAAATATTCCGGATGTCCCGGCGTCAGTTTCTTCAGAGTGTGGGCACGACCGCCGCGGGCGTTTCACTCGGCTCTCAGAGATTATTTGGCGCTGCAACTTCCGTAGACGCCGGCGACAGCCGCAAGGCAATGGCTACGGTACGGGGAGCCTTTGTGTATCCGCCTACCGAGTCTCTGAAGCAAGATGGTTATTATAGCTGGCCGGGGTCCACTTTTGATGCCGAAGGCCGCCAAAAGCAGTACGCCGAAAGAATTAGAAGGATTGAGCAAAAGTTGGAGATGCGCATATTATTGGACGAGAAGCCTCTCGATGACGAAGCCAGCGTAACGCAATTCATCAATGAGGTCAAACAGTCAAAACCGGATGGCCTCCTGCTTATTCCTTTCAAGAAAGGTCATTGGGAACACGTTACGCGGATTGTCGAAGAATCGCAAATCCCCGCAGTTGTGCTCGCTACCTTGGGCATTCTTCTGGTCGATCACATTAATCAGCTTCACCGAAAGCCCGGCGTATATTTGGTCAATTCGCTGGATAATTTTGACGCTGTCGAAAACGGGATGAAAATGATAAAAACTGCCCGATGGATGAGAGAAAGCCTGCTTGTTAATATTGCAGGTCCAAAAACGGAAGAAACGACCGTACCATACCTTGGAACCAGGCTGCGCACTATTCCGGGCGAAAGATTTGTTGAGGAATTTAGGCGTTCCGAAACGACCGACGCCGTCAGACAGCTTGCGAAAACATTTATGAGCAATGCCAAAGAGGTGGTTCAACCTACCGAGACTGATATTATCGACGCCGCGAAGACATATTTTGCCCTTAAAAAAATCATCCAGGCCGAACAGGCTGATGCCATAATGATGGACTGTCTGCCGGGGCTTAGAAAGCCTCACAAGCATCCGCCACCTTGTATGGGGTTTATGAGCCTGCGAGATGAAGGGATTCCAGCAGGTTGCCAGGCTGATCTTAATGCCACGTTGACACTAATGCTGGTGCAGCAGTTTTTTGGCCGACCTGGATTTCAACAGAATTCCTCTATGGAGACAGAGAATAACCATTATTTTGGTGCACACTGCACCTGCCCATCGAAGCTCAGCGGCACAAACGGGCCTTCTCAGCCGTACATTTTGATGAACCATGCCGAGGCAGGTTGGGGCTGCGTCCCGCGAGTTCTCTGGCCGGTGGGGGAAGATGTCACCATGGCCCAGTACGTTTCGGGTCAGCCGCCCCAGATGTATATCTATAGCGGCAAAGTCGTAAGGTGTCCGGATATGCCGCCCACCGGTGGTTGTCGCACGAACATAGAGATGACCATCAACGAGGTCGACGACGTTTGCGACGTCAAAGGCATGCATCAAATCATATTCCTCGGCAACCACGCAAAACAGTTGCGGACGTTCTGTCAACTATACAATATAAACGTCGTGGTTTAATGCTGCGGGCGGGTCGGCTGCGCTGGAAAACGCAGACAAAAACTCACCAAATGCGCAATTTTCGCGCCCATTTTGGTCTCCGGATAGAGTCTATGTGGTGAAAGGCGATTCAGCAGAGAGATGCTTGATATGGCCGAGAAACCCGATTCGGTGTTGGTAGAGGCGGCGATCAACGGCGAAGCAGACGGCTTCACCGAGTTGTGCAAACGATATTATCCGGCCATGGTCGCCATCGCTCATTCGGCGATAGGCGATAGGCATTTGGCTGAAGATGCCGCCCAGCAAGCCTTTGCCAAAGCGGCTGTTGAGTTGCCGCAGTTGAGAAATAAGAGTCGTTTCGCCGGTTGGCTTGCGGTCATTTGCCGGAACGCGGCCAGAGATATTGCCCAGGAAAGAGGTAAGCTGCAGAGCTACCACGAGTATGCAACCGGAGTGAATAAGCCTGATGAGCACGCCGCGACTGAGCATGTTAGGGACGCGTTAGGCAGGTTGTCGATGTCGGCACGAGAAGTGATTTTCTTACGGTTCTACGACGGACTGTCATACGAGCAGATATCGGCGGTGTTGGGTATATCGCAACAGGCCATCAATGGGAGGCTGCGAAGAGCAAAGAGGAAATTAGCCCATTACTTACGGCGTAAGGGTTTTGGCAGGACACGGTTATGAGCGAACAAGAAAACGATCGGTGGCTCGACGAGCTTATCCACCGCACCATCAACACGACAAAGCCGGACTTTGATGCTGAGAAATGGAAGCAGAAGTATCCTGAGGAATTCCAAACGCTTCTGGCGCGAGCAGCCGGAAAATCTTCTGCTCCTTTGGTTGTTCAGGTTAACTTGTGGAAGGCAATTTGGAAAAGCCCCGCCGTGAAAGTAGCGGCCGCAGCCATCATAATCGCAGCCATTAGCTTTTCTATTGTCTACCTGGGCCCAGGTGAACAAGTTGATACTACTCAGACTCCCAAAGTCGTGAAGTCGCCGGCTGAGATGCTGACCGCGATGTCATTAACGATGGTTTATCGGCGCGGCGGAATAGAAGCGCTGGAAAGACAATGTGAACAGGCTATCGAAATGCTGGGGCCGCGGCCAACAAGCCTGTCATTACAGGAGCTATTGGAAGATTCAAATGGTTAAGAATCAGAAAGGACAAAGCTATGAAAACCATTAAGATTAATGGACCAAGAGGACTCATTTGCCTGACCTTAGTAACAGCGGCGCTGACCGGTTCGAGTTTTGCTTATCCGCCTGACCCGGACAATGCAGCCCTGCTGTACTATCAGGCATGTCTGATGTACCCGCAAGCGGACGATGCTACCAGGGATATGGTGCACCAATTGGCGGCGGGTAAAATGGCGCCAAATGATCAGATTAAGCAGTATATTAAGAGCTGCCGTGCCACGATTGATTACGCGACTGCAGCGGCCGACATGCAGCACTGCAACTGGGGGCTGAGGTACTCCAAGGGGTTCTCAGCCTGTTTTCCACATCTGGCGCAAGCCAGGCAGTTGTCGCGGCTTCTTATTGCAGAAGCCAGGATTCTTGCAGCCGAGGGCGCTTACCGGCAGGCCCTCGACCGCTGTCTGGCCGTTCTGAAATTCAGCCAACACATCGGCGATGAGACCATTATCTCTTTCTTGGTGTCGATATCGCTTGGCCGTACGGCTAACAATTGCATTACGGACATATTGGGCGACATGCCGGCGGACTTGGAGACATTGACCTGGCTAAAGAGCCAACTCGCTCAAATGCCAACCAGGGCGCTTTCAGTTAAGGCCGCATTGAAGACCGAAAAAGAAATAGCCTTAGAAAGCATGCACCTTGAGAATATGGACCAGCTCATAGAGGCTTTGGAGCCGGGGACCGACAAAGAGACTGCCCTCAAGCAGCTCGCGGAGTTAGGTGGCGAGGCGTTCCTTGAAAAGAGCAGGGACTACTATACCAAGTACATGGATTCTTTTCAGACGACCCTTGATTCGGCGATGCCCTATGCCGGCATCTACGAAGAACTGAGGAAACTCAGCGACAAGCCAGGAAAAGATGCGGTTGGAGACCCCAGTGCGACTTTGACTGCTGCGCTGGCGCCGGCACTTTCCAAGGTTTACGGCCACGAGATCACAGGTAAGACGCATGCCAATGCGATCAAAGCAGCTATTGAAGTCTACATACAAAAGGCCAGGACGGGTGCGTTGCCCGATGTTCTTCCCGTGGGCTTGCCAAAGGATTTATTCAGTGGCCAAGATTTCGGATACGAAAAGAAAAGCGACGGCTTCGTTCTTCATTGTCTCGGTAAAGACTTGGACAAAGACCAAATCCATGAGTACGAGTTCAAAGTCTTGAAGTGATGCGGATGATGGTTAGCGGAGATAACGACCCGACAAAATAGCCGGCCGAACGAGCGTGAGCGACTCAGAAATGAGCAAAGACATTGTGTAGATTCTTCGCTCTTAGCTCTTGCGGCCGGCTATTTAGCATTTCTCATAGCGAATTGTGATAAGCTCGCCTGGAAGTCCACACATGGGGGGACTTTTCTCGTCTATGAATCACAAAAACGCGCGACAGGCGGCTCAATTCCAAGCCGGCGTTGACATGAGGGCTTGCCCAGTTTAGAATTTTATGGTTTGCTATAGCATTCTAAGGAGCTTAGCAATGAATCTAAAAGGTGTTATTCTTGCCGGCGGGACGGGATCCCGGCTGATGCCGTTGACCAAGGTGACAAATAAACATTTGCTCCCAATCGGGCAAAAACCCATGATCTATTACCCCATTGAAAAGCTGACCGCAATCGGCATAGAGGAAATCCTGATTGTGACCGGCATCGAGCACATGGGCGACGTGGTCAGCTTGTTAGGCTCAGGAAAAGACTTTGGCTGCCGATTTACGTATAAAGTTCAGGATGAGCCCGGCGGAATCGCACAAGCTCTGGCGCTTGCCGAAGATTTCGGAAACCAGCAGCTTCTATCTGTTATCCTCGGCGACAATATCTTCAAAAGCAGCCTTAAGCACTATGCAGTCAAATTTATCTCTCAGAGAACCGGTGCAAGGCTGCTGCTCAAACACGTTGACGACCCCCAGCGTTTCGGCGTCGCTGAAGTCTCGCAGGGCAAAGTTGTAGGCATCGAAGAAAAGCCCAAAGAGCCTAAGTCAAATTACGCCATAACGGGCATATATTTTTACGACGCGTGCGTCTTTGACATTATACGAACGCTCCGGCCGTCGGCGCGAGGCGAGCTTGAAATTAGCGACGTTAACAGCGCATACGTGGCAAAAGGTCAATTGGCTTACGACATTCTCGACGGCTGGTGGACGGATGCCGGGACGTTCGAATCGCTGATTAGGGCGAACGAGATGGTGGTCAAGGAGCCGCCGCAGTGACAGGGCGCAAGCATGGCTAAAGAAGTAGTTGCGATTCTGGGCGGCAAAGGAATGTTGGGCACGGACGTGGCAGAAACCTGCAAACAGCGAGGATTCGATGCCAGAATCTTTGATTTGCCTGAATTCGATATAACCGACCCAGAACAGATAAGGCGGGCTCTGGATACAGCCGAGATGGTCGTCAATTGCGCAGCTTACACCGATGTCGATGGCGCCGAGAAGCAGCGCGACCAGGCATACAAGGTCAACGCAGAAGCAGTAGGGTGGCTGGGTATGCTGGCAAGAAGGGCAAAGCTCTGGGTCTTACACATCGGCACAGATTTCGTTTTCGATGGCAAAGCGGACAGGCCTTATGTTGAGACCGACCGGCCAAATCCTATAAACCACTACGGCAGAAGCAAGCTGGCTGGTGAGCAGCTTTTGGTTGAAAGCGGCTGCGACAACTGTATAATGCGCGCCGAGTGGACCTACGGCCGGAGCGGGAAAAATTTCGTAACCAAACTGCTCGATCGTGCCAGGGCCGGCAAAATGCTAAAGGTTGTTGACGACCAGATAGGTTCGCCGACCGCTACGACAGAGGTTGCAAAGGCAATCTGCAAACTATTGCAGCGAAAACCACAGGGCATTTTTCATTTCGCAGCCGACGGGTATGTTAGTCGTTACGAAATGGCCGAGTTTATCTTTGGCAGCCTGTCGATGAATATTGATGTTGTGCCATGCAAAACCAGCGACTATGTCATGCCTGCGGCAAGGCCCTTAAACAGCCGGTTCGATTGCAGCAAAATTAAGGCCTTGCTGAATGAGCCAATCGAGCCCTGGCAGGGTCCGTTAGAGCGTTTTTTGGGGCGGATATGAGAAGGCTTCTGGTTACGGGCGGCGCAGGCTTTATCGGCAGCAACTTCGTTCGGATGGTGCTGGCGGAACAGCCGGATTGTGTCATAGCCAATCTTGACAGGCTCACTTATGCCGGCAATCTCGAAAACCTCGCCGGGTTTCTGGACCACCCCAATCATAGTTTTATCAAAGGCGATATATGCGATGGCCAATTGATAGAGAAGATTATCGACCAGCACCGGATTGATGCGATTATTAATTTTGCCGCTGAAACCCACGTGGACCGTTCAATAACCGGGCCAAAGGCGTTCATACAAGCTAATGTCACCGGCACATTGACCCTGCTGGAGGCTGCCCGCGACAAAAAATTGGAGCGATTTGTCCAGATTTCGACCGATGAGGTCTACGGCTCACTCGGCCCGCAAGGCGAATTTACTGAAGACACGCCATTGAGTCCGAATTCGCCGTATTCAGCCAGTAAAGCGGCGGCGGACCATCTGGTGAAAGCATTCGGCCATACCTGGGGCGTCAGATATAACATAACCAGGTGCTCGAACAACTACGGCCCGTACCAGTTTCCGGAAAAATTGATTCCGCTGATGATTAATAATGCTCTTAATGATAAGGAGCTGCCCGTTTACGGCGACGGCCTATACGTGCGGGATTGGCTCTACGTATATGACCATTGTACGGCGATATGGAAGGTTTTGACCGAAGCGCCGCCGGGCGAGATTTATAATATCGGCGGCTGCAACGAGAAGGCAAACCTGGAAGTGGTCAATTTGATACTTGAGCGGCTGGGCAAACCGAAGTCGCTGATTAAGCATGTCACCGACCGGCCCGGACACGATAGGCGATACGCGATTGATGCAAGTAAGATAATGACGGAGCTTAACTGGCGGCCGTCAGTTAGCTTTGAAGAAGGCATTAATAAGACAATAGACTGGTATCTTCAAAACCAGGACTGGCTTGGCAATGTTGTCTGCGGCGACTACCAGAAATATTACGAATCGATGTACGGAGACCGCTAAATCTAAGAGCAAGTATCTCATCGATGTCAACCTCGATACCAGCTTATGGTCGTTGACGCGGAATCTTTCCTTTCTTATGGATAGGGACAAAGGCCTGGCAAGGATATATTCTAATAGCTCGTTTTGACATGAGAACACGTATGATTACCGTAGCTCTGTTCTGGCCAAAGTATCACGGTAACGTAAGCTCACTAAATGATCTTGCTTTGGGATTGGATAGGGAGCGTTTTAAGGTCATCTTTATCTATCTAACCGAACATGGAGTCGATGAGAGGTATTTGAAAGAAACAGGGTGTGAGTTTTTCTGTCTGAGTGAAAAGAAGCGGATCAATTCATTTAGCTTCTCGGTCATGTTCAACCTTGTCAGGATTCTCAAAGAACATCATGTTGATATACTTCATTGTCATCGCCATAAAGCCACCACTTACGCTGTCATGGCAGCACGGATTGCAGGGACCCCGGTGCTTCTTGCGCACGTACATGGATTGGGCAGAAGCAGGAATTTAAAAAGAAGACTGATAAATTGTATCTTGTTTAGAAACGTTAACCGCCTTGTCCCTGTTGCAAATAGCGTTAAGGAAGATGTCCTGAGAAATAACTGGTTTGTGCCGGATGAGAAATTGTTTGTTCTGGAGAATTCCGTTGACTATGGGCGCTTCGCTGATGTGTCAATTTCCAAAAAGGATGCAAAGCAGATGCTAGGGATGCCGGCGGATTCACTTGTCTTTGGCACGATAGGGCGGCTTGTTCCCACCAAGGGTTTATCTTATTTGATTGCGGCATTCTCGAAGGTCAAAAAGCAGATGCCTTCCGTTCACCTGGTCCTGGTGGGCGACGGCCCATGCAAGGCGGAGCTTCAGATGCAGGCAGCCGATGCGTTATGCGGCGATTCGGTACATTTTCTTGGCCACAGAGCGAATGTCGAGCAGTTGCTGAAGGGAATGGACGTATTCATACTGGCTTCGGTCGCCGAGGGTATGCCGAGGGTCCTGCTGGAAGCTATGGCCGCAGGAGTTCCTTGCGTGGCTACGCAGGTCGGAGGGATCCCGGAGGTAATCAACGGCGAGGCAGTTGGGTTCTTGGTGCCGCCAGGAGACCCGGAGGCGCTTGCGGAGATGATGCTTAGAGTGGCTAAGATGCCCGGCGAAGAGCTCGCAGAGGTCATCGAGAAGGCACGGGGTAGAATTCGCCGATTTTATTCCCACGACGTAGTTAAGAAAAAGCTGGAGGCTCTTTACGAGAGCGAGTTTGCAGCCTCCCAGGAGAGTCGTTAACGGGCATTTTGCGCTCATGGTGATATTGATGCCAAAGATAAGTGTAATTATTCCAACTTATAACCGCAGCGGTATGGTCAAGGAAGCCATTTCCAGCGTTCTGGCCCAGACCGAGCGCGACTTTGAGGTCATTGTTGTCGATGACGGGTCAACAGATGATACGCGTTCAGTCGTTGGGGCAATGCAGAACAAACGAATTAGCTATTTCTACAAAAACAATGGGGGTCCCGCAAGTGCCCGCAATTACGGGCTGTCAAAGGGCACAGGTGAATATGTCGCGTTCCTCGACCATGATGATCTGTGGCCTCCAAATTACCTCGAAGTTATGTTATCTCGCTTGGAGAAAAACACGGAATTTGGCGCTGCATACAGTCCCATTACGGCGGTTTATCCTGACGGCGGTGAAGTTAAATCGTACAAAAGGCCGGAAGGCAAGAGTGGTTGGATAGCGTTAGATTTGTTTAAGCACGGATTTGTGTGGACTTCGGCAACGCTAATACGCAGAGAGGTTTTGAAAAACTTCTATTTTGATGAGTCGCTTAAAACGTCCTACGAAGATGGAGACTTCTTTTTGAGATTATCAATGAAAACACAGTTTTTGTTTGTTGCAGATGTTGAGGCAGTTCGCAGAAACCATGCAGAAAATTTCTCGACAAAAGTAGGTGTCCTCCCCACGAGAATTCTGGTCTTGGAACGCTTTTACTTCCGGCTCGGCGGAAACAAAATCGTGCCTGCCAGAGTAGCCCGACGACGACTTAGTCATGCATGCCGAAAAGTGGCTGAGGAGCGTCGCCACGAGGGTAGTCGATCGGCAGCTATTACCTTGTATAAACGAGCCATTCGGTACTGGCCACTTGATTTACGCCCTTATTTAGGGTTAGGGCGAGCCTTGCTATTGAGCAAGAAGAGAGACCCCAATCCTGACTGGCAGATGCCAGAGTCTTTGGCTAAAATAGAAATATAGGTGTGTTGGTATGAGAAGTAATATCAGTTGTTCATATTTGAAGCCTAATAATTATTACCAGAGCAGTAGGGCGGAAATGATCAGTTACATACCGAAAAGTGTTACAAGAACTTTGGAGTTTGGCTGCGGGTGTGGATTTTTTTCCGAGATAGTAACGAAAGAATTCAATGCCGAATGCTGGGGAGTTGAAATCAATGATAGAGCGGCACAAATTGCTTCTGAAAAGCTATATAAGGTAATAAGAAGTGATGCAAACGATTCTTTAGCGATACTTCCTGACAATTATTTTGATTGTATCATTTTGAATGACGTTTTGGAGCATCTTGCGGATCCATTCTATTTGTTAGAGAATATGAAGACTAAGCTAAACAGTAATGGTGTTGCGGTTCTCTCGATACCAAATGTAAGGTTTTGGAATCACCTGGGTGCTTTTCTGTGGCGAGGAGAATGGGATTACAAGGATGCAGGAATATTGGATAATACCCATCTGCGTTTTTTTACATATAAAAGTCTTCTCAAAATATTCCAGAAGTTAGGATATGAAGTCTTGAAAATTGAAGGTTTGAATCCAACTCACAACACGAAGTTCAGAGTGCTGAATTTTTTTCTGTGGAATAAACTATGGGATGCTAAATATCACCACTTTGCTTGTGTTATCAAGCCAGCAGATAGAAAATAGCTTTGAAATGAGTAACCCGGGATTTCCCAGTTAATTGGTGATAAATAGACGGAATTTTGATATCAAGGCGCCACTACGGTGAACATGGAGGAATGAGGGAGATTTTGTGTCAAATGGCAAATGTCAGTGGGAAACTGGAAAAGTGAACGACTTAGAAAAATACTTTGCCAATAATTCGGGGAATCTTATCCACAAGTGGCAGCACTACTTCGACATCTATGAGCGACACTTCTCAAGATTCAGAGGAACTGAAGTTCACGTGCTAGAGATTGGAGTGTTCCACGGTGGTTCGTTGCAGATGTGGAAGAACTACTTCGGTCCGAGTGCGAGGATATATGGAGTGGATATCAATCCACATTGCAAGGAACTTCAAGAAGAAAATATCAAGATATTCATTGGTGATCAGGCGAGTCGGGAGTTTCTGAAATCTCTGGCCGAGGAAATTCCGAGGATTGATATCCTTATTGATGATGGCGGTCATAGGATGGAGCAACAGATAAACACATTTGAGGTTCTGTTCCCACATATAGACAAAAACGGGGTATACTTATGCGAGGACCTGTGTACATCTTACTGGAAGAGATGTGGCGGCGGCTATCACAAGAAAAGCACATTTGTGGAATACAGTAAGGAGCTCATCGACCTCCTTCATGCATGGCATTCGAGGGAACCAAAGAAGTTCGGCGTGGGCGAGTTCACAAGGTCCGTAGATTCGCTGCACTACTATGATGGTGTACTTGTGATTGAAAAACGACCCAGGCAAAAGCCCTACGATTTGAAGATGGGGCATCCTCGGGTACCACCTTATGATCCTAGTGAGCCATCTTTTTGGGAGCGAGCGACACGGTGGATACGCGGCGATCACTTTGTATAAACGCGCTATTAAATATTGGCCGTTTGATCTGCGACTTTATGTAGGACTTGGACAAAGTTTCCTGCTTAATAAAACAAAAGACCAAAATCCGAATTGGCAGATGCCAGAACCTTTGGGGGAAATTGTAATATAGAAAGCTTTTTAAAATGCTCAGTTTCTTAAAGAAAAATAAGTCTTTTAAATGTAAGTCAGATGAAATAATTCATGTCCTTCGTGGTAGACATACTTATGGTCCTGAGCCGGAAATGGTGGGGCCTGTGCCCTTGGTAAACCAATTGGCCCAAGGCAGTAAGATAGGCAGTTTTTGTTCTATTTCTCCTGGACTGAAGTTCATCTTCCGCGGCAAGCATATGGTAAACTGGGTTACAACATATCCATTTTATGAAAGATGGAGATTGGATATACCTTGGAATCCTATCCTTGCTCCTGACCCAATAGTTATTGGAAATGACGTGTGGATTGCAACAAATGTAAAGATAATGCAGGGGATAACGGTGGGAGATGGAGCCGTTATAGCGCAGGAATCATTTGTAACTAAGGATGTGCCTCCGTATGCAATGGTCGGCGGCCATCCGGCAAAAATTATTCGCTACAGGTTTACCAAAGAGCAAATTTCAGAACTCCTCAAAATTTCATGGTGGAACTGGGATGATGAAGTAATAAAAACAATAGTCCCTCAACTGCTTTCTGAAAATGTTGCTGAATTTATACACCAGGCAAATGAAATAGATACATCGAAGTAAAACTGTTTATCTATGTTTTTTTTAAAGTCACTTACTTGAAGAATAAGGAATAAAGAATGAGCTTGAAAGATTGCAAAATAATCGAGTTGCCACAGATTAAGGATCATCGGGGCAATCTAACATTCATTGAAAACAATGAGCATATTCCATTTGATATTAAGAGAATTTATTATTTATATGATGTCCCCGGTGGCGCAACGAGAGGGGGGCATTCGCATATTACCCTGCACCAGTTTATTATAGCGGCCAGTGGAAGTTTCGATGTGATAATTGATGATGGGAAAAAACGAAAGAGGATTCATTTGAATCGATCTTACCAAGGGCTTTATATACCACCGATGATTTGGCGTGAAATGGATAACTTCTCATCCAGCTCCGTCTGTCTTGTGCTTGCCTCAGATTATTATAAGGAACATGATTATATTCGCGATCATAATGAGTTTCTTTTGCGAAAGAAAAATTCCAATAAAGGTAAAAAGAATGCTTCAAAAAAACATTAGCCTGCGTGGCAAAATGGTGTCCTTGCGCGGAATCAATGAAACTGATTTCGGGAAAATCGTAAAATGGAGGAATGACCCGGAAATCAACCGATATTTGAATCAGCCGTTTAGATTAACAGTTGAAATGCAAGCCAAGTGGTATTACGAAAAATATCTTCCCTCAGATGATATCCTTTTTGTATTTGTTACAAATGACTCAAATATTCCGATAGGAACTCTTGGAGTTAATGATATAGATTATGATTTGCGAAGAGCTATTGCGGGCAGACTTTTAATAGGTGAAAAAAAATACCGTGGTTCTGTTGAATTGCTGGAAGGTAATCTTATTTTTTATGATTTTCTGTTTTACATTCTTGGCCTTAAAGAAGTCTATTGCCATATTGTCAGAGAGAATAAAAAGGCTATAGCTCTGGATACGCGTTTGGGTTTTTTTATTAACAAAAGTGGTAACGTCTATCCTGATTATTGCTGCGTAAATAATATGCATTTAATAGAAATGGTGAACACAAAAGCAAGTTATAAAGAACATAAAAACAAATTGCTGCCAATGCTTGAGCATTTCATTTCTCAAAATGAAAAGTTATGAATTTTGGGGAGATGGAAATTATATGGTCCCTTTTGTAAACTTGGCTTATCAGCATAAGCAAATAGAAAAACATTATATCGATGTCTTAAAACAGCTATTTGAGCGAAACTCTTACATACTTGGATGTGAACTTGAATCATTCGAAAAAGAATTTGCAGACTATTTGGGATGCAATTTTGCAATAGGAGTTAATTCCGGCAGCGATGCGCTTTTCCTTGCCGTTAAAGTATTAGGTATTGGGCCCCGTGACGAAGTCATTACCGTAGCCAATACATTCATTTCAACAGTTGACGCTATTGTAAGAAACGGCGCTGCGCCTGTATTTGTTGATATAGACCCGGTTACTTACTGCATGGCCCCCACTCAGATAGAAACGAAGATTACTTCGCGGACCAGAGCCATTTTGCCGGTTCATTTATATGGCCATCCTGCCGAAATGAACCAGATTAATGAAATTGCGAAAAGACATAACCTATATATTATTGAAGATTCCTGTCAGGCTCATGGAGCAGAATATAACGGCAAAAAGACCGGAACATGGGGGGATATTGCATGCTTCAGCTTTTATCCTGTGAAAAACCTCGGAGCTTATGGGGATGGCGGAATGATTGTAACTAATAACAAGCTATATGCCGAACGATTGAGACTGTTGCGAAATTATGGCCAGACGGAAAAATATATTTATGATTATGCAGGCATTAATAGCCGTCTGGATGAAATGCAAGCAGCCTTGTTGCGAATTAAATTGCCGCACCTCGACAAGTGGAATGAGCAGCGCAGAAGATTAGCGCAATTATATAATATGCTTCTCAAATCAAATGATTTAATAATACTGCCGGCAGAACAAAAATATTGTCTTCATGTATATCACTTGTATGTCATACAAGTGCCGGACAGAGATAGCCTCATAAAAAACCTGAAGAATAAAGGTGTTGGTACGCAGATTCACTATCCAATTCCTGTTCATAAGCAAAAACAATATATAAACAAATTCTCCAACATACAGCTTCCTTTTACAGAAGCTGCTTGTAGTCGAATTGTATCTTTGCCGATTTATCCAGGCCTCAAAGATAGTGACGTTGAATATATTGCTGATAAGGTGCATGCATGTTTAAAGTAAGCGTAATAATGGCCTCATATAATCATTCCAAATATATCGCTAAAGCAATTGAAAATATTCTCTCTCAGTCATTTTCAGATTTTGAATTAATAATCATTGACGATGGCTCAAAAGATGAATCTTACGATGTGATAATGAACTATTTGAACAGAGACAAAAGAATAAAAGCTTACCTCCACGAAAAAAACCAAGGCATTGCTAAAACAGTGAACGAAGGAATGGATAGATCCACAGGTGAATATCTGGCTTTTGCCTCATCTGATGATATATGGATGGAAAATAAACTATTACGGCAGGTTGATATTGTGAAATCACACCCGAATGTTGTTATATGGTCGGACGGAAGAATAATTGATGCTGAGGGAAGAGAAAATGCACAGACATTGTTAGAGTATTATAAAAAATTGAAGAAAAAAAAATCGGGTCGTATATTTAAGGAATTATTGTCCGGCAATTATGTTGCCAGCCAAACTTTGCTCTTTAATCGTGTGATTTCTGAGGCAGTTAGATTCAGGCAAGGTTTAAAATATCTTAGCGATTATATGTTTAATTTAGATATGTCTTTTCGATTTCCTTTCATCTTCATCGATGAACCGCTTTTTCAGTATCGCATACATGGCAATAACTCTATTTTTCGTGACCACCAGAACTGGGAAAAGGACGATGTGCTGTGTAAAACTATGATTTTGAATGAATACTATAGATTTCTAAGTAGAAAGCAGAAAGGGCGAATTTATAATTTCCTGTCGAATTATTATTCCAGACAAGATTCTACCGAAAAATGCATGGAATATGCTTCAAAAGCTGTATTAAATTATCCTTTCCGCATAGCATATTGGAGAACTTATTTTAAAATGAGGAGCCAAAAAACAAAAAAAGCGATAGCTTCTAAGACAACTATGTCTTTATAAAGATGAAACTATTAGTCCTTGTAAATAACCCTAATCGTGCGAGCTTCAGGCAGAGGATTGGGGTCTATTGCGATATTCTGCGTCGTAACGGTATCCGGTGCGAGGTTGCTAAATTACCGCCCGGCTTCTTGGCGCGTCGAAGACTGTTTAAGCGAGCATCGGATTTCGACTGTGTTTTCCTGCACAAAAAGAAGCTGAATTTCCTCGACGCTTTTTGGTTACGTCGATACAGCAAAAAGCTCATCTATAATTTTGACGACGCAATAATGTATAGCGATAAAACGCCCGAGCGTGATAGCTGGTCTCACTTCCAACCTTGGCGAAGATCCGTCAAGCTGGCGGATATGGTGATAGCCGGCAGCTCTTACCTGGCTGAGCACGCACGACGGTTCAATTCTAATGTTGAGGTTCTTCCCCTTGGTCTGAAAGTTAGTGACTATAAGGTTGATAATCCAGCCAGGATTGATGATAAAATTCGCCTTGTCTGGATAGGCAGCAAGAGCACGCTCGGGTATCTTGAGGAAATTAGGCCTGCGCTTGAAGAAATCGGGACGCGATTCGATAGGGTTATTCTGCGAATAGTATGTGATGATTTCCTTGAGTTGAAGAATATGCCTGTTGAAAAGCGCAACTGGTCTGCCGATACTCGCGGCATCGACCTTGCCACAAGCGACATTGGGCTTGCACCGCTGCCCGACAACCGGTTTACCAGGGGTAAGTGCAGTTTTAAGGTTCTGGAGTATTCCGCTGCTGGTTTACCAGTAGTCGCCGCACCGGTCGGGACCAATTCTGAATACTTGCAGGACAACATTACCGGGTTTCTCGCCCGAGACGCCGACGAGTGGATCGACAAACTATGTCGGCTGATTGAGGACCCTATACTCAGACAGAGGATGGGCAAGGCCGGCATGGAGCTTGCTCGCGAATACGATGTCGACCTGGTGGGTCAGAAGCTGACTGCTTTGATCGCTGGTTGTCTGGCACATAATGGACGCAAGCTATATGAGCGATAGGCTGCGCGAATGGCGAAGAGCCGTAAAGAGGAGACTGTCCTTTGCGAAGCGGCGATACATACAACCGCCTTATCCTAAGGACGCCCAGGGCAAAACCCTGCTTCACATTGGATGTGGGAAGATCAACAGCCCCGAGTTTATCAATGTGGACGCCCAGCCTTACGCGCACGTGCATATTGTCACGAGCGACATTAGTCATCTGCCTGATTTCGCTGACGGTACGGTCGACCTGGTGTACATGTGCCATATCCTGGAGCACGTAAAGGGAAGTGAGCTTAAGAAAGTTCTGTTGGAGATGAAAAGAGTGCTTAAAGAGGGCGGCGTCTTGAGGCTCTCTGTTCCCGACTTCGACCGATTAGTAGAGGTCTATAACGCTTCGGGCAAAGATACAAAAGCGATCTCTCAGCAGTTGATGGGCGGCCAGGATCATCAGTATAATATTCACTATTCGATCTTCAATCATCAGGGGCTGTCAGAATTGCTTAGAGAAGCTGGATTTCGAGAGGTCGTACCGTGGGACCCTGATAATTGCCGGCGCCACAACTTCAAAGATCGCGCTTCTAGGAAAATCACAGTACAGGGCAGGCAGTATCCAATCAGCCTAAACTTGGAAGCAGTCAAATAATTCTCCATGAGTAAATGAATTTGCCGATCCTGACAAATAATCAGCAAGGGCAAGTTTTCGACAGCGAGTCGATATTTATCCGGACGCCTTGCGGAAATCGGGCGGATGGAACCTTCCCCGTTTGCCTCGGCAAGGAGTTTAACTATGTTTAAATCGCTTGTGCATCGACTGCTGCTGTGGCTGGAACGCCAGGAGGTTCGTTACTACATGGCCAAGATGCGTGTGGGAAACCGTGTTGCCATCGAGAGAGGGCTGAGGGTAAAAAAACCTATGAACATAACGATTGGCGACGACGTCAGTATCGGCTGCAATGTCACCCTGGAGGCCCAGGCCCCGATTTACATAGGGGATTTAACGCTGATCGCGCCCGGTGTCATAATCGTCACAGCCAATCACGACATGTCCAAGAGAATCAGAATCAATTCCCCCGTCAAAATTGGGAGCAACTGCTGGCTGGGAGCAGGAGTCATTGTTTTGCCGGGCGTTACAATTGGTGATGGTGCGCTCGTTGGCGCCGGCAGCATTGTCACTAAAGACCTGCCGCCGGAGATGATTTGTGTCGGCGTGCCGGCTCGGCCGTTGAAACCACGACCCAAGAGCTAAAGGAAAATGTATTTTGCATAAACAGCGGTTTGACTTCGCACTTTCGAGAGGATAAATGTGACAAATCAATTCAGCACGTTCATAAAAAAAAGGATTCTTGGCAAAGACAAAAACCTGGTTTCTCTCTATGAACCTTATCAAGTTATGTCACGCCTTTTGAAAGGCCGGGAAGTGACAGGCATCATCGACGCAGGGGCAAGTGATGGGCGAGTATCAAAAAAGCTTCTGCAAAAGTTCCCGGCGGCGCAGGTCTACGCGTTTGAGCCCAACCCCATTTATGCTGATACGCTTGCGAAGTACGCAAAAGCTGAGCCCAGATTTCATCCCGAGTTTCTGGCGTTATCTGACCGGGAGGGAACCGCCACTCTTTACGTAACCGAATCGCCCGGCTGTACATCGTTGCTTAGCCCCGGAAAACGCCTTCGGGAGATAAGTCCGCAGGGTGCAGCTGTAAAACATCTGGAAGAGACCAGGGTCGGGACCATTGATGAATGGGCGAAGCGCAATGGCAGCCCCGCCATCCAGCTGATGAAATTTGACATTCAAGGCGCGGAGCTAAAGGCCCTGCGCGGCGCAACTTGTCTGCTTGCTGGTCCGGCGCTTTTGGTGTATGCGGAGATATGGTTTAACCCCGTATACGATGATGCTGCGATCTACAGCGAAGTGGATTTATTTCTTCGGGAATACGGATTTGTATTATACGATGTTTTTAGACCTAAGTATGACCGCAATGGGATGATAATGTGGGGCAACGCCATCTTTTTGAATCTAAAACAAGTCGCCCTTTGAAGGCACAAATTCCACTTGCTCGCCGGATTAGACTTGGTGGCTGTTTTGACGTTTCTTGTTACCTTTGGCTTACGGGTATGTGTTTTTTTGGAGACGCGCTATATCTTTATTCTTTTTGATTTTGAACCACCAATTGCACCGATACACTTTCATCGCATCAAGGTCTGTCAAGACAGGTCCGGTCTCTGTAATCAAGACATTGGAATGCTTTAGATCGCCGTGAGTGATCCGGTATTTACCGAGCTTGTCCAGCAGCTCTGCAACCTGCTGAGCTACTATTGAGCGTCTTTCTTGGGTGACATTGCTGTCCCTGAGAAAATGATAGAGTATCTGTCCCTCAACGTATTCGGTTGTTAGATAGGATTTCCATGTAAGTAAACCTCTTCGCTGGTCAATGTAGCCTATCGGCCTTGGCGTAGCAATGTTGAGTATTCCAAGCCGATGTGCGTGCAGCCACCCTCGCCGGGCACGGGCCTTCTTTATGGTATGACGCAGCGAGTGGATAAGGCCTTTATGATTGTATCGTTTGACGACTATGTCCTTGTCATTCCACGTCAAACGGGATACACAGCAGGTGCTGTCATTCTTGAGAGTTTGTCCCCTATCCATCAATGCATCTATTTGTCGTACAAAATCGACAGGATTTGCAGCTCCGTTACCTCCGCAAAAGGCCCTGTCAAACACAGCAAGGTTCCTGCCCACCTTAATTCGTAGGTATCTCTCGTTCGTCCTGAGACACTTTCTAAGCTCTCTGCTGCATCTTTTTTTTTCGCTCAAACGCCGGTTCGTTCTTTCAAGAATCTTTCTTATCAGAGCTATCCTCTGCTCTTTCGCGGTTGCGTTTTCGGTGCAATACTCCTTGAAAAATCTCATCCGGTCCGTGTTGGTAAATAGGCCCCGCGGGGCCATATTCACTTGTACGAGGTTCTTTGCCCGGAGTCGATGAGGTAACCTGCTGAATTTCCGAGTTCGCTCATTATCGAGGAAAAAGAGCCGCCAGCCTTTCTCTTCTTGCCTGGCCAATACATTGCCTAATCGCAGGTCGCCGTGAAAAATACCCGCGGCGTGCATTCTGCCCACAGTTTTTCCAAGTGCTCGTATTAGCCGGCGTCTGTATTGCAGTTGTGTCCTGGCCAAGACCGAGGGGTTATCAGCAAGCAATTGATGGATCGGTTTAGCATCCTCAACTTCGAGTGTGGCTATGAAGTTTCCTGTCCGAAAAAGACCAAGTCTGTCCTCACCGAATGCCACGATGGCAGGAACTGCGAAGCCGTGCTTAGCAAGCATGACCGTCGCATTAAAGGCGCGTCTGGCTCGGCTGGCACGCGCCAGATTCTTTATGAAACTCCAGAAAGATGTTGGGATGTTTTCCTTCAGATAGACACTTTTTTTTGTGCCCTGATGGTCAACCACAAACTTAAATACACGGGCAGATTCTGATGACGGAATTTGTTTCGGGGCATAGTGGTTGTGCAGCTCCTTTTCGCCGGCCAACAAAGCTTCTTCGAAGGACTCGGACCGAAAGTCCTTATGAATATACACTGTTCGCTTTTTTCTTTGGATTTTGTCGTAAGCCTTGTTCAAGCTGCTACCTTCCCAGAACCACAATACCCAGCTCATCGGCCAGTTTTATTGTTTCCGGCTTGTCGATAATTATAGTCTTGGCTGCATGTACTACCAGGCACTTGCCGCCGTTTCTGGCTAAGCTCCTGATAGTATCAGGCCCGACACAGGGCACATCGAATCGCATGTCCTGACTGGGTCTGGATGCCTTGATTAGTGTCCAGCCGCCTGATTTGCAGAGCTGGCCCGCCCGCTCGATCATTGCCGCCGTACCCTCTGTCGCCTCGACCGCGAGCACTTCTCTTTCTTTGACTGCAATTGCCTGGCCTATGTCCAGCTCACTGAGCTTTACGACCATTTGCCAGCCGAATTCGATATCGTCCTGGACTGCCGCACTTGGCTTATGTTGCGTCATCAGGCCTGCCGCTGCCAGGTGCTCCTTACAGTACATGATGGAATTCTCCAGGAATATCCCGCCCGTAGCCAATTCGTCGGCTATGGCCTGTAAAATAGAATTTGACAACCTGTTTTTGCCGCGAAGCCGCCAATAGTATATTCGCAATGCTCGCCAGTCCGGCAAATAGTGCACAATGCGCCAGGGCGTGAAAAGCCGCCACTTGGCAACTCGCCCGACCATAATTGTTCTGGTCACACGATGTCTTCTTAACTTGCGTATCCAGGAGCCCGGCCGGGCAAGCGCAACCCTATAGAAAACGTCCACTTCGTCCGCCAGGCTGCTTTCCGCGCTACCCGCAAGGCCGACGCAGACTACCTTTAGCCCCGCCTTTTTGGCGCCGGCGGCCACGAGAAAGGGCAACCTGCCCTCACCCGCAATCAAACCAAGTATATCCGAATCATCCATAACATCGGCGCGGAACTACATAGCGACAGCTTACGCATACATTACTATTGTTCAGACGATTTTTCGGAATCTGGCCCGGCAGATGAGGTAAGCTGCCCAATCAGACCTTGAAGGTTCCGGATGTTTTGTCGCATTTCCGGAAGATACTGTATCATGCTATAAGCGCGTTTGCCCTGACTCGCTTCGATAGCAGGGGCGCCAAGCACCACTTGCCCGTCTGGAATGCTGTTAACGACGCCGGCCTGGGCTGCAATTGTGACATTATTCCCGATGTTGATATGGCCGACAATGCCAACCTGGCCTGCTACCACACAATGATGTCCGAGGGTTGTCGAGCCGGCAATACCTACCTGAGCAACAAGCAGACAATATGGGCCTATCTTGGCGCCGTGTCCAATCGTTACCAGGTCGCCCAGCTTACTGCCCTGGCCAATAATGGTATCACCGAGCGTGCCTCGTTCGATTCCACAACAGGCGCCGATTTCTACATCGTCTTCTATAACCACCCCGCCAATTTGCGGTATCTTGTGATGTACGCCTTTGTGGCTGGCGTAGCCAA
>Ga0315274_10004447_pt1 | contig 20599 bp, 21 predicted proteins | sample YL17G02_20_MG_FD_203700 | JGI IMG/M metagenome (GOLD analysis project Ga0315274, IMG submission 203700) | Sediment microbial communities from Yellowstone Lake, YNP, Wyoming, USA - YL17G02_20 | ecosystem: Environmental > Aquatic > Freshwater > Lake > Sediment | place: USA: Wyoming | collected...
AGCTTTACCGAAAGCAACACGTTGTCATCCGCCGTGACGCCCAATTGCTTACGGCGACGTTACGCGCCTATTCCATGTGGGGCGAGCAACGACCTGGATTTGCCGGCACTCACTCCACGCCGTTTAGCGGCGAAGTGGATGCGTCCCGAACCGCGATCGGGGGCGCCGGTTGTCGCGAGTCTCCGTCACGGTGAAAAGCCTGATCGGCTCCGGATGGGAAGCCGGCGGGTGGCAAGTGGATTGCGCACGCCGGTCGGGAAACGGCGGCCAGTGCGATTGGGGCGAGAGGGGTGCAACCTTCGAGCGAGACTTCGGGGGCAGCAACGCGTACTATTATTATAGGATAATGTAATAACAGGACGATATACACATCGACGGATCCAGACGGAGGAGCTACTATGCGGAAGATCAAAAGCAAACAGGCTCGCAAGAAACGCCGGCGGAAGGGGGGCCATGCCCCGAGACAGGCGACACGCCGCCCGGCCCGCAGACGAAAACGAGGGTCGGTGGGGGACCGCCGCCGGCCAAGGAGGGCAGTCGGGGCAAGAGCGTTCCCGGCCGGTATAGCGAAGCTCGGTCGAGAGGGGGGCTGCGCGGCGACAATAATCATTGTCGAACGCGCTGGTCGGGGGGTGGACAAGGTGCTCAACACGGTGAAGGTTCCTTCGGGTGGGGCGGGCTCGGGGCAACGAACGGCAGGGGGCGGGCGGCTCGCGCCGCGAGGCGGTAGGGGGTCCGGCGAAGTCCCGCGGCTGGTCTGTCAAGCGTTCTCCACATTAGGGCATGTCTTGCGGGCGAAGATCGTTCGAAAGCTGCTTGAGGGGCCGGCTACCTATCAGGCGTTGAAACGGTTGACGAAGCTTAAGGTCGGACCGCTTTACCACCACGTAAACCAGCTCCGTCTGGCGGGAATCATTCTCCCCAAACAACGCGATCTTTATGAACTTACTCGCGGGGGTCGCAACCTCATTCTTGCCGCGATGGCTCTAGCCCCTCTGACGCGGGACCTGCGACGCCGGCCGTATGGTTAGAACGACCCAGGCGCGCGGGTCGTCGGGCGCCAGGTGCATGGGGACGGTGGCGGGCAGCACATGCGATGGTCACCAGCGGCCGAGCCGCCGGAGGCGGAATGGTTAGTCGATCGGCAAGGCGGCCTGTACAAGAGCCGCCCGAGGTCTGGAATGCTAGATATTTCAGGTCCTATAATGTATGTTATGTTTTACTCGACTATCGGACGTCATTTTTCGAGGGTGGGGGGGGCGATACATTCACCCGACGACCCTCTGATGCAACTACTCGGTCCACAACTAACGCAAGCACCGACTAAGTTACTGCTTCCGAGTACGTGGAAGGCTGCTTTTGTCCTTTCTTCCTCGCTCCGTCCCGCAGGTTCTCAGTTTGCGAAGCAACGAATAGATGTAGTGGGTTGACACAATGGGGCGTATCGCCGCCAGGACAATTGTGGCAAACGACCAGACCATCCGGAATGGGGCCGCGATGAAGTCTCCAGGATATTTGGTGAGCTCCGACAAGTTGTCTGCCAACTCGAAGGCGCCCATAGCCGGCAATAATCATTGCTCGCCATAGCCAGCAATTGTCTGTCTTGTTGACTTTGGACCAAAATCGGGTCTCCAGTCGACTCGCTTCCCGTCGACCTTGATTATCACAGATGGCTTCTATCACAGTGACCACGTGTTCACGAGGCAGCCCTATCCGCGCAGCGATAGTGGTAGGACTCCGGCGTTTACGCGCTAATTCCCATATGATAGCATCGGACGCGAGGGAGGCGGTTTCGATTCGGAGAGGGGCTTTCGACTCGTTCTTCGGGCCGCCCCTGCCCCCTTTCCCGCGCGACACGGTATCCCTGTTGTTTTCTCCCTTTGATCCTAGGACAAGATGATCTGGATTTACACAAGCCCGATTTTCCCCGCCGGGACAGCAATGACGAACTACCATTCCTGTGGGTATGTCGCCCTTGTGGATCAAATAGGAAACTCGGTGAACGCCGATACTTCTTCCTCCAAGTGAGGTGTGGGCATAGCCATCCCAATTCAGACTCTTGGTCCAAATCCAGCACGATCCTTCCCGACTCGTCTGGAGTTCAATCAATTCCCGGTGCCAAGCGATGATCTTGGCGGAAATGCCTTCTAGACTATTAATTGAGGGCATAGTGGTTTTGATCTTCAGCGTCTAATACTGCAACGCTAGGTCGATCTTCCCCGCGGTGGCCAAAAGCCGGTAGGTTCGGGTTTCCGGCACACAAACACGACCGTTATGGCTGACGGGTACGCGGCTTCGATGGCCCGGCCCCGGCAGGCTGCTGGCCGGGCGGCGTCGACGCCCGACGTGCTTCCGCGAGATCCACCCCTTGAACAATCTCGATCTGCCGGCGACCGCCATCGAACCGGAACACGAGCATCTTGTCGGTCGAGGTGTCCACGACGTACACGACTTCTTCATCGCCCTTGGTCAAGCTTCCGACCGTGACGACGTAGTTTCCCCCAGACGTGGTCATTCCGTCGGCACGTGCCCCCTCGGGGCGGGCGTAGAGCAGGACGACGCCGACGAGCAGGATCGTCGCGGTGGTCGAGAGTACGCCGATCGCGAAGTTTCTGGGATCCATGGTTCACCGAGTTCCGCCGGGCCAAGGCCCGTAAGCTATTTTCCGAAATCCGCTTTCAGGTCCCGCGGCTCCGCGTGGGAAAGCTGTTTGGTTTGCGGCAGGCCCGGATAAAAGGCATGGAGCTTATGGGCCGCCGGATCAAGCATGTAGAGCACGTCGTAGCTCTGGCCCGCCGGCTTGGCCGTCACGCACAGATAGTCCGCCCCGCGCGCCCCCGCCTGGGCGTAAGCCCCCGGAAGCCTGAAACACACCGAGAGAAGCGCTGCCAAAAGACACACGTTGAGCACGATGAGCACGCTAATCAAGGGGCGTTTGCCCGAAGCGTTGGTCTTCATCACGTCGTTCCTTCGTCGAGCATCGCTAGTTGAGGTGCGACCGCTTGGGGTTCAAGAACGCGGTTACGCAGATGACCACGACGATCCCGGCCGCTATGAGCCATTGCAAGACGCCGCTGTCGTCTTCGGGAGGCTTAGTCGGTTTCTGCGCCCACGCCGACAACGCCGCCCCGTGGACAACCGCCGCGGCCACAAGCGTCCTCAACCACACGTGCCTCACGAGCGCCTCCTACCGTCGCGTCGTCGTCCTAGCTCCATCCCTTCGCGGCTCAGGGCAAGCCTTCCTATCCTACCGGATACCACGCGGCTGTCGAGCGTTCGCCCCGTGGATCAACCCGCATGTACCGGGCTGACGAGCGAGCGAAACGCCCCGCTCGGCACGGTGACCGTGTCCCACTTCGGCGATCGTCGCCGGGCATGGGCCGCGTAGTCCGACGCCGATATCCAGACCAACGCGTAGCACTCGTCGCGGAACACGTGAACCTCCGACGTCGGCTCACGCTGCGGCATACCCACCAGCCAGTACACAAACACGAGCACCGGCTCAAAACCCTGTCCGAACACGCCCTCCCAACGGCGCAGGCCATCGAGGTCGCCGCGAGTGACCCAGTTCTCCCAATAGCGCCGACTGCCGTTGATCTCGTAGGGGAACTTGCGCCCCTTGATGTCCACCAGCCATGCGGCCCGGCCCGGCGGGTAGACCAAGAAATCGAACGACTTCACCCTTCCCCCGGCGAAGATCGCTTTTTTCTGTTCGTCGACCGGCACGTAAGGCCAGCCGCGCGAACGCACGTAGTCCTCGAACGCCGCCTCATAATGGATGTAACGTCGCGCCATTCCTTCGCTCTGCTCAAGGACAAGCCAAGTCCGCCCGGCGCCCCGCTACGGGGTGCTCAAGGTCTGCGAAACCACATACCGCTGTCCCCCCAGGTCATAAACGCTGAACTCGACCTCGGTCGTCCCGGTCGGGTTCAACTGCTCTCCCGTGGGTTGGTACTCAACCCGATAATACCCGTTCGGCTCGGGACCGTCGAGCCTAAAGCCGGGCCGACCGGGTTTGTCCATATAAACCGGCATCCCGGTGTAAGCCGGCGCGGCGGTCCCGTCGAGGCGCTGAAGACGCAATACACCGCTTTCCGGGTCGAGGTCATCGGCAGGCCGCACAATCTTCATCTCGACCTTGGTCTGGTAGATCACCAACTGGATTGAATCGCCGGCAATCTTCCGGTCCGGCTCGGTATAAGGGCTGTCCGCCGTCAGCCACTGCCCGCGGATTTTCATGTGGTCGCGACTGCCCCGCTGCTGATAGGCCGTCGCCGTCACGGGCACTTTTTCTCCCGGTCGTGCGCGATCCAAGACATAGCTGAATCGAAAGTGCCCTCTTTCGTCGGGCTCGGCCTCAGCTCGTTCACTGCCGATCATGGCCACGCAATAATCCGCCAGCCCCGTCGGAGCGACGAATCGTCCCCAAAAGTCCGTTAGGACGAAGTCAAATTGCACTGTCTCCCCGACGTGGGCCATCTGCTTGGCCGCGATCGACCATCTTTGTTGCGGCGGATGAGGACCCGTGTTGGTCCCCAACGACGCCGACACGCACCCGCCGCTGCTCACAACCGAGGTGATCAGCATCACCGAAGCGGCCCCCCTACCCATCCCGCGCATCCCTGCGCTCCTCGCTTGTGCTCCGTCAGCCGGTAGCTGCAAACCGCAGCTATCCCGTCGCTTCACGCCGGAGATGCGCTGACTTCTGTGTTGGTCCTGAAGTCCTCGTTGCGACATCTTGCAGCAGGCGAAGGGCCCGATTGACCGAGGCACTGTCGGGGAACGTGCAGGCCAGATCGGGATCCAGCAGGACCAGGTTGGTACCCGCCGCCGCCTGCCCGTGGTACTTGCCCCGAACGCCGCCCTTCAGGCGGGACAGGTCATATTCGGCACGAAGATCGTTACCGCGTCGCTTCGCCAATTCCTTCCTCATACTGTCTCTGTTCCCGGCGGGTGGCCCGCCGCGCGCTGATGACTCGGATCCGACCTGCACGCCCGGCATGTGCCACGAAGAGCACGCGCTGTCTCGCGGAACAACCGATCGTGATCTCACGATCCTCCTCTTCGGAGTGATCCGGATCCGGGAACGTCATTGCCAATGGGTCGAGAAACACCGAGGCGGCCTCCTCGAATCGAACGCGATACTTTTTGACGTTTGGCCGCGGCCTTGACCCGATCCCACTCGTAGATCACGATGACAGACTACCGCGAACATCGCCCTTCGCCAAGAGATCGGCGCGCGACCGTGTCGGGGACGGGTGCCCAACCGCTGAAGCGGTGGGCCGCCCGGCCCTTTGGACCTCGCGGACTCGATGATTTGTGCTCAGCGTCATGCCCGCGATCGTCGCCTCCCCCACCTCCAAAGGAGGTGGGCCACCCGCCCTCGGACTTACTTCGGGCGCATCTTCTCAAGCAAACGGGGGATGGGGAAAAATGGGCCGAGCACTTCCAACGGAATTTGAGTTAGGACACGACTTGAGCTTCGTGCTTCACGATTTTCTCGCCGAGCACGTGGTTGAGGGCGAGCGTGCGAACCTGTTGTCTTTCGAGACACCGCTGAAGAAACAAGAAGACTCCACGGCGATGAATAGTCTCAAAGGCGACGCATTGTGGCGTTGGTTCGAAGCGAACGGATATCGCGATCTCATGGACAAGTACGCTTACCGCAGCCTAATCTTCGCTTTGGTGTCGGATATGTGCCAATTCGTTTACGAAGGGCTTAACTGTTCTGCGAAAGGCAAGCTATCGGTGGCCTTCGCAATATTGCGCAAGCCGCTTCAGGACAACCTCTTCTATCTCGAATGGATTCTTGCGGACTGGCCGGATTTCCTTGCTCGATTCCAAAAGGGTCCGTGTCAGCTCGACTTGTCTAGATCGGATCAGAAGAAACCCAAGCGAGTGGATATCATTGCAAGGGCAATGGACAGATTGCCACTGGGACGGTGGATCGATCCTGAACTGCTTTACGAACTTCGCTACGAAAAGGCTTCACAGCTTGGGCTCGATCCGATCTTTAACCAAGCCTGGTAGGGCAGGTCCTTGGGACCTGCCTTCACCATCATCGTGCGGCGGCAGGTCAGAGACCAGCGCGACCTACCCGCCGCGTGCGCGACCCGCGAAGGGTAAAGGCAGGTGCGAGCGCCCGTCCTACCGGGCTCACTGCTTCGCCGCTTCTGATCGGCGCGGGGCGGGCGCGCCGGCGAGCAAGCCCTCCGTGCTCAGGTCTTCGTCGATGTCCGGCCAGTGAATACCGAAGCCGCCGCCGCACGGCCGCCAGTTTTGGCGTTGCTCGGGCGTCGCGTCCAGCAGGCGCGGGTACCAGACGAGCGGAACGGTGATCGTCCGCCCGTCGGCCAGATCGACGCTCATGGAATCGTCGTCGAAGCGCACGTCCGCGACGCGCTCACCCGGCTTAGGGGCCGAAGTTGTCATTCCAAACCTCCAAGAACTCGGCCGCACGTTCGCTCACGAGCCGTCGAATGTCGCGTAACTCCTTGGGGCGAAAGCCGATGTTGTAGGCGAGCGCCACCGGCGTCAGCCAGAACTTGGCCGTGTAGTCATCGCGATCCACATGAACATGCGGCGGCTCGTTCCTGTCATGGCTGTAATAGTATACCCGATACGGACCAATCCTCGCGATTACCGGCATCAGTGCGTCTCATCACGCCACGCGGTCACGGCGCGGAATGGAGTCGTTGGCCCTCGATGCACCTACGCATCCAGTCCCCGCCCGGCACCAACCACAAAGATACCCATTTCAACGCGTCAACGCCACGTGGACGGAGCGCTGGGCTGATTTCCTCTTGCCCGGTCTTGCCCGGCGGCGTGATCCCTGCTCGCCGGGCGGCACGGTTATCTGTGGGGTAGTCCGGCAAATGTCGTGCCAAGTGGCAAGGAAAAACAAGCGGTACGGACCAGTGTGCGGGGGTGAGTCAGACCTTGTCCGTCTTGTGCCGGCGGCGTTCGGGGATGGGGACGCCGTCGAGGCGTCCGAAGATCATGCGCCCGGCGGAAGTCTGCAGCACGCTGGTGACGGTCAAGTCCACGATTTCGCCGAGACGTTCCCGGCCGCCCTCGGCGACGACCATGGTACCGTCCTCGAGGTAGCCGACCCCCTGTCCGATCTCCTCGCCGGGCTTGATGACCTTCACGGAAAGCGTTTCGCCGGGCAAAACCACCGGTTTCAAGGCGTTGGCCAAGTCGTTGATGTTGATGACCGAGACGCCGCGGAGTTGGGCGATTTTGTTGAGATTATAGTCATTAGTGACGACCTTGCCGTTCAGTTGCAGGGCGAGATCGACGAGCATCTCATCAACGCCGGCGTCGGCTGCACTGCGCTCGGGGACGACGTCGAGCAGACGAATCTCGATGTTCTCGTTGCTTTGCAATTTGTTGAGCATGTCCAGGCCACGGCGGCCCCGGACTCGTTTCAGCTTGTCACTGCTGTCGGCGATGGTCTGCAACTCCTGCAAGACAAAACGGGGGACGACCAGCTCGGACTCGATGATGTGGGTGTTGGCGATATCGGCGATGCGGCCGTCGACGATCACCGACGTGTCGAGCACCATCGGTCTGGCCCCTTTCGTCTCCTTGGCGAACTCGACGTAGGGGATGATGAAGCGAACGTCGTCTTTGGTTTGGAGGATGAAGCTGACGGCCGCGTAGCAGCAAATGACGCCGATGGCGAGCTTCACCGCGTTGACGAAGGAAAGCTGCGACGGGGTGAGTTCGCCGGGCACGTTGGACTGGGCGAGAAGGTCGATAATCAGCGAGAGTCCGTAGGCGATGACCATTCCGACGATCAAACCAAAGAACAGACCGGAGATCGCGGTGAGCGATTTTCGCGGGACGAAGATATCCAGGGCGATGACGACGAAGGCGGCGCCGATGAAGCCGATGAGGATCAGATCGCCCTGACCGGCCATCGCACCGGCCACGATGCGGGCATCGGAAGCGAGACTCCACCCGACGGCGCTAAGCCCCAGCACGAAGACGACGCGGAGCACGATCATGAACATCACGCTGGTCCGGGCGCTGCTCTCGGTGCTCGGGGTCGGCAGTGTGGATGAGGCGCGCATGGGCGGGAACTTCTCGTCCTCTCGGCAACGTCCGCGGGCGAGCACACGGCTTGAACCATCAAGCCGACGAAGCGTGCTCGCCCACGCGGAGTATATCGGCGGCGGCCCGTGTAGCAAACGGCGGTTGCGTCTTCACTCGAAACCCGTTTTTTGACGGGTCGGCCTGCGAGGGTAGACTTGGGTCGTCGCGAAGCCTGTTGAACGGCGTCCCGGCTCTGGTTCCAAAGGTCGGGTGAACGGTGGCGGGATGGCCGAGGGACCGATTCTACCTTCTTCTCCGCTTGCATGCCGAACGGGCCCGCCGAGTGGTGGAACCGCTGAGCCGGCGGAACAGCCGGTCCGAGCATCGGGGGTCACCGCCGGCCCGGTACGCCGGACGCTGTTTCTCCTGGCCCTTCCGGTTCTCGCCGAGCAGGTCCTCAACACGCTCGTCGGGTTGGTGGACACCTATCTGGCCGGTCGAATCAGCCCGGCGGCGACCTCAGCAGTCGGATTGGCGGCTTATGTCGCGTGGCTGGCCTCCATGCTGGTCATGCTCATCGGGACGGGCACGACGGCCCTGGTTTCGCGGTTCGAGGGCTCGGGCGATCACGAGCGGGCCAACCATTTCGCAAACCAATCGCTCACCCTCGCAGCCGTACTGGGACTGGGACTGTGCATCGCCATGTTTACGCTCGCCCCGGCGTTCGCCCGCTACTGCCGGATGACCGGCGAGGCCTATGCGATCACGGTCACGTACCTGCGGGTCGACGCCGTCGGGTACTTGTTCATGAGCCCGATGATCGTGGGGTGCGCGGCCCTTCGCGGCGTGGGCAACATGCGCACGCCGATGCTCATCTACGCCTTGATCAATGCCATCAACGTGGTGATGGCGTGGAGCCTGGTGTACGGCCTGGGCCCGTTTCCGACGCTGGGCGTGAACGGAATCGTGATGGGCACCGTCATCGCCCAGATCAGCGGGGCGCTCTTGCTGCTCGCCGTTCTCGGCCACGGCGGCGCGGGGGTGCGCATCCGTCGGCGCGACCTGCCCGTGTCGTGGGCGTCGGCTTGGCGCATCCTCCGCATCGGCCTCCCGGCAGCGGCGGACGGGGCCGTCATGTGGTCCGGGCAGTTTATGTTCCTAGCGATCATCTCCCGCCTCGCGGACCCGCCCTTGGCGGAGATTTACTTCGCCACGCATATCATTGCCATACGCGTGGAGGCGTTCGTGTATTTACCGGCGATGGCCTGGAGCGCGGCGACGGCGACGATGATCGGGCAGGCCCTCGGCGCCCATCAACCACGCCGGGCCATGCGCGTGGGGCACGAGGGAGTGCTGCAATGCGGGCTGCTCGCGGTAGCGATTGCGACGGGCTTCTACCTTGGTGCGCGATTCATTTTCGAACAAATGAGCACGGACGCGATGGTCCAAGCGGCGGGCGTGCGGCCCTTTCGTATCTTGGCGATGCTGCAACCGTTCCTGGTGATGTCGATCGTGTATGTTGGTGCCCTTCGCGGGGCGGGCGACACGCGCTTCCCCCTGCTCATCACCGTCGTGGGGACCATCCTCCTGCGCGTGCCGGTCGGGTACTACTTCGGGATCGTCGAACAGTGGGGTTTGCTGGGGGCGTGGATGGGGATGTTCGCCGACATGCTGTGGCGGGCGTGCGCATCGTCACTGCGTTACGCCAACGGAGCGTGGGTCAGGACACGGGTATAATTCGGACGATCCTCTGTGCGGCCGCCCGGCAGGCCGGGACCGGCTCCGTCTACGGCTCGCCGATCAGGGGGCGGGCGGCGGCGATGGGTTTTGTGCGGCACGAACGGCCGCGTCGCGAAGGCGCAACACGATCGTGTCATTCGTGTCCGCGCCGGCCAGACCGTTGAACGCCGACGCGGCGCGATCCGCTTGGCCGATGGAGTAAAGCAGGTAGCCCCACACCAACTGGCCCTCGCGGTGGTCGGGGTGGTCGGCCAAGAAACGCAACAACGCGTCGGTCTGGCGATCGAGGGCCGCGGCGTCAGAATAAAGCGTGCGAAGGTCCATCGGGTACGTGACCAGGTCGGGCGTGGTCAGCAACGCACGGCGAATGGCGGCCGCGGCGACGTCGTAGTCGCCGAGGGCGAAATTGGACCAGGCGTAGAGGACTTTGGCGTAGCCGTCGCGCTCGTCGGAAAAGACCGCGCGAACGTAGAGGTCGCGGGCCTCGTCATAGCGACCCGCGGCGAAGGCGGCGTTGCCCTCGCTGACGGGGGAGGCCGCCTGGGGCGGCGTCAATGGTTGATACGACTCCGGTGCCGCCGGAGGCGCGGCGGCGGGCGGCGGGGTACCGGGTGCGGCATCCGTGGTTTCGACCGGTTGAGTGTAGGTCGAGACGACGTAGGTCGGCGAGTCATCGTACACGCGGACGACATAAGGCTCGGAAAGATAGACCGTCGCGTAGGAGTAGCCATAGAACGGGCTGTAGTAACGATAGCCGGGGTAGTAGATCGGCGGGTAGTTGCGGTAATAATGGCCGTACCCATAGGGCGGGCGGAAGCGGTGGCCGTTGCGGCCATACGCGGAGCCATACCGCCCCACCACGCCGTCCACGCGAGTGGGATTCGCTCCGATGTGAATAAACCCCGAACCATGATCGCCGGCGCGGCCGATTGTGACGTCCCCCGTCGGTCGATGGACGGGCGCGGAGGTGTGAATCGGCGGACGCGAGTCGCGGGGCTGCGGCGGCGACGGCGTAATTCTCGGCTCAGCCTTAACCCGGGGCATGTCAGAAGCGGCCGGTTGCGGCGCGCGGATCAGCGGAACGCGGGAGACCGAGGGCCGGCTCGAACTCTGCGGCGGTCGGGCCTGGGAATACTGCGGGGGCTTCGACGAGCTCCGGTCGGCGTAGGAGGTCGAGGTTGGACTGCGAAAGAGCTGCGGTGGAGGCGACGCGGCCACGGGAGCGCGGGCGAACGCGGACGCCTTTTGACTTACCGTCGGCCGCATGGAAGCGGCCCGGGGGGTTGTCATGGGCGCCACGGAGCGGATCGCCCCGCGCGAGGCGACCGGCATGGACGATCTTCCCGATTTCGCTCCGCGGCGGGCCTCCGCTTGGGCCGCCATGACCACGCCCGCCGATAGAACCACACCTACGGCACACGAGAGTGCGAAATAGAGTCGCGTACGCATGTGACACCTCCCACCTTCCCGGAGACGACGGGGCGCGCTCCGAGTCGTTTGTGGATTACCATCACCCTATCAAGGATACGACCTTCTCGCCGGGGAGTCAAACCAACCGGCGTCGGAAGTGGTCGCCGGGGCTGAAAAAACCGCTCTTTTCACGCCAGAAGGTCGTGTAATTGGTTCAAGCGTGTAACGGTCCGCCACGGCTTGTGTTCGCCGATGTCATGGATGCGGTCCTCGCGGCGGATCCAGGTCGCGGCGATGCCCGCACCTGCGGCCCCGGCGATGTCACTGTGCAAGGAGTCGCCGACGTGCATGACGCGGTCGGGGCGCAGGCCGAGGGCGCGGAGGGCGTGGTGGAAGATCACGGGGTCGGGTTTGTAGCAGCGCACCGCCTCCGAGGAGATCACCGCGTCGAATCGCAGGCGGAGTCTCCCGATCGCCGCAAGGAGCGGTTTGGTATCCGCGTTGGAAACGCAGCATGTCGGTAGTTTGACCTCGCGGAGGAACTCGATCGCGTCGTCATGGACCGGCGGGTTGTGCCAATACTCTTCCAGGTCTACAAGGAACGGCGCGGGATCGGGAAACTGCCCGAAGGCCGCCAGCGTGTCATGCAGGCTCACCAGCTCGCATTCATAGAGCGTGCGGTAGGCCTGGTGATTGCTTCGGGCGACGGTCGCGAAGTACCGCTCGCCCCAGGTGGCCGCGAAGTCGGGCGGGGCGATGGGCAGTCCGCAGGCCTCCACGATGCGCAGGCACGTCGCCTCTACGGCTTCACGATCGCCGGCGGCGATGGTGCCGTAGAAGTCGATGAATAGGCCGTCAAAGGGTCGTTCACCCAAGCACTTCTCCGATCTACTGGCAATGATCGAGAGTATACCCGCTCCCCGATGACCGATCAGCCGGGGGTTCTCAGCCGATTGCTTTTCGGGCCGTCCCGCCCTACAAGATGGCTTACAAGGAGTCGGTTCGGCTCGGTCAAGGAGTCATTCGTGGCGGTTGCGTACAACAGGCGAACACACCGGTGCGGGGAGCTGCGTCGCAGCCATGTCGGACAGCAGGTCACGCTGGCCGGCTGGGTCAATACGGCCAGGGACCACGGAGGGATGGCCTTTGTCGACCTCCGCGACCACACCGGCGTCGCGCAGCTTCGGTTCACGCCCGATCATCCCGCGGCGCACGAGGTCGCACGTTCGCTCCACAACGAAGACGTCGTCGCCATCATCGGAACCGTGCTCAGCCGAGGGGAGTGGACCAACCCCAAGCTCGCCACTGGTGAAATCGAAGTCGAGGTGACGGAGATCGACCTGTTGAGCCGATGCGACCCGCTTCCTTTCCAAGTCAACGACGACTTCGAGGCGGGGGAGGATTTGCAGCTTCGCTACCGATTCCTGCATTTGCGACGGCCGGAAATGCAGCACATCTTCCGCCTTCGCCATGCCGTCGCCCGCGCGATTCGCGAGTTTTTCCATGAAAATGGGTTCGTCGAGATTGAGACGCCGTTTTTGACGAAATCGACGCCCGAGGGAGCGCGTGATTATTTGGTGCCTTCCCGGGCGAAGCCTGGCGCCTTCTACGCACTGCCGCAGTCGCCGCAGCTTTTCAAACAGCTTTTCATGATTTCCGGTTTCGACCGCTATGCGCAGATCGTGCGCTGTTTCCGCGACGAGGACCTCCGGCTTGACCGCCAACCGGAGTTTACCCAACTCGATATGGAAATGGCGTTCGTGCAGCGCGAAGACGTGATGGCCGTCGTCGAGGGCTGCGTGCGGCGCATTTTTAGGGACGCGTTGGATATTGAAATCCCCCTACCGCTCCCGCGAATGACCGAGCACGAGGCCATGGAACGCTTCGGCATTGATCGGCCCGACACACGCTTCGGTCTGGAATTGCAGGATGTCACTGAATTGATGCGCCAGATCGACTTCAACGTCTTCCGTGAAGCGATCGACAAAGGCGGCCTCGTGAAGTGCATTGTTGCGTCAGGAGGAGATAAGCTCACTCGGAAAGTCAGCGATGGACTTACGGAAGAAATCAAGGGCATGGGAGGGGCAGGACTGCCCCTCACGAAGGTTGCCACCGGTGCTAACGGCATCGAGCTGCAGACCGGCATCGCCAAGTTCCTTCAACCTCTGGCGCCCAAGCTCTGTCAGACTCTTGCCGCAAAGCCCGGTGACACGATCTTTTTCATGCCCGGTGCCTATGCCGACGCGTGCAAGTATCTGCACCATGTACGCACACGACTCGGAGGAATCCTCGATCTTGTCTCCAAGGATCAATGGAACCTGCTGTGGATCGTCGATTTTCCATTGCTGACCTGGGACGAGGAGGAGAACCGCTGGGCCAGCACCCACCATCCTTTCACCGCTCCCTTGGATGAAGACCTGCATTTGCTGGACAGCGATCCGGGAAAGGCCCGTGACAAAGCCTATGACCTTGTGCTGAACGGAACAGAAATGGCCGGCGGGAGTATTCGTATTCATCGCCAGGACGTTCAGACCAAGGTGTTCCGCATCTTGGGGATCACCGATGAGGAGGCGAGGGAGAAGTTCGCATTCCTGCTCGACGCACTGCGGTTCGGCGCCCCACCGCATGGCGGGATCGCGTTCGGCCTGGATCGGTGGGTGATGAAACTGGCCCAGGCCAACAGTCTTCGAGACGTCATCGCATTCCCCAAAACCCAGCGGGCGGTGTGTCCCTTGACCAATGCACCATCGTCGGTCTCCAAGAAGCAGCTCGACGAGCTGTACCTGACGGTCAAGCCGCTGCCGAACAAATGAGCAATGCCCTCGTTGCTGTTATGCCCGGCCCGGGAGTGGACGGACGTCCGCGGCCATGCGAGCTGCGCGACCTGCCATTGCCCGACCTGGAACCGGACTCGGCGCTGCTCAAGGTGGAGTTCAGTGAAGTGTGCGGCACGGACGTGCACTTGCGCGACGGGCGACTGAGCGGCGTCCCCTACCCGATCATTCCCGGTCATGTCAGCGTCGGAACGATAGAGCGCATTCGCGGAACCATTCAGGACGTGCACGGCCGTCAATTTGCCGAAGGCGATCGTGTGACGTTCCTCGATGTTCACCGGACCTGCAATGCTTGTTGGTATTGCCTGGTGGCCAAGGCCTCCACGCGATGTCCTCATCGCAAGGTCTATGGGATAACCTATGGAATCGCGGACGGACTGACGGGCGGCTGGGCGGAGTACGTTTACCTCAAGCCCGGTGTACGGTGCATTCGACTGCACGGCGTGGCGAGTGAACTGTACATGGCGGGCGGATGTTCCCTCCCGACGGCGTTGCACGCAGTCGAGCGAGGTGAAGTCGCACTGGCGGACAGGGTCCTGGTGCTGGGTTCGGGGCCGGTGGGGCTGTCCACGATCGGCTTTTCCATCCTTCGCGGCGCGGGGCGAGTGCTGTGCATCGGCGCTCCAGATGAGCGACTGGAATACGCGCGGCGAATGGGCGCGGAGGATGTTCTGAACTTCACGCGACACACGCCAGCCGATCGCACTGCCTGGGTGTTTCAACGCACCGACGGGCGCGGGGCCGATCTCACTCTTGAGTGTACCGGGTCGCCCGACGCCGTCAGGGAGGCGATGCAGTACACGCGAGATGCCGGTCGGGTTGTCGTTGTCGGTCAATATACCGATCACGGGGACACGTCGTTCAATCCGCATTGGGATCTGAATCGCAAGCACCTTGACGTTCGCGGATGCTGGGGGTCGGACTACTCGCATTTCCATCGGGCCGTTGAAATGCTCCGAACTCCGCGTGCCGCGGCGCTGTGGTCGGGTCTGAAGCTCGAGCGCTATACATTGTCGCAGGTCAATGAGGCGCTGGCGCAGGTCGCATCGGGCCGGACCGTTAAGGCCCTGGTCGTCCCGACGACCTAGCTCTACCAGTCCCGCATGGGAAGCCTACCCGCATCTACCCCATCGGCCGCCATGCGCGAGGCTGCTTGAAGATCTCGCGAAGAGCGGCGTCCTTCGCCTCCAAATCAAACGCCTCGGGGTCGAAGTTGTCGCCGAGCCATTCCTTGAGATCCTCGTGCTCGGGATGTTTGGGGTCGGCCACGGCTTGAAGCATATTGTAGAAGCCCCAGATACCGCCGCAGTCTTCCGGCGGACAGGCGAGTTTGCCGTCGATGCACCGAGGATAGGCAACGCCTTTTTCGACGGGCAACGTTTTCTCGACGACGATGTCGTGCATCCAACCATCGCCGAAGTCGTACTCGTAAACGAACTTGGATTTGGCGCGGAGGTCGAGGTCGGACAACCTCACCGTATCCTCATCCGTGACCGAATCCTCGTCGTCATCGGAGGGTGCGCCAACGTATTGGCCCTTGTGAATGAACTGATGAAGGTGCCCGCCGTCCCAGCCCATCACGCACTGGATGACGCCGTGCAGGTCGCCGAGACGGATGTTGTCTTTGACTTGAACTCGCCTCCAGATCGGTGGCTTGCTGTCTTTGAGCGTCACCTTGAGCTGATAGATGCTAACGTCCTTCTTCGTCCGCGCCTGCGACATGGGTTCGCCTCCTGCGGCCAATCCGCGTGCCGGAGCCGTGTACGGTTTACGCGGCCGTACCGTCCGGCATCGCCTCCATTATAGCCGGAGTTGCTCGTGTAAATACTCTAAGCAGCGCGACTTGTCAATACGAATCTGCGAGGCATCGTTTCGGTCGCGGACGGTGAGCGTCCCGTCCTCCTTGGTCTGGCCGTCGATGGTGAAACAAAACGGCGTCCCGGCTTCGTCCATGCGGGCGTACCGCTTGCCGATGGACTGCTTGGCGTCGTATTGGCAGAGGAATTGCTTCTTGATCTCACGGTAGATCGGCTCGGCGATCTCCGGCAGGCCGTCCTTGGCGACCAGCGGGAACACGGCGGCCTTGATGGGCGCGAGGCGAGGGTGGAACTTCATGAACTCGGGACTCGCGCGGGTCTCTTCGTAGGAATAGGCCTCACAGATGACGGCCAGGGTGAATCGGTCCGCGCCGGCGGATGGTTCGATCACGTGGGGAACGTACGTATATGGCTCTTTTCCTTTGGCGGCTTTGGCTTCCTCGGCAGAAAACTTGCCCTTCTCCCGTTCCCAGAGCTCGTCATCGAAGACTGCGAAAGCGTACTTGTCGCCCTTAGCGTGCTCGCCGTGTTGGTTCAGATCAAACGAGCCGCGATGGGCCACGCCTTCCAGTTCCTGCGGTTCGTCGGAGAATGGGAATAGGTACTCAATGTCGGTACAGGCCTTGCTGTAGTGGGCAAGCTCCTCCTTGCCCTGCTGCCGGGGACGCAGTTTGTCGCTCTTGATGCCGAGCGATTCGTACCATTTAATGCGTGCGTCGCGCCAGAACTCATACCACATCATCGACTCGTCCGGCTTGCAGAAGAACTCGATTTCCATTTGCTCGAACTCACGGGAGCGGAAGGTGTAGTTCCGGGGGTTGATCTCATTACGAAACGCCTTGCCGATCTGGGCGATGCCGAAGGGAATCTTGACCCGGGTCGAACTCATCACGTTAGGGAAGTTGACGAAAATCCCCTGGGCAGTCTCCGGGCGGAGATAGACCTTATTTGCCTCGTCCTTGACGGCCCCGGCGTGGCTCTCGAACATAAGATTGAATTCGCGTGGCTCGGTGAGGTCCCCGCCGCAATGCGGGCAAGGCGTCACCAAGCCGGTCTGTTCGAACTGTTCTGTCGCCGCGTACTGAATAATATCGATAGGGTTGATGGCCGAGCCCTTTGCCTCCACGCGCTCCGCCATCCAACAGAGAGTGACTGATGGATTCCTAACAAGAGCAAGCCCCGGCGCGAGCTTACGCCCTTTCGTTTCTGCCCACTTCTTTAGATCGACGCCGGTGACAATGCCCTTGGCTTTGTAAAGTTCACCGAGCGATTTGCACCACTCGCTGTCCTTGATGCCGTCCCAAACCTGATCCGCACGCAGATGCTTCTTGCATTGGCGGCACGTCTGCATCGGATCCTTGAACCCCCCCACATGTCCCGACGCCTCCCACACCTTGGGATTCATAATGATCGAGCAATCGACGCCGACCATTTGGTATTCGCGGCCGTTGGGGCCGGGGGGCGGGTTGCGGACGTTGTCGTACCACCAGGCGTCCTTGATGTTGCGTTTCAGTTCGCAGCCCAGGGGGCCGTAGTCCCAAAAGCCGCCGATGCCGCCGTAGATTTCGCTGCTGCCGAAGATGAAGCCGCGGCGGCGGCAGAGGGCGACGATTTTTTCCATCACATCGGCGGTTTGAGACATCAATACGTTTCCTCTAACCAACGCCTCCGCGCTATCGTCAGAGTGCATGGCGGCGCTCCTGGGCGCTCGCTTGGCCACGCCACCCGTCGTCACATGGTTTTTAGCGGTACTCGGAGCGGATTGCAAACTGCAGGGCGGGCTTCACCAGTTGAAAACCGATGCCGCACCTGATGAACGTCCGCGAAGTGCTCTTGCCAAAGCTGAGAAGATGACTTCCGTCGCGTTTGCGTCGGGTCCATGCGCGTGGAAAGGGGCGGCCGCCGGAAAGACGGCCGCCCCTGGAACCATGGACCGGCGCTCTTACCGGCGGGGCTTGGTAGCCGCTCCTTCGACGGAGGACCGCGCGCGGAAACCGTTGAGGAGGAGAACGAACGGGTCGCCGATCGGGGCCGTGAACGGGTGGGCGTCGGTCAGCGTCGTTTGCCGCGGGAGCGGACCCATGCCGTCGAGGTCCACGTCCGCGGCCACGTTGAACACCTGATCCAGCACCAAGTTCATAATGGCGACGGCGCTGAAGATATCGATCCGCGTATCACGATTGAGCGCGTGCGTCCCGTCGAAGAACTCCGGCGGCGCGAATGCGGTGACGAGATTGACGGACGTGTTGGGTCGGCCGAACCGGAAGGCGTTCAGCCGCGGGACGAAGTTTCGAGGCACGAGGGCCACGCCGTCCGTGGCCATCGGCGTGGGCGAGTCGAACTGAATCTCCTCGAAAGTCACCGCAGCCGCGTTGTCCGATCGGCGGTAGTAGAGCCGCACGTCCGTCGATCGCCAAGCGCGGGGATCGAACAGCGTGGGGCGGTGCGGGGCCGTCGGCTCGTTGTCGTCCTGCACGCCGTCGGCGTCGATATCGTCGAAGTACGGGTCCCCGTTCGCGTCATACCGTACGTTGGGGACATCCGTGCCGTAAACGTGCCGGAACGCCTGCACGCTGACCGGCGAGCCGACCACCTGGTCGGCGGCGACGAGAATGAATCCCGATGTATCCACGTTGACCGGCGCGCCCCCATCCACAAGCTGCGCGGGCGTGATGGGCTCATCCGGCGGCGGCGGGACCGTGCCATCGGGCGGGGGAGGCTGTAATGTCGGGTCCCCGATGGGCTCGGTCGGGGGCGGCGGAGGCGGCTGGACCATCCCGTCTCCTTCGTTGAAGAAATCCTCGAAGTTCTCCGGAGGGGGCGGAGGGGCGGTGAAGAAGTCCAGCGGATCATTCAGACTGGCGGGGCGGCCCGTGGACTCGTTGAACAGGGCGAACTGACCCGTTTCGTGCGAGTCAGGCAGGAACATCAGCAGTTGACGTCCGAACGGACTATAGGTCGCCGTTCCAGAGGCGAAGTCGTAGTTCACGCGGACCGGCTCGGCGCCCGCGCCGACGCCCGTGGCCAGCACGAACAACTGCTGGTTGGGGCTGACCGGCTCGAACTGGGCCGTCGCTACGACGTCGGGCGAAGGCGGCGGCTCGGGCACCAAGACGTCGGGCGGAGGCGGCGGCTCGGGGACGAAGACATCGGGGGGAGGCGGCGGCTCGGGAACGAACGCGTTGCTCACCACGCTCACGTTGATGCCGGGGAAGAAGTTCCCCGACTCGGAGACGAACGCCGCGAAGGGAGCCCCGCCGACAGGGGCGAAGATCGACTCGTCCAACAACGAGACGCGTACCGGCCCCCGAGGGGTCTGCACCGGTCGCCCGGTTTCACGGAGAATCAGTTGCAGGATGCCTTCGTTCTCGGTCCGCTCGGTGAAGCCCAGGTAGTACTTGCCCGATCCGTCGGCCACATATTCCGCGGAGGAGACGATTCCGTCCACGCTCAACTGCGCGTTCACCGTGACGCCTGACACGGTCGTGTCACCCCGGAAAGGATCGCCGTCGGCCACGACGAAGAACGCGCTCGGACCCGACCGGCTGAATGGTAGATGGGCCTTCGCATCCCGGATGCGCTGGGCCAGCTCATCCACCGGCGGCACCGGATCCATCACAATCCCCTCATATAGACTCTCGAACGACGGCGGGATCGTACCGCCGAGCAATCGCCGCATGAGCGCCCGCAACTCGGCGTCGCGTCGCTGAAGGTCTTCGGGCGGGGCCTCCGCGAATCCGCCCGCCAGGAACGAGGCCTGCAGTTGGTCAAAGTTGACGGCCAGTCCCTTGCCGTCCGCCGTCTGGAAAACGGTCATCGGCGGGCCGGCAAAGTTCGGATCGGCGACGAAGAAAATCAGTCGAACGCCCAGTCCCGACTCGATGCTGGTCACGAGGTCATAGAGGTCGCCGAGGGAGATGGTCCGCCCATCGAGCTGGTACTGGGCCATCTCCATGAGCACAAAGTCCTGCAAGATGGGCAGATGCAGCCCACCCTGTGAATCGGTGGATTCCTCGTCCGCGGCCACAAAGTTCCGGTCCGACTCCGCCCCCGTGCTGATGTACATCGTCTCATTGAACGGAAACGGCCCGCCGCCCGGAATCTGCGCGGGAGTCGGCGGAACGTCCGTCGGGGGGTGGGGCATGAGGTCGGCGAGGATCGCCTCGCGCGTTGTCGCGGTCACGCCATCCAACGTGGCCAGTGAGCTCAAGTCCGGCGGACCGGGCATGTCCGCAACGGGGAAACCGCCCTGAACAAAGATCGCGGCGGCGGCGATAGCGAGGGCCTCGGCATCGGCGGCCCGGGCGGAACGCAGGTTGCCTTCAACAATGGCCATGCCCGCCTTGGCGACGGAGGGCATCACGGCGTCAAACGACGCCGCCAACTGCTCGTCACTCAGAGTCGCCACGTCCTCCAGCGTGATCTCCTGATCGATGCCCGCTTCCTCGAAGAGGTTGGTGTACGCGGCCACGATCCGCGCCACGACCGCGTTCGGGCTGATGGGCAGGTCGGCGAGGTCCGCGCCTCGCGACTCCGCCAGTTGGCGCAGCTTGGCGAGAATGAGCGTGGTCAGCGGGTCCGCCCGGACGCCGGAAAGATCGCCTTGTCCCGCTCCGCCCGTACTCGGAATACTGATAGCCCGGATTATTCATACCTCGGTGCGTTATTGGAGTTGAAGAGTTGTTCGTTGATCGGGACGACCTTTGTACCTGGCGGCGTTGCGATGCGCGCAGAAAACCCCCTTACCCCCATCGAAAA
>Ga0315274_10004450_pt1 | contig 20591 bp, 15 predicted proteins | sample YL17G02_20_MG_FD_203700 | JGI IMG/M metagenome (GOLD analysis project Ga0315274, IMG submission 203700) | Sediment microbial communities from Yellowstone Lake, YNP, Wyoming, USA - YL17G02_20 | ecosystem: Environmental > Aquatic > Freshwater > Lake > Sediment | place: USA: Wyoming | collected...
AGGGGTGAGGGGGTTTGAGGCGTGCGCTCCTTCTGCTCGCTCGCTCGCTCTCTCCCACTCGCCCCGGCCTCTCTCACACTGTTTCTCTCTCACCTCTCTCTCGTCGCCACACCCTTTTCTATTTTCCATCAGCGCCATGCAAGCCGCCATGGCGTCCGGCGTCGTCGACGTCTGCCTCATTCCGGAGGTCCGGTTCGCTCTGGAGGGCCGGCGCGGGCTGGCGGCCTTCATCGAGAGCGTGCTGACCCGCCAGGGCCACGCCGTCATTTGTGTGGCGGAGGGCGCGGGCCAGGACTTGCTGGCCAGGGTGGGGAAAGGCGGGGCGGGTGCGGACGCTTCGGGGAACCCCATACTCGGGGATGTCGGCAAATTCTTGAAGGGCGAGCTCAAGCGGCTGGTGCCAGGTAAAAGGGGGGACCAAGAGGGGAGGGAGGAAGGGGGGGCCGCGGCCTGTCTTCTCCTCATCTCCTCACCTCCACATTCTCTCTCACACACTCTCTCTCTCTCTCTCCCTCCACATTTTCTCAGGCGAGCCCGTGGACGTCAAGCTGATCGACCCGTCCTACATGATCCGGTCCGTCACCACGTGCGCGTCCGACCGGATCTACGCGAAAGTCCTGGCCCACAATGCGGTGCACGCCGCGTTTGGCGGGTTCACGGGCGTCACGGCGGGGCTCGTGTCGGGCCACCACGTCTTGCTGCCCATCCCCGTCGTCGTCCGCGCGCCCAAGGTGGTGGACAGCAAGGGCAAGGCCTGGAACCGGCTGATGAGCAGCATCGGCCAGCCCGAGTTTGAGGAGGATTAAGGTGTGTTTGTGTAAAAAGATGGGGAGGTCGTTGGCGCCCCGGGTCTCACAGCGCAGGCGTCACACACAGAAGAACGCCCCCCGCCCCCGCCCCTGCCCCCACCCGCCCCACCCCCCTCCCACGCGTATCACCATGGCCTCCCGCCGGCAGTCGCCTACACCCACACAAACGCCAGCGCCAGCGCCGCCGGCGCCGTCCACCCCGCCATCCACGCGGCCGACCTGGCGGCGGCGGCGGGCGCGGCGGCCGACATCCCGGCCTTTGTCCACGCCTGCTCCGTCCTCGCGCGCATCCAGGCGCGCGCGCCGCCCGACCTGCTGGCCTTTTCAGAGGGTGCGGACGCGCAGGTGGAGCACGTCATCCCCCGCCCCCTGGCGGAGGCGGTCGCCCGGTCCCTGGCGAGCTTGGATGACAGGCCGGCCGCCGCCGCCCGGGTCGCAGCCCTGCTGGCCGGGTCCTGGCCGGGGGGGGCGGGGCGGGGCGGGGCAGCCGCCGCGCGGCGGCCGCCCGCGCGCGGGCCGCCCGCGGCCGCGCGCGGGCGGCCCAGTTCCATGCGCCGCCCGCCGCCGACCCGCCGCGTGGTGGAGTCGGGCACTGAGGAAGTGGAGGAAGGGGAAGACGAAGACGCGGGGCGTGGGGCCTCCCCTCCCGCCCAGTGCACGTCGGACAGTGAACAACACTCGCCCCCGGCTGGTGAAGCGGACGCGGGGGCCGCCCGGGCCGCCCGCCGCGCCGCCCGTGCTGCTGGTCGGGATGGGAGCGGCCGGCCCGTGGCGGGCGCTGGCTCACCCGACGCGCGCGACCCGGACGCCGGGTCGGAAGGGGCGGCCTGGTCGGCGGACGAGGACTGGACGGCGGAGGGCGAGGAGGCGGGGGGCGAGGAGGAGGAGGGTGGTGGCCGTGCCCGCGCCCGCTATGCCGCCCCTGCTCCTCCTCCCCCCCTTCGCCCCGCCACCACCGCGGACGTCGCCGAGCTGGAGACCCAGTTCAGCGGCCTGGCCGGCCGCCTGGGCGAGGTAATGGTCGCGCACGCGCGCGCGGTGCGGGTGGAAGCGGCGCGTGCTGCCGCCGCCCTGCCCGCGCGCGCGGCGGCCGAGGCGGCCGAGGCCGCCGCCGGCCAGGAGCTCCGCCGCCAGCCGGATCGCCCCTCCGTGCCACCCCCGGACACGCCCGTGCGGCCGACGGGCGGCAGCCCGCCCCCAGGTGGGGGTGGGGGGGAGGGCGGTAGGCCGGGCGCCTCACCCCCACCAGTGCCGCCGCCGCCGCCTGCTCCTGTCGCCGCCGCCCCGGCGCCGGCCCCGCGCAAGCGGGTGGCGCCCAGGCTGCCGGTTGCCGCGGAGGCGGCGGCGCCGGCGCCGGCCGCCGCGGCCGCCGAGCAGGAGCCGGCGGCGAAGCGCCCGCGCAAGGCGCCTGGCCTGCCAACAGCGGCGGCGCCCCCTGCACCCGTCCCCGCCGAGTCCGACACCCCACCTGCCGATGACGCTGGCGCCCCGCCCGCCCCCGCCGCCGCCCTGGACTTCATGGCCACTCTACTGGGCCGGGCGGCCGCGGCGAGCATCGGTGCGGCTGCTGCTCCTCACCACGGCCCACCCGTCGTGGTGGTGGATGATGATGAGGTCTTAGTGGTGGACGCGAACACTGACTCGTCCGACTGAAATGGACGGAAAGCATAGATGAAAGACAGGGGGCAGATGGGCAATTTCGCGCGGGCCCGCCTCGCGTCCGGTGCCGCCCTGGGCTGCCTGGCTAGGAGGGGTGAGGGCGAGGTCAAGGGAGAGAGCAGAGTGGGTTGCCTAAGAGAAGAGAAGACTGCAACCGACATTCATAACGCTTATATACGCGTCACTTTTGTGTGTTTGTGTGTTCCACTATCGCCCGCTATGGCGACCCTCCAGGACCGGTTGAACATCAACAGCCAGATGGAGCACTTGCAGGTGAGAGCGGTGGGACACAGGCGACGGGCGCGCGTGAGGATGTTGCGAGGAAACACCACTCGCTCACATTTCCCCCCACTCCCTCCAGTCGAAACACGTCGGCACGGGCAACGCAGACACTACCCGGTTCGAGTGGGCGGTCAACATGCACCGAGACACGGCGGCCAGCCTGGTGGGGCACCACTACCTGACCTCCTACCTGGCCGTCGCGGAGAACGAGGCGCCCGCGCGGGTCGCCTTTGAGCTGAAGCAGCGCATGCTCCTACCGTGCGGGCTCCGGCCGGTGAAGGAGGAGGAGGGGGAGGGGGCAGAGTAGAGGTGGGGCTAGCACGCATGTAGACGTAGAGACAGGAGGGGTGAGGGAGCGTGGGTTTTGGGCGGCGAGGGGAGAGGCGTCGTCGATCCCCACGGGCCGCCGCTCCGCCGCCCCGCTCTTTCAACCTCGCTCCCCCCCCTCCTCCTGAAGAATTTTGTTGAGTACAAAAGTAGTGCACCCTCCGCTGTCTCTTTTCTTTTCAAAACTCCCACGCACCCTCGTCCTCACTACCACCGTCATCACTGGCCGCCATTGCCGCCGGCCCGCCGGCGCCCGCCCGCCCCGGCGTTGTGGCCGCACCGAGCGCGCCCGAGGACGACAGCGCATCAAACACGCCCACCCCGCCCCCAGGCGGAAGCTCCCCGCGCGTCCGCACGGGCGCCAGGCTCATCCCTTCGCCCCTCACCGTGCCCACCCCGCCTGCGGCCACCACACCACCGGCCAGAGGGGCGCCCAGGCTGAACGCGTCCTCGTCGCATGCGAAGAAGCAGAGGGCGCCTTCCTCCTTCTTGCAGGCTGGCGCCTCTTCGGCTGTGGGCGGCGGTGGCGCCCGGCCCAGCGCGACGACCAGGAGCTTGCCCGGGCGGCGGTGGCCTGCTGGGTGAGAGGGATCCGCGCCCGCCTCCTCCACCAGGCTCCAGGTCGCCTCCCCTGGTGAGATGGCCGCGCCCGCCCTGAAACGGCGGGTGATGCGGGCGGCCGCCCCGCCCGCGACCACCACCCTCAACTCCCGCGCCGTGCAGTCCACGGCGCTCACATCCTCTTTGGTCACCCACCAAGGGAGGGGCAGCTCCACCATGACGCACGAGGTGGATGGAAGGGGAGGCCGGGGAGGTACGGCGCCCCCGCCGCCCCCGCCCCTCCCCCCCCCGCCCTCAACCTCCACGCGGTAGGGCGGGGCGGCCGCGCGCGCGCCGTCGGTGTCGCCCTCAAAAAGGCACCGCCAGGGCCGGCCACCAGTGGCGGCCTTGGCCAGGACGACCACGACGGTGCGGCCATCCTTCGTGACGGCGACAGCCGGGCGGGCGGCCCCGCACACGGGGTGGGCCAGGCGGCGGGACACGACGGCCGGGCACCCGTCCCGCCGGACAGACAGACAGCCGCTCGAGCACGCGACCTCCACCCTGTTTTTGATGTTCGCCCCTCCCTCCCGTCCACCGCCGCCACCGCCCGGCACGTGGACCGCCACCACCACTGCGCCCTCCGTCTGGTCCCACAGGTAGTACCGGGCGAGGGCGTGGATGTGGGTGGCCGCCCGGGTAGCCGGGTCCGGGAAGGACGCCACGGCGGCCGCGGCGGCGGCTGCAAACTCGGCCGCGCCTGCCCGCTCGGCCGGGCGCACCCACCCCGGGGACGCCTCCTCCTCGGCCGCCGCGTCCTCCGCCCGCTTGGCCTCCAGCTCCCGGCGGGCCAGGCGGCCGACCAGCGCGTGTGGCGTGTTGATGAGGGGCCAGTGGAGGGCGGTGGAGCCCTGAACAAAAAGGGGAGGAGAGAGAGAGAGAGAGAGGGGTAGGTGAAGAGGGGGGGGGGGGAACGGGGGCATGAGGAAACAAAATACGTTCTTCAAACCACGTTTTTTTCACCCAACCTTCCAGTGCGGCGTGCGCGTGCAGTAGGCGCACAGGTCCATGCCACACACCCAGCAGGCCGCCGTGGCCGGGCGGCGGCAGGCCTCGCAGGTGATGACGAGCGCGGAGGAGGGCGCGGACACGGGGCCGGGCGGCGCCCAGCCGGCCAGGAGGGCGTCCTCCCCTCCCCCCGCCGCGCGCGCGGCCCGCCGGGCGGCGGTCGCCCGGGCTGCCGAGGCGGGGGGCGGGGCCACGCCGCCCGGGGCCACCGCCGCGCAGGCGTCCCAGGCCGCCCGCCGGGCTGGGTCGGCCAGGGTCTCGTAGGCCGCCCTGGCGGCGGCGAAGGACGGGGAGGGAGGCGGGGGAGGAGGGGCGTGGCCCTCGCTCCCCCTTTCCTTGTGCTGCCTGTCCGGGTGCGTCCGGCGGGCGGCAGTCCGGAAGGCGGCCTTGATGACGGCCAGGGACGCGGTGGGCGGGATGGAGAGGGTGGCGTAGGGGCTGGGTGGGGGGTCGGTCATGGTGCGTTTCGCTCACGAAGGGGGGGTGTAACTCTCTCGGTGGGTGGTTGTGAGAGAGCGCGCGCGAGAGAGCGAGAGGCTGAAGAGTCAGAACCCAAACTCTTTCATTTGCAGCACGCACGCTCTCTATTTCGCACGCACACGCTTCCTCCACTCCAAATGGACGCCCGCGTCTCCGCCGCCGAAGCCGGGCGGCGCAAGGTGCGTCCGCATACGCCAATGAGGGAGGCACGCGCGCGAGAAAGAGAAAAAAGATGACAGGCGACGAAAAAAAAAAATGAAATGAAAAATCGAAGATGCGCGCGTCCGACCGCTTGTCCCTCCTGGCCGCGTCACCGCGCACGTGTGCGCGCGCTCTCACACACACCCAACTCGCCCCGACGAACGCCTCTTCTCCTTAACAGTTGGAAGAATTCAAGCGAAAAAAGGCGGCCGCCATGGCCGCCCGAGGCGCGACCCCCGACACGACGCCCGTCAAGTCCAGCCCGCCTTCAGACTGGGGGCCCGGGGCTGGTGCCGGCGTCGGTGGCACGACCATGCCCCTGGTGTCCACTCCGGGCTCGGCGGGCCTGCGCGTTGGCGCCCACGCGACCGCGACGCCCGGGTCCGCGTCCCGGCTGCGGCCGCCCGGGTCGGCGGGCACGCCCGGCTCGGCCTCCCGCCCAGGCACGGGCGGGTCGGGCGGCGGGGGCGCGGGCGCCTTCCGCCGTACCCCGTCCGCCACCGCCCGGGTCCTGCCGCTGGGCATGGCGGCGGGCTCCCGCCCTGCCAGCGGGGAGTCCGGCGATGGCGGGGCGGCGGCGGGTGCTGAGGCGGCGGCGGCGGCCGCCCTCGCGGCTGCCACCTCGCGCGCAGACGGCCTCGCCGCCGAGGTCGCCTCCCTCACCACCCGCCTGGCCGAACAGCAGTCGGCGACCGTGGAGCGCGTCGCCGCCTTGGAGGCAGCCATCGAGCGGACGGCGGGCGAGGCCGGCGCGGCCGCGGCGGAGCAGGTGGCCAAACTGGAGGCCACGTCGGCCGAGTCGGAGGGCCTGGCCCGGGCGGCGGGGGCGGAGCGGGATGCGATCCGGGCGGAGGCGGCCGAGCTGACTGCCCGCCTCGCGGCGTCTGGTGAGGAAGCTGACGCCGCGGCGGCGGCCGCCCGGGCGGAGGGCGAGGCGGCCGGCGCGGCCGACGCAGCCGCCGCACTGGAGGCTGCCCGGGCGGAAGGGCAAGCCGCGCTGGAGGCCGCCCGGGCTGAGGCGGCCGTCGCCACGGAAGCAGCGCTTGCAGAAGCTGGCACGGCCTCCGCCGCCCGCATCGCCGCCTTGGAGGCGGAGGTCGCAGAGTCGGCGGCGTGGTCCGAAGAAAAGGGGGCGGCCCTGGCAGCCGACTTGGCGGCCACGCAGGCGGCCGTCGAGGCGGGTGAAAAGGAGCGGGCGGGCCTGGCCGCCCGCCTTGAAGCCACGGGCGAGCGTGTGGCTGCGTTGGAGGCCGACCTGGCGTCCACGGCGGCGTCAGCCGCCGGGGACGCGGGGCGGGTGGGTGAGTTGGAGGCGGCGCTGGCCGGCGCGCAAGCAGACGCCGCGGCTGCCGAGGTCGGGCGTGCGGAAGAGGTGGCCGGCCTCGCTGCCCGCCTGGGCAACGCCACGACCCGCATCACCACCCTGGAAGCCGACCTGGCCGCGTCTGCGTCAGCCGCCGGGGACGCGGGGCGGGTGGGCGAGCTCGAAGCCGAGGTCGCGGCCGCCACCGCGCGCGCGCACGCCGCGGAAGCTGACGCGACTGCGGCGGCCTCCCGCGCGGACGCCGCCGTGTGCGAACTGGAGTCGGCACAGGCCGAGCTGGGTGCAGCCCAGGCGGCCCTGGCTGACGCGGCCGCGGCGGCCGGGAGGGCGGGCGGGAAGGAGGGTGAGCTGGAAGCGGCCCTAGCCGCCGCCCAGGCAGCGAGTGCGGCCGCGGAAGCGGCGGCGGCCGCCGCGGCGAGGGACCTGGAAGAGGTCGTCCCCCAGCTGGAAGTATTGCTGGGCGAGAAGGCGGCGCTGGAGGGCGAGGTGGCCAGCCTGAAAGCGGCCGCTGCTGCGGGGGGTGGCGACGACGACCCGGCCGCCCTGGCCGCCTCCCTGGCCCAATGGCAGGAAGCGTACGCGGGGGCGGCCGCCCAGCTGGAAGAGGCGACGGCCGCCGGGGCGGCCGCGGAGGTGCGGGCGCGCGCGGCCGAGGCTGCGGTGGGCGCGGGCGCGGGCGCCGCCACGGCCCGCCTGGGAGAGCGGCTGGCCGCCTCGGAGGCCGAGGTCTCAGCCCTCCGGGCCGACCTGGCAGCCGCCGCCCGGCGCGCCGCCGCGGCTGAAGCCGAGGCGGCCGCGCGCGCGGCGGCCGCGGGCGCGGCCGGCGTCGGCCTGGCCGCCGCCCTGGGCTCCGGCCCGGGCGTAGCGGGCGCGGCCGCCGGCAACAACCAGCTGTCCAACAAAAAAGATGAGGACGCGACGGGGGCGGATGACGTGGAGGCGGCCGTCCTGTCGGGCGGTGGTGCCGGGTTCGCCCCGCTCTCCGGCCTGTTGCGCGGTGCGCCAGCGCAGCTGACACCCATCGCGACCGCGGGCCCCGTCCTGGCGGTGGCCCTGCAGATCGACCGGGCGGCGATCGCGCTGGACCGGTCGGCAGGCGCGCGGGCGGCGCTCGTGGCCTACTTGATTTTGGTTCACGCAGTGCTTCTGCTTTTTTGAAATTTTGAAAAACAAAAAGGGGATGGATGGGGAGAGTTGGGGCGAGGGGGGGGGGGGGGGGCGCGACTGTCTTGGTTAACTTTTTTTTTACATGCAAGGATCGAGCTCTCTGTCACTCTCTCACAACTCGTCACAACTCGTCGTGCGCGGGCGGCGTCGCCGCCGCCGCCGCGCCCTCATCGTCCGGCTCATCCGTTGGGTCAAAAAACTCGGGGTCTGCCTCGACAGCAGCAACCTCCGCCTCGGGCGGTGGTGCCTCGCCCGCCCCGGCAGCGGGCGGTGGCGCCGTCGCCGGCGGCGTTTCAGCAGGCATCGCCTCCTCAGTGACGACAGGCGGCTCGGCAGGGGGTGGAGGAGGACTTGGTGAGGGCAGCGGCAGTGGCGTCGCTGCCGGCGCCGCCACTTCATCAACCGCCCCTGCCGCCATCTCAGCCCGCCGCTTGGCCAGGACCGCCCGTTCGGCGGCTTCCCGGGCGGCGCGCTTGGCGGCCGGGTCGGCGGCCAGGCGGGCAGCCTCCGCTTTGGCGGCGCGCACACGCTCCGCTTCCACGGACGCGGCCTCCGCGGCCAGGCGGGCAGCCTCCGCTTTGGCGGCGCGCACACGCTCCGCTTCCACGGACGCGGCCTCCGCGGCCAGGCGGGCAGCCTCCGCTTCGGCGGCGCGCACACGCTCCGTTTCCGTAGCCGTGGCTTCCGCGGCTATGCGCGATTCCTCAGCTGCCGCTGCGGCCGCCGCAGCAGCCTTGGCCTCCCGCTCCGCCGTAGCCACCCGCTCCTCTGCCTCGATCGCTGCCCGCGCCACCCTGGCCGCCTCCACCGCCGCCGCCGCCGCCTCAGCAGCGGCCGACCTCTCCGCCGTCGCCCGCGCCAGCTCGGCATCTGCGGCTTCCGTGGCGGCCCGGGCTGCCGCCTCGGCTTGCATGGCGGCCAGCGCTTCCGCCTCTCGCTGGGCCGCCGCAGCGGCCTCATCTTCCCGCGCGCGGGCAGCCGCCTCCTCCTCCGCCAGGCGGGCAGCAGCAGCAGCGCCCCGCGCCGCTGCTTTCTCAGCCGCCTCGCCCGCGGCAGCCGCGGCGGCCAGGGCTTCGGCTGTCTCTGCAGGCGACGCCTTGCCCTCCTCACCCGCGACCAGGGAAGGCGGCGGGGGTTGAGGAGGCATGGGGGGCCGCAGCGGCACCATGGTCGGGTTTGGGGCGGCACCACGGGCCCGGTTGGCCAGGGCTGCGAGGTTGGAGGCCGCAGACCGGGCGGCCGCGGCGGCGGTGGCCGCGAGGGCGGCCGGGTGGAACCCGGCCGGCAGCGCAGCACCAGCACCACCCTCGCCCGGCGCCGCCAGCGGCGGCAGTACACCACCCTCTCCCTTGACGCGCTGAAAGACGTTGACCACGGTCGCCCACACGTCCCGCGGCCCCGGCACCGCGCCCCGCACCGCCTCCGGCACGAAAAAGGCGCTCCGCTTCAGCACGACGTACGCGACCGCCCCGCCAAAGAGGGCTAACCCGCCCCACAGGGCCAGCCAGTCCCGTGTCGCGCCCCGCTTGTGCTCCCGCAGCAGGGCCTTGGACTGCAACAGGCGGGACGCGCCCTCCCCGTACGCGCCCGTCGTCGCGCCCAGCTGGTCGTTGGACGCATCCAGGGCCGCCAGGGCAACGCCCGTGTGCTGGATCTCGGATGCGACCAGGTCGCGCGTGCGGGCGAGGGCGGCCGTGACGGAGGTGGACGCCGCGACCGCCTCGCCCTCTGTCTGGAGGCGGGCGGCAGCGGTGCCGGCTGTACCTCCGCCGTCCGCCGACCGGGGTTGGCGTGGTCCGCCGCCACCGTCGCCGGACAGGGCGCTGCCCCCCGAGGACTCAGCCCGCCCCAGCAGCGCTCGCCGGGCGGCCGCCGCGGCCGCCGCCGCATTGCACCGGGCAGCCAGGCCCGCTTCCCGGTAGGCGGCGGTCGCAGCCTCGTACGCGGACTTGTGCCCACGCAGGGCGTCCGCCAGGGAGGCCGCGTCTTCCGGACTGTGAGAGTGATGAGGTTTTGAGTGGCGCGCGCAAACTGGGAAAACGAATGCGCTCTTCCCTCTCCACTTCACCTCCGCCAACTCACATGTCCGTCTCTTCGGCCAACAGTTCGAGATCGCGCATGGCCGCCCGGGCACGGGCTAGGGCGGCCTGGGCGGCGGACGATGCGGCGCGGCAGGTGGCTTCATCGGACGCAGAGGAGGACGCGAGCGCGGTGCACGCAACGGCCGACTCGCGGAAGGCAGCCGCCAGGGCCGCGCTGGCGGCGGTGACTGGGTCGGCCGTGGCTGGGCCGGCACCGCTGCCCAGGGACGCGTACATAAGGCAGGGACGGAGGTGTGTGGACGAGCGTGCGCGACGTTTTTTGGAGAATGAGAAAGGCTCTCGCTTGCTCTTCTCCTCGCTTTCCTCCATCCCATCCTCTCCCCCCCGAAAAACACGCCCACGCCCACACGCACACCCAACACACAACGCGCGCACACACACACATGCAAACACCGCCCAACCTCTTCAATCTCACCCACTCACTCGCTCGGCACCTTGACGGGCGTCACACCCCAAATGTCTTTGGCGTACTCTTTGATGGTCCGGTCGGACGAGAAGAAGCCAGACCCGGCGACAGACGCGATCGATTTCTTGGTCCACCCGTCCACGTCCTTGTAGGCCGCGTCCACGCGGGCCTGGGCGTCGATGTAGGCCGGGAAGTCGTTGGCAACCAGGTAAAAGTCGGCGCCGGAGGTGATGGAGTCGCAGAGGGGCTCGAAAAAGTCGGCCCAGCCAAAGGTGCCTCGCCGGATGAGGCCGACCACGTGCTCGAAGGACGCGTCTGGGCGGAACGCGCCCCGCTCCGCCCGCAGGCGCCCCACCTGGTCCGCCGTCGCGCCGAAGATGAACATGTTGTCCGCCCCGATCTCCTCCGCGATCTCCACGTTGGCGCCGTCCAGGGTGCCGATGATGAGCGAGCCGTTCATCGCAAACTTCATGTTGCCCGTCCCGGACGCTTCCGTGCCGGCCGTCGAGATCTGCTCATTCAGTTCCGACCCCGGGATGACGACCTCCGCCAGGGAGACGTTGTAGTCGGGTAGGAAGGCCACTTTCAGGCGGTCCCCGATGTCCGGGTCGGAGTTGACCTTGTCCGCGACCGCGCAGACGAGCTTGATGATGCGTTTGGCCATCTCATACCCCGGCGCGGCCTTCCCGCCGATCACGCATAGGCGGGGCACGGCCTTGGCCCGGTCCGCCGGGGACATGGCCTTGAGGGCGTCGTACCGGTGGATGATGCCCAGCACGTTGAGCAGCTGGCGCTTGTACTCGTGGATGCGCTTGACCTGGAGGACCATGAGCGCGTCCGGGTGGCCGACCACGCCCGTCAGTTCGGCAACCTTGGCCATCGCCTTGGCCTTCGCGGTCGCCTTCACGGCCCGCCACTCCGTCAGGAAGGCCGGGTCGGACGCGGACTTGGACAGGCCGGACAGGCGGTCCAGGTTGTTGATCCAGCCATCGTCGCCCAGGGTCTTGGTGATCAGGTCGCGCAGGGGCGGGTTGCAGAACGCCAGCCAGCGGCGGGGGGTCACGCCGTTCGTCTTGTTCTGGAATTTGGACGGCTCCAGGTCCGCAAAGTCCTTGAAGATGGTGTTGCGGATGATGTCCGAGTGGATGGCGGCCACCCCGTTGACGGTGTGGGACGCCACGACCGCCAGGTAGGCCATGCGCACCAGCTTCTCCCCGCCGGGGCCGTCCTCGATGATGGACATGCGGCCGATGCGGGCGTGGTCGTCCCCCAGCTTGGCCCGCAGGGTCTGGACCCACCGCCAGTTAATGTCGTAGATAATCTGCATGTGGCGGGGCAGGAGCTTCTCCAACAGGGACACCGGCCACCGCTCCAAGGCTTCCGGCAGGACCGTGTGGTTGGTGAAGGCAAACACCTTGGTCGCCACCTCCCAAGCCGCCGTCCAGCCCTGGCCCTGTTCATCCATCAGCAAGCGCATCAGCTCGGCCACCGCGATGGTCGGGTGCGTGTCATTCAGCTGGAAGGCGACCTTCTTGTGGAAGGTGCTGAAGTCGGAGCCGTGGATGTCTGTGAACCGGCGGACGACGTCCTGCATGGTCGCCGACACAAAAAAGTGTTGCTGCTTCAGGCGCAGCTCCTTGCCCTGGTACGTCCGGTCGTCCGGGTAGAGCACGGAGGACAGGGTCTCCGCCCGCTGGCGGGACAGGATGGCCTGGACGTAGTCCCCCGTGTTGAAGGCCTCCAGGTCAAACTCCCGGTCCGGGCGGGACGCCCACAACCGCAGGTTGAGCGTGTTGTTGGTCTGGAAGCCTGGGATGGGGTTGTCGTAGGCGATGGCCGTCACGGACTCGCCCGGGTTCCAGTGGAAGGCCTGGCGGCCGTCGACGTCGTTCACGGAGACGTGGCCGTAGAAGTGGACGGGGTAGACGACCTGGACGCGCTCGATCTCCCACGGGTTGCCAAAGCTGAGCCAGTAATCAGGCTGCTCGTGCTGGAAGCCGTCGATGATGGACTGGCGGAACATGCCGTACTGGTACCGGATGCCGTACCCCCAGGCGGGCAGGTTGGTGGTGGCCATGGAGTCCAGGAAACAGGCGGCCAGGCGGCCCAGGCCGCCATTGCCCAGGGCCGCATCCCGCTCGTACTCGGCGATCGTCTCCAAATCGTACCCCATCTCGGTCAGCGCCTCCCGGTAGGGCCCGCTCACGCCAAGGTTGTTCAGGGCGTTGGTCAGGGACCGCCCCATGAGGAACTCCATGGACAGGTAGTACACGCGCTTGGGGTCGGCCTCCCGGAAGTAGACGTTGGTGTCGTTCCAGGCCTCGATCAGGCGGTCGCGCAGGGAGTAGCCCGTCGCGAGGTACGCGTCCCGGTTGTCGAAGGAGGTGCGGGACCGGGCGAGCGTGTACTCGACGTGCTGGACGATGGACTCCTCCACGGACAGGACGTCCGACTTTTGGTAGGTGTCTACCATGGATAGAGGAGGTAGGGAGAGAGAGAGAAGGGGGGGAAGCGGGACGTGGGGTTCGTGAGATGGTGTGACGGGTTGAAAGAGGGAAAGAGGGAAGGCGCGCGCGCGCGCCACGATGCTTTGCTAGTGTCCCGCGGCTCTCTTTTTCTCCTCTCCTCCCGCGCAGCAGCATTCTTGTCTCTCTCGCAGGCGCGCACGCACGCACACTCACACGCCACTCTCTCTCAGTATCCACCTCGTAAAAACCACGGCTACTCACCCATCAGGTTGGCCAGCAGCGAGTTCCCCGCCTCTCCCTTCAGGGCCGGCCGCTTCGAGGCCGCCCGGGACAGCGCCCGCCCGGCCGTCCGCGCCGTGTCCGAGGCGGCCAGCAGGATCTCCAGGGAGGCGGTCAGGGCGGCAATGGCGGCCGGGTCGGTCAGCTTGTCACCGTTGAGCTGGAGGAGCGGAGGAGGAGGAGGAAGGGGGGCGTGAGGGTTGTTGAATAGGAAGAGGAAAGGGAGAGCTGTGCGTGCCTGGGGCGTTCCCCCCAAACCTGCCTCCGTCCCTCATAGGATCCACGTTGCCTCCCATCCATGCATTCGCACCGTCGTCACGTAGAACTTGTCGTCGACCGCGCCCTTTACGCAGACGACCTCGGCCTATAGAGAAAGGAGGGATGGAGAGTGAGTGTTTTGCTTGGCGGGGAGGGAGGGGGGTGGGGAAGGGCACGGGCGCGCGCGCGCTTTTTTTTTTTTTTTCATATGCACTCGGGCATGGGCGGTCTGTGAAAAGGTGGCCGTTCCAACCATCCCACATCCACCCCAGGCGCCTCTTCCGCGAAACTAACTTCACACTGGAGGGCAGGCCGGGGGCGGCAGGCGCACCGCACGCCCCCGCCCCCCCTTGCCCACACAACACACCTTCTGGACATCGAGCCCTAAATCGCGAAACGCGGCCGTCAGGGCGGTCAACAGGCCTGGGCGGTTGGGCCCCGTCACGCGGACGATCGTGAGGGCCGGGTCAGACTTGGTGTCGATGTCCACGCCCACTGAGGGTGTGGCGGTCGTCAAGGCGGCCGGGACCGCGGCGGCGGGCGAGGAGGACCGGCGTGGGGAGGGCTGCGCGGCGCCTCCGGCGCCCTGTTTTTTGTTGTTGTTGTTGCCGGGCGCGCCCACCGCGCGGACGGCCACCACGCGCGGGCGCCCGGCGCGGGTGGAGGCCCGAGGCAGGGTAGCCGGCGTCGCCGCCTTGCGGAGGGACGCCTGCATGGTTGGGGTGATCGGGAGTGGTGGGGCGGGGGAGAAGAGGGGGCAAAGAAAAAGTTGAGAATGAATGCGAGTGTCCCTTCCAGCAGCATTCGCCTCTTTTGCGTGTTCACACGTCCCCGAGCTCTCCCTGCGTGTGGGGACACACACACTCACGCACGCACACGCACTCCCATCTCATGGACCCTCCCAAACACCGCACCACCCGGTTCGGGCGGGCATCCGGCGGCGCCGCCCCACCGGGCGACCAACCCGCGTTCGGCGCCGCCGCCGCCGCTCCTGATGCGGCGCTTGCCCGCCCGCCCTCGGGCGGGGGCCTCCTCGGCCGGGCCGCCGCCTGGGCGGCAACGCCCATGAGCGCCCTGAAGGCTGTGGGTGGGCAGGTAAGAGGGGCAATGCGCGCGGCTCATCAAGGGGGAGAGCGAGTGGAACGCTGCAACGCGCGCCCAAACGACTCAATCCCTTGTTCGCTTCTCCTCCTCACGCCCTCAACACGCCCACATCCCCATCACCCCCACGCCGCACACCATAGATCCCCGCCTTGGGCTTCAGGGGTGGTGCCAGGGAGGAGGGCGTTGACGGTGCGTTGTTCAGAGAGAGGGGAGAGAGGGGAGGAGAGGAGAGGAGCGGGAATTGGGGCGTGCCCGTCCTCCACAACAACACCTCGACACCCACCGCGGGCCTCAAAGTGCCCGCCACCCCGCCCTCACGCCCCCACGCGCCGCACGCCCCCACACACAGTCGCCCCCGCCCCCGCTGGCTCGGACTCTTTTTCTCTGGCCCCTACCCCCGGGCGTCGGGCGGCGCCAGCCAACGGTAGCGCCCCCAGCCCCCCACCCCGCCGGTCGGGCCGCCGGGGAGGCGGGGGGGGGGCCGGGGAGGCGCCCGCCGCTGCGGCGGCCGCGCCCGCCCCGCGGGTCGGCCTGGCGACCGCCCTGTCCCCAGCGCGCTGGGGCGGCGGCGGCGGCGGCGATGGCGGCGGCGGCCGGGCGGCGGGGGGCGTCCTAGCGGCACCCTCCCCCTTTGCCGGCCTGCGTGCCGCCATGGCCGCCTCGCCCCTGCAGCGCCTGCCGGCCTTGGCCACTGCAGCAGCAGCAGGAGCAGCGCATGGTGGACTGCCAGGACGGGCGCCCGCGCTGCTGCCAGCGGGCCGGGCGGCGTCGGAGGATGGGACGCCCCTGCCCGGCCTGGCCTTCCCGCCCCACCCCCACTACCCCCACCCAAGCCCCGCGGGTGGCGGCGCGCCCCGCTTTGGTGGCGCCGCCGCCCGCGCCGGGCCCTGCCGGCTTGGGGGCGGGACAGGAGGCGCGCCCCCTCCCGGCGGCGCCCGCCCGCCCAGCGGCGGCGGCGGCGCCCAACAGCGCCGCTCCGGCAGTGGCGGGCCGACGCCTGGCGCGCCCCACCCCCCTTCTCTCCATCAGCCTGCCCCCGCCCTGTTTGCGTCCTTCACGCCCATGCGCATGGCGGCCGCCCACGCCCCGCCCCGCCCGCCCAGTGGGGCAGGCAGCGGGCGGGGGGGCACGCCCGCGGGGGCTGGGTGGGTGCCCATGCGACAGTACGCCTCGCTGGGCGGGGGCGGGGGCGGCGGCGGCGGCAGCGGGGGGGGGGGGGGCGCGGCGGGTGGCGGCGGGTGTGGGCCCGCGCCGCCACCGCCGCCGCCGCCGCCGCCTCCCCCGCCGACCACCACCCGGGGCACGCCCGCCTCTGGCAAGCGGCGGCGCCCGGCGAATGAGGAGCCGGTCGGCGACGCCGGCACGCCGGCGGCAGCAGCGGGCGCGGCAGCCCGCCCGCCCCCCGCGACAGCGGCAGCCACCCCCCTCGTCGGCGCGGGCGGGGCGGGGGCGGGCCCGCCCGGCTCCGACCGCCGCCTGCGCCGGCGGGGCGACCCCGCCACCGGTGCCGGCTTTGGTGGCGGGGGCTGGGCGGGCGGATCCGCGCTGGGGCGGGCGCCCCTAGCGAGGGGGGCCCTGCTGGCAGCGGCGCCGCCCGCTGCCGGGCTCGCACCGCGGCCCCTGCCGCCACACGCGCCGCCGCCCGCGGCCTCCCCGCCCCCGCCCGCCATGACTGACACGGCCCGCCGCATCATGGCGGCCCTGGACGCGCTGAGCGAGGGCATCCTGCCCGGCGGGGCGCTGGAGGCGGCGCTGGGGGTGGGGATGGAAGGGGGAGGGCCGCCCGCCCCCCCGCCCCCCCCGTCCGCCTCGCTCGCCTTTGGCGGGGCGTCGCCTGCGCCTGCTGCGGGCACGTCGGGGTGGGCGACCGCCGCCGCGGCAGCCGCCGCCGTCGCCCCTCCCCCGGCCTGGCCCGCCCCGACGCGGCTGGCCGTGCCGGGGACGGAGCCGCCGGCCGCGCCCCTCTTCAGCGCGCCGCCCCCGCCGCCGCCGCCGCCGCCGCTGCCGCTCCATTTCCAGGCGCCACCTGCGTCGCCACCGCCCGCCGCGTCGCCCGTCGCCGCGGAGGCCGGGTCGCCGCCGACGGCGGGGGCAGATTCGCCGGGCTCGCCGGGCTCTGCGGGCGCGCCCACGCCCGCCACGGCCGCGCCACCGGCGGGCGGCAGCGCCTTTGCCTTTGGCGGCGGGGCGGGCGCTCCACCACAGCCACCCCTTTTTCCACCTCCCCCCCCGCCCTTCGCCGGCTTCGGCGGGGCCGGCCTGGCCGCCGCATCGGCGGCGTCGCCCGCGCCACCCGGCCCGGTCCCGCCCACGCCCACCCTGGCACCAGCGGCCGGCGAGGAGCCGGCGGCGGCCGCGCCCCCCGCCCCTCCCCCGCTCCCCACCTTTTCCTTTGGTGGTGGTGGGGCGGCCTCCGCACTCGGCGCCCAGGTCGCGGCCGCCGTCGCCCGGGCTGGCAGTGCGCTGACCGCCCCGCCTCCAGCCGTCCCGGCCTTCACCTTTGGCGCGCCCGCGGAAGCGGCCCCGGAGGGCGTGGGCCCCGTGCCGCCCCTGCCCGCGGCCGTTGCTGTTGTTGTGGGAAAGCAGCAGGGGGTGGGCGAGGCAGCACCGCCGCCGCCCGCCCTGTTTGCCCCTAGCCACGCCCCCGCCCCGCCTCCACCCCTGTTCAGCTTTGGTGCAGACGCGGCCCCGACCCTGTCGCCCATGGCTGCGGCCACGCCCTCGGAGCCGGCGGACAAGGCGGGCGCGAACGCGGCGGCTGCAGCGGCGGCCGCCCAGCCGCTGCCGCCCCTGTCTGACGAGGAAGAGGCGCCGGCGGCCGCGCCTGCGCCTGCGCCTGCTGCTGCGCCTATGGCGGGTGGCTGGGGCTCCGCCTTCCTGTCCGCCAACGCGGCCGTCGCGTCCGCCGCCACGGTGGCGGTCGCGGAGGAGGTGGCCGCCTCGGCGCGGGGGGGCGGGGGGAGTGGTGGAGACAAGGCTGCCGCTGCTGCCCCGGCACCACCGGCCTTTGCGTTTGGGCTGCCGTCACCCTCGGCGACGACCCCGGCTGAGCAGCCTGCGCCGCCTCCGGCTGCGCCCGCTCCGCCGCCGCCCCTGTTCTCGTTCGGCGCGCCGCCCACGTCTGAAAAGCCTGTGGAATCTGCTCAGCCTGCCGCTGCGCCGCCCGCGCCGGCCGCGGCCGCCGCCGGGTGGGGATCCACCTTCCTGTCCTTCAACAGGGCGGCGGATAGGGAGACGGCGGCGGCCGTGGAGGAGGAGGTGGCGGCGGCGACGGGTGGGGTTGGGGGCGGGGGCGGCGCGCCCGCCCCCGCGGCCCCGCCCTTTGCGTTTGGGGCGCCGCCCGCCGCTGCTCCCCCCGCCCCGCCGTTGCTGTTTGGTGGGGCGCCGCCCGCGGGCGCCATCGCCCCGCCTCCTCCCCCGCTGTTCAGCTTTGGCGCGCCGGCGGGCGGTGAGGCGGCGGCACCGGCGCCTGCTGCCGCCCCTTCGCTCTTTGGCGCGCCCCAGGCCGGCCTCTTTGGCGCGCCCGTGGCCGCGCCCGCCGCCCCGCCGCCCCTGTTTGGCGGGGCTGCCCCTACACCGCCGCCGCCGCCTGCCGCACCCGTAGGCCTGTTCAGCGGCGGCTTCGGTGGTGGCGGGGCGGCGGCCGTGCCTGCCGCCCCGCCTGCAGCCGCGCCCGCCCCCTTTGGCCTGGGCTTAGGCGGCGCCGGCGCCGCGGCGACGGCGGCCGTCGGGCCCAATCCCTTCTTGTTTGGGGGCGCGGCTCCTGCGCCTGCGCTTGCTGCGCCTGCTGCTCCATTCGCGTTCGGTGCCGCCCCCGCACCCGGCGCGTTTGCGTTTGGCGCGGCGTCTGCAGGCGCCGCTCCGGCTCCACCCCTCCCGCCGTCCGCCCTGGGCGGCGCCGCGGATGGGAGCAGTGAGGGGGTGGCGGGTGATGGGGGTGGCAGCCAGATGGCCCGCCGCATCCTCAAAGTCAAGCGGCGGCGGTAGAGGAGAGGAAGAGGTGAGGTGAGGAGATGATGTGAGGAAATGCCGGTAGAGGACTGTGTGGAAAAACAAAAAAAGAAAGGCAGTTTCTACATCTCCGTCTCTCTGGGCGCGCGTCGGCAAGCAGGGCTCTCTCTCTCTCTCTCTCTCTCTCTCTCGTGCATGCACGCACACACAGGATCCTCGCCCTCTCTATAAGTCTCACAGAAAGCCGGTCGCCGGCACGACCGCCCCGCACGGCCCTGGCACCACCTGGCCCCCCTCCTCCTCAAACCACGGCCCCTCCTCCTCCTCGTCCCCGGACTCACAGTCCGAGGCCGCCTCCGCCCGGGACCGCCCACACCGGCCCAGGCATGAGCACGCCCGGACGGGGCCGGCGTGCTCCGCGCGCAGGCGGGTGAGGAGGGCGGCCGAGCCCAGGCGGCGGCAGGCGGCGCCCGTGCAGACCGTCACGGCGTTGCCGCTGCTGGTCAGGGCTTCAGAGACGGCCAGGGTGACGCCGCCTGGGGTGGAGACCAGCATGGCGGGCGGGGGCGGGGCGAGCGGGGAGGAGGCGACGGCGGGGCCCCGGGTGCGGGGGTGCGGCGGGAGGAGGTCGAGGGCGCCCAAAAGCACTGCTGGCGCAGCCGATGCAGTGCCTTCGTCTTCCTTCTCCTTCCCCTCCTTCATCTTCTTCTTCTTTTTCTCGGTGCGGGTCGCAGCAGCAGCCACCAGGTCAGCTACGCTGATCTTGGTGACGGCGTCGTGGGTGTCGTGGTCGTAGTCGGGCTCGCCCTCACTTTCCGAGGATGAGGAGGATGAGGAAGATGCACGGCCAGCAGCAGCAGCAGCCTCCCGTTTTGCGGCCTTGACTGCGGCCTTTGCTTCCTTGACTGCGGCTTTGGCCAGCATCAGGTTCGCCTTGGCCGCGTCGAGGGAGGGCAGGGCAGGGGCGGACACGGCGGGGCGGGCGCCGGCGCGGCGGACAGACGGCAGGCGGCCCAGCAGCGCGCCGGTGCGGCCACCCGACCCCACGATGGCGGGCCACCGGGCGATGCCGGTGAGGGGTGGGGGCATCACAGTTGACGCCCGTGAGGTCGGGGCACGCCCGAGCTTAGGGTTCTGGGTGGGTGGCCGGGGGCCGTGCCGGAAAAATGAGGAGTGAGTCTTCGGTCCACACGTCGGCGGCGGACACACGCTCGGGCACACGCGAGCAACTTTTTCATTTTTTAACTCTCTCTACACAGAACATGCCATGTGGTGTGGTGGTGGTGTGGTGCCGCCCCACCTTCACTCACCCCACTGCCCCGCGCCCCCGCCCGCACCTCCTTCGCCCTCCTCGCCCGCCCGGGCCATGCGCTCCACGTTGGCCCGGGCGACCTGGATCGCGTTGCCCAGCTGGGCGTGGCCCAGCCGGTACTGCTGGTCCACCGAGCTGACGGCCATGGCGAGCCCGTGCAGGCCGCCTCGGAGCGTGCGCTCGGCCTGGCGTGCCTGCTGCGCCGCCGCCTGGGCGGTCGCCGCCTCACCCCGCGCCCGGTCTCGCTCACCGGCCGCCGCTTCCACCGCCGCGCACACCCGGGCTAGCTCGACCTGCAGGCGGTCATTGGTGGCCGCCTGCGCCGACGCGGCGGCGGCCGCGCGCGCCCGTTCGGCATTCCGGGCGGCCTCGCCGGCGGCCGCGGCCGCCAGGCGCGCGCCCGCCTCGGCCGCGCGCGCGTCGGCCGCGGCCGCTGCCTCCCGTGCCTGCTCCACCCCCGCCTCCGCGGCCGCCGCCCTCTTCTTGGCGGCGGCCAGGGCCGCATTCACTGTGCCCAGCTCGCGGGACAGGTCACCGGCGTGCGCGCGCTCAGCCTGCGTCTCGGCTTCCGCGGCCTCCTTGTCTCGGCGAAGGTCGGCCAGGGCGCGCTGGGCGGCCTCTGCCGCGCGCACCCTGTCCAGTTGGGAGTTGGCCGCGGCCTCGGCCTCCGCACGCGCGGCCTCCGCGACTTCCGCGCGGGCCGCCTCCCGGCTGGCATTGGCCTCGGCGGCGTCGGCCCGGGCCAGGGCGGCGTCCGCGTCCGCGCGCGCAGCGGACGCCGCCTCCTCGGCGGCCGCCAGGCGGCGGGCCAGCAGCGCCACGTCGGCGCCGGCGCCGTGCCCGGGCGTCAGAGC
>Ga0315274_10004451_pt1 | contig 20587 bp, 39 predicted proteins | sample YL17G02_20_MG_FD_203700 | JGI IMG/M metagenome (GOLD analysis project Ga0315274, IMG submission 203700) | Sediment microbial communities from Yellowstone Lake, YNP, Wyoming, USA - YL17G02_20 | ecosystem: Environmental > Aquatic > Freshwater > Lake > Sediment | place: USA: Wyoming | collected...
TGACATCATCCTTCCGGAATACCCAGACCGGACCCCGCTTTTCTATTTCCATGCCTTCTCCAGCTCCCTTACCAGTCTCGGCCTGATTGCCATGGCTGCCGACAACAACATGAATATTATGCCTGCCCATTCAATCCAAATCAGGGCTTCGGACATGTTTGCTCCTTCTTTACCTCTTCCCACACGAGCCCTATCAGGTTGCGCCTGCGCTCCTCAGTGATGGATTTCCACTTCTTCACCATATCTTGTCCACCTGCTTCTTCATGGCGGTGCCGGTGAGCTTGATGTATTCAGAGGCCATGTCAAGCTTGCGCCAGCCCATCAGGTCCTTCAGTATGACGGCGTTCTCAAGGCCTTTCTCGCACAGGATGGTGGCAAAGGTGGCGCGCAGCGCGTGAGGGAAGACTTTATGTCTCAATCTTGCCCTTTTACCCACACCCTGGAGCAGTTTCCAGGCATAGACACGGCTATATATGGTTTCCATGACTGTCTCGTGCTGGGCGAAGTAGCTCTGCAGCAGGGGCTTGAGCTCCGGCACTATGGGTATAGGCCTCTCGGCGGACTTGGTCTTGACCTGCCAGCAGCCTCTGGCCTTGTTCTTGCGCGGCTCCATGCACTCCTGGCCGCACTTGCATGGCTGGTGGTGGGGGATGTTAATCACGCCGTCCTTCCAGTCAATCCAGCTCCGCTTCATGTGCACGAACTCGGACACCCGCATGCCTGTAAAAAGCAGCCCATGAACTACCAAGCTCTCCTGTTCGTCCTGGCAGGCCTTTATCAGCTTCTCCCGCTCGTCAGGAGTCAGGACATTGTCACGGCTTTTGGATTTCATGGCAACCACTCCCATCTCCTGACCTCGAACCTGAAGGGTCCGCCACCTTTTCTGAGACCATAGTTATATGAGAAGTATCGTTGTCCCTCTTCCGTCGACTTGAAGCCGTCACGCTTGAAGAGTTCGTATTGATTGACGGTGTTGGGCTTTATGCCGAAAAGACTCAGTGTTTCCCACATCTCTATCTGGAAGACCTCGGTTATCTTCACCGTGCCGAGAATCTTGGAGAAGTTGCCTACCGGATGCACATTCTCATCGGCACAGCATACTAAACTTTGGTTGTCTACTATCCCCCCGCATTTCTTGCAGAACCAGCTATCCGTCGGGCTTGCTCTCTGTTTCCAGAGAAGCTGAATGACATCGCCGACTTTGTAGTAGGATAACTTTTGACGATGAGGACACTGACCTTCGACAACACCACACATCTTGCACACGAACCAATCAGGTCTTATCGTCTGCGTCTTGCTGTGGTCTAATATTGCGGGCAAGACCTCCACTGCGCTAAATGACATGGCTTTCATTTCAACATCTCCATGACGATATGAGAATACACCTGGTCAATCTCCTGTGGCGTCGCGCCATGCTGGCCGCAATACTTGGCTATCATGTCCTTCAGCGCAGGATAGTAGAGGCCATGCGTCGAGTCATACCTGATGAGCTCCAGCGCAGCCATATCCTTGAGCTTCTTGCCTATACTGTCCCTTGTGCCTCCAGAAGTCTGCAACTTGAACAGGCACTTTTCGATGATGGTGCCGAGCTTCTGACCAGAGCCTTGCACCTCAATGTATTTCAGCATCTTCTTCTGCTCGTCGTCCAGCTTGGAGACATCAACCAGCACTTTCTGCTTGGCTTCCTCCATGAAGGCCCTCTTGAGCTTCTCAAGCGGGGCGACTTCATAGGTCGCACCCCCGACACTCTTCGGGACACGGGCCAGCACCTTCGCTATGATGGTCTCTTCATCTACCGGCGCATGCACGGATGAATAGCTATTGGTAGCTACTTTTTGCAGGACCTTGCTGACTATCTCGTCGATGTTGGCTTCCTTCGGCCGCATGGCATACATGTCGGAATAAATCTTGCTCACGGCCTGGTTGAGCTCCTGGACCTTGTCGAAGAAGTCATGGCGCATCTCCACCAGCTCCTTCTTTATCGGCTCCAAATCCAGAACCTTGTCAGGATACTCTATGTCATGAGCCTCCCATTTCTGCTTCTCCAGCGGCATGTCCGGCGCTTGGATATCTTCCATGTCAATCTTGCCCATGGCCACCTTCACCGCAGTCTTGTCATTCAGCCACACAGGCTGCACATAGACCTTCTTGGTGAACTGCGATGTGGCCACGAAGAAATGCCCGACCTGGAGGGATGCTATGTCCTCAGGCTTCGGCTTCATGCGCTTTGCCAGAGGTATCTGGTCCAGAGTCCTCTTGATTTCGTTAATCTCGCGCTGGTAGCCCAGTACCCATGTGGAGACCTGCTTGAGTATGGCCTTGTCCACGCCGGTGATGTCCTGGCTGTCAATCCACAGCAGGTTGCCGTTGGCGGCGCCCTGCCGGATGAAGGAGCCGGCCGCCCTCTTGACAGGATTGCCAATACCCTCGGGCATGAACTTCCAGGCTTCGGGTATGACGACCACCGTATTCTTGTGGTTCTTGAGGACCTCGTTGATGACACTCCTGATGACCATGGCCTGCGTCTCATCCTTGAATCTGCCTTCGAGGTCCATGATGTTGATGCCTTCATGGAGCTCAAGAGTCTTGGAGAACGGCGCATACTGCAGCTCGGGTAGTATTTTCTCCAGGTATGCCTGCAAAGTGATGAGGACGCTCTTGTCCAGCTCCCGCATCTTCTTGGTGCCGGAAGCGTCGTCAGCAAGTGCCTTGTCAATGCAGGCCTTGAATTCCAGAAGGCTGCGGGCACCCTTGGAATACCTGATTATCCAGGAGCGCTCGAACTTGAGCTTCTCCTTCATGACAGATTCCATCAGCTCGGAAGCATACTCCCACGTGAAGTCGTCCCTGTAGTAAGGCGGTATGACCGTGCCCTCGATGATGCCGCGCTCGCCGGGCTTGGTCTTGAAGATGACGGCCCTGAAGCCGCCGCGCTTGATGAGCGCCTGCAGCGTGGTTGTTTTGCCGGACTCCTGAGTGATGCCTGAGACAACGAGATGCGTGGGCTTGATGTCCACCTGCTTGCCGCTGTCCACTTCATAACCGAGCTTGATGTCCTTCATGCTTTCATCGTCCTCAATCTCGCCATTTTTATGATGAAGTAATGCCTTGGAGCCATAGCCGCCGTTTCAATATTTCCAGACCAGCACTCAGCAACGAAGACAGCAGTATTTCCTTTCAGACCTGCAAACCACATTTCGTTGATTGGGTTGCCGCAATATGGGCACTTGATTTCTTTATTCATATCCGGCGGGTGGCTCCGTCACGTTGCGTATCCAGCAACTATCCGCCACACGGTTGCTGTGGCAACACCAGAGACTATACCGCCACATGTAACGGTATTCACCTTTCGCCTATGAATTATGACTCACCAAAACTTCCACCAGGGCCTTGGCTTGCATTCGCAGACTTCGCCTTTGTATATCAGCTTGATACCCAAAGGCCTGTCGTGGAGCCTTGCGGGTATGCAGAATCTTCCTGTCTGCAACAGGTATTTCACATCATCCTGTGTGAACGTAATCTCAACTGCCGTCTGGCCTGGAACTTTTTTGACTTCCACCATGAAATCCCTCCTTTTTGAAAATGCTCAAATACTTATGACCTGCGTGGCTCAGCGACCGCACAATGACCTCGTCGGGTATGCCGTGCCGTGCCATCCAGTAAACCATCTGGTCCATGACCATGCCGGCCAGGACGGGCTTGACCTCTGAGTCCTCAATGACGCAGACATCAGCTATGATGTCATGGATCTTCCTGTCGAAGCTGGCGCGCCTGTAGTGGTCGGCCGCGCTGCCCTGGATGGCGATGGACTTGATGTCGGGGTTCATATAAACCCTCCAGTAAGCGTAAAGCAACCGCAAGTAGGACATGGAGTTTCCATAATGTATCTTTCGACAGTTATGCCTTTAGGTATGTGATGCGCTTCTCCCAAGGCGTGGCCATAATCGCAGTTACTGCAATGCAGCACTTTGATATAAGTTTCTTCAACCATGTAGTATTATAGTAATCGCTTATATTTAAACATTACTGTCTCAAATGTTCCTCATGAGAAAGAAGACTACTTCGTCGGCGAAATGAAGATTATGCTGTCGCCGCGGATGAGCACCGTGCCCAGAATATATGTGACCTCATTCTCCCTGTCCCGGATTTCGGCGTCCTCCAGGAAGAGGTTTATGTGGCTGTCGAAAGCCTTCAGTATTCCAGAAACATCCTCGCCGCTCTTGACACGCACAAGCACCTTCTTGCCGTCGGCACCGCCCAAAACATCCAAAGGCCGTTGCATGCTTTTCCTATGCATCATGGATTTAAAAAGGCATTCGCATACTCTTATAGTATGGAAGCCCAAAAAACCCCGGCGAAGGAAGCCAAGCTCAAGACTTTGCAGGACCAGAAAGCCGAGCGGGACAGGACATACCCCGAACGCAGGGCCAAGGCCTTCGCGTCAGGCAGGAGCTACAAATACCTCGTGTGCCCGCTGTGCCTGCGGGCCCGGATACTGTTCTCGCACTTCGGCGGCAAGGTGAAGTTCAAGATAGATCCGAACCCCGAGGTAGTCCAGATACGGTACTCCGCCGGCGGCAGGGCTGCGGGCTGGTTCAAGAAGGACGACGAGTGCATAAGGCTCAAGGACGTCCAGAAGGCATACCCCGAAGTCTATGCCAACCTCAAGGAAGAGGTCAGTAAGTTATATAAGCTGTTCAACCCAATAGCTTAATAAATGAGCCCCGGTGATTTCCACGAAGTCGCCGGATGAAAATTAATTTATAAGCAGAAGTCACCAACTTCTTAATATGACAGAGCTCTGCATCCAGCCCATAGATGACAGCCGCGCCAGGCTCATAGACTGCTCCACCAAGAAGGAGCTGGACATCTGCAACCTGTGCGGTCACGGAGGCGGCAAAGGCACGAGGGCGAAGCGCGCTCCCAGCCCCTACAACATTTTCATGGGTTCATGCGTCAAAGGCAAATCCGGCGACATCAAGGTCCGGTTCAAGGCTTGCGTGGAAGAATGGAAACGAAAGAAATAAAGTGCTCGTGCGGCATCGCAGCGTCGTCTCTTTTTCAGAGGTTCACCGAACTCCGGCAGGAGCTAAAAAATGACCAGCCTGACCTTTTTAGGGTTCTGGACATCGCGCGGGATGATTTGCCCTATGGGCCCATCGTTCATGTCGAGCGCGACTGCAATGTAAATCTGGACGCAACCAAGAAACTGCTCAAGCAGGCTGTCGAGGATATCATAGGCAAAAACTGGGGCGAAGTCAAAACCCTGGTCCAGAATGCTGATTACGAGGCGTGGAAGGCGCTTCTGAAATGTTCGGAGAGGGAAGTATGACAGATAGCCCCAGAGAGCTGCCGAAAATCCCCTTCGGGGGCAAAGAGTGGACTTTTGACCAGAGGCTCTGCGAGCTGAGAGGAAAACCAATTTTCATAAAGGAGCCTTTCGGCCTTCCACAAGAATTGCAGCCAGCAGCGATTGATTTCATTAGGCTCCGCCCAGCCCAGTGCGAGCTGCTCGCTATTGCACTCGGATTAAAGGATAAGCGAATAATCAAGTTCAATATGCAGGAAATCATGGAGACAAAGGTATTGGGCGAAAGCTGCCTGCGGTGAAATTATGGACGACCCAAAAATAACATGCGCCTGCCTCGGCGGGGAATTCACTTCAGCTCTCAGACGGACTTTCAACTGCCTTGCGATGGCAAGAGCTTCACGAGAGGACATCAGGGAAAAGTCGCCATGCAAAGGGCTGCTGAACATTGAGTTGGAAGTCCTGGTCAAGGAGCTCAACCAGAAGTGCGGCTTCTCCATGGACAGAACGAAAATCATTGAGGCTATGTCAGATATCGAGGAGCCCACGAACCCAAACATTGACAAGGCATTCCACAAGCTGAATGCGCTCGTCGAGGAGTATCATGAGACTTGCATCCGAAAAGGCGGGGAGTTATGACGGACTTTTGCGAAAAGCTCAAGGAAGCCATCGCCGACGAGAGAAAAGGCGTTGAGGAATACGCCAAGCTTATTGAAGAAAGCAAGAAGTTACCTCTGAGTATGGGAGATGAATTCACCATTTTGAGAACTTTTGGGGCTTTGGAAGAGATAAAAGCACAAGAAGAACATCATAGCCTGATACTTGAACATATAAAGGCAATGCTGTGTAAGTGATATTATGGCAGTCTCAGAAAAATGCGTGGATGCTATTTTTGGTGTGGCTCAAGCAGCAGCTTTGCTAAGAATAACAGAACACAACTGCACAGAACACCATATGAAAACTGCCTGTGATAATTTTTCTGGAATCAAAAAGGATTTAGCAAGGTTCACAGTTGAACTCGAAAAGTGCATGGAAATATTGGGGGAAGATTAGCCCTTCTCCTTTCCGAAGTCCGAGGCCACCTTCTTGCCGAAGAAATCAACCAGCACGTCAAGGAACTCGCTCATCGTATAATCGTGGTCATTCTGGAACTCATAGAGGTGCTTGGTGCGCTTGAACCTCTGCGATGCCGGCTTCTCAATCTTGAGGTCCTCGTATTCTTTCGCCATATTCTGAATATGTGACAGGAACTTTATAAGCGAAGCCGAACCACTATCAAATAGTAATGTTTAAACAGGAGGTTAATCATGAAGACTAAAGCTGGTTTTTGGGTTAAGCACGGCCGTCAGGGCTCCACGTCAGGGTTCCCGGGCTCGTTCGGCGGATACGTCTACGAGAGAGCTGCACCATCTGCATACCCGAAGACTGCACAACAGTCCAAGATTGGCAAGTGCGCCAGGGACAATGTCAAGAAGGGCATGTCAGGCCAGGCCATTCACGAGGCTGTCCGCCACTGCTTCGGCAAGTAAGCACGGCGGCCTCGAATTTCCTTTTCTTTTTTATACTTCTTTTTCTAAATCTCAAGCATGGTTAGCCAATGCCAGTGCGATATTCTGGAGAAAAAGTTTGATTGCAGAGATATATTCCACCACGAGTATGCCTTCTCCTCATTGGCCTCGAAGGACGTCAATACTGTGCTGATGCCACCGAAGGAGTTTTTGCTGACGACCTATAGGGAAGTCATGAACAGGAATCTTCAGGCGAAGCCGCCAACATGGCAGCCCTACGAATATTACATCCGGTCCGTCCTACAGCGTGATAGTATTGCCAACATCAAAAAGAACATGGGAAATTTAATCAAAGGAAAGCCAGACGAGCATATCCCTATGTTGCAGGAAGAGGGTTTCCCACACAGAAAATTCCCCATACCCTTTCTGACTTTTGACGAGAACGGCGAGCCCATCGGCCACGAAGGCCGGCACACAGCGAAGGCGGCCGAGGAACTGGGCATCAAGGCAATTCCTGTCACCATCGAGAAGCCGAAAGGCATCTCAACGCGGCGCTTTGCGGGCGCAAAATTTGAGGAGTATTGTGAGCAATATGGAAGAAGGTAAGGTTTTGTTCGGCACGGTGGGCGAGCGCTATACGCCCCCGAAGGTGGACTTCTGCGCCAAAGCAAAAGAGCGCTACGGCATCACACAGGACTTCAAGGAAACCGGCTACATCATGGCAGACGGTACCATGCTGGATTTCTCAGGCAGGAATGAAGCTGTCGGCTACAACAACATCCACCAGGGCGGCAAGCCCCCTTTCGTGCCGAAGCCAGGCGAGCCCGACTATCTCAAAGGCCAGAGGAACACAGACCACAGGGATGTCAGTAAAATTGTCCCAGGTATTGATGAACAATGGGACAAGATGACCACCTTCATGCGGGAATGCCAAGCCATCAGGGTTCTGGGCACGTCCCTTAGCCGTTGGCATGACTTGCCTATTCATGTGGAAGGTGGCGACACCCACATCAATTTCGTGGAAAACACAACCCCCAAGCAGGACGAGCTCCTCAGGCAGTTCACCAAGGAGAAGGTGTTCGTCGAGATAGCCGACAAGGACGGCCACGTCGAGTGCTTCAAGGACTTTCCCGACTTCACCGTTTCAAGGCTCAAGATGCTCATAGCAAGGTGCCACGACAAAATGCACCCGGAGGCGTGATTATGAAAGAAGGCAGATGGATTAAGGCTCGCAAGAAGCCGTCCGACTATCCTGACACCCAGCAACAGCAGAAGATAGCCGAGGCCGGCAAGCGCATCTCAGAAGAATGCACTGGCAAGAAGGGCAAGGAGTTCCAGCTGTGCAGATCCGAAGTGTTGCAGGAGATGTTCAGGCAGAAGGCGCGGTGACACCCATCTTCTCCTTGACGGCAGGTATCTGCAGCAGGCCGTCAACGAACTGGTCGGTGGTGAGCTCATTCTTGTCCAGCTTCTCGAAGAGAACCGCGCAGGCGCTCTCCTGGCCGGCGTCCTTGCAGACTTCTTTCAGCTTCTCGCATACAGGACATGTCATGACCATTCTTAACACGAGGTATATATAAATCCCAGCCCTCTTATATGATATATGCCCGAAGAATACACTACAGTAAGAGTCAAAAAGACCACCCGCGAAGTTATACGGCAGGCCGAAGAAAAATACGAGATGGGACCCGCAGAAGCCCTTGAGAATCTTCTCCTTTCCATACAGGACAACCGCAGGCAAATCCTCATCACCATCGATGCTGCAAGGTTCAGCGAGCTTACCGAGATGACCAAGCTGCTGTATAACATGAAGCTCATAGAATTCCCCACCATGGAGTGCATGACCGACTTCGCCATCAACCAGGTGCTCAACGGGCTGAAGAAGCAGCTCCAAGTCCCGACGGCGCCAAGTCACGCCATGCGAACCTCCTAAAATACCCCAGTGAGAGAAGTTGCCAAGTGATGTCGTATGACCGATGTAATATGTCCGATTTGCGAGGAACCGAAATCTTCCAGAGGCCTCTACATGCACATCAAAAATGCCCATCCTGAGGACCTCGAAAGGGATGGCTGGCGCACATTGAAGGCGCGCTCAAGGAAGGTCCCCAAGACGCCCATATTCAATCCAGCAGAGGCCCAGCATCCCGACCTAAACGAAGAAGAGCCTGAAAAGAAGAAACCCTCTCCCAAGGACGAGATGGGTGCCTGGACTGAGCAGGCCCAGAAAGCCATCGGGTTTTATCCGTCGCCGGCCGCGCTTGCCATCATCAATAACTTCACCAGTTCAGTGGACCCTTCTGACTTTGTGAACGAGGCTCTCATCAACGAGGGCAAGAGACGGGGCATAACGGCCGCGCTCATCAAGACTGAGGGAGGGCAATCCCTGGAGCTCATGGGCACAGGCAACGACGACAAAGAATTCGACAGGATTCTGAAATTGATAGCGGCAAACTCCGCCATGAACCAGTCCTTCAATGCCAACACCCCTATGATACAGATGATTCAGATGATGAAGGAAAAGGTCAACAAGGGCATGCCTATGCAGGAATTCATGCAGATGCTCATGATGATGAAGCAGCTGGAGGCCCCCGAGCCCAGCAATGGCTCCGACCTCATGCAGATGATGCTTATGAATAAAATCAAGGGGGTAAAATAATGGCAGACGAAAAACCGATAGACCCGTCGCAAAAGCTCAAGGAAGTCCAAATCAGCATGCTGGACAAGCTGGCAGGCGGCGGCATGAACCAGAACGACGTGCTGGCTCTTATGAGCATGATGAACCAGGGCGGCGAAAAGACAAGCATGCAGGACACCATGAACATGATGCTCATGATGCGCATGATGAACCCGCAGCCGCAAAAACAGGACCAGACGACGCCCTTGATGATGTGGCTGATGATGGACGGCATGAAGAAACCCAATGGCGACAGCGACATCGACAAAAAGATAGAGGCGCTCCAGAAGGCCATTGAGAAAAAAGAAGAGGACAGCAAATTCAAGGAAGTCCTGACCGAAATCAAGGAGATGCAGAAAAACAAGGAGGCCATCGGGATTAAAGACATCCTCAACATCGTGGCCAACAAGGACAACACCATAGAGGCCATCAGGGGCATAGCCAACGAGAAGGACAGGGAGCTACTTATGACCCAATTCTCAGGCCAGGTCGGCGCCCTTCAGGAAGAAATCAAGAAAGTCGGCACGGGCGGCGACATCAACAAAGTGGTCGAGACCATCAAGGCACTCAAGCAGCTTTCCAACGACATAGGGCTTGACAAAGTGGGCCAGAAAAGCAAAGAAGAGGTACTCACAGGACTCGTTTCCCATGTGGCGGACGCGCTTGCGCCGGCCATCAACCAGTATGCTGCAAGGATGAACGCGCCACAGCCGCAAAGTATGACTCAGGAGCAGGCTGTGCGGTTGGCACAAATACAGGCGCAACGCCAGCAAGCCCAGCCAGCCCAGGTTCAATCACAAGAACCCGAAAAGCCTGAAGTTCAGCGGGATGAGTTCGGCAATGTCATCTTCCCGGACATGATAGACATAGCAGACTCCAGGGGGAGGCAACGCAGACCATGAGTCCTTTGGCTATTGGAGGAACGAAGCAGGTCGAGCGCCGCGAATGGCTATGCAAGAAATGCGGCGAGCTCAGAAGCAACAAGGAAACGCATATCCATGGGAGGCCTATGAATGAACCGAAGGCAATTTGATGAGGCGTGGCAAAGAGATGACCTTTATGCCATGCTCTCGGCCATGAACGAGGAGACAGAACGCCTGATAAGGTTTGCCAAGAACGTGAACGCCTACGGCAGCAAGATTGTGCCCGAGCTCATAGATATCAGCGAAGACAAGAGCGAAGATAAGAATAAATACAAGCGGAAACAATAAGGTGAGTATGATGTTGAGGTTCGATGTGTATGGAAAATTCTGTTGCGTTTAGGGTTCTCTCCAAGCTAAAGAGCGAAGGAAAAAAAGCTTACATAATCAAGAAGAACGGCCATTTCTTCAACGGCGAGATACTGCTTCTGGATGAAAAACATGTGCAGATAGCTGACAGGGTCATCGGCCCGATGCTCATAGCCATATCTGAAATAGCTGAAGCCAGAGAGAGCGTGGTTGGAGGGAAAACGCATGACTGAAATTATAACTCTGGCTGGGCTGAGAAAGCTTCGACTCATGCAGCGACGCAAGGAACAGCTGCCTGAGACCTGGAAAGAGTTGGCGACAGCGTATATCAAGAACAAGAAGCGGATGGTTATTCTTCACCGAAAACACGGGCCATACAAAATGCTGGTGAAGGACATGGAGCAGCTAGCCGAAGCCAAAAGAATTGCCAAACTGATGGGGATGAAACCATGATTGAAGAAGCATTTGCCAAAGAGCAACTGAATAAGTTAAGCGAACTCCACGACGATATGTGGAGCAAGGATATAGAAATGCCGGACCCGGATGATTTTTTCGATACCGTCGAGACGAGGGACGGTGAAGTCAAGCGCGGCAAGTTCATAGCTCCCCGAATGGCCGAATGGTTTCTGGAGAACTACCATATCAAGACCATGGGAGTGCACGGCGTAATCTACATCTACAAGGACGGGGTGTACCAGACCTGCGGCGAGGAATTCATCCACGCTACTGTCAGGCAAATATTGGGCGACGCCACGACGAGCCGCCGAATAACGGAAGTGGTTTTCATGATAAAAACGCAGACATACTCGGAACGCGAGGACCCGCCGGCCGAGATTGTCAACACTAGGAGCGGCCTGCTGAATGTCATAACGGGAGAGCTTAAGCCGCATGACCCGAGTATATTCAGCACGAGCCAGGTGCCTATACGTGTGATTGTCGGCGCCGAATGCCCAAGGGTAAGGCATTTCATAACCCAGATAGTGAAAGAGGACGATATGCGGGTGGTGCAGGAAATTTTCGGCTTCGTCCTTCTCGGCGACTACCGGATACAGAAGGCCATAATGTTCATAGGCGACGGCTCGAACGGAAAGTCGACGCTCATAGAGCTCATAAGGAGGTTCCTGGGGAAGTCGAACACATCCAGCATAGCGCTGCAGGACCTCACGACCAATGACTTCGCCAGAAACAGGCTCTATGGCAAGATGGCCAACCTCTTCGCCGACCTGCCCGACATGGCGCTGCACAACACCGGATTCTTTAAGATGATGACAGGCGGCGACTCGATGTACGCGGACATAAAATTCAAGGAAGGATTCGACTTTTTCAACAAAGCCAAGCTGATATTCTCATGCAACAAGCTGCCGACGGCATACGACGAGACTGACGCATTCTTCAGGCGGTGGGTGTTCCTGAACTTTCCGAACAAGTTCGAAGGCGAGGCGGCAAACCAAAATATTCTGGATGAAATAGCGACGGAAGAGGAAATGAGCGGCCTTCTCAACTGGGCGCTGGAAGGCCTGACACGGCTGCTAAAGAACAAGGATTTCACCAACTCCAGAAAGACCGAAGAGATAAGGGATTATTACGAAAGGATGTCCAGCCCTATAGCGGCATTTCTGAACGACAAAGTATCGGAAGAAGCCAATGGCCGCGTGACCAAACAGGAGCTTTACAGGGCGTTTTGCACCTACTGCAACGCCAACAAGCTGCCGATTATGTCAGACAACATCTTCAGCCGAAAGCTGATACAGAGCTTCGGCCACAAAATCACAGATGGCCAGGAGACAATAAACGGCAAAAGGACTCGGGTTTGGAAAGGCATCAATTGCACAGGCTGCACAGGATGCACAGGCATTTCCTCTTTAAAGGATAACTTTCATGACATACATGAAAACAAAGATATAAATGGAAAAAGGTGTGTATCCCGTGCAGGGTGTGCAGATGTGGTGGATAAAATCCTTACTTTTATACCGATTGACGGAATAAACTACGCTGATTTGCGAAAGAGGACTCCAGACCTTGATGAAGCCGGGTTTGAGCGACTCATAGACCAGCTGAGAGCCGATGGCAGCATTTATGAGGACACCCCCGGCCATATAAGGAAGGTTGCATGATTATGCTCTGCAAGACAGATGATGAGGAGGTCAATTATGGCTGAAACAGTAGATGATTCGTTCCCAAGCCCATATCTTGCTGCCGCTGATGTAGGAACCGGCAAGAAGCTCATCATCGATAAAGTAGTCGATGAAGAGCTGGGCGCGGATGCAGATGTCAAACCTGTGGCGTATTTTGTAGGGGTTGAAAAGGGATGCGTGCTGAACAAGACCAATGCCAACAAGATTGCCGAAATCACAGGCAGCCGCACCTACAAGGACTGGGCCGGCAAAGAGGTCGTACTTTATACGGCCATGGTCCAGTTCCGGGGGAAGGAAAGCGCAGCAATTCGAATTAAGGCGCCGGCTTGATTTTTCGCCGGCTGCAAAACAGGAGGGATAACATGGCAAGGGAAGTCAACATAGACATCGACGGCAGGATGAAGATGAGCATGACAATGACAGACGAAGGCATAGCGCAGCTTGTCAATCTGGCCCTGCAGCAGGGCAAGCCGGTGGGCGAAGGCATCACTATAGAACCGGAAACCAAACACCGTAAGCACAAACCGAGAAAGTCGCGTGCTCCATGGGGCAGCAAAACAGGGAAGCAGAAGGTCATATCAAAAGGTGAGGACACCGAAAAGACTGAAAGGTTCGAAGTCCTTGAAAACAAGCTCGTGAAGATGTGCAAAGCTGGGCCGGTGGGGCTCAAGAACGCGCGCAATACTCTTTTTCCGAAGCAGGGGTATGTCACGCAATGCAAAAAACTCAAAGACCTGCTCGACAGTTCGGATGTCGTCGAGAAAGTGGGCTACAGCATCCGCATAAAGGGCAAAGCGGATGCACCGGAGGAGGAATCCGATGAGGGTGATGAAGCCCAAGTTGAAGTAGGGCACCTGGCTTTGAGAGGCGAACAGATACAGGCATTGGCCAATCTTTTCGCCAGGAATTTAGGCAGGGCCTTTACCATGGACGACCTCATTGAAACAAGGGTTGTGTCCGAAGAAGATGCCATATCGTTCTTTGAGGACTTCCAGCACAATGAATACGGTTTCCAGATAGTTCTTGACAAGATAGGCAACAAGCTCAAGCGCAAGCTAATGGCGACGGCTTGCATTAAAGATGAAAGGGACGCAGTCATGATTATAGCGGTCGGAGGGAATGCATGAAAATTTATTATGGCAAGTGCGCAGGCTGCGGGAAAAAAGGCATAATCAGCGTATCCCCTGAGAAGGGAGAAGGTTACGACGAGGTAAATGCCACTCCTGACGAGAAATGGCTCGTGTCTTTCGGAAGCTTATTATTTTGCTGTGATGATAAATGCTATGAAAATGCAAAGGAGTCCAAAAATGTCCCTTATTGACCGCGCAACGGAGAAGTTCATGGAGAAATTTTTCCTAAGCATGATTAGTCCGTTCAGCGTCGAGGACCTTGAGAACGCTGTCAAGGCGGACGACAGCCTTCTGGATGCCGCTATGGCCGGCAATCCCAGCGGTCTGTCGTGGGCCGAGCGGGCTGCCAAGCAGTTCAACGGCCAGAGCAAGTTCCTCACGACCGAGAATGTTTTGCAGTGGATTGCGGACAAGCGTTCGGACCTCTACTTTTCCATAATAACAGATTTCAGAAAGAGGCGGTGGCTGGACAGGCAGGTGAAAGAATTTAAGGAGTATCTGTTCAACTATTAGCATGGATGGTGTCAAATTCTTCACGGGTGTTGGGGCGGCTGCAGGATTAAGTGCTTTTTGGATTAGGATACCGGGCACATCTTCCTTCGCTGTGCACTCCTCAATGTTGGTGTCGGGAAGCATCCCCGCGACGGGAACGTACCGAATAGCACCTGACTACGGCGGGCATCCCGTTTGGACACGCGAAGATATGGCATGGTCAATTTGGTGGGACGCGATCTACCACATCTGGGTGATAAGCCCGGTGATTGGCGAAGACTTGGACGAAGCAGATAACTACTGGTGGCAATCTGATGGACCGACTGGCTCATACAACAACATCACCGAAGGTTTCCCAGCCGCCGAAGTAACTGAACTCCCGCCGGAGGGCAAGAACGTGCTGTCATTTTTGGAGCATGACCATTTTGGACTGGCTGCCATCATAGCAGGCAGGGCCGCACCCCCGAAATATTCACCCTACCTTTATGGACTCGGTGCAGGCCTGATTGCCTCGGAGTTCACGCAGGACCATCCTTTTGGCATAGGCAAAAGTGCTTATGAAGAACAGGGCAACCTTGCGATGCTCATACTTTTGGGAAGTTTGCTGGTGATAACATGACGGACCAAGTTGAAAGTGTTCTTTGGTGTTCGGATTGCATGACCAAGCATGCACGCGACCTTCTCCATCACGCCGAAGCTAGGGGCGATAGCGAGCTCAAATATCTTGCAGAAAAGGCCTTTGGCATAGCCTCGGACATGCAGGGCGTCAAGGACAAGCACCTCTATTCGGAGATCCGGGACCTCGAGCACCATGCCGAGGACCTTATCACGGGGCTGAGGACAGAAAGGAAAAAGCTGTCGGGATGCCAGAGCTGTTCGGGAATTCAGAATTCTATCTCTGCGGCGAAAAGCTTAAATACGATGTCGCCGCAATACTCTAATATCAAGACAGGAGGTTTTTTGATGGACAAAGAAGATCTCATCCAAGTGGCGGCTGGTAGCTTTGGCGGCAAAGCTGCATCTGTCGTGACGCCTATGGTTGTCCCTGCTGGTGCAATAGTGCCTGGGGTCAGCAACAAAACACTTGCGAACATCGTGATTGGCGGAGCCCTCACAGGCCTGGCCCTTTACGGAAAGCTCGGCAAGTACTCCCTGGCGGGCGCAGTAGCAGGCACGAGCCTCATTGCCAACGAAGTCGTTGACCTTGCCATGGGCATGGTTCCGGCTGGGGCAGTCTACACACCTCCTGCGGCAGCAGTTGCAGTCAAGATGGCACCGGCAAATCTGTACGGCACGTCATTCGGAGCGGGTGGACCCAGCAACGGCAGCTTAGTCTACATAGACTGAGTCATTCATACTCCATTAATGCCGGCCCAGAAAGGAGACGGCTAAAAGGTTGAAACAGGAGGTAAAAACAATGACGTGGTACACTTCACTGGAAGGGAATGCGCTGGCAGCCTGGAAGCAGGGCAGCGACAAGCTCAAGGCAAAGGCAGCTGGAGAACTTGGTCTTTCGACTGACGGACTCATCGTGAGGATGCTCAGGCCAGAGGACCTTGGTTCGACCTACCCATGGTGGCAGGAGAACCAGACAGCTACCAACACCTGGACGGCTTTCGCTGGAGCCACTACTTACACCATAGCGGACAACAGGTTCGTATATGTGGGTGGTGTCTACTTCAACGGCGCCTCGGGCAGTCTCCACCAGGTCAGGGTAACAAGGGAGCAGTCCACAACCAGATACTGGGTCGTATCCCCGATAAGGGGCTTCGTCTCCAGGACAGGTTGGGCGGACGACGGCTGGACAGTTGACCAGAACACCGTAATCACCATAGAGGGCATCTGTTCGAGCGTTTCGACGCTGACTGACTTCGACTTCGTTGGCCTGACAGCTGAGAAGAGAGGTCTGCTCATCAACCCATAAGGGTGGTAGCATAATCATACCCGTCCGAGAGGACGGGTTATTTCTTTTTTATTTCATTTTTCATAAACATTTATAAAGGGATGCCACCAATCTTTAATTGAGCCCACAAAGGAGCGCTTATTTATGACAGGCGGAAAGGATTCAAGAGAACTCAGGAATGGGGACTTTCTGGAAGCAGTCTTCGTAGGCGGGACAGTCCAATATTACCAGGTTCTCAAGATAGATGACATTTTCTACCAGGACAGGCATGCGGCGCTGACAAGGGGTTCGACAGAGTCCTACACGAACATCACTGCGCTGGACCCGCCCATAGACCAGTTCTATTATTTCTTCAGCGTGGAGATTGACGGGAATGTCCAGCTCTACCTGAAGCAGCCCGCGGCCACGAACCGCTGGGGCACGAACAGGTCTCCCCAGGGAGGCATGCTTTTCGACATATCATCGCCGGTGACTTCGAACCGCAACATAGAGATATGGTGCTCGGAGAACTACCCGCCATCCATCCAGCTCATCAACAACACGAATGTAACCGTGACCGTGCCTGTGCTATGGTGGATAGGCAAGAGATTCTCTATCCGCAAGATAACCACGAAACCGGTGAATTACACCACAATCCAGGTAGGAGGAGTAGCTGAGTAATATGCCACAATTTGAAGAGGTCATAAAGTGGGTGCTGCCAAGATACTATGACCCGCGGTATGCGAAGTTCATCAGGGTCATGAGGAGCTCCCAGCCGGTCCACATAGCCTCGATAGCATCCACGAATGTCGGCGCTGCAGCGGGCGGAACCACGACTGCGTTGTGCTCGACAACCTTCGATGCTTACACAGAAGGATACCTGACATCATACGGATTTTCTCACTCCAGCACGCTGGCTGAGATGTTCTTCCTTGACGGAAGCTCGACGATTGTGCCGCAGCGCGTATATGCGAATATGACATGCCAGATAACAACCATAGACGCGCCGTTTTACAGGGTTGACGCGAGCCACACCATAGCTGCACATGCGGACACGACAGGCACGGTTTGCGCATGGGCCACGCTGATAAAGTTCCCAATCTTCCAGTATGTTGAGACGACCTCTGTGTAAAGGAAGATTTTTTCACAGCAAAGTATAAATAGAGGCTTTACTATAAGAGTATATGCCTGAAAACAAACCACCCGAAAAGCCGTCGCCAAGATGTTTTTATTGCCAGAAGGATTCTTTTTATATTCACCACAGAAACAAGAAGGGCGAAACGGACTGGGCCATATGCAAGGACTGCCTGAAAAAACTTTGCGACAAAGTTCTTGGGGAGGGAAAGGATGGCGGAAGAGTTAAGTAGCTTGCCTGCGCCTGCAGTCAGATGCTCTTACTGCAAAAAACTGATACAGGACGACGACAAGCGCGACATGGGCTTTGAAAGCGATGACTGGGCCATATGCTTCAAGTGTTTCAGAAAGATGTGTGACAATGTATGGGAAAGCTTAAACTCTATTGGAAAGGCAGGGCCGTGACAAAAGCCGAGTTTTTCCGGCTGATGAAGAAGGCGACGAAAGAGGAGCTGCTCATGTGCCATGTGTGCTGCACGCCGTTCAGGCAGATATCCAAATACGAGTATGCGCCGGCATGCGGGCACATACCGAAAGAGATGAGGATAGGGGTGGGATAATGAAAATATTATGGATTACAAACCCGACGACAGGGCCTTATGGCTATAGCGTGGTAGCGAAGCATGTTTCTCAGGGGCTCAAGAAAGCAGGGCACGAGGTCTGGGTGCTCTCGACGCTGCTCATGGGAAATATCGTCAGGGATGAAAACGGGATACCCAACCTGCCGCCGTATTTTGACATGTATGGCAAGACCTCGCTGCCGCAATACCTGAAAGGCCTTGACATAGATGTCGTCATAACACTGCTGGACACATGGGACCCGCAGAGCTATGACATACCTGACATCGTCCACAAATTCAAGATACCGCTGGTGAGCCATGTCACTACTAGGAGCTATCCGTTGTCGCCGCACTGGTCCACATTCCTAGAGCGCGCCGACCACATCATAACCCCGACGTGGTGGGGCAAGCAAACTGTGGAAGAAATCTTCCCGAACAAGGTTTCTTATATCCAGCATGGCGTGGACCTGGAAATCTTCAAGCCGGACGAAAGCTCAAGGGACGAGGTCAGGAAGCGTCTTGGTTATGAGGACAAGTTCGTATTCCTTGCCGTGGGCAGAAACAAGGAAATGCAGAAGCGCTATGACATACTTCTGAAGGCTTTCAAGGCCTTTCTGGTCAATGTGCCTGATGCCCAGGGCAAGGCTGTTCTGCACATACATGCCAACCAGCACGAGTCCTATAACCTTGAGGAGATGCGGAACATGGGGTATTATGACATTGGCATGGAACATATTGTTTTCAGTTCAGTAAGATGGAACGGCGAAAAGCTGGAGCTTTGCGACAAGAGCGACCCTAAGTCCATGATAACGAACCCGAACTGGGGGCTTGATGACACAGAGATGGCCAAGCTTTACAACATGGCCGACTGCTTTGTCCATAGCGGCGAAGGCGAGAGCTTCTGCCTGCCGTGCCTTGAGGCCCAGGCCTGTGGTATTCCCTGCGTGGTGCCTGACCATTCTTCATTCCAGGAGCTGGTAGGCAAACCGAAGAGCGGCATTCTGGTGGACATCATAACAGAGGAGACAACACCGACGCTTACCGACGTGAAGCTGCCTGATATCATCGACCTGGCAAAGAAGATGGCGTTGATGTGGGACAATGCCGAGCTCAGAAAAGAATGCTCAAATAACGCCATGAAAAATGCGAAAAATTACACATGGGAGCGTGTTGTGGAGAAGTGGAAATTCATACTTGAAAAAATAACGGAACCGAGGGCTTTGAACTATAAGACGGGGGAGTTGGGATTCTGATGGAAAACAAAATAGCTTCATACACGGCGGCTTCGGTGTTCCCGGCCAAGATACTGGTGAACCCTGAGCTGTTGAAAAAAATAACAGAGGAAAAGATGATACCGCCGATACACATACAGCTGAATCCCACAAACCACTGCAATCTTAACTGTCCGTTCTGCTCCTGCAGCGCCAGGGACAAACGGCAGCAGATGTCTTATGCGGATATAGACGAATTCATGACGAAGGCCAGAAGGCTGGGATGTGAAAGTGCCACAATAACAGGTGGCGGAGAGCCATGCCTCCATCCTGACATAGAAAAAATCATATCCAGAATAAGCGAACTCGGCATAGAGATAGGGCTTGTGACGAACGGTCTGATTATAGAGAAGCTTTCAAAGGAGACCATGAGCAAGATAACATGGATAAGGATTTCTTCGGGGGACCACAGAAATTTCACGGACACATACAAGAAGTCCCTTGAAAGGGCGATAGAGAAGGGTGATGTTGTAGACTGGTCCTTTAGCCATGTGGTTACAAAGAAACCAAATTATGACACCATAAAGGCAATCATAAAATTCGCAAACAACAACGTGTTCACCCATGTGAGACTGGTCGCGGATATTTTCGAGCCGGAAAAAATCGACATGGAGAAGATAAAGAAAAAAGTCAGCGAGGCTGGGATAAGCGACGAAATAGTTATCTACCAGGGAAGGAAGGATTTCATGCCCGGCCAGGAAAAATGCCTGATAAGCCTGCTCAAGCCTGTAATAGGCGCGGATGGATTCATTTATCCATGCTGCGGAACCCAATATGCACTGGAAGAGCCAGGCAGGGATTATGAAAAAACTATGCGTATGGGAGAAGCAAGGGATTTGGAAAAAATCATAGAAAATCAGGCACATTTCAATGGCGCCGTGTGCTCAAAATGCTACTACAATGAATACAATGAAGCGCTGAAGATACTGATATCAGAAGTGCACCACAAGAAATTTGTGTGATATTATGGAAAAAGACATCTCTGACGAAGAAATTGATGCGATGATAGATGCGTCAACCAAGCCACTGGTGACCATAGGGATTCCTGTGTTCAACGACGAGCGCTTTATCTACGGAGCCATAAAATCAGCGCTGTCCCAGACCTACAAGAACATAGAGATCATCATTCTGGATGACGCTTCGACTGATGAGACACCCAATATATGCAAGATTTTCAAGAACAAAACAAGGTATATCAGAAACGAGAAAAACATGGGCATAGGCTACGGCAGATGGAAGATATGCCAGGAAGCGAAGGGAGACT
>Ga0315274_10004453_pt1 | contig 20587 bp, 18 predicted proteins | sample YL17G02_20_MG_FD_203700 | JGI IMG/M metagenome (GOLD analysis project Ga0315274, IMG submission 203700) | Sediment microbial communities from Yellowstone Lake, YNP, Wyoming, USA - YL17G02_20 | ecosystem: Environmental > Aquatic > Freshwater > Lake > Sediment | place: USA: Wyoming | collected...
GCCTAAGATGGGCGCAATTTCCTATTTAGGAACATGGGATTTTTCTAAGGTTTATATCGCCAAAAATTTTAATCTTCAAGAAAAGGATCAAATTATGGAGCATCTCAAAAAATTGGGCAGAGATAATCAGGACATACAGAGATTTTATCAGGAGGTATTTTTAATTAAGCCCGGTAGTTTGGACGACTGGCTTTCGCGCCGCGTCCTATTTTATAGCGGTTTAGTTAATGGCCGGGAGAAAGACGGTGAGGTTTTTTTTGATAACGGCTTTATTTATAATCCTAAAGAACAAACTATCCGTTCAAATGCTGGCCAGGTTCCCCGCAGCCTGTTTGTTTTAAACGGTGATGAACTCACAGAGAGGGGTTATCCAAATGCCAACGTAATATTTTCAATTTTTGTGATGAAAAATAAAGATAATTACGTATGCGTCCTACTTGACCGCGAGTTAGCAAATAGTATGCTAACTCGCTTATACTTTTTTAATGGCCAGGGGCTTAGGCATTTTATTCCTTTTATACAGGCAGCAGAAGGCAACGACTATATTCTGGTTTTTAATATTGCGTGGTGAAAAATGGACAAAGACATTGAAGTTTCCGTAGTTTTACCTTGTTTAAACGAAGAAGAGACAATCGGCACCTGCATAAAGAAGATCAACGAGGTATTTGCCAAAGAAGGTATTAATGGAGAAATTATTGTGGCCGATAATGGTTCTACTGACCGCTCACGGGAAATCTCCGAGTCTTATGGGGTCAAGGTAGTCTTAGAGCCGCAGCGGGGGTATGGCGCAGCCTATTTACGCGGATTAGAAGAGGCAAGGGGTAGCTATATTGTGATTGCCGATAGCGATGATACCTACGATTTTTATGATATACCGAAATTCTTAAGGCCTTTAAAGGAAGGCTATGATTTTATAATTGGCTCAAGATTTAAAGGAAATATGCAGAGAGGGGCGATGTCTTGGTCGCACCGCTACATTGGTAATCCTATTCTTTCCGGAATATGCCGCCTATTTTTCCATACCCGTCTTACTGATATTCACTGCGGAATGCGCGCATTCACCTTAGCGGCATATCGTAAGATGAAATTAATGACAGCAGGAATGGAGTTTGCTACTGAGATGGTGGTTGCCGCACTACAGAATGGCCTTAAGATATACGAAGTCCCGATAAATTATTATCCCCGTAGGGGAGAATCGAAATTAATGCCCTTAGCCGATGCCTGGCGCCATATCCGGTTTATGCTGTTATATTGCCCGGTGTGGTTGTATTCTATTCCGGGCAGCGCAGGTTTTATTTTAGGTATGGCGGTCTTACTTATTTTACTAAAAGGGCCATTTCTCTTTTTAGGCCATTATTGGGATATCCACCTTTTGGTCTTCGCCAGTATATTCTGTATCCTTTCCTATCAGGTTTTAAATTTGGGTGTCTATGCCCACACCTATGCCATCAGGCAAGGGTTTTTAAAATACGATAAAGCAACCCTTTTCTTTAAAAGGTATTTTAACTTAGAAAGGGGGATTATGTTGGGCGGAATGATCATTCTTACCGGATTCGGGATAATCTTATTTATATTTATAGAGTGGCTGGCAAAACATTTTGGGGTATTGCATAGAATAAAAGAATCTATTTTGGCCATGACCTTAATAGTTATTGGTTTGCAGACAATTTATTCCTCATTTTTCATCAGCCTTTTATTCATAGAAAGAAAAGAGGCGCCTTCGGTTTAATAATATTTTTTATGGTATGGGAAAGTATAAAACACTTTCCCAACCACTGAAACTGGCTAAAGAGTTCTGGCCGAAGGCCAGTTTCTTGGAAAAATTTTATGAGAACAACCGCTATCCTGGGTCTGATTTTATTGACGGGTTTTTTCTTAAGAAGTTATAACCTGGATTTTCCCTCTATCGGTTATCACAATATGATGGAAAATGAATACTTAAGCATATCCCAGGAAATGCTTAACACCCAGGATTTTATCAACCGGAGGGTATATTTCTATAATGCCTTTGCCGAAAACCCAATAGTAAAAACTTACTCAGAGCCACCCTTGATTTCTTATCAGGTAATAATTTCCTGGAAACTCTTAGGAGGGAATCTTTGGGGGCCGCGGCTCATTAATATTTTATTTGGGCTATCCAGTATCTTAATTATTTATTTTATCGCCAATATCCTCTTCGCTAATGTAGGCCTGGCTTTATATTCCGCCTTCTTATTGGCCATTATGCCTTTGGCCGTATTTTTTTCACGCAACCTCCAACCGGAAAGCCCGGCTTTTTTCTTTATGATCTTAAGTAATTTGTTTTACTTAAGGTTCGCCACGAATTTTAAAAAATATAATCTTTTCTTTGGTAGTTTATGTATGTCCTGCGCCTGGTTATACAGATTCAACTTTATTTTTGGAATATTGCCTTTTTTATTTTGTTTACCTTTCAAGGCTTTATTTAAAGAAAAAAAAGAGCCTTTTAAATGCGCCTTGGCGTTTTTTTTACCCTATTTGACTATTCTTGCGGTATTTGTTTTATTAAGCCGGCTCGGCCAATGGGATTTTAAGAAAGTTGGCGGAATAAAATTAGATATTTTTTCTCTTACTTATTGGAGGAATTACGGGAATACTATTTTATGGTACATAAAAGGAGAAAATTATACCCCTGTATACAGTATCCTGGCCCTACTGGGGATATTATTCGCTTTATTTAAGGGAAGCAGTTTATTGAATCGGTATATCATAGGTTGGTCTTTGACCGCTGTTTTTTATGGCATAGTGTTTTCCGAACAAATTTACCAACAAAGTTTTGCCCAGAAGCCCTTTTTAGTTATGGTTTGTATATGCAGCGCATATGCCATCTGGTATATTTCAGAAACAGTTAAAAAATTCTTTAAGAAAAACCTTATTATATATTTTATGATATTAACCACAGTGATATCTATACCTTTTGTTTATGGTTCGCTTTCAAAAATGTTTGCTACGGTTTTTTTTGGTGAAGATGTGGCAGGAGAGTCACTCAAGGAATTTACCGGGCCCTCGGAACGCATATTTTTATTCACCTATGCCCAAGGATACGCGATTGCCAGGTATGCCCAGAGATATGTGGGCTGGCCAGCCAATTTAGAGGAGTTTAAGGATAGAGAGGGAAAGAATAATATAAGATATGTCTGTTTTTATCCTGCGGAATTTATTCATACCTTAAAAACAAGTAATCCAGAATGGTTTGAATATATCCAGAATAATTATCACGTTAAAGAGGTAGGCTTATCGGATGAGATGAATAAAATATTCTACCTTATTTTGGAGAGAGGAACCGGCTCAGACCCTAAGACTTTCTTACAGTCTTTTTCCGGGAGAAAACAAGTGCGCACGATTTATAAACTGTTTGGCACATATATTTTCTTTTCCACCATAAGGCCAGATACCGAACAAAAGCCGGGCTAGGTTAATTATATATTAAAAGGGGATTAAATGCCGACTTATTTTGTGGTGGGTGGCGCGGGTTTTATAGGCAGCCATCTGGTAAATAAAATTCTTAATGAAGAGAAAAATGCCGATGTAATCGTATATGATAATTTTTCTTCAGGAAAAACGCGGTATTTAGATGCAGCAAAAGAAAATAAGCATCTTGAAATCATAGAGGCAGATATTAAGGAATTAAAGCGGCTTATAGCTTGCATGAAGAATGTTGATATCGTATATCACCTTGCTTCTAATCCCGATATATCCAAGGCGATCACGCAACCAGATATAGACTTTTGGCAAGGGACTTATCTTACCAGTAATGTCTTAGAGGCAATGCGGATAAATAAGGTAAAGAAACTTCTCTATGCTTCAGGAAGCGGCGTATATGGCGATACGGGTTTATTAGAGGTAAAAGAGGATTATTCCCCCATGCTTCCTATATCAACTTATGGTGCAAGCAAATTATCCTGCGAGGCCTTAATTTGTGCGTATTGTTCTATGTTTGATATGTATGCCTCCAGCTTTAGGTTTGCCAATGTGGTGGGGCCGCGTCAAACCCATGGTGTAGGTTTTGATTTTGTAAGGAAACTTATAGAGAATCCCCATCAGTTGTCGATATTGGGAGATGGCAGCCAGAGCAAATCATATATTTATATAACCGATGTTATGAGTGCGATGCTTCTAGTGGAAAAAAATATTCCTGAATCGTTTTCATATTTTAATGTTGCTACTTTAGATTATTTAACGGTAAAGGAAATTGCTGATATCACAGTTGAGGTAATGGGCTTAAAAGATGTAGAGTATGTTTATACCGGAGGCAGTAAAGGCTGGAAAGGCGATGTGCCTATAGTCAGGCTGAATTCAGAGAAGCCTAGGAAGCTGGGATGGAAAAATCAATATAGTTCTCGCGAAGCGATGTCTCTGGCCATAAAATCAATGTATGAAGAGGATAGATTTGAATAAAGGCAGATATTTTAGCAGTAGTTTGTTAAAATGGGATTACACAGATTATCCCGCACCAACATAAAATACATACAGCGGGATCCCGCTTTGCGGGAAAATGCACCTGCCTGCCGGCGGGGCAGGGATTACACAGATTAGTGCCCGACGAGACAATCTGTGTAATCGGTTTAAAAATCTGTGTAATCAACATCAAGGGATAAAATATTCTTAATATATTGGCATTTAATAAGTTATAGTAATTTAATCTCAAAAAATAGCCAAAATTTAACATAGTACTGATTTTAGTTATAAAAGGAGATGATGCGATGATTATATCCAGGGCGCCGGTGAGGTTATCTATGGGCGGCGGCGGAACAGATTTACCTTCTTATTATGAGAAATACGGGGGATTCTTAATGGCTACTACCATAAACAAATACGTGCATATTATGCTCAACAGAAGATTTAATGCCTCCATACGCCTTTCATATTCGAAAACTGAGATTGTCGAAAGCGTAGATCAGATAGAACATAGATTATTTAGAGAGGCATTGAATTATACCGGGATTAACAGCCAGGTAGAGCTGGTTTCGGTGGCAGATATGCCTGCTCATTGCGGGCTGGGGACTTCTTCAACATTTACGGTTGCCCTTTTGCATGCCTTATTTGAGTATAAAAGGTCTTATGTTACGCTGGAAAAACTTGCCCAGAGCGCTTGCCATATTGAAATAGATGTATTAAAAGAACCAATTGGAAAACAGGACCAATATGCCGCAACTTTCGGTGGTTTTAATGCTTATTGGTTTAACCCCGATGGCAGCGTAGTGGTAGAACCCGTAATGATAAAAGAGGAAAAGTCGATAGAATTACAAAGCAATATTTTCTTGTTCTATTTACAAAAAGAGCGTAAGGCCGGTTATATTTTGGAAGATCAAGATAAGAATATCAAGGATGGCAATAAAGCCACTATTGAGCGCTTGCATAAAATAAAAGAAATAGGAATGCGGACCAAAAAAATATTTGAAAGCGGCAATATTGATGAGTTCGGAGAGCTACTCCACGAACATTGGCTGACCAAAAAAGAACTTTCGGATAAGATTTCTGATTCTTTTATTGACCAGGCTTATGAAACCGCCATGGCCAATGGTGCTTTAGGCGGAAAGGTTGTGGGCGCAGGAGGAGGAGGATTTCTGTTGGTATACTGCCCCGATAATAAGTCTAAACTTATTGATGCCATGAGTAGAATGAATTTATTTCCGATGTGGTTTTCTTTTGAGCGCGAAGGAGCCAGGATTATATTTAATGGATAATAGAGATTCACTGATGCATGGAAGAAAATCGCGCAAGATTTAAAAATATCGCTGTCCAATGGAGTGATGCCCATAGGTTTTCACCTGCCCCCCGGCACCGCAGGAGGATTATTTTAAATATTTTGAAAAAGCTCGACTTCCATTCATGCCTAGATACAGGATGCGCCCAGCCATATTTATTGGAGGTTTTACTTAAAAAAGGAAAACTTGTTTTCGGTTGCGATATTTCGGATGAAGTAATCCGGGCCAATAAAAATACCTTTCCTGGCGTGCAGTTTGAAGAAGTAGATATATCTAAAGAAACCTACCCTTTTAATAAAAAGTTCGATCTGGTTATATCTTCAGAGGTTCTTGAACATATAGAAGATTGGCGCTCGGCAATAAAGAATCTCATCCAGATGTCAAGGCGATATTTGCTTATTACCGTGCCCACGGGCAAGGTACATAATATGGATAGGCTTGTCGGCCACTTTAGGCACTATAATTACGAGGTGCTTAGGGATGAAATTGAAAAAAATAATTTTAAAGTTATTTTTTATAAATATTGGGGGATACCTTTTCACATCATTTATAAATATTTAATCAGTTTCGGTAGTTATGAAAAGGCCTATCAAGGTTTTGCTGCTAAAAAATATGGAATAACCCAAAAGCTTATCTCCCATTTTTTATATCTCTTGTTTTATTTTAATGACATATTTCATTCTGGTTCACAACTATTCATTCTGGGGGAAAGAATGAAGGTTAATGAATAGTATAGATAATGATACAAAATCAACGCATATTATTTCTTAATCCGCCGCTGACAAAAAAGGAACGCGGCGGAACTTTATCTACAGCGATAGCGCGTTCCATACCCTATGGTTTAATTAGTTTAGCCTCCGTAGTCAGAAATATAGGTTATAAGGCCTATCTTTTAGATGCTACCAATTTAGAATATAGTATTGAGCAAACAGTGGATAAGATTCTTGCAGTAGACCCTGGATACGTTGGCATATCTTTAGTGACTCTTAACGCGGACAAATCTGCCAAAGTCGCCGAGCAACTAAAACAAAAAAATAAAAATATCAAGATTGTAGTTGGGGGGCCGCATTTGAGTTCTGTCCCTGAAGAGACAATGAGGATTTTTCCTGATTTCGATATCGGCGTTATTGGCGAAGGCGAAGAGACAATTGTAGAATTATTAATGGCCATTGAGAATAATGCGCCTTTAGGGAATGTCAAAGGAATTATTTATCGAGACAAAAACGGGCTAATTATAACCGAAAGGAGAGGTTTTATAAAAAATATGGACAGTTTGCCGCTGCCCGCCTGGGACCTGCTTGGAGATTTGGCAAATTTTTATAGGCCATCGGCTCCTTCCTATATCAGGCTGCCCTCTACAACTATAGTTACTTCCCGGGGGTGTTTTGGAAATTGTATTTTTTGTAATAGCAAGGATATTTTTGGCGCATTAAGATGCTTCAGCGCTGATTATACAATAGAAATGATTCAGCACCTGGTAAGTAGATATGGTATAATGGATATAAGTATTTATGATGACAATTTCATATTTTTTCAAGAAAGGGTCAAGAGGTTTTGCAGCCTAATAATCGAAAAAAAATTAGATATTACCTGGTCTTGTTATTCTCGGGTGGATCAAGGCAATTTAGATTTATTTAAATTAATGAAAAAAGCCGGATGCTGGCAGCTGAGTTATGGCATTGAAAGTGGTTCGCAGCGCATATTAGACTTGCTAAAAAAAAACGTAACTCTCGAACAGATAGTCGATACCGTTACCAATACTAAAAAAGCAGGATTGAGGACGAGGGGGTTTTTTATGATGGGTAATTTCACCGAGGACAAGGGTTCTATTTTAGAAACCATCAATTTTATGAAAAGGATACCCCTTGATGATTTCCACTTTACTTATTTTACGCCTTTACCAGGGACAGCGGCGTATAATATAGCTGGCGATTACGGGAAGTTCGATAGGACCTGGAGTAAGATGAATATGCAATATCCTGTATTTATTCCAAATGGCCTGACTGCCGATGAAATGGAGCATTATTCAAAATTAGCCTATAGGAGCTTTTATTTTCGAACAAAAGTTATTGCTTCTTACGGGTATATGTTTTTTAGGTATCCCAGCAACACCAAGAGGCTCTTCAATGCCCTGAGGGCGCTTTTGTCCAGGATTTTTTTAAAGCATTTTTAGGCCTCATCTTCTAAAAAGGGGACGGCATAATGAACGCACTAAAAAATAATAAAAAATTTGTTTCCATCGTTGTCCCTGCTTTAAATGAAGAGTTAACAATCGGGGAATTTGTGCAATGGTGTAAAGAGGGTTTAAAAAGCGCTGATGTTGAGGGTGAGATTTTAATTATGGATAGCTCTACCGATAGGACTGTCCAGATAGTCGAATCACTCGGAGCCAGAGCGATTAAGGTATCAAAAAGAGGCTTGGGCCAAGCCTACATTGAAGCAATTCCCTATATCCGGGGAGAATATGTAATCATGGGGGATTGCGACCTGACCTATGATTTTCGCGAGCTTAAGCTATTCATCGATAAATTAAACGCAGGCGCGGACTTTGTGATGGGCACCAGAATGGGAGGCTACATCGAGAAAGGTTCAATGCCTAAATTGCATCAATATCTGGGAATTCCGGTAACCACCTTTATTCTTAATTTGCTTTATGGTTCAAGGTATAGCGATATCCATTGTGGAATGCGGGCAATAACCCTCGATGCCTTCAAAAGAATTAATCTGGAATCGCGTTCGTGGGAATATGCTTCGGAAATGGTCTTAAAAGCAGCGGTGTTAAAATTTAAGACTGCAGAGGTGCCCATTAAATTTTATAAAAATAGAGAGGGGAGATTAAGCCACCACAAACGCATAGGTTGGTTTTCGCCCTGGTATGCGGCCTGGATTAATTTAAAGGTTATGTTTTTATATGCCCCCAGTTTTTTCCTAATGTTGCCCGGCCGCCTCTCTATGTGGTTAGGATTATTTGCGGTTATTGTTTTATTAGTCAAAGGCCATGTCCTATTTTTGTCAATTCACGGTATGTTATTAGGCATAACCTTAGCGGTGGTGGGTTATTCAGCCCTGCAAATGGGGATTTTGTCAAAGTTAGTTTATGATTTTGACCCCCGCGATACCCTCAAATATAAAAAGATTTTTAGTTATAATAAAGGTGTAATTACGGGAGGCTTTTTAATCGCCATAGGTTTAATGATTTTATTAAATTTCATGTTTGCCTATATTAAAAATGGGTTTATATTGAGAGAAATATCGAGATTTGCCCTGATGGGGTTATTGCTTATTATTCTGGGTTTTCAAACATTTACCTTTACTTTAGTTTTTCAAATGATTTTAAATAGAAATAAAGGGATTTTAGAAAAGTTGCCGGGCCCTAAAGATGAATAATAGTAAAATGAGGACGGAATCTTACGGGCAATTATCAGAATTCTCAATCGTGGATAGGCTGGGGATATATTTATCGGAACAGATGGTAAAGAAATATTTTAGAAGCCTTAAAAAACCAGATATTGTAATGCTGGATTTGGGATGCGGTTATCATGCCCGGCTTTTAAAAAGGCTTGCCCCATTGGTTTCTTTTGGTTATGGGGTAGATGTAGCGGTTTGCCAAGAGGCCAAGGCCATAAATAATCTCAAGATATATGAAGGGTCGATCGAAAATTCATTCTCAAAATTTAATGACAGTTTTTTTGATTTTATTTTAATGATTTCCGTTTTAGAACATACCAATGATCCGTTCTTTGTTTTAAGTCAATGCCGCCGGATTTTAAAGAACGGGGGAATTTTATTGATAAATGTGCCGACCTGGAGAGGAAAATTTTTCTTAGAGGCGTCGGCATTTAAATTTAAACTAAGCCCTGAATTGGAAGTCGATGACCATAAAATGTATTATGATTTAAGAGATTTATGGCCGTTAATAGTCAAGGCAGGGTTTAGGCCGAGCATGATAAAAATGAAATACTATAAATTTGGTTTAAACTTATTTGCCGCCTGCAAAAATAAAATCTAATATGATGCCCCCGATTGCTATTCTTTCCGGAGGTCCGGCAACCAGACTTTATCCGGTTACCCAGGCCATTCCTAAGGCCATGCTTGAAGTAGCCGGAAAACCTTTTATTGCCCACCAACTCAGTATATTAAAAAAAAATGGTATTAATAGGATTATTATATGCATAGGTTATTTAGGCGAACAGATCAAGGCCTTTGTAAAGGATGGCCGGGAATTTGGGCTAGCGGTTGATTACTCATCCGATACAGAGAAATTGCGGGGAACCGGCGGCGCCGTTAAAAAGGCGCTGGATTTATTAGGTGAGGTTTTTTTCCTGATGTATGGGGATTCATATTTAAATGTTGATTTTGAATCCGTAAGCGAATATTTTTTTTCGCAGCAAAAAAAAGGTTTAATGGCCGTATTTAAAAATAATAATCAATGGGATAAAAGCAATATTGTTTATAAAAATGGAAGGATTATAAAATACGATAAAAAAAATATCACTGATGATATGCAATATATTGATTACGGGCTTTCGCTTTTAAGAAAAGAAGTTTTTTTGGATAAAGATTATGGAGAGGTTTTTGATCTGGCAGATGTGTATAGGGATTTAATTGATAGCGGCCAGATGCTGGCTTATGAGGTTAAAGAACGCTTTTTTGAAATAGGTTCTTTAAAAGGGTTAGAAGAGGCGAGGAAGTATCTGCAAGAATATTTAGGAGAGCTCTGAAAAAGGCTCCTAAACGCAGATTTTCGCAAATCTCCGCCACAAAGATTGGCGGATCCGCCAATAATTTTGGCGGAAAACGCAGATGGTCGCAGATTGTCTCGTTGATAAAATCTGCGTGTATCTGCGTTACATCTGCGTGTATCTGCGTTAAAAAGGTATTTTTCAAAGCTCTCTTTAGAGAAAAGATAGAAAAAAATCAGGAGAAAGAATGGATAACAAAGATTATATCCATAATTATTTGGCGGATGTGCAAAAAGTTGTTAATTTAATTGACAAAGATATGATTAATAAGGCGGCGGATATTTTAGTAGAAACTAAAAAGAGAAAGGGAAGAATTTTTACACTCGGCGTAGGCGGCGGGGCGGGAAACGCCTCGCATGCGGTGAATGATTTTAGGAAAATAGCCGGAATTGAATCTTACGCCCCTACGGATAATGTTTCAGAGTTAACCTCCCGCGTTAATGACGAGGGTTGGGATACGGTTTTTGTAAACTGGCTAAAAGTAAGCAAACTTAATAAAAATGATTGTATATTTATTTTTTCAGTAGGCGGGGGAGATATCAAGAAGGGTATCAGCGCGAATCTTGTGTTTGCCTTAAAATATGCCCGGGAGGTCGGTGCCAAAATTATTGGTATTGTAGGTAGAGATGGAGGTTATACCGCTAAAGTAGCGGATGCGGCGATTATTATTCCTACGGTGAATAATCAAACCCTTACCCCTCTTACCGAATCATTTCAGGCGGTTATCTGGCATTTGTTAGTAGCGCATCCTGCGCTTAAATCCTGCGAAATGAAATGGGAGTCAGTGATAAATAAGTGAAGAGGGCTATTTTTTTAGACAGAGACGGCGTAATTAATAAATTAATTTATCATCCCGAAGCCAAAGAATACGGAGCTCCTTTTTGCGCAAGTGACTTAAGCTTTTATCCCTGGTCCTTGCCGGCATTGAAAAAGCTAAAAAAAATGGGCTTTTTGCTTTTTTTAGTTTCAAATCAGCCGGATTATGCTAAGGGGTACACCAGTTTAAAAAACCTTAGAGCCGTCCATCAAAGATTTCATAAATACCTTAAGGATAATGGCATTAAATTTACAAAATATTATTACTGTTACCATCATCCCAACGGTAAAGTGCCGCGATATTCCCGGGTGTGTCCATGCAGAAAACCCCGGCCTTTTTTTCTTTTAAAGGCAAAAGAAAATTATGCACTCGACCTGAGGAATTCTTGGTTTATCGGTGATTCTGACTCCGATATATTCTGCGGGCAGGTTGTTAAAACCAAGACCATATTGATTAAAGAAGAATACTCAAAGCAAAAAAGAGGCTTGGGCCACCCAGATTTTTCAGTGCGCAATCTTAAAGAAGCCGTGGGAGCTATTATAAACTTTAAACCATAAAGAGAGGAAGATGCGATGTCTATTAAGGACCTGAAAATTAAGATATTTGCTGACGGGGCAGATATCGCAGAAATGAAGCAGGCTTACCGAGAAGGAATTGTGCAGGGTTTTACCACCAATCCTACGTTAATGAGAAAGGTAGGCGTAACCGATTACGAAGGTTTTGCGAAAAGCGTTTTAAAAGAAATACCCGATTTGCCCATTTCCTTTGAAGTTTTTTCCGATGATTTTCCATCAATGGAAAGGGAAGCAAAAAAAATTGCGGGTTGGGGTAAAAATGTAAATGTAAAAATTCCTATAACAAACACGAAAGGCGAGCCATCTATACCGTTAATAAAAAAGCTTTCCGCAGAAGGGCTATCCTTAAATATTACTGCCATACTAACAGTCCAACAGGTAAGAGAGGCAGCAAGGGTAATCAGTCCAAAGCCAAAGACAATTATCTCCGTATTTGCAGGAAGAATTGCCGATACCGGAAGAGACCCGGCTCCTTATATGAAAGAGGCGGCCGGAATTCTTAAGGTAAGTCCTAATGCAGAATTATTATGGGCGAGCTCCCGGGAGTTACTAAATATTTTTCAAGCCGAAACCTGTGGTTGCCACATCATTACCGTAACCCCGGATATCCTTAAGAAGATTAATATGATTGGAAAGGATTTACAGGATTTATCGCTAGATACGGTAAGGCAATTTTATCAAGACGCGCAGGTATCCGGTTATAAAATTTAATCGCACTTTTATAGAATGGACGCCATGCCTTGGCTAAGAGATAGATATATAATAATTGTTTTAGCGATTTTATTCATTTGTATTATTGCTATCCCCAGAATTATCTTTCCCGATTTAGAACATGGTGATGAATTTTCTGATGCTAGTACTTTGATGTCGGGAAAGAATTTTGTGAAGTTTGGATTTATTAAATGCCGCTTTTTGCCGGTTTTTGATCCGCACTTAGATAAACCGGCTAATCTGTATACCCATGCCCCGCCCATGTCGGACATTACCAATGGAGCATTGCGTAAGATATTTAAGATAGATTCCTTGCGTTTTTTCCGAGAAGTAGCTTTATTGTGTTCTCTCTTGAACCTTTTAATTTGGTACCTGCTGATAAAGAAGCTCACCCGCTCTTACCTTATTAGTTTTTTGGCCGCTCTTTTTTATTTTTCCAATACCTTTTTTATCTTTGGCGCAGATTCTCTATATCAAAATGCATATGCAGATTTCTTAAGGGTTTTAATAATCTATATCTACATTACCGTCATAAATTTTCCCCAAAAAAGAAAAATCGGTTTATTTTTCTTATTTTTGCTGCTTACCCTGGAAACACTTTTTACCTTTGAATACATCGTTTATCTTTCATTATTCTTCTTTATTTTTAAGTTTTTTTATCGAGGCCAAAACGAGAAATTTTCCATTAAGTATATTCTTATCCTCTTTTTAGCTCCGGTTTTTGGTGTGGCCTTGCATTTTTTAAAGAATAGCTGGTATTTTGGAAGCGCCAGCCTTGCCTTTAAGGATATGACAAGCATTGCGGTAGAGAGGATAGGCTATAGCAAGGATTCTCCGATAGTTTTAAATTTTCCTAATTGGTGGCGATATGTGCTCTCCAGAAACTTTTCTCTGGTTTTTTTGTTCAATTATTCCATTCTCTTTTCCTTCATTTTTTTTTCCTTTATTCTTTATCATAATTTATCCCCCGAATCTAAAAAAGAGATAAAGCGATTATTGCGTTTATGTGTCCTTTTTCTTATTTGCGGAATAACCTGGTATAGCGTTTTTCCTTCCCATACATTAGCCCATACCTATGTTTTATTTCTGGTGCGCCATCTTGTTCCTGCGGCTGCTTTGGCTTTCACCCTGTTTTGTTATATCGCTTATTCCTTTATACGTGAGAATAATCCCCGCAATTTGTTCGGCAAGTCGGCGCTAATAATAATTATTGTCATTATAGTGCTTACAGGTATTTTAAAAAGTGAACTGCCGATTGGTAAAGATAAGATTATGTGGACGAAAGATTTTCTGGTATTTAAGCAATGTTTGCTAAGTTTAAGGGAAATGGGCAATGGAAAAGAGCCGATAGGGGTAAACTATTATCGCAACCCTTTTATGCGTTATTATGCTAATAGGCAATGCCGGGCCATATTCGACAAGGCTTCCCTGGAGAAATCATCCCCCTTGCCGCAATATTTTATATTGATGCTCTATAACAATCCGAGTAATCAGGAATTATATCAATACCTTAACCAGAAATATGTTTCTTTATTCCAGTGTCATTCTGGAAGATTTCCCAGCATATTCTTTAAATTAAAGGAATAAAAAGGAATTTTCTACAAGGATGAAGACTGTCGCGGAACGCTTAAGCGAGGCGGATAAGAGCACAGCCCCTATACTTTGCCGGCATTTGGCAGTCTATGAATATACGCAACAATTTGTTAAAGATAAGACCGTCTTGGATTTGGGCTGTGGAGAAGGCTATGGTACGGCCCTTTTGGCCAGATATGCAAAAAAGGTAATCGGAGTAGATTATTCTGCAAGAACGATTAAGAAGGCACAAGAAACTTATGCCTGCGATAATCTTGAGTTTGTCTGCGGGAGCATAGACCGGATTAAATTAGAAAACGAAAGTTTTGAGGTTATCAGCGCCTTTCAACTTATTGAACATCTTCCTAAGCCAGAGGTGTTTCTTTCCAGAGTGAAGAATTGGTTAAAATCAGAAGGTTTATTTTTTCTTTCTACCCCTAATAAGAAAAGCTCGATTATCCAGCACCCCTATCATTTCCGTGAATATTATAAAGAGGAATTAGAGCCGCTCTTAAAAATATATTTTTCTAAAGTGGAGTTATTTGGTTTAAGATTTAGCCCTAAGGTTGCGGCTTTTAGGGAGAAGAGAAAAAGAGAGAGCCAGAGAGTATTACAGGTTGACCCTTTAAAATTACATTTACTTTTACCCCGTTTTATTCGACAGAAGATTTTTGACCTGATTGCCGCTAAGTTGAGTAGAAAGATACACTTAGAAAACCAAGACCTAATTGAGGGCATTACTACTGGAGATTATTGGATAAGCAGGGAAGATATTGATTTAGCGGTAGATCTGGTGTGCATATCTAAAAATCAACCTACGGCTACCTCGGCCTGATCCTTCGATTTCGCTTGAGGACAAGAGGCCGAGGCCTGTTATCTTATTGTTATTGCACCTTCGGCTCAAGATATACTTTTCCTTAACTGTGAAACTAAGAGCATCGTTTTGTAGGCATCTTCAATAGAGGTTTGAGGCTTTTTGTTATTCAAAACACAATCACAAAAATGTTGTAATTCCCCTATTATTCCGGATTGATAGAGCAGGGAATTTTCAGTAGTCAAAGAGGTAAAGTTTGGCTCCCACACGACCTTGCCTTGTTTCCCGCAGAATAGATGAGTTACAGGCACTCCTAAAATCTCCTGCCCTTTATTAAAGTAAGTTAGTTTGCACACGTTATCTATTTCAATAGAATTTCCAGAACCAGTAATTTCTATCCGTTCATTGTGATGAAACCAGGATTGCTGTTCAGAAAGTATCATGGATCCGACAGCACCGTTTTTAAACTTGAGATTGACCGCGTAGGCTTCACCCGTTTCGCCGCCAGAAGCATTAATAAATAAAGAGTCCACTTCTCCAAAAAAGAACCGTGCCAAGTCCAGATGATGTATCCCTATCTCTAAAATGAAATCTTCTCCTTGAATCATTCGGCCCGTACAATGTTTTGTTTGAATATGTGTTAAAGGCCCAAAACCCTTTTCCCCAATAAGTTCTTTTGCTTTGACGTATGCGGGCGCGTATCTTCTTTGAAACCCAACCATGGCCACTTTCTGTTTTTTCCCCGCTTCTTCAATAATTTTCTCAGTACCTTCTAAATCTACGCTGGGAGGTTTTTCCATAAACACATTAATCCCTCTCTTTAAAGCCTCGCAAGCCATTTCTGCATGAGAGAAAGCATTTACAACAATAATACAGGCATCCGGTTTTTCGGTATCCAACATTTCTCTATAATTGTCATAATAATGTAATGCCCCGAACCATTTTGCGTTTCGTTCGGCATTCTTTTTGTGAAAGGCGCATGTTGCCAGCAATTCTATAGGGCAATATCGAAGTGAAGGATAAATATTTTCAGTAGCGTGTTTACCACAACCAATAAATACTGTTTTTATCTTTTTTATTTCCATATTTAATAGCCCCCTTAATCCTCTTTCATTATAAAGATAGTAAATTTTTTTGCCATATTGAAGTAATTTTTTCTTATTTATCAAGCGCATACTCTCCCAACAACTTTTTTATTACTAATTTGGGTAATAATTTTTCAAGCATTTTAATAAGCACTATATCATAAATTCTATGGAAAGCCGACCAGCAGTCATTACAAGAGAGGTATTGTCTCCACAAAGATTTTGTCTTTTTGGAACACCATATTTCATCTATGGTTTGATTATGAATATTTCCCAATAAAATATTCTTTGACTGGCATAAAGGAATAGAGCCATCAGGCCAAATAACAGCACGAAAGCGGATGCTTAAACAAGGTAACTTTACTTTATTGCTCAGCCAGTCATTATATAAACGCAAATAGTCATTTTCTGGAAAATCAAGGTTAATATTTTCAATACCAAGAAGTGCCTTTTGCGTTTCTTGGGTGCCAAACAAAGGAATGTTGCTAAAAATATTTATTTTTAAATTGACGTTGTTCTGTCCGCAAAACTCTTTGATCTCTAAGAAATCATTTGTATTATTCCAGGGGCTAAAAGTATATACAACAGAGACCTTGGTATAGCCGCGCAAAGATAGAATGCTTTCTTGAACCTTGGAATATCCATCTACGCCCCTTACCCGAAGATAGGTCTCGGGGCCTCCATCAAGCGAAATTAAAACTTCCGGAATATTAAATTGCCGAACGCTTTTTATCAGGCGTTCAGGCATTAGCCCATTCGAGAGCAATTTGAACCGGCCTCTTTTTGATAGCAACTCAAGAATATCCTCGCAATTTGGGTGGAGAATGAATTCCCCTCCTTCTAGGCCAATGTTGCTTTTGTGAACTAAAGGGGAAGAAAGAATTTTGCGAATCGATTCTATAGGAAGATGATTGTGTTTTTTTATTTGCCACATTCCGCATATTTTGCAATGGGAATTACAAGCATCGGTTACATATAGCATAAGGGTGGGAAGAACAGGTTTTCCTAAGAGGGCATGTTTTGCTAAGCTAACTCCTTGATTAAAAAACTCTGATATTGGGAACATATTGTTTTAAGTTTTGCAGCTAACTGAAGTGTTAATTATTTAGAGTACCTTGGTAAATTTTGGCTCTTTTTGATAATTATTACTTACGTAGATGCTTTAAAAATAATAAGTTATAAATATATTATCCCTTAGGGGTGATTACACAGATTATAAAGCCGATTACACAGATTGTCTCGTCAATAACTAATCTGTGTAATCTGTTGTTAATCTGTGTAATCATAATTTTAACAAACCACTGTTATTTATTAAATCTCGAAGAAAAAAATTCTCTGAAATAATGAGACATACCGGAGAATAGAAATTGGTAGAAGAACGGGTATATACTATCATATTCATTGTTACCTGTCAATCAGACTGTGCCGCAATTAGATTTAAAAAACGCGTTCTTTGACATAATAGAGGGAAAAGCGGAGTTTTAATCCACTCTTGCAGAAAAAACAAAAGTACCCCTCTCTATTTAATGGGTATTAGCTCCTTTATAAGCCCCGTAACACCGAAGATACTTATCATTCTGGCCATATTAAAACAAGTGGCTAATACCGACATCTCTGCTTTAACACCATCAATGCCGCGTAGTAGGAAGTCTTTAACACCTAAATTACGTTTGATATGGCCGAATGGCAATTCAGCCTTTTGTTTTCTAAGCTTGTAAATAGCCTGTGCTTCAGGTTGTAGGTATTGGGCCTCAAGCTTTAAACGTATTTCTTCATCAACAAGCCTGTTTATTTGCCTACCATGTAGTGATTTAGTACATTTACCAAAACAGTTACACCGCCGGCAAACAGAGCTTTTTGTAATTCTGTATCTTTTGGTTTTCCCATCGTTATATTCATATGTTAGTTTATGTCCTTGAGGGCAGATATAGCAGTCTTTTTCAGAATTATAATTAAACCGCTCTTTGTCAAATTCTTTAGGTTCTTTTTTGGAAGCCTGTCTTTGTGATGGAACGATAACCTTGATATCCTGTTGGTCTATTTGTTTCAATTGTTCTGTATTGGCATAACCTGAATCAGCACAGGCAGTATTACATTTTCTACCTAATGTTTCATTGGCCTGCTCAATCTGATTCGCGAATTGATTTACGTCATTGTTTTCGCTGACAACGTCGGCATTAACAATAAGGCCGTGTTTTTCATCGACAACGGTTTGCGCGTTGTAACCGGCATGAGAGCCCTGGACGCTGTTTATCCTAGTGCATTCTTTATCTATGGTATTCACTGATTTTTTATTATCCTGTTTTAGTTCTTTAAGAATTGCCTGTACTTTAGCTTTGAGCGTTTGTTTATCTTTTATTTCTTTGTTTAGTTTTACCAGAGACGGCTGGTTTTGTTCTTGGCTGTCTAGGGTTTCACATTCATCGAGGACAGCTTCAATGTGCCGGTCTACTTTTTTGAGATATTCCTGGCATTTTTCTTTTGTCCAGGTATTCTTGATTGAGGCGTTTGCCCTAATCTTTGAACCATCAACAAAAAGGCTGTTGCCGGTTATGAGATCTAGCTTAATACACATTTGAGCGCACTGCTTAAGGACATTTTTAAGAACATGCCGATTATCTTTTCTGAATGTGGATATAGTCTTATGGTCCGGTTTTAAACCGCCCATAAGCCAGATAAAAGAAAGGTTATGATAAATCGCTCTTTCTAATTTCCTGGAGCTTCTAATTCCGTAAGAAGGGCCATAGATAAGTAATTTGAGCATTGCTTTAGGATTGTACTCTGGATTTCCAACTCTGTTTTCATCCAGAGTAATCTTAAGATTATCAAAATCGAGCGCTTCCACAAAGGCATCATAGGCTCTGACCGGGTCATCTTCGGCCACGTACTCCTCTATTGCTTGCGGGAAAAGCTCTTGTTGTTCTCGGTTACCATAGCGATATGCCATAATAAAACCTCCTTTTTTCTACACACTTATTATAGCATATCCGACGATAAACGGTACTTATTTTAATGGTTTTACTTTGAATTTATTTATGAGAAATATCAATAATTATGACACAGTCTGAATGTTAAGAAAACAAGAGTTTCCCCATTTTTTCTCTTAAGACTAAAGTAAGAGATCTTCCTGTTCCTAAATTTTATTACTTCTTTAAGTTCAAATAGTTAAGTAAAAACTGCTAAAAATTTTGGGGAATGTCCACTAGAGAAATACGGCCATCCTAAGAAGGGACGCTCTGCGTCCCCAGGTTGGCATCTTGTAGGATGGTCTCGGAAGTACAAATAATGCCTTTTCTTTCAAAACGGCAACCATGGTAACCGCATGCGCTATAACATTATCATTAATCCACCATTTTTTCAAGAAACATCTCAATAAGCCTTTACACTATTGCTTGAAATGTCCTCGCTAATGAGAGCACTGAAAAATCATTTTTTAACGCAGATTTCCGCAGATCTAACGCAGATTTCCGCAGATTTATCGTCGGAAATATCTGCGACCATCTGCGTGCAATCTGCGATTATCTGCGTTTAAAAGGAATATTTCAGCAATCTCCTAATTTTCCCTTGACAAAATTACAATTATATGGTAGCGTGGGACTTACGGTAATTACCATAGATTTGGTACTTCATAGCAAAACCAATAAAAGGAGAGGTTTATCTACGAAAAAAATTTTGCGTTTTTTTGTGCTACTAACAAATAGTAGTCATTAATATAATTATAAATGGCTATAATAAATAAAGGTAATAGAGAAACAAAGATGATATCCGCAAAAGAGATTATTAAGAAATATAATGTATCCTATCAAACCGTAAATCATTATACTGATTTTGGCCTATTACCGGTTTCAGCAAAGAAGGGCAATATCAGGTTTTATAATAGAAGCGTAGTTAAGAAGCGCCTAAGACAGATAAGAGGTTTAGCCAAAGAGGGCTATTCTTTGCGTTTGATTCGTAAGAGATTAATTGGCATATAATTATAAACATAATTCTTTGTAATATAATGAGATAGAGAAAAATGAGTATACTCGGTAAGAGTAAGATGTTTAAACCTAACTTTAGGTCTAAAGTTAGGTTTTTTTATTTTTTTAGAGATAAAAGATGAGTTATTACAAGGTGTTAGGATTTCAGAAGGAGCCATTTTCTACCAGCCCGGATCCAGACTTTTTTTATCTCTCTCGAGAACACGAGACAGCCCTGACCAATGTGCTTATCGAACTTAGGTTAAGAAGAGGACTGTCGGTTATCCTGGGGGATATAGGTACGGGTAAGACCACGCTTTCCCGAAAGCTTATCCAGGAGCTAAAGGAAAGGGATGATTTTGTTTTTCATATCATTTTAGATCCTTCTTTTGAAAACGAATATATTTTTCTTACTTCGTTAGTGAGAAATTTTGAGATAGGGATGAATATGGCGAGTACCACCAATGCCCCTACAGTATTAGACCTGAGGGAATCCTTAGAAAGGTTTTTCTTTCAAAAAGGAGTAACCGAGAATAAGACGGTAGTTTTAATTATTGATGAAGCGCAAAAATTGAGCGAGTGCTCT
>Ga0315274_10004454_pt1 | contig 20586 bp, 20 predicted proteins | sample YL17G02_20_MG_FD_203700 | JGI IMG/M metagenome (GOLD analysis project Ga0315274, IMG submission 203700) | Sediment microbial communities from Yellowstone Lake, YNP, Wyoming, USA - YL17G02_20 | ecosystem: Environmental > Aquatic > Freshwater > Lake > Sediment | place: USA: Wyoming | collected...
AAAAAGAAGGGATCCGCCACCATCTGGACCATCGATTTAGTCCCGAAGCGAAATTCAGCAGTGGTTTGGTCTAAAGTCAGAATGATCGTGGAGAAAGAACGCAAGATACCGCAGTCCCAAGTTTACTACGACGATCGCGGGGCTAAGGTGCGGACCTTGACCTTCACTGATCTCAAGAAGTTAGGCGGTCGGATGGTCCCATCGCGTATCATGGTGACCCCGGCAGATTTGCCGGGCGAACATACAGAACTGGTCTATGAGTCGATACGACACGGTGTCAAATTCGATGGCAATTTTTTCTCCCTCGAGCAACTTAAATCCCTTTAAAGTGGGGCTAATCTCGAGATGAATTTAGGCCTGTTCGCACTAAGAAATTTAGGTCGCTCAAGATTGCGCACGGCATTGCAAGTTGGCGGCGTTGGGCTTATTACCGCGATTATGCTGGTCTGGGGTTGCCTTAACACAGGCCTGGGAGATCTGCTGACGCGGTCCGCGACTGATCTTGATGTAGGTGAGCTGCAGTTACATGCAGTCGGGTATGTCAATAGTCCGGATCTTTATACAACGATGCCATATACACAGGCCTGGCAGCAGAAGCTGAAATCAATTGGGCTAGCTGCGGCACCGAGGCTATACGGTTTTGGACTTGCGGCAATAGGAAATCAATCAACCGGTGTGCAGATTCGCGCGGTCGATCTGGATGCGGAGCCGAAAGTAACGGAAATTGATCGGCACCTCAGCAAAGGAAAGTGGCTTGAAAAATCCGCTCCAAAGGACGTAGTCATAGGGCGTGTCCTGGCCCGTAGGCTCCATGTCAAAATTGGACAGGATCTGGTGCTACTGACTCAGGCTGCAGACGGGGCGGCTGCAAATGCATTGTTTCGTGTTCGCGGTATTTTGCTGCCAGCTAGTAGTGACATAGATGAGCGCGGCGTTTTTATGTCGATTGCAGCATTTCAGCAGTACTATCACATGGAACAAGGAGTCCATGAGGTCGCGCTTAAGCGGATTAATATTGGTGATCCGCTAGAAAAAGTCAGGCAACGATTATCGAGAATAGCTCCCGCCTTGGGACCCTCTGTTGAAGTGTTGACCTGGCGGCAAGTTAAGCCGATTTTAGCGAAGATGCTAGATATACTGGCTATATCCTCTAAGTTTATTTTTTGTTTTGTTTATTTATCGCTTGGCGGACTCATCATAAACATTGGATTTATGTCTATCTATAATCGGCTGACTGAGTTCGGCACGATGACAGCGCTCGGGATGACTCCAGGGCAGATTTTAACTTTGATTCTTGCAGAGTCTAGCTGGTTAGGGCTTTTCAACAGTATAACAGCCTGGGCCATTGGCATTCCCATAGCCTTGCTGCTGTCTCGTAACGGCCTTGATCTTCGCTGGTTTTTTGATCACTGGGCCATGGCTGGGATCACAATGCAGCCAATTTTGTATGCCCGGCTAGGTTGGGGGGAGATCCTGACACCCGTTGTCGTTATGTTTATATCTATAAATTTATTTAGCCTATACCCCGGACTTGATGCCGCGCGGATGCAGCCTTCTCAGGCACTTGCTCCGCGGTGAATTCCTTGGCAGGAGCTGCACCGTGATAGCTGAGATCATTCGTATTGGCACTCGAAACATTCGGCGCAACCCCAGGCGAACTCTGACCACGGCCTTATCTGTGGCTATGGGTGCTTGTGTGGCAATGGTTTTGATTGGGACTCGGCAGAGCACCTATGATCGATTAATTGCCAGCGCAGCCATGAGTGGTTACGGAATCGTGAATGTGAGTCAACCTGGTTACCTGGCTGATCCAACGCCATCTAGTCGCATTCACTTCGACGATAAGACATTAAAATCTCTGAAGCAGATTCGAGGGATTCAGGAAGTTAGTCCGCGAGTGTCTGCGGCGGCAGTAGTTTATACGGCGAAGAATAGCACTGGGGCTAGACTTTTGGGGGTCGACCCTCGCTTTGAAACCGCGACTAATAATTTGATGATCAGTGCGATTTCAAGTGGGGTAAAAATTCAGCAAGGGGTCAGTGACGACTGTCTGGTCGGGTCTGCCTTGGCAAATCAATTGGGCCTAAAAATAGGCCATAAGATGGTGTTTACCACGACCGATGCGCAGGGACAAATTGTCTCGAATATCGTGCACGTTGGGGGGATTTTTCATACTGGTAGTCCCGAGTTGGATGGTCATGTAGCAATTTTACCTATCACTCTGCTACAAAAGACGCTGGGATACGAACCCAGTGAGGCGTCTTTTTTGGCTCTTTATTCAGCGCCAGAAACAGTGTCTAAAGATCTCTTGACTGCTGTTAAGAAGAAGATTTCTGGCTCCGTAGTTGCAAAGGCACATGTCGCTTTCTGGCGCGAGAGTTTTCCAGAAGTGGCGCAGACTATCGATATTGATGCCACGCTAAACACGATGCTTCTAATTTTTGCCGCAGTCATTATATCAACGGGCATTTTAAATGCGATGATGCTCAATATTATCGAACGACGCAGAGAGTTCGGAATTATGCTGGCCACGGGCATGTCGCCGGGCAATATCATTTTCATGGTGGCTTGGGAGGGCTTCATATTAGGCTTGATCGGTTTAGTGATCGGCGCTATTGCGGCTACTCCCATCTACTACTATCTACATAATGTTGGCTTAGATTTATCGGCGTTTATCGGTGAGCAGCGTGACAAGACTGTGGTTGCCATGGATCAGGTGGTGGGTTGCCGACTGAGTGTGAAGCAGGCGATTTCCGTCGCGAGTGGGCTGATGATTATGAGTCTTGTCGCTGGTTTGTATCCGGCATGTAAAGCTGCGTTTACGGTTCCTATCAAAGCGATCCGTTCGCAATAGCCTGGCGAATGTGAAGTTTTGTTCGAGAATTATACATTTTGTATTATTTTTAGACGTCCTGATGCCCGCGAGCATTCTGTTGATCGGCGGTAATTTCCAATGATTTCAGGATTCTATTGGAATTTTCTAAAGTTTTAGGCTGAAAATGCCGATATAAGCGCGCTCCTGTTGTTCTGGGAGATCAAATTGTTCTCTACTTGGAAAGGGCTGTTCATGAGATTTAAGTCTAATGCTTCCTCTCAGCTTCGCCGGGCTCAACTTCTAGCGATACTGACTGCGATGTCTGCGTGTCAACCGTTAGTGCGAAAAGATGGGCAAGGGACTGGTAACCGTAAGTCTGGTCCGGGTGGGACGCTGTCGCTAAGCGAAGCGGTCGCACCAGGAAATGTAAGTCAGATTCAAATCGTTCTTCTTGATGAAGCACGTTGCAAGAAGCCAGTTCCAGCGGCACAGTTCGAGCCGACACAAATCACCATGACCACAGGGAGCGGTGCCGGTACTTCTAGTAGCAGCCCAGCTTTACAGCTCACCGGTGGACATCACCAAGGGCGGCAAAGTGGTGGTTGGTATATCATCGGTATGTTCGGTCAGTCGGGTATTTTGGATCAGGTCTTAAGCAAGCTTTTCGGTTTGGCTTCGCTCGGCTCAGGCAATTACACTGCGAACGTGAACATTACGAACAACGTCACGACCACTACTACAACTAACAACTATTATAATACTCCGGCTCCGGTTGCTCCGACTCCAGAGCCGGCTCCGGCTCCGCTTCCGGCACCGGCTCCAGAGCCTACCCCCGCACCTGCGCCAGTGCCTCCAGCACCTGTTCACGTCGACCCAGCGCCGGCTCCAGCACCGTCCACTGATCCAGGATCTACGGTGAATTCAACAGGTGGTGGCTACGTTCCAGCTGACCCATCATGCGTCGTACTAAATGTTCAGCAGCCATATAAAACGTCGGAGACTTTGAACTTTAATAATATTCCGGTTGGCTCGTACACACTGTTGGTTCTTTGGGAAGATGCCAATGGCGTCCCATTGCAGCAGGGCTCGAGCACTGTGACTATTACTGCTAGTCAAGTTGCTGTCGCGAACATCGTGATGCAGCCGGTTACCACTGGTGGCATCTCTATTAATGTGGTGAACGGAGCCAGTAAGTTAGCGTTTCTAGGAAGCTTGCCGATTGCAGCTCCTGGAGTCTGTACCGCCGTCAAAGTTCAGGCCCAAGACGACACCAACGCACCAGCGCCACTGGCTGCTGTGGCTTCTTTGAGCTTTGCATCAAGCGCTGCGACGGGTGGTTTCCACCTAGACAGTGCCTGTACTGACGCTGCTGTTTCTGTGGCATCTCTGTCGCAGGGAGCAACTGACCTGACAGTGTATTACAAAGACTCCGCTGCTGGGGCACCTACCCTCTCAGTGACAAGCCCGAATGCTAGTCTAGCTCCCGCTTCGGTCGTTATGGGCGCAGTACTTGAGCCTGCTGCTGCAATGGCAACCAAAATGTCCTGGTCGGTCTCACCTGCAGCAGCGAATAGCTGCGCACCGCTGCTGATCCTCGTTCAAGACGCTGTTGGCGGCCAAGCTTCGTTCTCTGAACTCCGTTTGTTAAACGTCCGCTCAAGCTCGGCAACCGGTACCTTCTATGCCGATGCTACTTGTTCAACTAGCATGACCGCTTTTAATTTGGCAGTCGGTGCGTCACAGGCCTCGCTTTATTATAAAGACAGCGCGGCGGGCACCCCAGTCCTCACTGTTATGGATCCAGCCGCCGGTGGCCTCGGCTCGGCTACGATTCAGGGCACGATTACTAAGTAAGATCTCTTAAAAGCAGCCGCTATGGGAATGTGACTTCCTGTAGCGGCCTTTTTTTATTATGCTTTGACATTAGATCTGAGCATAAAGAGACAATTCATGGGTGATCGTCGCGGTAAAATCCCGAAGAGTATTGTCGCGCGGGCTAGCCGACTCTTCTTTTCTGGCGCCAAGATCGCCGCCCGTGAGGTTGCAAATCGTCTTATAAGTGAAGATTCTAAGCTCGCTAATAGGATTCGCCAGACGGAGGAGCTCGTTGCTACTTTAAGCCAGCTCAAGGGTGCGGCAATGAAAGCTGGCCAGCTCATCAGTCTTGAATTCAGTGATATGTTGCCTCCTGAGATTTTGGCGATACTGAGGCAGCTGCACGATAGTAGCACCTTCATGCCATTCGATCAGGTGCGTTATATTCTGAATCGTGAACTCGGAGCGGAAAAATTTTCCTCACTTGAGGAACTGACGCCAGAACCGATCGCGGCGGCTTCGATTGGGCAAGTCCACAAGGCCGTTTTGAATGGTCGGCCGGTGGCTGTTAAGATCCAGTATCCGGGCGTCTCAAAGAGTATAGATTCAGATTTAGCTGTCATCCGCCGCATTGTGAATTTGGGTATCCAGATGCGCGGTAAGACCGTCGATATGGAGCCAATCTTCACTGAGATCGCATCTGGTCTAAAACGGGAGGCTGATTATCAAATCGAAGCTGCTAACGTCGAAGTTTACCGCAAGGCTTTAGCTGGCTCAAAATACATTGTCCCTTCGATTTACCATGATTATTCGACGCAGCGTGTTTTGTGTATGTCCTTCGAGGAGGGGCGTAGACTTAGTGACTGGATAAAAGCACAGCCGAGTCGTGAGGATGTCGATAGATTTGCGCGACTTATCATCAATCTTTTAATTGATGAGCTGCTGACAAATGGCATCATGCAGACGGATCCCAATTTTGGTAATTTTTTGTACCGCCCAATAGAGGGTGAGTTAGTCTTATTAGACTTTGGTGCCACCAATACATTCTCTGTGGAGTTCCGTCGTGTACTTCGTCAGATTCTCGATAGAATCGTCGCCGGAGATTTTGATCAGGTCATGGAGTTAACATTCTCCCAGGGCTATCTTTCGCGGCAGGAATCCGCGGAGACAGTGGCTTACTTCCGAGCGCTGGTCGAGAAGGTGACTTGGATGATGCAGCCCGAACGCCAGCCCTTTCGGTACCGTAATGACGAGTGGCTGCGAGAAGTTCGAGAGTTGGCAACTAAGTTCGCACTTAGTGTGCGTTTTTCTGCCCCACCACATCAGCTCTTTTTCCTCAATCGTAAGCTCGCAGGGATGTTCCACCTTCTCAAGGATATAGATGCAGAGGTGGAAATGATGGAATTCCTAAATCGGGGTTTAGCAGTGAAGTTAGATTGAGTCAGCAACAATTCAGCTGTTAATCATAGACTTGACTACATTAGGGTGATCGATCGATGAGTAATGATAAGACAGCCGAGAATCAGCGCGAGTATTATCGGATTACATACCCGGATAATGAGCGTCCACAGCTCATCATTGGCAAACAGACTTTCGAAATTTTTGATCTATCTGAAAAAGGCATTTATTTTGCCATGGGCAGCCTACACAGTTATGTCGAGAATCAGGCTTTGAAGGGCACAGTTGTGTTCAAGAGCGGAAAACGCTTCGACATCGCAGGCAGGATATTGCGGATTCATCCGATGGAAAAGGCCTGTGCCTTGCGTCTCGACCGGGGCATCCCATTGGCGCAGATTATGGAGGAGCAGCGAATACTCCTGCAAAAGTACAACGAGTTGAAATCGCGCTAGCAGCGTGCTTAAATGACCACCTTTCGAATTAGGTGGCGTTTATGGCTAAGCTATATTTTCGATACGGCGCAGTCGGTAGCGCAAAGACCCTGAATTTATTGGCCGTGGCACACTCCTATACCCAGCAGGATAAGGTAGTGGTGGTGATTAAGCCGGCACTCGATACCCGCTTTGGCCGGGAGTCGGTGACCTCTCGTGCCGGGTTGACCAGAGAAGCCGATATTTTGGTGGCTCCCGACTCTGATCTGCCGCGTGAAAAATTGTTGGGAGCTCACTGTATTCTCGTCGACGAGGCGCAGTTCCTCAGTGAGAGGCTGGTAGAGCAACTCCGCAGCGTGGCTACCGAGCTAAGTATTCCCGTGATTTGTTACGGCCTTCGAGGCGATTTTCGGACACGGCTATTTCCCGGCAGTCGTCGGCTTATGGAGTTGGCTGACGAAGTAAGCGAGGTCAAAACGACGTGTGCTTATTGCAACCGCAAGGCAGTATTCAATCTTAAGCTGGTTGGTGGTCAGCCAAGTCAAGGTGGTCCCGTTGTGGATCTCGGCAGCGAGGAAAAGTACTTACCCACCTGCGCCAAGTGCTACGAGGCAAAATTAACTGGTGCTTGGAATCTCAATGAGGAGCTCGACGATGTCGAACAATAAAGCGGAGTCCTTGTTTGCTTTTGGTCTTGGTCTTGGGACGCACAATAAGCACGGGCAGTGGTTAGAAGTTTATTTTCCCCGTCCCCTGCTGAGGCCGGTGGACCTGGAGGTGTCCGCTTTCATAGAAGCTTTTGGTTACAGCGGCGGACAGCAGTCGATTCGATTAAATGCTGATCAACTTCACGCGTTGGCTAAGGTTGGGCCTGAATATGCGGCTTTCGCAGCGACAGGCAGGCCAGTTGTGGCGGTATTTTTGGCCGATGATGTTGAGCCGACCGATGTGCCCGATGCTTATTTGAGGTTACACCTCCTGTCGCATCGTATGGTTCGGCCTGGCACCATAAATATGGCGGGGATTTTTAAGGTATTGCCGAATGTGGCCTGGACGAATCAAGGGCCAGTGGATGTGGCTGAATTGGCCGAGCTACAGTTAACCTGTCGCACACAAGGTACGCCTCTTTCCGTAAGCATGATCGATAAGTTCCCTAAGATGACCGACTACGTGGTGCCGAGTGGCGTGCGGATTGCGGATGCTTCGCGCGTTCGTCTTGGAGCTTATTTAGGCTCTGGTACGACTGTGATGCACGAGGGTTTCATCAATTTCAACGCTGGAGTGGAAGGCCCCAATATGGTTGAGGGGCGCGTATCTTCAAGTGTATGGGTTGGTGCCGGCACTGATCTGGGAGGCGGATCTAGCACTATGGGTGTACTCTCAGGCGGCAATAATATTCCTATCTCTTTAGGAAAGAACTGCTTGCTTGGGGCTAATGCCGGGCTTGGTATTCCACTAGGGGACGACTGTACGATCGAGGCTGGCTTGTATTTGACAGCCGCAAGTAAAGTCCGAATTTTAAATCGCGATGGCCAAATCACCCGGACGATGAAGGCATTAGAGCTGGCTGGGCGCAGTGGGCTGTTGTTCCGTCGCAACTCTCAGGACGGCGCGATTGAGTGTCTGCCTAATAAGAAGTCCATCGAGTTAAACGCAGATTTGCACTCACATAATTGACTTCGCAGCTAAATAATCCCCCAGATCTAGCAGTGCTTGGTCTGGGGGATTTGTTTGCCATATTTACTTAAATGCTGCGACGTAGGCCACCCAGGCCTCGCACTCTTCGCCTTTGGTAACCACTTGAAAGTTGCCGTCGCCTTCGCCCTCGTCGGTCGATCCTTCCCAAAGGAAATCAACGCGCGTGAAGCCAACTTCTTCGAGCAGGTCTTTTAGCTCAGGTAGAGTCCACACGCGCCAGTCATAGGTAAAGACGTTAAGGCGCTTCTTTTCCCCAGGTCTTTTGAAGTGGATGCGAAACAAACCCTCGTGAGTTAGAGGGTCAAACGACTCTTGATCCCAAAAATAGTCGAAAGAAGGATCCCCATTCTCCGAGACCTCTTCGTTTGCCTCGTGGCACCGTGGGCCGCCAAAGGCATCGACTACGAATACGCCGTTCGGATTTAACGAGCGAAAGCAGGCCTGGAAGTACTTTTTCAGCTCTTGCCGTTTTTTGAAGATATTGTAGGAAAAATTCAGCGCACAGATGACGTCGGCTTTAGGTGCGCCGCGGCCGAGGACGTTTTGCTTGTGGATATGAACACGGCTTTGTTGTTCGGGGGTTAAATACGGCAGATAGTTCTTTTTGCCGTACTCAATTGGCTCTGGATCGAGATCAAGGCCGTGCGCAACGTATTTGCGGTCGCGCTGTACCCAAGCACAGCAATTAGCAAAAGTGCCGCAGAAATCCTCGCGAAATACGCTCGGTTTACGGCCTTTGCCCTTTAGATAGATCCATTCGAGAAAACGGGCATCTTCACCTGGCGATTGTACGCTCTCGCCGTAATGATAATATTTATCGAATTCGGGTAATTTTTTGCTGTTGGATTTGGTGTTATTGCGCATGCGTCCCTTGCGATTTTGCGTTAACTGACTAGAGTAAGATTTTACGCCGAGTCATTGCTATGTCTCGGTCTGAGCGAGGCCGTTTACCATGTATAGACAGACTACCCATGCTATCGAAATTACCGTACACCCTGCCTTTCTTGACGATCATTCGCAACCGGAATCAGGTGTTTATGTTTGGTCTTATGAAGTCTCAATCGCCAATCGGGGCCCTGTTGCTGTGCGCCTGCTAAGGCGTCATTGGCGCATCACCAATGCCCTGGGGCAAACGATAGAGGTTAAGGGCGACGGAGTCATTGGTAATCAGCCGCTAATTCAGCCTGGTGAAACGTACTCTTACGGCAGTTTTACTAATTTACCGACGGCTTCCGGATTTATGGTGGGTACGTATCAGATGCTGGTAGAAAACGGCGAATCTATCGACGTAGCTATTCCCGCCTTTTCGTTGGATAGTCCTGAACAATTGACACGCCCTAATTAATTTCCTTCCGAAAGGGCCCGATCTTGACACAGTTAGAGCAGCAAAATTCGCAAGATCTTCAAAATCCATGGCAAGATGTGCCGCATGTAGTCCTGCTATTAAACTTTGGTGGTCCGACCTCTGACGCCGAGGTAGAGCCATTCCTTCGGCGACTATTTGAAGATCCGTTCATTATTCGGGCGCCGATCCCGCAGTCATGGCGGCGTTGGTTGGCTCGTCGTATTGCCAAGAAGCGTGCACCCAAGTCCTCTGCTGAGTATAAGAAGATCGGCTATTCGCCAATTAATCGGATGACGAATGCGCAGGCGCAACACCTAGAGTCAGCTCTGCGGCAGCTACGCCCTAATACCAAGGTTGTGGTGATTAATCGTTATACTGCGCCAACCGCGGAAGAGGTTGTTAAGACTCTGGACTTTGAGCACAGCCGGATCTTCATGATCACCCTTTATCCACATCTTTGCCACAGCACCACAGTCAGCTCCTTACGAGATTTTGACTTAGCGGTAGAGGCACACCTCGGACACCGTCATATACCGACTACCAGGGTGTTCTCGTGGTGGCAGACTCCGCGTTACCTGGCACACAGTTATGAGCGTTTGCAGGCGGGGCTTTTGCCATTGGTCAGCCAGCCGGCACCGGGTCCAATCACGGTGCTTTTCTCGGCCCACGGCATACCGATTAAGTATCACCAGCGTGGCGATCCCTATGTGACTGAGACCCATGCACACTTTACGGAGCTAAAACAGCGTGGCAATGCCTGGCTGAAGGCGAACTACCCTAATGCAGATGTGCAGTGGAATCTTTCGTTCCAGAGCCGCGTCGGTCCCGTCGAATGGATCAAGCCCTATACCGACGAGACCATCGAAGCCTTGGGCAAGGAGCGTGGCGGAAGCATTCTACTAGTCCCAATTAGCTTTACGGCCGATCACATCGAGACACTCTACGAGATGGATCATACCTATCAAGAGTTGGCTCTTGCATCCGGGTTTAAGCGCTACGCGCGCGTCGTGCCGTCGAATGATGATCCGGAGCTGGCGGCTTGCTTGGTGGAATCTTTGCGGGCACACGGCTTCTGATTGCGTTAGTTCCTAGAATTTTTGGCATTTAGGCCACACTGCGCTTGGATACTTGCTCCGTTGTTGAGCGGACTTTCCAATATAATTATTTACGAAAAGTCGCCCGCACTACAGTGAATACAGATGCTTGCCGACGGCGTTAGCTCAGCCTGCTCTCGCCACCAAACCTGATGCCGCGCGGCAGTACATACTTATCCAGCCCTATGTAAATCGAGGTCAAAGATTGCGGGGCATTGGGTGACTAGTTGCAATAATATTGGACTATTGCAACAATATATGACAATATATATTACGAATTATGCCTCATTTTTCGTAACCGGGGTTGGATTTTTGCCTAGATACAGACGACTTGTTCAGCCTATTTTGAGTGATAGCTTCTTCCTATTTGGAGCTCGGGGCACTGGTAAAACTTCGTTTCTGAAGGAGCTATTTCACGAGCTTGATGCAGACTCATTGCTACGTTTTGACCTCCTTATAGCCAATCAGGAGAACCGCCTAGCTCTTAATCCAGGCCTTTTGCGGAGCGAAGTAGAGCTAAAAAGGCCTAAATGGGTGGTTATCGATGAGATTCAAAAGCTGCCTCAGCTTCTCAACTCAGTACACGACATGATTGAGGACAAAAATCTAAATGGTGTTCGATTTGCGATGACAGGTTCCAGCGCGCGTAAGCTCAAGCGAGCCGGCGTCAATCTTCTTGCAGGGCGAGCGTTCGTTAACAACATGTTCCCTTTGACTCATCTCGAGCTTGGTCAGGACTTCGACCTCGATATAGCTCTTAATTGGGGAACGCTGCCCAAGATTTATTCGCTGGATTCGAATCGACAACGCGCAGCATTTTTGCGCAGTTATGCCGCAACCTATTTGAAAGAAGAAATTTGGGCCGAGCACCTGATAGAAAAACTCGAGCCATTTAGACGATTTCTACCAATTGCGGCGCAAATGTCTGGTGAAGCTATAAATCACGTTAGTATTTCACGAGATGTTGGAGTCGCCGATAAGACCGTAAAGAACTACTACGAAATTTTGAGTGATACTTTAATCGGTTTTTATTTAGAGGCATTCCACGCAAGCCTTCGGAAAAGACAGCGTCACGCACCAAAATTTTTCTTATTTGATAGTGGCGTAGCGAGAGCATTGAAAGGGCAATTGAGCACACCAATGGCAGCTGGCACTAGCGATTTTGGCTTGGCCTTTGAACAATGGATCATATGTGAGTTTCATCGACTATCGAGTTACCAGGAAGACGAAGCGAAATTCTCCTACATCGCAACGGACCAAGCTGAAGTTGACCTGATCATTGAGCGTCCGGGACATCGGACAGCATTAATTGAGATCAAATCTAAAAGTGTAGCCACCCACGCCGATGGGCGACACTTGCGCTCATTCCTTGCTGACTTTCCCAAGGCTGACGCCTATGTAATTTCACAGGATCCAATTGCACGAATCGAAGAGGGTGTGACTTACTGTCATTGGCGTGAAGCATTCAACCGATTGGGATTTGATGGCAAGCCGGTGCTTTAACAAAACTGATGCGCGTCGTCTAGTGCGGCACGGCTATCGTGAAGACGAGCCGGGAACCGAACCTACCGAGTTGAGTAAAAAAATCCCGGAGCGTTCTCGTGTGAGAGTGCTCCGGGATTAGTAGCGATAGTTTATTAGGCCTGCTTGCCTATGGCTTTCTCTGTGATCTTGTCTTGCAGAGTCATAAGCCCGGTAATTACCGCCTCTGGGGTGGGAGGGCACCCAGCGATGTAGATGTCTACAGGGATAATCCGGTCGACCCCTTGCACCACGTGATAAGCGCGGTAAAAGCCACCGCTTGATGCACATGCGCCCATAGCGATGCACCACTTTGGCTCTGGCATTTGATCCCATACTTTCTTGATGATGGGTGCCATCTTCTCGGTGATGGTGCCAGCAACGATCATCAAGTCCGCCTGACGGGGGGAGAACCGTACTACTTCCGCGCCAAAACGGGCGATGTCGTACTTAGGGCCCACGACAGACATAAACTCAATACCGCAGCAGGCGGTGCCGAATGTATAGGGCCATAGTGAGTTTTTCCTAGCCCAGGCTAGAAATTGATGTGCTTTGGTAGTAAAAAACGATTGATCTTGGTTTTGCTGATCTTGCTTCATAGTACTAGTTCGTGCCTCCTGCGCGGCGTTTTGGCGCTCGACATTCCTGGGGAGTCATTGTCAAAAACTCAAGTCCCCTGGCGATCCCCCGCTGATGAACGAGGTCTTCTAGTATAATGCCAGAAAGTGCGGCACGAATCGCGCTGGAAATCACACCCCAGGCATCCTTTGAGCTGCAGACATGCTCGGCCATGCAAGATGTCCCGCCTTCTAGGCATTGGACTGGCTCAAAATTGTCTTCAACAGCCGTGAAAATAGCCAGCACGGTCAGCTCCATGGGGAGCTGCGCCAGGCGATAGCCCCCACTGCGGCCGCGTGTACTCGCGATCAGCCCGGCCTCACGCAAGCGGCTAAGGATGTGATCCATGTAGTCTAGGGGGATGCCCTGCCTCGCGGCAATATCTCCGCGCTGGATCAACTGGTTGTCGTCGGCAGCCCAGTGCCCACAGAGATCCATCATGATCTTGAGTGCATAGCGACTTTTCGAGGTGATATTCATAAGAGTGATCTTGCCTCTAGTTAGTTACAACACGGGCACTATGTCGACGATGCTTTCCTCGCCGAAACGTTCCTGCAGTTGCTGCTGCACGCCGTTGAGTAGAGTCATGGTCGAGGACGGACATCCCTGGCAGCCACCACCGAGGCGAATGTGGGCGATGCCGCTATCAAAAGCCTCCAAGCGGGCGAAACCCGAGTGGAGTGCCAACATTTCCGACACTTGACCCTCGAGAAAGAGAGCAATATCTGCCGCCAGCCCCGAGAAGCGATCGCTGGTTAACGGCTCCTGAAAGCTGCCTTCTTCGGTCATGCCGAGGAGCTCGCGCATGCTGTCCTCGGCCTCTACTTTGGTCAAACCATGGCTCGTTTTACCCGAGGGAACATGGACTGCCTGCCAACTGCCATCGGCTTTAGTGCTGATGACGACTGATTGTAGCTGGCTCATATCGCCACGACCTCCAAATATGGATTAAATTCGCTGCGTAAAATACTTTCAATTCCCTGGAGAGTGCCCATCATCGCGCTAGGACAGCCACCACAGGCACCTTGATAGCGCACGGTTAGGATATTGCCATCGAGTTCCAAAATCTCGATATCACCACCGTCGGCCTGCAGACCTGGGCGGATGGTGCGGTCGAGTATTTCTTCTAGTTGCTGAATATCGAGAGGTAGCGCGGTTCGCTCTACTCGTTTGGGTTTAGCCATAGACTCAGCAAAATCTGGGTCGTGCTCGGGTAGAGTTCTGCGGATGACGTCTTCGACGCTTTGGCTCAGCGCTGCCCAATCTGAGGCGCCATTTTGCGTTACCGTGATCACATTCTCAAAAAGATGGACCTGCGTAACATTAGCTAGCCGAAGGAGTGAGGTCGCAAGTGGCACGTGCTCGCATTCGCGCGTCTCTGTATAGGAAATCTTACCGTCGCGCTTGATGTCGACGCTAAGGATAAACTTCCACGCATTTGGATTTGGCGTTTTTTGCGTACGAAGCTGCAGATTAGTTGCTAGTTCTATCATGTGTGACCTCACTCAGTAGAAACTGTCTGCTGATTGCTGAGCGCTCCGTTGAGAGCATGCCAGGCTAAAGCAGCGCATTTTACCCGTGCTGGGTACTGCCAGATCCCCGAGAATATTTTGAGCTTTCCAAGGCTGTGAGCTTCTGTGTCGGGATTTAGCTCGCCCTTGAGCAGACTTTGAAATTCACTAAAGAGGGTTTTAGCTGTGCCCGGTGATTGCCCTTTAAGCGCCATGGTCATCATTGATGCCGAAGCTTTACAAATGGCGCAGCCGCTACCTTCGAACGCCGCCTCGTGAATCACGTCGGCACCATCGGGGCTTTTAGCGATCTGCAGGTAAACCCAAAGGTGATCGCCACACAGAGGGTTGAACCCTTCGGCAGCATGGGTGTGGCTTTCTAACTTTTTGAAATTACGAGGCTTTTTGTTGTGATCGAGGATGACCTGCTGGTAAAGATCTACTTGTGATGTCATGCAAATAACCTCTGCACTTTGAGGATTGCTTGCACCAAAGAGTCGATTTCACTTTTTGTATTATAGAAAGCCAAACTGGCTCTAGCTGTTGCGGGTACACCGAAACGGTCCATGAGGGGCTGTGTGCAATGATGGCCAGCTCGGATTGCGATCCCTTCTTGATCTAGCAGAGTGCCTATATCGTGCGGATGGATATCATCCAGTACGAATCCGAAGATGCTGGTCTTGTGCTCGGCGGTGCCGATCATACGTAGGCCCGGAATCTCGCTTAAACAGCGCTTACCGTAATGTAGCAGTTCGTCTTCCGCAGAGGCAATGGCAGCTAGACCGACGTGATTGACGTAGTCAATCGCCGCGCCTAGACCGATCACACCTGCAATATGGGGAGTCCCAGCCTCAAACTTTGCTGGCAGTTCAGCATAAGTAGTTTTAGCAAAAGTGACAGACCTGATCATGTCGCCGCCACCTAAAAATGGCGGCATTCGGTCCAGTAACTCGCGACGTCCGTAAAGAACGCCTAAGCCTGTTGGGCCAAAGAGTTTGTGCGACGAGAATACGAGAAAGTCGACATCCAGAGTCTGAACGTCTAACGGAATGTGTGCCACTGCTTGTGCAGCATCAAGCAATACGGGCACGTCGTGGCTGTGGGCCAGATCGATGATATGTTTGATCGGATTGATCGTACCTAGAGCGTTCGACACCGCAACAATCGCAACTAGCCGCGTCTTCTGGTTGATGAGTTGCTCTAGTGCGGTGAGGTCAAGCTCGCCGCGATCATTTACCGGCACTACTCGGAGTGTTAGCCCTTGGCGTTCACAAAGCATCTGCCAAGGCACAATATTAGAGTGATGCTCCATGGCGCTGATGATGATCTCGTCGCCCGCTTTCAGCAGGGAACCGTAGCTGTGAGCGACAAGATTAATACCGGCGGTGGTGCCAGCTGTGAAAATAATCTCTGCCTTTTCTCTGGCATTGATAAAGCTACGCACCTTTTCCCGCGATGCTTCAAAGTCTGCGGTAGCCTTTTCACTTAGGTAGTGTACCCCGCGGTGCACATTAGATGCGCCGAGTAGCAAGTGGCGTTGGACCGCCTCCACAACAGATTTGGGCTTTAGAGTGGTCGCGGCGTTATCTAGGTAAACCAGGGGACGACCACGCGCAGTGGTTGAGAGAATGGGGAAATCCTTACGGATTTCCTCAACCGCTAGTTTTTGTGTGGATGCTGCAGTCATGTAAAGTACCCCATCGTTCTTGAGCGTAGTCGCTTTCTGACGTGAGGCGCTTTCAGCAAGACATCATCAGCAAAAGCTGTCGTCAGCAGTTTGCGAGCTTCAAGAGTGGTTAATCCCCTGCTGCGGAGATAAAAAATTTGATCTTCGTCTAGCTGGCCGATACTGGCACCGTGGGAGCACTTCACATCATCGGCGTCGATCATCAGCTCGGGCTTGGTGTCGATCTCAGCGTCAGCGCTGAGTAAAAGATTCCTGTTCAGCTGTTGTGCGTTCGTGCCTTGAGCCTCTCTAGTTACGACCACCTTGCCGTTGAACACAGCTCTGCTATCACCGTCGAGGATTCCTTTGTACAGCTGGCGGCTCGTGGCATTTGGCACCAAGTGGTGGACGGTGGTGTGATGGTCAACCACTTGACCAGCCTTAGTCAAATAAAGGCCGTTTAGTTCAGCATCGGCTCCTTCACCTGCCAGCACTACATCGAGATCGTAACGACTGAGACGACCGCCGGCGCTGTAACAGAATGAGTCTAGACTTGCATTTCGACCGAGCTCAATTCGGCCTCTGCCTACATGCAATGCCGATTCGCCCTGAAGGTCTATACGGCTGTATTGAAGTCTTGCTCCGGGAGCGATCTGTATGTCTGTATGACTATTTGTGAAGGAGCGCGTTTGTCCGGCTGCGCTTACAAAGGTCTCGGTGAGTTTGAGCTCACTGCCCTCGCCTAAGACTAAAAAGTGTCGCGGAGCCTGTGCCGTATCATGCGCCTCAGACGTACTCACATGCAAGATGTGGAGCGGACGTTCGCAAACGGTGTTTGGCGCAAGTTCAAGGAGGGTGCCGTTACCGAGAAAAGCAGCGTTAAGTCGCGTAAATGGCTGCGCTGCCATCAAGCTCTGTTGCAAGCGAGGGCGCAAGTAGTCGCCATGGCTCGAAAGGGCGTCGGTTAAGCTCGTCAACGTAAGACCTGGTTGCTTGTGGTCGATGTTGCTGTTGCTTAGAGATGGCTGTCCGTTGACGAATACCAGCACCGTTTCGTCACTAACGATGTAGTCGGAGATAGCCTCACGAACTGTGGCGGAATCAGCGAGCACTGCTGCAAGACTGTAGTTGATGTCACTGACAGGGCGCAGGCTCGTATATTTCCACTCTTCATCCCGACGAGTCGGTAGACCCGACGAGTCAAAGGCTGTGAAAGCGTCCTGACGCAGTTCAGAAACCCAGGTTGGATCCTGACGCTGCGCTTGCCAGGCAGCGAAGGCATTGGCAAATGGATTGCGTGGATCAGATTGCTTTTGCATCGATGACATCACCTTCTTATTGCAGCAGCCAGTCGTAACCGCGTTCCTCAATCTCCAGTGCCAGGTTTTTATCGCCGCTCTTGATAATGCGGCCACCGGCTAGTACGTGCACATAGTCTGGCACAATGTAGTTGAGGATACGCTGATAGTGAGTGATGAGTATGAGTGCGTTGTTCTCAGTCCGTAGCTTGTTGACGCCCTCGGACACCAAGCGCAGCGAGTCAACGTCGAGGCCAGAATCGGTCTCGTCGAGGATCGATAGGCGCGGGGAGAGGATCGCCATCTGGAGGATCTCGTTGCGTTTCTTTTCTCCACCGGAGAAATCGACGTTGAGTTGCCTCTCGATGAACTTCTCATTCATGCCGAGATAGCGGACTTTTTCTCGTAAATATGTATCAAAATCGAGTGGATCCATCTCTTCGCCGCCTTGGTGGCGGACGGCAGCATTGAAGGTGGCGCGCAGGAATTCGGCATTGTTAACGCCAGGCACTTCCACTGGATATTGATAGGCGAGGAAGATGCCTTCGCGAGCACGTTCGTCTGGACTTAGATCGAGAAGATTCTTCTTTTTGAAGTTGACCTCGTAAGCTAGCTCACCACCGCTGACTTTATAGTCTGGATGGCCAGCGATGACTTTCGACAAGGTGCTTTTGCCAGATCCATTAGGACCCATGATGGCATGTACTTCGCCCTCTTTAACCGTTAGGTTGAGTCCCTTTAGAATGCTCTTCTCGTCTACTTCGACTTTTAAATCACGAATCTCTAACATATTAACCAACGCTCCCTTCGAGCTTCATTTCGAGCAGGCGCACTGCCTCAACAGAAAACTCCAGAGGCAATTCTTTGAATACCTCTTTGCAGAAACCATTCAGCAGCAAGCTAATCGCTGCTTCATCATCAAGACCACGGGACTTTAAGTAGAAGACCTGCTCAGCACTGATCTTGGAGGTGCTAGCCTCATGCTCGACGCGTGCGGTGGGGTTCTTCACTTCTATATATGGAAAAGTGTTGGCACTGCATTTATTGCCAACCAACATGGAATCACACTGTGAGAAGTTGCGCGCATTTGTTGCTGACGGCAGGATTTTTACCTGGCCGCGGTAGCTGTTGACCGATTCGTCGGCCGAAATTCCCTTGGATATGATCTTACTGGTCGTATTCTTACCGATATGCACCATCTTGGTGCCGGTGTCGGCTTGCATCTTGTTGTTGGTTAAGGCGACGGAATAAAATTCGCCAGTTGAGTAATCACCTTGCAGGATCACGCTGGGATATTTCCAGGTGATGGCCGAGCCTGTCTCAACTTGAGTCCAGGAAATTTTCGACCTTTCGCCTAAGCAGATGCCGCGTTTGGTGACGAAATTATAGATGCCGCCTCTGCCCTCTTTGTCGCCCGCGTACCAGTTTTGGACGGTCGAATATTTGATCTCGGCATTGGCCAGAGCTACCAGTTCCACGACAGCTGCGTGTAACTGATTTTCGTCCCGCATCGGCGCTGTGCAGCCTTCGAGGTAGCTAACGTGGCTGCCTTCTTCCGCGATGATCAGGGTGCGCTCAAACTGACCTGTTTCTGCCGCGTTGATACGGAAATACGTCGATAATTCGAGCGGACACCTAACGCCTTTCGGGATGTACACAAAAGAACCGTCACTGAACACTGCCGAGTTAAGTGCAGCGTAGTAGTTATCTTTATAGGGGACCACACTGCCGAGCCAGCGCTTCACTAGCTCAGTGTGTTCGCGCAGGGCCTCGGAAAAAGAGCAGAAGATGACCCCATGCTTGGATAGTTCTTCTTTGTGGGTCGTTGCTACGGAGACAGAATCAAAGACAGCATCTACAGCAACGCCGGTAAGGCGTTTTTGCTCGGCGAGCGGGATGCCCAAGCGATTAAAGGTGTCGATAATTTCAGCGTCGACCTCGTCGAGGCTCGTGGGGCCAGGAGCTTTCTTTTTAGGCGCCGAATAATAGCGAATATCTTGGAAGTCGATCGGTGGGTAGTTGACGTGCGCCCACTGCGGTACCTCCATCTTTTGCCAGTAACGAAAGGCCTTGAGTCGGAACTCCAGGACAAAATCGGGCTCGTTCTTAATTTGCGAAAGTCGGCGGATGACATCTTCGTCCAGACCCTTAGGGAAAGCATCCGCTTCCACATCGGTGACAAAGCCGTACTTATATTCGCGGTTTGAGAACGATTGCGTCGCAGCGTCCGAAGTCATGTTGACCTCCAAGTCGATAGGCTCACTAGGCTCACTCTCAGAGAGACCCACTCTCAGACATTAATTCCGTTGGCGGAAATGTCTACCAATTTAGTGGAGTTTACGCCAGCTGAACTTAAGTAGCTTATGGGACAGCAGATTTTCTGCAGCCGTAGCATCATCATCAGCAGTGTTTGTAGGGGGGATTTCTGGAATTAATTCGGAAACTTGGGGTGGCGGAGAGGGTGGGATTCGAACCCACGGTCCAGTTACCCAGACACTAGATTTCGAGTCTAGCACATTCGGCCACTCTGTCACCTCTCCACGGGCCTCAGGTTATAGCCGGAAGTGACGGAGTTTTCACCGCAAATTTATCGAAATATCTAAGACTCTTCGCTAGCCCCTGCAGGTTTTTTATAACCAAATGAAATAATTAATATTTATCAGATGTGCAAGGTCAGCGCGTAGCCACCACGGCCTCTGCGAGTAATCGGCCTGCCGTGAATGCACCCTCCACTCGGCCTCCGACAGCCCAGTCGCCACCGGCCCCAAGGCCCAATTCTGGGTTCCACAAGACTCCGGTAGGCTGGGCGGTAGTAGGTGCCGCATAGCGCCAGCGATGCGTTAGAGCGATGTGGCCGTTGGGTAACTTAGTCCCCAGTGCTTCGGCTAGGGCGCTGAGCAGTCGGGGAGCGACCTGCTCAGTAGTCTTCTCGAGTAGTTCGTTAGAAAGATCTGCTCCAGCATGGAGAGTCCAGGCAGCAGGGTGAAGGGTGCGGCCAGGTTTGGTGTGATTGGCTGCGATCCAATCGAGGCCGCCTACTCGGATGAACGCGGCATCAAAGTCTACAGGCAGTGGTTCATCAAATAGGGCCAAGGCAGCCCAGCAAGGGGTCATCGGCACCGCGCGTAACGCTTCCTCAAGAGCTGTGTCTCGAGCGAGGTCGGCCGCTTGCTTAGGTGGCATAGCCAGTAAGATGCAGTCATAAGATGCAGTATTAGTCCCATCTAAGATCCAGCGACCATCTGAGCCCCGGGTGATCTTATCAATTTGCTGATTGAATTTAATTTGCGTGCGAGGCCACACCGACTCCAACCAGGCATTCATTCCGGGAGTCCCGATCCAACGGATTTGCGAGCTAGCGTGCTCCTGCGCTTTT